>Ga0326734_1000182_pt1 | contig 18571 bp, 16 predicted proteins | sample 15_GP2_1315_FD_207944 | JGI IMG/M metagenome (GOLD analysis project Ga0326734, IMG submission 207944) | Glacier ice microbial communities from Ngari, Tibet, China - 15_GP2_131.5 | ecosystem: Environmental > Aquatic > Freshwater > Ice > Glacier | place: China: Ngari, Tibet | collected 2018-07-18 | reverse complement strand
CGAAGTGTCGCTCGATGACCCGGCCAACGCCGACTGACAAGCGCGCGGGGCGGTAGCTCAGCTGGTTAGAGCAGCGGACTCATAATCCGTCGGTCACGGGTTCAAGTCCCGTCCGCCCTACGGGAAACAGCCGCTTGATCAGAATTTATTCTTCTCCCAAATACCGCGAAACTTGATCTCTTTTCCACATTGACTTGGGATCAAATTCGCCCCGGTTTCGAAACCGGCCTTTGATCGGCTGTTTTGTCATGCCAAAACGACGAGATTGACGTCGCACGCAAAACGGCCATAGGTTCAAATCCGAACAACGATCGCGAATGATCGTTTGATCGGGTTTTTCTCGGCTGCAGGAGGTGGCCCGTTCGCGCTCGCGCACGCTTATTCAACGAATATTGCGGCGTTCGCATCTGCGAAAACTCCATAGCGGGCGTCGCCCTTGTGCCTGAGGGCGACAACATCGTCGCGCAATTCGTGGAGGAACTCGCGAGGGAACTCGACGGGGGATGTTTCTGACGAAGACATTCCCCGAGAGGACCGGACTCCCGACACGGCAAGGAGTCAACCGAACCGACAGCAGTCCCATATCTTTCAATTCGGTGAAGCTTTCGGAGTAGACGTGCATCGCGAGCCGTCCCGCTCAAGCCGAGCCCCCGGCACCGTCTTCCGACCGCAGAACTACTGTCGCACATTCGGGAAACCACGACGCCCACCCAGCGTCACCGACTCGTGCTGATCCTGGTCCCGGCGCACAATTCGAAGGAGATGGCCTGTGGCAGCCGCTTCTCTGTCGGCCACCGCGACTTTGGGTGGGAGTTTGGGCGAAAACGTTCCGGCCCGTTCTCGCGATCCGTCGTGAGGTGAAAAACACTCAGGGACTGTTTTTACAAACATAACAAACTTGGCCTGATTTTCCTTTAGTGTTACGTACATAACGAGACGCGACATCCCTATCAAGGGTTCGTGCCCGACCCTCATCGGATCGTGTGCAGTGTCGTTGACCTCGATCACATGGCGTCCGGCGGGCGCACAGAGATGGGACACAGCATGAGAAAAAAGAGTGGAGCCGCGATTGCGATCGCTGTTTCAGCGGCCCTCGCGCTAGGTGGATGCGCGTCGACGGGAACCAGCGCGGGGGGATCGTCTGAAGGCGGCGACCTCACCATCGCCAGGTCAGCGGATATCATCGCGATGGACAAGACGACCACGTTCGACAACAACTCGATCCGTGTGATGCAGCAGATCATGGAACCACTGTTCATGGTCAGCAAGGACGGGTCGAAGGTCGAGCCCTGGCTTGCCACCGACTACACCATCTCCGACGACAAGCTTGTTTATACGATCACTCTCCGCGATGACGTCACGTTCTCCAACGGCGACCCCATGACCGCAGCGGATGTCAAGTTCTCTATCGATGAGAACACGGCGTCCGGGGCCGCGGGCTGGGGCTTCGTCAACGATGCCATCTCCGAGGTGGCCGTTGTCGACGACACCACCGTCGACGTCACGCTCAAGCGTCCGTGGGCACCACTCATCGCCGACCTCTCGATCTTCGCTAACGGCATCATCCCCGAGAACTACGGTGGCGAGTCTGCAGAGGACTTCTACAAGGCGCCCGTCGGCACCGGCCCGTTCGTCTGGGACTCCTGGACTCCTGGACAGTCGGTGAAGGTCGTAAAGAACCCGGACTACTGGCAGGCGGGCAAGCCCACACTCGACAGTGTCACGTGGAACGTCGTCGCTGACTCCAACACTCGCAAGCTGCAGGTGCAGGGCGGCCAGATCGACATCGACGACACCCCCGACTGGTCCAGCGTCGAATCGCTGACCGCCGCCGCAGGCGTCAAGGTCGACACTTTCCCCTCCACCCAGATCGACTACATCGCGTTCAACCAGCAGCGCGCGCCGTTCGACGACGTGCATGTCCGCCGGGCAATCTCCCTCGCGATCGACCGTGACGCGATGGTCGATGCCGTGCTCTTCGGCAACGGTGAGCCCGCCTACTCGGTGCTCTCTCCCGGCACACCGTACTTCGACAAGGACGCCGGTGGCGCCTCTTTCGATGTCAAGGCGGCGAAGGACGAGTTGGCGCAGTCCTCGGTCCCCGACGGGTTCTCGACCACCCTGCTCATCCGCTCCGGCGACGCGAACCAAGCGACCATCGCTCAGATCATGCAGGCCGAACTCAAGGACATCGGAATCACGCTGGAGATCGTGCAGCTCGACCCGACCGCCAACAAGCAGGCCCGCCTCGACTCGGACTTCGACATGGCTTGGTCCGCATGGACAATGGACATCCCTGACCCCGACCAGTGGACGTCCTTCGCGGTTGACCCCGACGGCGGATCCCACTCGGCCTTCACGTACTACTCGAACCCCGACGTCATCGCGCTCAACCGCGAGGCCGCCGTCGAGGTCGACGACACGAAGCGGGCTGGACTCTACGCCGACCTGCAGAAGCAGCTGAGCAAGGACGCGTTCCTGGCCTACCTGTTCTACTCGCCCTACGTGTACGCCACGACTGACAAGATCGACGGCTTCCACGTGACCCCGCTCGGCAACTATCACCTCGAGGACGTCATCAAGGCCTCCTGAGACCGTTGATCGGGGTGTCGTGGCAATGCGCCGCGGCACCCCGACAGCCCTCATCCACCACATTCCGCTAGACCCCGGCCAGCAATCGAGAGGAGAAGAACAATGATCGATCGGCTTAAGTTCATCCCAGCCCGACTCGTGCAGTCTCTGCCCGTCGCGCTGGGAGTGACGCTCATCGTCTTCCTCATGGCGCATCTCCTTCCGGGTAACGCTGCCCTCGCCCTCCTTGGAGAGCGCGCGACTGACGCCAGCGTCGCCGCCCTGACCGAACAGCTCGGACTCAACCGCCCGATCTGGGAGCAGTACTTCATCTTTCTGACACGGCTACTGCAGGGCGACCTCGGCCAGAGCCTCACCTACCAGCTACCGGTCACCGATCTCGTGTTCCAGGCGATCCCGGTCACAATGTCCGTCCTCGGGTACGCACTCGTGCTCGCGCTGCTCATCAGCATTCCTCTCGCGGCACTCGCCGCATTCCGCCCCGGGGGCGCCCGAGACCTCGGAGTGCGCACCTATACGCTGCTGGGGCAGGGCATGCCCCAGTTCTGGGTCGGGATTATGCTCATCCTGCTCCTGGGGGTGAACCTGCGGATCTTCCCGGTGGGCGGTTACGGCACGACCATGGTCGATCATCTCTACTTCCTCTTCCTTCCCTCGCTCACGCTGGCCATTGCGATGTGTCCGACGATCATCCGCAGTCTCCGCTCCTCGATGATCGATGTGCTCGGCTCCGACTACGTCGGGACGGCCAAGTCGAAGGGTGCGTACGGGGTCGCACTGCTTCGCGACCATGTGCTGCGCAACGCTGCGATCCCGACGGTGTCGGTTATCGGCGTGAACCTGGGCTATCTCGTCGGCGGGTCGCTCGTCATCGAGCAGGTATTCGCCCTTCCCGGCCTCGGTTCTCTGATGATCAACGCGATCTTCGCCCGCGACTTCCCGACCATTCAGGGTGTGACCCTCTTCGTCGCCCTCTTCGTCGTGGTCGTCGGTATCCTCACCGACGTCGTCTACACGATGCTCGATCCGCGCGTCGACTTCGCTTCGAAGGACCAGACATGATGTCTCCAGCCGAGGTCCTCAATGCGCGCCTGCAGCAGCGCCGCGCCCTCCGCTCGCGCTCGATCAAGCCGTGGTACCGCAATGGCGCGCTCGTAGCGGGAATCGTCATTGTCGGGTCGCTCGTTCTGATCGCGGTGCTTGCCCCGCTCCTGGCGCCCTACGATCCCATCGCCCAGGAGCTCCGCAACACTCTCGCGTCCCCGAGCGCGGAGCATTGGCTCGGCACCGACAAGTTTGGGCGCGACATCCTCTCGCGCCTCATCTGGGGAGCGCAAGTCGACCTGCGGGTTGGGTTCCTCGCCGTACTGATCCCATTCGTCTTCGGGTCTGTGCTCGGGGCGATCGCGGGCTACTTCGGGGGCTGGCTCGACACCATCCTCATGCGCATCGTCGACGTGTTCTTCGCATTTCCCTTCTATGTCATGGTCATCGTGCTCGTCTTCATCTTCGGTTCAGGAGAGGCGAGCATCTATCTCGCCATTGCGGCCGTGTCCTGGGTGTCGTACGCGAAGATCGTCCGGGGCGAGGTGCTCGTCGCAAAGAAGCAGGACTACGTCACCGCTGCACGACTCGGGGGTATGTCGCACGGTCGCATCCTCGTCAAGCACATCGGTCCGAACGTGCTCTCCCAGGCCATCATCTACGGCATGAGCGACATCGTGATGGACATCATGGCGATCGTCACACTCGGCTACCTCGGCCTCGGGATCGCCCCACCCACCGCAGAGTGGGGCAGCATGATCAACGATGGTCAGGAATTCATCACGACACAGTGGCAGCAGGCCACGATCCCCGGACTCATGGTGGTCGTCGCAAGTCTCGGACTTTCCTTCCTCGGCGATGGCCTGTCGGACCTAATGAGCCCTGAGCGAAGGAAATGACGATGACAGACCCACTCCTCAGCGTGCGCTCCCTCTCTATCGGGGTCAAACGCGGCTCGACAGACCCCACGTTGATCGTCGAGGATGTGTCGTTCGACATCGCCAAAGGGGAGCGTTTCGGCATAGTGGGAGAATCGGGATCCGGCAAATCCCTCACCCTTCGCGCGATCGGCGACCTCCTACCCCGCGGTGTCGAAGTTCTCGCCGGCAGCATCCGATACAACGGCACCGAACTAATCGGGATGCCGCGGTCGAGCCGCAGCAAGCTAATGGGACCGGAGATCGCGATGATCTTCCAAGAGCCGATGACCGCCCTCAACCCGGTCGTCCGGGTAGGGGAGCAGATCGCCGAGGGTCCGCGCCGCTACCTCGGGATGACCCGCGCCGAGAGCATGACGCGGGCGATCGAGATGATGGCCAAGACCGGGATTCCCGACCCCGTTCGGCGAGCCAGAGCGTATCCGCACGAGCTCTCAGGCGGGCTCCGCCAGCGCATCATGATCGCCATGGCGCTGTCCTGCGACCCGCGACTGCTGCTGTGCGATGAGCCGACCACTGCTCTCGATGTGACAGTGCAGCATCAGGTACTCCGCCTGCTCGAGGACCTCTGTGACGACTCGGGTGCGGCCCTGGCCTTCGTCACCCATGACCTGGCGGTGGTGAACCAGACCTGCACCGACCTCGCGGTCATGTACTCCGGGCATATCGTCGAGTCCGGAACAGTGCGCGAAGTGCTGAGCGACCCCCGGCATCCGTACACGCAGGGACTGCTCGACTCCGCCCCCGATTTCGACCGACCCGATCGCCCACTCATTCCGATTCCCGGATTCCCACCCAACGTCGCCTCGAGACCGAGTGGATGCCCCTTCGCGCCGCGCTGCCCGTTCGTGGTCGAGGCGTGTCGCACCGCGATGCCGCCGATGGTCACCGTCGCACCCGGTCACGGTGCCGCATGCATCGAAGCCGACCGTATATCCCGAGAGCTGGTCGCCCGATGACGATGCCCGAAGCCCAGCCCCTCCATGCTCAGCCATCAAACGCAGACCCAACGGCTACCGATTTTCCTGCGCTGAGGGTGGCCAACCTCGCAAAGAGCTATGACCTGCCCACCTCCCTGCTGTCCCGGATCTCGAACCGAGGGGAGAAGGCGACCCTTCGCGCCCTCGACGGCGTCGAACTGCAGCTGAACCGGGGGGAGATCCTCGCCCTGGTGGGGGAATCCGGGTCCGGCAAGTCCACACTCGCGAAGATTCTGGTCGGGAGCACCACCGCCACGGCCGGCGAGATCCAGTACCACGGAGCGCCTATGCCCGCGCGACGGGGCAAGGACGACAGCCGCCGCATCCAGATGGTGTTCCAGGACCCGTATTCCTCGCTGAACCCGCGCCTCACCGTCGGCGCGATGCTCCGCGAACTCCTGCTGCTGCATGCCATCGTTGCGGCCAAGCAGGTCCGCCAGGAGAGCAAGCGGCTGCTCAACCTCGTCGGCCTCGAGGAGGATGCCCTCGACGCCTATCCCAGCCAGTTCTCCGGCGGACAGCGCCAGCGGATCGCGATCGCCCGCGCACTCGCCGTGCGGCCCGACATCCTGATCGCCGACGAACCGGTGTCGGCGCTGGATGTGTCGGTGCAGGCGACCGTGCTCGACCTGTTCGCATCCCTGCGCCGGGACCTCGGGCTCAGCATCCTCTTCGTCGCGCACAACCTGGCAGTCGTGCAGCACCTCAGCGATCGGGTCGCCGTGATGTACCTCGGCCGCATCGTGGAGGTCGCCGAAACGGCAGAGCTCTTCCGCAACCCACGACATCCCTACACCCGAGCCCTCATTGACTCGATCCCGCGGATGAGTGCCGGGAGCGTGACCGAGGCCTTCCAACTCGAAGGCGAGCCACCGAGCCCCTTCGATGTGCCGAGCGGATGCCGCTTCAACCCGCGTTGCCCCTATGCGGTCGACGCCTGCCGAACCACCGATCCCGTCCTCGAGGCGGTCGCCCCTGCACACCTCAGTGCGTGCATCCGGGCGACCGAACTCACCGAGCTCGCCGTAGCGCGAGTCTGATCCGAACAAGGAGCACCACCACATGAAGGTTTGGATGTCGTTGGACATGGAAGGCGTTGCCGGAATCGTCGACTGGGACCAGTGTCGGCCCGGTAGCGACGGGTACCGGCTCGGCTGCGAGCTGCTTCAGGGCGAGGTCAACGCGGCAATCGAGGGGGCGATGGCAGGAGGCGCCACCGAGATCGTGCTCAACGATTCGCATAGCCGGATGGCGAACCTCGACCCGCGACTCATCGCGGGCGAAGCCGAGTACATCTCGGGGCGACACAAGCCGATGTACATGATGGAAGGCCTCGACGATTCCTTCGACGCGGTCTTCTTCGTCGGCTATCACGGATCCATCTCGGGAAAGCCCTCGACCCTCTCCCACACCTACAACCCCGAGGTGTTCTCGCGCGCCTTGGTGAACGGTGCAGAGGTAGGGGAGAGCGGAATCAACGCGCTCGTCGCCGACCACTATGCCGTCCCGATCGCCTTCGTCTCCGGTGATGCCGTTGTTTGGGACGAGACCGAGCCGTTCGCCGCCGGTGGCGTCGGTGTCGTCACCAAACGATCGATCACTCGGGGGAGCGCACAGAACCTGCACCCGACCGAGTCCTGCCGACGCATTCGCGACGGGGCGGAGACAGCGGTACGCCGCGTCGCGGCAGGTGAGGTCGCGCTGCCCGGAATCAACAGACCTGCCTCCCTCGACCTCGACCTGCAGACCGGTGACATGGCCGAGGTCGCCACCTGGGCCCGCGGCGTCGAGCGCACCGGCGAGCGCTCGGTGCGCATCGCCGGCGACGACCTCCTGCAGATCTTCACGTCCTTCGTCGCCGTCACCTACGTGACTCGCCAGGCCGGGGGACGTTGACGATGAACGGCCACGCCGAGGAGTCCATCGCCCTCCCCACCACGACGACCCTCCGCGAGGCCGCGCCGGGAGCCCCGTTCGCCATCGCCCTCCACGGCGGGGCGGGCGGACTCATCCAGGAGCTCTCGTCGGAGGAGATCACCGCGTTCGAACACGGTCTCGAGGCCGCCTACCGCGCCGGCGAGGAGGTCCTGGCCGCGGGCGGACATGCCGTGGACGCCGTGGCAGCGGCAGTCGTCGAGTTGGAGAACGACCCGCTCTTCAACGCCGGGCGCGGCGCCGCGCTGACCTCGGGGGGCGGTGTGGAGTTGGACGCATCGATCATGGACGGGACGGGGTACGCGGGAGCGATCGCCGCCTCGACGCACGCCCGGAACCCCGTTCTCGTGGCGAGGGCCGTGATGGAGAAAAGCCCACACCTGTTCCTCGTCGCTCCGAGCCGCGAGCTTCTCGCACAATGGGGTCTCGAGAGCGCTGAGCAGGACTACTTCATCACCGACCATCGGCGTCAACAGCTCGCTCGCATCCAGGCGGGCAGCTATGCACCCCGCCACGGAACAGTAGGTGCCGTGGCTCGCGACGCCGAAGGCCGACTTGCCGCGGCGACGTCCACCGGAGGCATGGTCAACCAGAGCGCGGGGCGCATCGGGGACACGCCGATGATCGGAGCGGGCAACTACGCAAAGAACGGGTTCGGTGCCGTCTCGTGCACGGGCGAGGGTGAGGCCTTCATCCGTGGCGTCGTGGCCTACGACATCGTCGCGCGTATGCGCTACGCCGCAGCTGGCCTTGCCTCCGCGGTGACGGCCACCATCGAGCAGGAGCTCACGGCGCGAGGCTCCAGCGGCGGGCTTGTCAGCATCGACGCCGCGGGTCGGGTCGTCGTCGCCCACAACTCGCCACGAATGTTCGCCGCCTTCCACGACGGCGCCGAACTGGTGATGCTGACGTGATGGACACCGAATCCGGCGCCAACCAGAGCCTCAGCGAACAGATCTTCGAGCGGATGGGGGAGCTGAGCCCCGCCGAAAGGAAGGTGGCGCGGGCGCTGCTCGCAAGTTACCCGAGCGCGGGCCTCGCGAGCGCCGCCGCGCTGGCGAAGGTGGCGGGGACGAGCAGCCCGACAGTCCTGCGCCTCGTGTCACGACTCGGAATTGGCAGCTATCCCGACTTCCAGGAGCGACTGCGGGAGGAGATTACGAGCCACATGAACAGCCCGGTGAGCCGCACCGAGCGCGCCCGGCCGAGCATGGACGGCGGGGGGCTCCTCGCCCACGCGGTGTCCGACCGGATCGCCTTACTCGACTCGCTCCCGGAGAGCGTGCCGCCGAGCGAGTTCGACCGCGCAGTGGCTGCCCTAGCCGATCGTCCGAAGCACGTCGCCATCTCTGGTGGCTATTTCACCCGCTACCTCGCCATGCTCCTGGCGAGCCAGTTGGACCAGGCCGTCGCGAACGTGGACTACATCGCCGAGCCGCTGAGCCACGACATCGGGAAGTACCTGCAGCTGTCAGTCGGCTCCGTCGCAGTCATCTTCGACATCCGCCGCTACGAACTCACCTCGAGCCTCGCGGCGCAGACCGCAAAGGCTCAGGGTGCGACGGTGATCGTGCTCACCGACCAGGGCTTGTCTCCCGCAGTAGACCATGCGGACATCGTGTTGCCCGTCACGGTCAACGGCGTGCCCTTCGATTCGATGGTCGGTCTCGTCGCCCTCATCGAAGCGCTCGTCGAGGGAGTGCTCGCCGCCTCCGGTGACCGCGGGATCGAGCGGATGAAGCAATGGGAGGAATCAGTGCGAATCGCCCGGGCCTTCCGTGTGCTGAATCCGCAGGACGCCGATGCGGCGACCGGGACCCCGGTCACCCCGACCGACATTGGAGGGGAATCACGGTGACAGCCGAATTCGAGGGGAGGGTGGCCGTGGTGACCGGGACTGCCCAGGGAATCGGACGAGCCATCGCCGATCTACTGGCTGCTCGCGGTGCGAGCGTGTACCGCGTCGACCGCGACACCGTCGACCTGAGTGACTCGGCGGCAGTCGAGGAGTTCTTCGCCTCCATCGGCGACGTCGACATCCTCGTCAACAATGCCGGCGGAGTCGGAGGTCAGACGCACACCCCGATCGACGAGCTCACCGACAGTCTCTGGAGTGCGGTGATCGACGCCAACCTCACGACCGCCATGAACTGCACGCGTGCCGCCGCCCGATCGATGAAGACGCGGGGATTCGGTCGCATCGTGATGATCTCCTCCGGCGCCGGCCGCAGCGTGAGTCTCACCGGTATCCAGGCCTACACGACCGCCAAAGCGGCGCAGATCGGCTTCACACGCCAGATGGCGCACGAACTCGGTCCCTTCGGAGTCACGGTGAACTGCATCGCCCCCGGATTCGTGTTGTCCAACCCGACCACGCTCGCGCAATGGGAGAGCTATGGCGAGGAGGGCCAACACACACTCCTGGAGCGCATCGCCACCCGAAAGACGGGCACTCCCGAAGACATCGCCCGCGGCGTGGAGTTCTTCGCCTCGCCCGAAGCCGGTTGGATCAGCGGCCAGGTGCTGTCGATCGACGGTGGCCACTCGCTTTTCTGACCCCTCCCCATTCCGCCACGTATCGAGGAAGACCCCGAATAATGATCCCTGTCGACGTCACCACGAGCGTCCACGCTGCACAGACCGCCCTAGCCACACTCGGCGAGCGATACTTCGAGACGCAGCACACCTACGACCCGTACAACGCGACGATGCTCGGGATCACGGACTTCGACCACTTCCCGGGAGACCCGAGCCGCGCTGCCAGCGACCGCGCCGCGCGCGATCTGGCCGCCATCAAGTCGGATACTGCTGCCATCGACACCACCGGGTTCGCCGCCGAGGACCTGATCGACCATGCCGTGCTGACTACGCTCGTCGAGGGTGCCCGGCAGGATGCGGAGCACTCGCTGTGGGCAGGCAACGCGTCTGCGAAGGGGTACGTCAGTCGGCAGGGCCTGATCTTCCAGGCTGTCCCGGCGATGACCGTGACCAACCGTGAGGGGGAGGAACGCTACCTAGAGCGCCTGTCCGGTCTGGCGGGCACTCTCGGGGCACTGGCCGACCGGTATGTCGAGGAAGCGGCCCGCGGGCGCGTGCCCACCGAGGTGGGTGTCCGCCACTCGATCGCGCAGCTCGATGAGCACCTGGCCGGTCCGATCTCCGATGACCCACTCCTACGACCGATCGCCTCCTTAGCGGGCTCCCCCGGATTCGACCGCGCCATGACGACGATGGAGAACTCGGTACGTCCCGCGATGGGGGAGTTGGCTCGTCGTCTCCGCGAAGAACTCGCGCCCATCGCGCGCCCGGACGATCGCGTCGGAATCCGCGAGATCCCCGGAGGAGAAGACGGGTACCTCGCCTCCGTCAAGCGGCACACCACGACCCTCATGTCGCCCGAGGAGATCCACCGCCTCGGTCTTGACGTGCTCGAGGAGATGACGCCGTTGTGGAGCGAGATCGGCGGCGCCGCACTGGGGGTGACGGATTTCGCCGGGATCGCGGAGCGGATGAGAGCCGATCCGGCCCTTCGCTTCGAGACGAGCGAGCAGATCGTCGAGGTCGCCCAGGCCGCACTCGACCGAGCGAATGACGCCCGCTCCCACTGGTTCCCGCCGTATGAGATCACCGACTGCGTCATCGAGCAGATCAGTGCCGCTGACGCGGAGCACTCCGCTCTGGCGTACTACCGACCGCCCTCGGTCGACGGCTCCCGCCCGGGAGCCCACTGCCTCCTTGCCACCGATCCCGCCTCGCGGTATCGCTTCGAGTATGAGGCACTCGCGTTCCACGAGTCGGTGCCCGGACACCACCTCCAGTTGGCGAGCGCCCAGACGCTGGATATCCCGCGCTATCGGCGGTACCTCGATGTCGAAGCGTGCAGTTTCAATGAGGGCTGGGGTCTGTACTCCGAGCAATTCGCCGATGAGATCGGGTTGTACAGCGACGGGATCGCCCGATTGGGAATGCTGTCCTTTCGTGCCTTGCGTGCCTCACGGCTCGTCATCGATACCGGTATCCACCACTACGGCTGGTCCCGGGAGCAGGCAGTCGCTTTCATGCTTGACAACACCGTCACCTCCGAGGCGCACGCCCGCAGCGAGATCGACCGGTACATAGCCTGGCCGGGACAGGCGCTGGCCTATATGACCGGATGCCGCGAGATCCTGCGCCTGCGTGCGCAGGCCCAATCGGCGCTCGGCGACAGGTTCTCGGTCGCCGGCTTCCACGGTGTGGTCCTCGGCAGCGGAGCGGTACCCCTTACCGTGCTCGCCGACAGCGTCTCGAGATGGCAGAACGCCATCCTGTCCGCTGGCTCTTGATCATCACCTCACCTCTGCGAAAGGAACAACGATGGATGTCGTCATCAACGGCTGCAGGCTGAACGTCGAGGTCCACGGACCCGAGGATGGGCCGGTGCTCATCGCCCACCATGGGGGAGGGGGGATCGGTTCACTGGCCGAGCCGAGATCGACTTTCGGCACCCTCGCCGACCGGTTCAGGGTGATCGTCTACGACGCCCGTGGCTGCGGCAAAAGCGAGGGAATCGCTCCGTATTCGCACGAGCAGTGGGCCGCCGACCTCGACGGGCTGCGTCAGTGGGCCGGAGTCGACCGCATCGTGGTCGCTGGTGGTTCCTACGGCGGATTCATCGCCCTCGAGTACGCGGTGAGATATCCGGACCACGTCACAGGCATCATCCTGCGCGACACCTCTGCTGACGGCAGCAACCTCAAGCTCGCGTTCGAGAATGCGCGCAACCAGGACAGGATCGAGATCGACTGGCCCAGCTTCACCCGCTACTGGACGGGTGAGATCTACGACGACGCTGATCTCAAGGCCCGCTGGGCGGAGATGATCCCCCTCTACGACTACGAGTACGACCCCGTCGCCTCCGCAGCTGCCGTCGAAGCGGGCTTCTACCGTCATGAGGCCCACAACTGGTGCTTCCAACACAATTGGGGTGCCTACGATCTCAAGGACAGGCTGCCTGCGGTCACCGCCCCGGCCCTGGTCACCGTCGGGCGGCTCGATTGGGTGACACCGGTGAGTTCCTCTGAGACGATCGCGGCCCTCCTCCCGAACTCCGAACTTGTCATCTTTGAGAAATCGGGCCACTCCCCGCAGAACGAGGAACGAGAGCTGTTCCAGCAGACCCTGCGTGATTTCGTCGACAGGATCGTCCCCGCCGACGTGGGCATCCGCTCGTGAAGATCGTCATCATCGGGGCGGGAGCGATCGGTGGCACACTCGGTGCGCACATGATGCGGGCAGGTCACGACATCACGCTCTGCGACGCGGATCGCGACCACGTCGACGCCATCCGCCGAGACGGCCTCCGGATCGACGGCCCCGTCGAGCAGTTCACCGTACGAATCCCGGCCATCACCCCCGATGAGCTCCCCGACTCGATCGACCACGCGATCGTCGCGGTCAAGAGTCTTCACACCACCGCGGCAGCCGAGCTGTTGCGCGACCGGCTCTCGCCGACAGGCTACGTTCTCACCGTGCAGAACGGACTCACGGCCGACGCCCTTGCCGACGCTGTCGGACCGGGCCGGGTTGTCTCGAGCTTCGTCAATTTCGGTGCCGATGTCATGGGCCCAGGACGGATCATGCAGGGCAACGTCGCGACGTTTCGGGTCGGAGAGCTGGAGCCGGGACACATCTCGGATCGAGTCCGGCATCTCGCTGCGGCACTGCCCTACGCGGAAGCGACCGACAACGTGCTCGGATACCTCTGGGGTAAGGAGGTCTACGGGGCTCTGCTCTGGACGGGAGCGGTCTCGGACCTCCCCATTGCGGAGACCCTCGAACGTGCCGAGTACCGGCCCCTGATGCTCGCGATCGCGCGGGAGGTGCTGGCCCAAGCGCCCGTCACCGTGGAGGGATTCGACGGGTTCGAACCCGACGACCTCGAGGGCTCTCTTGACCGACTCGCCGCCTTCAACCGCAGAAGCGCGAAGACCCACAGCGGTATCTACCGCGACCTCGCCGTTCGGCGACGCAAGACCGAGGTGGACGAGGTACATAAGGACATCCAGGGCCCGGCCTTCGACCTCGTGGTCGACATGATCCACGACATCGAAGAGGGGCGGCGAGTATGCGAAGTGGCGAACCTGGATCTCCTCGCGACGGCCGTTGCCGCACTCCACCCCGTGGGTAACTGACATGCGCGCAGCAATCTTCGAAACAACCGGCCGAGTTTTGGTCGCCGACGTACCCGACGCAGAGCTGCGTGAACCGACGGACGCAGTTGTCCGCGTGGTGCGAGCCTGCGTCTGCGGCTCCGATCTCTGGGCGTACCGGGGAGTCATCCCCAAGGCAGAGGGCTCCCGCCTCGGCCACGAATTCATCGGCATCGTCGAGGCTGTGGGCACAACTGTCAGGACGGTGCGGATCGGTGACTTCGTGATCGCGCCGTTCCAGTGGTCCGACAACACCTGCCCGGCATGCCTCGATGGCATCCAGACCCGCTGTGAGCACGGGGGGACATTCGGCGCTGTCGGTTCCGACGGTGGCCAAGGGGAGGCCGTTCGAGTCCCCCTCGCCGATGGAACGCTGGTCTCCGTGCCGGGCGGCCCGTCGGCCATCGACGCCTCGCTGATCCCGTCGCTGCTCGCCCTCACCGACGTCGCCGCGACGGGTCTGCACGGTGCCGTGCTCGCCGGGGTCACCCCAGGGTCCACCGTCGCGGTCGTCGGTGATGGGGCGGTGGGTCTCTCGGCCGTCCTCGGTGCCGCGACCATCATCGGTGCCGAGCGGATCATCCTCATGAGCCGACATGAGGATCGCACCGAGCTCGGCCGCGCCTTCGGCGCGACGGACGTCGTCGCCGAGCGCGGTGCGGAAGGTATCGCCCGGGTGCGTGAACTCACTGAGGGACTCGGAGTACGGCACGTCGTCGAGGCCGTCGGCACCCCCGAATCATGGGAGATGGCAATCGGGATGGCCCGGGCCGGTGGCACCGTCGGGGCCGTCGGCGTTCCGCACACGAATCCGCAACTGGGTATCTTCACGCCGTTCGTACAGCACCTCACCCTGAGCTTCGGCATCGCGCCGGTGCGGCGGTACCTGCCCGACCTGCTCGCGCGCGTCCTCGACGGCAGCTACAACCCCGGGGCCGTCTTCGACCTCGACCTCCCGCTCGACCGGGTCGGCGATGCGTACTCCGCGATGTCGGACCGTCGGTCGATCAAGACGATGCTGACCCCATGACGAGCAGGCAGCAGGACATCCAATTGCCCGCGCTCGAGGAGATCGTGGGTCAGCTCGCGGAGTACGTCTCCCTCCCGAGCATCAGCCGCAGCGCCGGGATCGACACCATGCAGGAGACCGCGGAGTGGCTCGCCCACCGGCTCGCCTTCGCGGGCGGACGCGTCGAACCGACCGCCGGCTTTCCCGTAGTCCGCGCGGAATGGACTGCTGGGCCCGACGCCCCCGTTGTTCTCGTCTACGGACACTACGACGTGCAACCCACCGGGAGTCTCGATGAGTGGGTGACGCCCCCGTTCGACCTTGCCGCCGATGTCCAAGCCGGCGAACATGTCCTTCGCGGACGAGGCGTTTCCGATGACAAGGGACCAGTGCTCCTCGTCGTCCGCCTCGCGGAGGCGTTCCTTGCACAGACAGGCTCGCTCCCGCTCACGGTCAAGTTCCTCATTGAAGGCGAGGAGGAGATCGGAAGCCCGAACCTCGCCGCCTACGTCGCGGAACACCAAGCCGACCTCGCCTGCGACCTGGTCATCTCTGCGGACGGGGCGCAGTGGCGCCCGGGCGAGCCGTCGCTCTCGATCGCATCCAAAGGCCTCGTGTCGATGGACGTCGTGGTGCGCGGCGCAGACTCCGACCTTCACTCCGGACGCTTCGGTGGCACTGTCGCGAATCCCGCTCGAGCGCTCAGCACGCTCCTCGCCAGCCTCCACGACGAATCGGGGCGGGTCGACATCGCGGGCTTCTACGATGGAGTGGACGACCCATCCCCCGAGCGCCGAGCCGAGATCGGTCGCGTTCCCTTCGACGAGAGGGACTACGTGATCGGCCTCGGAATCCCAGCCGTTTACGGCGAGGTCGGTTTCTCAACCCTCGAGCGCCTGTGGGAACGTCCCACCCTCGAGATCACTGGGATCAGCTCGGGCGGCAAGTACTCCGTCATCCCGCACATCGCGACCGCGCACCTGTCTGCGCGACTCGTGGGGCGGCAGGATCCGGACCTCGTCGCCGCGGCGGTGGAACGGCACCTCCGGGAACATCGGCTTGCCGGGGTGACGACTGAGGTCATCATCGACGCTGCCCGCGTTCCCGCCTATCGGATAGACGCCGGGCATCCCGCCATCCGCGCAGCCTCGGCGGCACTCAACCACGTCTACCCGGGCGAAGAGGTGCTGCTGGCGGTCATCGCCGGCACCCTTCCCGCCTCAACCCTCTTCGAACAGGCGCTCGGGGCGAAGACCCTCTTCTTCTCCTTCTCCACATCCGACGAGAATCTCCATGCACCCAACGAGTTCCTCCGACGCGGCCGGATCCACGAGGGCATGCGTGCATGGGAGAGGCTGTGGTGGCTCCTCGCGGAGGGGCCACACCGTCTAGAGCGGAATCCGTGCAGGCTGGGACACCCGTGACCGGATACCGATCGTACGACTACCTGCACGGCGACCTCGGGCTGCCTCTGAACCCCCTCGCGCCGGAGTTCGACCGTGTGCCGGCTTGGGTGAGCGGCTGTACCCAGGCAGAGATCGACCGAGCCAAGCGACTTCTCGTCAACAACATCACCATCAGCCTCCACGATCACCCGGTTCGTTTCCCCGCAGACATGTCACACACCCCCGCCTACAACCGCTCCGGCCGACAGCACACCGCGTTCTCGGGTCTCGCGGAATCCGGTCTGACTGTCGTGTTCGACAACATGATGGACGGCACGGCGACCGTGACCGGAAACACCCCGTGGCAGTGGGATGACATCGTCATCGACCTCGGAATGCGCCAGGCCGACCTCGCCCACCAAGCCGGGGTCAGTGTGGTGCGGACCATCGCCGACATCCATGCGGCCCATGCCTCCCGCACAGTGGGGCTCGTCTTCGGCCTCGAGGCGGCGACCCCGATCGGGAACGACCTCGACCGGCTCGATGTGCTCTTCGGCCTCGGGTTGCGGCAGATCGGTATCGCCTACTCGGATTCCAATGCGCTCGGGGCAGGGCTCACCGAGCCGGACGACTTCGGCCTCACGACCTTCGGTCGCCGCGCTGTCCGCCGGATGAACCAACTCGGCCTGGCCATCGACGTTTCGCATTCCTCGCAACGCACGGCGATCGACACGGCAGCTGCCTCGGAGGTTCCGGTCTTTCTCACCCACACCGGTGCCCGTGCGGTATGGGACATCCCTCGGATGTCCGGCGACGACGCCCTGCGCGCGGTGGCCGACACCGGCGGCGTCGTCGGTATGTCGGCGGCCCCGCACACGACGGTGTCGCGTGAGCATCCCAGGCACAACATCGATTCGGTGATGGACCACTTCCTGTACTGCATCGACCTGATCGGCATCGACCATGTCGCCTTCGGGCCCGACACGCTATACGGAGACCACGTTGGACTTCACACGACTTTCGCAACCCTCCTGAGCGGTGTGACAACGCACAGCGACTCGCACGAGCGTGTCGCCTTCGTCGACGGCCTCGAGAACCCCACCGAGAACTTCCACAACATCAGCGCGTGGCTCGTTCGGGGCGGGTTCTCCGACGAGGACATCATCAAGGTGCTCGGTGGGAACGTGCTGCGGGCGCTCGGCCACGTGTGGCCCTGAGATGCCCTGATGACCCGCCTCCCGGCGCGCCCAACGGTGAATCCGGTCGCGCGCACCAGCGCGATCGGCGCAGTTCGGCGAGCATGCGTGCGCGATGAGTACCGATCCGCAGGTGCATTCATGACAGCTTCGGCTCGAGCGCGTTCGCAGTGCCCGCACGCCGTCCGCGAATGATGACCCCACTTTCGTTGGCGGCGGAGACGTCATCGATGTCACCGTGGTGAATGAGGGGACTGCTGTCTGTTCAAAGGACTCCTCACGAGGAGGGCAGTTCAATCAGTTTCGCCCACGCGAACCCAGTAAACCTCGGTGCTGCTCTCTGTGACGACTCCACTTACTGTGTCAGTCATTCGATATCCAACCTCCGACTGACCACCGATATAATCGGCGCTCCAACCTGAGACGCTGCCTCCGACGAGCGTGAGAACACCCGTGTCTTCAGCAATCGGCTCGACGGTTGTTTCTGCTGGCTGCATCTCGACAGGCGCCATCGGCGGCCGCGGCACGCAATCCGCACCGTTACACAACGCGAGCTCGACCCCCGCCCTTGGCTCAGCCAACACAATCCTCGCCACGCTCGAGTAGCCGACAGCCGAACAAACGGACCCGTGTGGCATGCACGCGGTGAGACTCAGGCACGTCAGCAAGAGGAGCGTACCCATCCCCAGGTTTCGGATACTCGACGGTAACTCGACAAGAATGGTTAGGTGAGGTTCGCCGCCGATCTGTGACCGCCCACGTGCACACTTGACGATGCGTCCGCACGAGGCAAGAGTCGTAAGCTACTGCTCTCGCTCGGCTGCAGCAGATTTGATGCGCGCACGTTTATTCAACGCTTATGCATCGAGATGAATCTAGGCGAACCGAGGTGTTCGACTAAAATGGGAGCACATTCGGCAAGGAATCCCCGCTTAGCCCGCGGTCATTCGAGGTAGCTCTAGGTGTTGTGGCAGGTTTCGGAAGGCCCGCCATAATCCGTCGGTCACGGGTTCAAGTCCCGTCCGCCCTACTCAAAATAGCGTCTGATCTGTGGTTTCTGATTCCTCATATGGCGCGAGACTTGAATCTCTTACCAATCGGACATGGGTCCAAACCTTTCCGGTCCACTCTGAAGTGCCCTGTGACCTGGGGTTTTTGTTCTCGCTGCGGAGGCGAGATTAGATAGGCCCCCGCTCGCTTTACACCCATCATTTTGTTTGCAGCCGTCGGGAGCCTCTGGTGGGATGGCGCTTAGGCGATCTCGCTTCATTCCACCGCGGCATCCGCCCGCGCAATGTTGGGAG
>Ga0326734_1000181_pt1 | contig 18603 bp, 25 predicted proteins | sample 15_GP2_1315_FD_207944 | JGI IMG/M metagenome (GOLD analysis project Ga0326734, IMG submission 207944) | Glacier ice microbial communities from Ngari, Tibet, China - 15_GP2_131.5 | ecosystem: Environmental > Aquatic > Freshwater > Ice > Glacier | place: China: Ngari, Tibet | collected 2018-07-18 | reverse complement strand
CACCAAAGCACGACTGTCACTAAAAAATTTTGCACTTTCCATTTCTTAAATTGACCGATATATGAAAATCAATTTATAAAGTAATTATCTTTAGTTCAGACATGTGTTGGTTGGTTCCTTTGAACTTGTCATTGAACATCGTGACAATGGGTATGTCAAAAGCATCCGTTAGGTGGGTTGCGTGTTGCTGTGGAAACAACTTGTTACGCTCATCTTTCTTGTCCTTTTCAACAGATCCATTAAGACCTTCTTTGGCTTCAGATCTTTCTAATGCAATAATCAAATCAGGATTGTTATGCTCGTTAATGCTTATGGTTGGTAACCTACCATCACGCTCTTTAAGCATGGCATTGATAAGAAGATACTTATCGAAGTGAGTAGCGGCTGCACCTTTAGTCATTTGCCACACGGTCCAGCCATGCTTACTAAGTATGTCTGCTGTCTGCTCGAACAATGTCATACTGCTGTTTGGCAACCTATTGTTACCATCATGCCCGCCATATAAGTAGATCATCTTCTCCTGGTGCGGTTGGTAGTAAGGTATAAACTGTTCTATAAACAAATCATCAAGAAGTTTGGGAGACCTAACATAGAAAGACTTTAGCACCCGATACTTCTCGTCCTGCAATTGAGATACCACGCAACAGTTGAACACACCAAAGTCCAATGAAATAATTAGCGGTTCGTTGCGCCTTACATCATTATCCTGATGGCAATTGAAGTGTTCTTTCCTGGCCACAACGCCAATAGTTTCGAGATAACTATTATTGTAATCGGTGTAATAATGCTTTTGCGGATTAAGTTGTCCATAAAAGCCATCCACAATTTCTTTGGGGCGAATGTTTAAAATTTCGGCTTCATACAGAGTTTGACTTGGCGATTGATCACGCATCTTATCAAACCAGTCTTTTCGTAAATATGGGTTGGATTTTGCCGATGCTTTACTAAACATATACTCAGTTGGCTTTTGCTTAGCCAACAGTTCCATATCTGTAAACCATTTGCCTTTTTTGGTTATGGGTGTGGATGATACATAAGTTTCGCTCCCTAACATGGAACAATCTTTAAATATCTCCTTCTTTGCTCTGTTGGTTGTTTTTACATTGGTGAACAATTTGTCAGGATCCAGCAAAGCAGCTTCATCACCAACTTCTGCATAAGAATTTAATCCACGACCAGAATTTGGATTGTCTAGTGATACCATTTGGAAACATGCTCCGTTTGGAAAATGTATAATATTGTTCCATTGGTTTGGTGGTTGATATGGCATTTCATACCCATGTTTTTTTCCAGAGCGACCTATAACATAATCAATATCTTGGTGCAAATTAAACATTTCCAAACCCTCAATGGTACTGGGAAGTGTTCGTGATAATATTTGAGAATATGTCGAACCAACCAGGGCTGATGTCGACCTCGGCATTTGTTTGACAATCAAATAAATGAAATAGGCAATAATAGTTGATTTGCCAGCTCCACGAGCCCATTCCAAATACTTGTTTTTTTGTGGTGATAAAATAGCCGCTAACTGCGGAATAGTCAAATCAATAAATTTTTTACTCTTCATTTTCCTTGTCTTGAATTATTTCATCATAATCAATCTCAGTGACATCAATTTGATTAAAATTAACAACTCCGCCACCAATCATCTCAATTAATTTAAGCTGCAAATTTTTATTCATGTGTATATGAATTTCTTTATTTTCAAATTTTTCAGCATTAAACTCTGTCATTTCTATTTCATCCAAACCACCGAACTTACCCATCAATTCCAAGGCTTTTGATTGTGCTTTTAAATCTTTTGCCTGAATAGATCTTTGATAATATTTATGGGCATATTCATAAAGAATGGCTTGTTTGCCTTTTTTGTCAGACTGCATCACACTACCGTAAAGAATAACTGAATTTTTATAATCTAAATAAGCCTGAGCCAACCCAATATTATAGTCTTCCATTAATTTATTTACGATTTGTTGCGGAGAATAATAATTGAAACTCAAAGTAAGAACTTCCGACCAGCGTTTTCGAATTTCATTTAATTTATCTGACAATGGAAAACGCACAGGATCTATATGGTGAGCCATTATTTTTTCAAGAGTAGTATCTCCTTTTTGTATTTTAAACGGGAGTTTGCTCATTATTCTAAATATTGGCTCAATTGATTTTTATCTAATTTTGCACCATTTTTTAAAATGCTAAAATCCAATGAATTTTCATTCATGTATTTAATATATCTCTTAACATGAACATCGACAAAGTTTTCGCCAAGTTCAATCACCCTGGCATTTCTCCATGTGCGTTCGCAGCCTATTAGTGTAGTTCCTGATCCACCAAATGGATCCCCAACAATATCTTTCTGTTTACTGCTGTTTTTAATTAGATAACATATAAGATCTAATGGCTTCATTGTAGGATGATCTTCACTTCTTAACGGTTTGTCAAACTCTAAAATAGTTGTTTGTTTTCTGTCTGAATACCAATTATGAGCAGAACCTTCTTTCCACCCATACAAACACGGTTCATGTTTCCAATGATAGTCTTGTCTGCCCAATATCAAACTATTTTTTAACCAAATCAAACATTGCGATAATTTTAAACCAGCATCTTTAAAAGCTTTTCTAAAATTATCACCTTCCGTATCTGCGTGGAATACATATATTGATGCGCCTGTTTTCATTTTTAAAAAGCATTCCTGATAAAATAAGTACAGAAATGTGTAAAAATCGCCAGAACTCATGTTATCGTTTTTAATTTTTAATTTATCCTTTGTTTTACCTTCATAATTAACATTATAAGGAGGATCCGTAACTACCAAATCAAATTCTTGTAATCCCAAAGCTTTAAAACTATCATTCTGTGTACTATCTCCGCAAACAATACGATGAATTAAATCTTTTTGAATACTCAAAAACTCATATACATCACCCAAAACGGTTAATGTTTCTTTTGGAGGTATTGGATCAAAATCAGATTCTATTTCCGAATTGATATCGTTACCTAAAAATTCTCCTGGAATATCAATATCCGACATCACCAATCCCAATGCTTCAATATCAATATCTGCAAAATGTTCTTGTAAAACATCTACATCCCAAAAACCAACAGGAATATTTGAAACTAAATTATATTCTTTAAATTCACTATTTGACAATGACCTATTTGGAACTCGCACATCAATCATTTCATCTCCGCGACCTAACTCCATTAAAACTTTAATCCTTTGATGCCCAGCAATAATTATATTGTCAGTATTGACAGCAGGAACTTCGGCCAGATTAAATTTATTAATACTATTTATCAATAATTGTTTACGGTCTTCTGTAAGTTTTCTAGGATTGAACTCATAAGGAACTAAATCCTTAACTTTTCTTTTTTCATTATACCATTCAAGCGGTTGTAATACCATATTATTTTCCATCGATCAATTTACTTATAATTAATAATTCGTCATTTTGCTTAATCAAATTGCTTTCCTGTTTGGATATAATACGTTCCAATCTCGATTTGTCAGATACATAAACAGCAGATTTATGCTGCAATCTATTCTCGGCCAATCTGGATTTTAATTTAGAAATCGAAGCGTAAAGCAGTTGTTGTTTCCGTAACAGTCCAGCGGGTGTATATTGATTAAATTCTGTATTTGCTTCTTTAGTAATAGTGCGATGCTCTAAAAAATAGTTAATTTTCTTCCAGCACTGTCCATTCAGTTCAAAGTTTCTATGTATTTGCAATTGCAAGTCCAAAGCCGTTTTTTCGGCATGTTCCGGCAAATCGTTAAGCTGTGTTTTGAGCAAACAGTTGGTTTTGAACAACTGGTTTGCTTCCAGCAATACAGGACGAAGTTCTGGCGGGAGCTGGTGAAAAAATAAAGCAGCCTTATTTTCTTCTGCGTTAATCTTTGCAAGCACTTCGTTGTTTTGTTTTACAACAATTTCTGGTTTTGGCTTTTGGGTAATAGCAGACAAAACAGACTGATCAGTAATATGCTTTTTTAATTCATATTTTAATTTTTCCAGGTTTATGGGACTTTCCTTTTTTAAGAAATTTTGCAATAAGTTTCGATTGGGTTTAGACAAAGAGGCATAAATACCAATTCCTTGTTGGTAATTGCAACCGTTGTCAAACCATATTTTGATGCTTTCCATACTACAAATATGGAAAGTGTAAAACTTTTAGAATAGGACATAAAAAAAGCGGACCATATTGTCCGCTTTAACTTTAATTCTTACCAAAAATTATACTGAGAATACGATGTTTTTTGGTTCAATTCCGATTTCAAATAACTGATCCAATATGTCTTTTGTAATTGTAGCTGCATTTTGATCTATAACTTCATTGATGCTTTTAGAAACGTAGAAAGTATCTGATGAATCATCATAAACACCCCAAGGAAAACAATCTTCTTCTTCCAAAAATTTTTGGGCAGCATCTAAATTTTTAAATTCCTTTTGAAGTAAAATACCAAACTTTTTATAAGTAGCTTTCATAAATTATATATTTACTTTTTATCAACTTCTTCAATATGTAAATCTAAATTAGATTTTAGACACCATCCAACTTCCAAAGTTTTATGAATTTCAGTTTTTTGTTTTTTGGCTTCGACATAATGTTCGACTACATAAGTAAAACGTTCATATTTAAGCTTTAGCAAAATTTCGCTTAAATCATAATTCGAAATAGATCCTTCAGGAAAAACCCGAAACAAAAAAATAAGAAACTGTTCATTTGTAAATTTTACATTGCAATTATCTGGATTGCTAGACTGAAAATTTTGTTCAATAAATTCAGTAATTTGAGTGGCATAGTCATACATAGCTATAAAGTATAAGTAAAATGTCCGTAATAAATATCGTCTGGATCACTTTGCATTTGTATGCACGTTAACGTTTTGTGCATAATTTGAAAACTCATGGTAAACGATTCCCTTTCAGACTTTGTTTCTGTGTCTTCATGGCACATAACAATATCTTTCATTTTTTCTAAATCGCTAAGTGTGTCGCGAATGCTTTGGGCTTTAAATAGTTTCTGGTCTAGCATCTCGAAGAATGAGGATGGCATTGCTAAATTGTTACTTTGTTTTGACATAACTTAAAGTATTAAATACACGAAAACCTTGAATTAGCTGTGTCAAAACATCCCAAAGGACAAGTTTTTAAGAGTAGTTTCCTAACTCTAGCAGCGTAACAAGGCTTTCGCTTATTGTTGATAATTTCGATAAAATTTTAAAGGGAAATCCCTTAGGTAATATGTTTTGACATCACAAATATATAAAAGTTTTTAATATAAGATACTTTTATTCTAAAAAATTAGCATCAGTGACATTACAATCAAAATTTCTATTAAAAATAAACTTAATAAAGAACTTATTTCTAACTTTTATTCCAAACTTATTTTCACTCCTAATATCAACGACTGCATTAATAATACCATTTTCATAGTCTTCTACATTATAATAAGTTGGACTCAAATAAAACTGATTTAGCTTTACCCATTCATCACCTTGTAAGCACTCTACAGTTTCAGGATATTTTACAGATGAATTTAAAATAGTCCTAAAACTACTTGAAACTTTTATTCTTTGATCATCATAACCTCTTGAATTAATAAAATCATTAATAGCCTTTTTCTTTTCTTCTAAAGTCAATAATTTATATTCCTTGAGCAATACTTTTTCTTCTGGACCAGTACATTTAGACAAAAGAACAGACGCTACAAGAAACAAAACAAATAATCCAATTAAAGAACTAATAACAATCAAGGTAATTTTAATAAAGAATTTCATAACAAATATTTTTAAGTGAAACACAAACCTACAAAAAAAAGCGTTCTTTTTCAAGAACGCTTTTCCAACATTTAAACAAACTCAAACTAATGAAAAACCTTAAACCATTGGCACCAATAGTATTGCTCCTTTGTAAATGGGAGCTGGTCCTAAATTTTTATCTAAAACAGTTACTGCGGCACTGTTTTTTCCTTCTACAGTCGCTTCAATAACCAATTCTAAAGCAGATGTTCTTGCTCCAAATCGTTTAGAACCCAATTGGCGTATACGCCCGGATCCAAACTCTTCAATAAGTACAACAAGCTTTTGGTTTCTTACAAAACGAGCAAAACCAAGCACTTTCGCATTACTGTCGGCTATCTCAAAAACGGCTTCATTTTGAAATAGATGTCTTTGCACTTCACCAATTAACGCGCTCTTTAAACTGGCTGTTTCGCTAATAAACTCAATCTCTTTGAAACATTTTCCAGTCTTAAAAACATGCGCTGTTTCTATCTGAGACAAATCGTCGTAATCCGCAGCAGCATTTATTGCTACATCATCACATATCTTTTTTGGATCATTGATGGTTAAAAAATCTGAATGCAAAGCGTAATATACTTTTGACATTCCACCAACCGGTTCACATACTTCTCCTCCTATATTTTCTAATGAAATTGGCATAATTACGCTTTTTTAAAGATGAATGATTTTCTATCATAAAGATCTTGCAGATCTTCTGGAATTTCTGCAACAGCTTCTTCCACTGTATATTTTCTTTTCTTGTAGATAAAATGCTGAACAGCAAATTCTACTTCTGTACCGTCAATGGCCACAAAAACATTAGAAGGAATTACTTCTACTTCATTTTCGTTTTCATTTGTAAATTCTGCAACTAATGCAGTTTCTACAACTTCTTCTGGAGTTTCTGCAACTAATGCAGTTCCTACAACTTCTTCTGGAGTAGCTCCTTCCGTAGAAGGAGCATTATTACTTTTTCCCATAATTTAAAATTAAATTGGTTTGTAAGCAAAAACCAATTGGTTATGTAAGAAACCAATTCCTTCATACCAGTCTAGCAATATTTTTACCTGACGGTCAAATAATTGAATATTTGGCGTTGTCATTCCGTTTACTTTACGTAAATGAACCATATTGTCTGCCGGTGTGGCAAAAATATAATTTGATCCTTCCATAGATGGCAATGCAACTAATTTGAAGTTTGGCGTGAAATCGATTGTTTCCATTCCAGAACCGGTATAGTTGGTGTCACTACCATGCGTATTTCTTTTGTCTCTGAAATAAGCTCTCATCCAGCTTGGAGAAACACAAACCATCATTGGAACACCTTCTAAGGCATTGTTTGCAGCCATAATATCATCGGCAACTTCTTCAATAATTTCAAAGATATTGGCAGCAGATGGCACAGCAGACAATGTTAAGGCGTTAACAGAACCAGCGATCAAACCATCATCGATTAATTTTTTCAAACCATCTAATGATGCAGAAGCCGAACCGGCAGTTCCAGCAACAGGAGCAACGTATACACCTTTAAAATATGCCTGCGTTTCCATATCGTGTGGAATACGTGTAGCAATGTGCTTTTCCAAAAGGTATCTTACAATAGGCCATTGTGTTCTGTCTGCTTCAGTTAACGAAGCTAAGAAGCCTAACCATTTACCTTTCACATCATCCGGATCAATAGTGATGTCCGCTTTAATGTTTCTCAAACGAATTTCGTTTGGAGTAAAAGTCATATCTCCTTTTGGAGTAAAGCCTTTTTGAAACCCTTGAACAATTTCCCCTAACGCAACGTTAGCAGAACGATACATATCACTTTCGGTGATAATAGGAACACAAACTTCTGGCGTTACAGATTTTTGACGCAAAGCATCTTTTAATCTGTCCATGTTTTGTCCTTCTTCTAAATAGTAAGCTCCAAAAGCTGTAACTATAGCTGTAGCAATTATTGCCATAAGTTTATTTTTTTAAAGATTTATAATTAACAATTCAAAGCTTCTGCGACATCTATATCCGCAAAATTTAAAGAAGCTGTAGTAGCTTTTTCTTCTCCATCAACTCCAATTTTTGGAGCAGTATGTGTGTTACCATCCTTTTTACCTACTTCAATGCTTTTAGCATCAATAGCAGTTAATTTTTCGGTGATAGTTCCGGCAATTGGCAAACCTAAGTTTGTCATAATTGCATTTACAGAAGTTTCCATTGCTGTTGCATTGGCTGTGGCTTCTGTTAATTGGGTGGTGATTGCGCTTACAGCCGTTTCATTTGCTGTATCAGCATCACTCAATTGCGTTTGTAAACTAGAATTTGCTGATTCTAACTCACTAAAACGCGATTCGATAGTATCTAACTGCTCATTGTTTAAATAGCTACCATTGTCAGTCGAAGCTAACGGAGCATCTAAACTTAAAACAGCTTCTACAATTGGAAGCGATTTTGTGTTCATATTAGTATTTAATTTTGGATTACTTGTATTGATAGACAATTCAAAAACATAATTAATTGCATCCTGAATGGTACCGTTTTCATCAACTAAACCCATAGCAACTGATTGTTCACCAGTCCAGGTTCCGCCCTTAAAAGCTTCTTCAGAAATGTTTGGTCTGGATTCTTTCATATCGGCAACGAAAGATTCTACAATAGGATCTAATTGATTTTTGATGTAAGATTCGTAATTTGAGTTTTCAATTACTTCTCTATATTCCGAATTCTTTTCGGTAGAATTTGTAGCATATATAGTGTGAACTTTAGCTCCAAAGTGTTCCCAAATTCCGTTGCTATCTACAATAGTTGCATAAGCACCAATAGAACCAATAGCATCGGCTCTTTTGTTTGCAAATATTCTTTTGGTTGGTGCGGCAATATAATAAGCACCAGAACACATGTAACCATCTGTGTAAGCCACAATTGGTTTTGGGTAATTTTTTATGTAATCGTAAAATTCTGGAGTACCGTAAACCTGACCACCACCAGAATCAATATTTAAAACAACACCTGCAACGGTATCATCATTAGCCAATTGATTTAAAATTCTGGTATAAGTTTTAGTGCCAAGCCAAAAACCATAATCAAATTTAACTACAGGCTGGTTAAAATCGACAATAACAACTTTATTTGCTGTAGCGTTTACAGAAGAATTTTCATTAACTGATTGTCTTTCAATCATTAATTGATCAATTGTTTTTTCTTCAATTGAATTAGTAGCCAATGATTTGTAAATTGATGGAACGAGAGAAGCGCCATACATTTCATTAATGTAAAGAGGACCAGCCAGCAATGTATGTAAATTCTTATTCACGAAAAAATATTGTATTGTTACTACTATTTCACAATACAATATTATAACAGTAAAAAATTTTAGAATAGGACAGTTATATTACTTTAGTGTAATACACTGGTCTTTGCCTTGTAATTCCTTTAATTACAAGCTCCGTGGCAGAATCACCATCTATTTTAGAACCATCGTTTACTTCATAATTCATAAATAATGGCTGGCTATCTGTTCCATATAATTTTTGAAACTCATTGTTTAATTTTAACAATACCACACCTGGTTTGTTTTTATACTGATCCAGTAATTGTTCTAATGCTTCACTTCTGGTAATAAAGGCTAATTTTATATTAATTTCAAATACTTCCCCTTCTGGTCCTTTTTTACTGTTTACTAATGCAACAATACTATCCGGAACCAATGTAGCTTCAACAGATACAGGCTCTTGATTCAAAATAATTTGCGAACTATTTTGATCCGTGATTACCAATGGCCAGTTTGAAACTTCGGTCAAAAGATAAAAATTCAATTCAGCAACTCCTCCCAATTCTTCCTGACAATTAAACTGCATATTTTTATAAATTAATTTTATGAATGTGTCGTATTTGTTCCCCTTTGTATGTAAGCTTTCACGCTATATTTTGGCTATTAGCCTAGTACTAGTTTCTTTTTAACCTTAATTTTTTCACCACAAAACCGCTGGTAATTCCTGTACATTGACTCCAGTTTCACATCATCTTCATGAATATTAAAGAGTTTTAAAAATAAATTGACCGCCTTGTAAGCATTTAAATTTCCTTTTGCCAATTCTACATCTACAAAATGGTAAAAATCTTCAAAAAACATTCTTTCCAGGCAAACTCCCAGAAATTTCTCTTTGTTTTTATCCAAAGTGAATCCTTTGGTATTAAAATAGAAGTCCGGAAGCAGCAAAGTATATTTATCACAGTGAATAATATCATAGTTTACCTTCTTAACTTCATTATTCACCAATTCTAAGACAAGCAATCCAACAAAAGATTTTTTACTGATGGTATGAACTGCTCCATATCTGCGAATTAAATATTTATTCACATGCTTTTTTACCGGTATGTCTATTTGAATCATAAATATATTTTGAGTAGTAAAAATACGAAAATTAATCAATGTGTGCAAAAAACTACATAAATATCCCAAAAACTACATTATTTTGTGAAAAAAAGTTCCACAGTTCCACATCGCTAATTATCAGCACATTAACCTTTAAAAAGTTGTGGTAAGTTGTGGAACTATGTCTTTTTTGTAGGAACTCTAAAAAATAGTTCCACAAGTACCACACTTTTACCACAAATTTTTTATTTAATAAATCTTTGTTAAGTACTATATATACTATAGATTATATCTATTATAGAAATATAAAAAGGAACTGTGGAACTGTGGAACTATTTATTACCGTTTTTTCTGCAAAAAAAAATTTTGGAAAAATTTTTTCAATTATGGGGGTTCGGGGGTAAAGAAAATTAGGTTAGATTGAGAAGTGTAGGTATAAAAAAATCGCTCTGTATGGAGCGATTTTAATTTTTGTGATAAATAATGAATTATTCTTCAGGGATTGCAACACCATTAGAATATTGATGTTTGATCACCCTGTAATTCTGTTGATGACTTTCTTTGGAATACATAAGAGTTTCTCTCGTTTTATCGTTATGAAAATATAACGGAGCAATGTTTTGTTTTTGAAGTTTACCAATTTTTTCAAACGCCTCATCGATAGTTGCATTTTCTATAATGCACTCCTGATCTGTAGTTACCCTAAAGAACCCTTGTTCTTCTGTTTTTTTTGCTTTTGCCATAATACATATTAATTTTAATTTATAATTACTTCGTCCAGTAATCTTACCGGAACATATATTTGTTTGTTTTTAAACCATGTTTTAAAATCTGCTTTATCAGTATCTTCATTGAAATAATAAGGTTGTCTGTCAAATTCACCAGTAATAACACTTTTGGTAAAATAAAGAGCACCCCATTTAGGTTTGTTGTGCATATCAAAGAAATCATATTGAATTGCAGTTCTTAAATTCATTGTTACTGATGTTGTTTCCATGATTATATTTTTATTAATTACAAAATTATTGTAACGGTTTTAATTAGATTAGGATATAACCCAACTAACATTACTTATTTACCTATTCCAGTATTGAAGTTATGAATTTATCTATCTTATCAAACGTTGTAAAGTCAAATAGGTTATGCGGCTCGTCATTTTCAGCACAATTAACTATTGACAATCTAAAACAGTTTTGTAAAGTTTTCCCATCTAAATGCATTTCTTTAATTTCAATTCTTAAAGGTTCAATATCGTTTGTTTCTTCAATTTCAAAAATATATTTTTCTAATATTAATGTACTTGAAAAACCTTTAATTATTGTAGGTTCAAATGAGATGAAATCGTATTTTTCTTGAATTTCTTGGATTAGCGTTTTCATAATTATTTTTATTTAAAAATTAGTAATTTTTGGAAATATTGGGTTCTATCGGCAACAAGACAAAGGCCTGGAACGTTATATGAAATTCTAAGAAACTACCTTGCCTGAATACATTTCTTCTAATGACCAATAAAATTTCCCTATTTCTACATCTGAACCATTTGACTTTAAAGCCGATTCCCTTATGTACTCTTTAGCAAATCGTATTTGCACTAAAGAATATTTGTATTTGTTATATGCAATCTCATTCCATAGATTAATAATGCATTGCAAATCATTAGTGGAATCAGCCTCTTTTAAAATTTCAGTTATACTTCTTGACATATTCATGGGGTTTAGAAGGTGTGGTTATATATGGTAGTTACAAGATAGTTTACCTTCTAAGAAGCTATTGCGTCATAAATCGACAACTTTCCCTCGATAACATCTTGTAAATTTTTATCTGGAATATCTGCAAAATCTACCTCGCAAATTATTCCGCAACTCGGCATTATTTCTTTGGACATTCTTCCAGACTTTGGATTTAATCCATCTAGGAAAGTGCCATTAATGCAACTGTAACCTACTTTTCTTTCAAGTAGTTTCATTCTTTCAAAAATTAAAGGAAAATCTTTTCTGATTTTATTCCAGTAACCTTTCCCTCCTTTTACACAACCAATACAATTATTATTGTTGTATCCAAGTTTATACATTTCAGGAAGTTCAATTCCTGCATTAATCAATAATCCTGCACATTCATTTTTATCTAATCCTTTTTCAATTAAAGGAAATAATGGTTTAGTATTTGGATATTGTTGTCCGTGTCGGATTGCTCGGTTTATCTCTTTTTTTTCATATTCAAAACCCCAAACCTGATTTAAAATAGTTGAATCATTAAACAGCGATAATTCGTGTAGTTTTTCAAAATCAAACCTAACTTCTTTTTTTAAGAACTTTGTACAAGGTGCGCCTTGTGGTGTGTTCACGGCTCCAGTTTTTTCAATAACTTCAAACTGATTTTTAAATTCTTTGCTACTTAATGGCTTTATTTCTTTTCCGTACCATTTTTCACAATCAGCTTTAAATCTTGGATTATCAGAATGAGCAGAATTAATATCAATGTAATACAACTCTACGTTTTCATATATTTCCAATGCCATTTTGCAAGCAACTGCACTGGTAATTCCCGCACTCCACCACGCCACAATAAAACCATCTTGTAACAGTGGTTTTGTATCTGAAATATTGGTCATAAATTTAAAGTTTAGGATTATTTGTAATTATTAGTCTTGAACCGCCACAACGACGACAAAGCCACGAACCTTAAACTCAATTGATTTCAATGTAAAAACAAATAAATGCGAGAACTATTGAGATAATCAATCCTGTGGCGACGCCCATTGTATATTCATACTTTTTTTCCATGGTTTTTATTTTTAGATTTGAATTATTTTTATCTTTTCTTTCTGTAAAAAAACATCAAAGCAGTATTCTGTTGGGTTATAGATATATCTTGTTTCACAAGTTTTACAGGTCGCAGTTGGCATGTTGCTTTCTACATCATAATCTTCAAATTCCCATTGACCATAATCCGTTTCAGACACATGATTTCCACATTTTAAACATTCAATTTCAACAGTTACATTTATGCTTATTTTGGTATTTTCTGGTGTTACCCCATTTTTTAATGCTTTTTCAAGCGTTTTGTTTCTTTGAATGACAATGTCTCTATGTTTTTGGTTTGTCAAATCAACTTTTTCTCCGTTTATATAATCAAAAGAATTTCTCATAATTTTATTTTAAATGTTAATTTTAAAAAGGCAAATCGCCTTCTTCTTCTTTTGGTTTAGCAGTTACTTCTTCATAATTATCTGTTCCATTTCTGGTAAGATTAAGTACACCGCCTTCGTGCATCATATCATAATCAAAAACATAGGCCGATGTGCTGGTGTCCGTAAATCGATATGATTTCACAGATCCTATAAAGTATTTTTTAGATTTAAAATAATTTCGCAATGTGTTTTCTGAAATTACTTCTACACCTTCTCTGGATGAAACTTCTTTGTGATATAGCTGATGAACGGAATTTAACCGAAGCATTAATACTGCTTTTCGATCTGGATTTTTCCAAACATGATCTTTTTCACCTTTGCGGGTTTGTAAACTAAGCGACTGTGGTTTGTCTATTATAAATTGGTAGCCAGTAGTTATTAATGAAAATGGTTTACGATCTAGTAAATATTCCAGAGTTCTCCAGAATTCAGCCAGTCCTTCGCTTTCAATTATTAAATCAGAGCTGTCTACAATAGCTTCTTTAAATTGCTTAAATACTTCATCATAAGTAAATGGGAATGTGAATTTTTCCCAAAGTATTTTCATGGGCGTAAGCAATGCAACGTAATTTTGCAACATTCGCTCCTGATATTCATTGTTTCTTAATTCGAATTTTAATTGCTTATTTAAGGCGGCATACGTGGTGTGAATTTCTTTTTCGATAAGTTCACGATGCTGTAAAACATCGGTTAGCATACTGCTTAACCCTTCTTCTTCCCACGCTTTAAGTTTTGAATATTCTTCAATTTGCTCATTGGTAAACATTTCCGATGGTTTAATAAAATGCTCTACAATACTTCGAGAAGTCAGGGAATTATCATCACGGCTAGATAAATATTGAGATAAAATAATCAGCGAACAGTTAACCTTTGTTGTGGTGGTTCTATTATCGCCTGTGGCTTTTCCCATTTCACGACCACGACCGTCATAAGCTCCTTTTAATACCTGGAAAATTTTGTCATCTACACCATCGTTATATTCTTCCATCATAGACAGCGCGTTGCTGGTTCTGGACATTCTTCTGGTAAATGCGACTAATGTTCCTGAATTTAAATCGAAAGCTTCTTGTTTATATGTGAAAAGGGCTGCCAGACTTTCACCAAATTTTGATTTACCAGAGCCTTTTTCACCGGTTAAAAATAAATGCGGAAAGAATTGGTATCTTTTTAAATACAAGTCTCTGAAAATGGTGGCGAAAACAAAGGCTATTCCGGTGATGGCTTTTTTGTCATAAACACTTTTCATTTGCTTCATCCAGGAGTGAAAAGCAACGGGAGATTCTTTGTAAACAAAATATCGGTCATTTTCATACGGATCATCATTGTCACGCGTATGTTTGTACATTTCTGAAAACGATGGCGAATAATAGTGTTTAATATCTTCCATATATTCACTATTGTTTTCTATACCAGTTTCAAGCTGGACAATACCGTATTGATTTACTTTTTTGATATTCCCGTTGTGATAAACACAATTGGCATAAGCGAAAAACCCTTCTTTCTGCCAGCCAAGTGTTTTTAATTCGTAAGCCATGACAAATTCTGAAAGTATTCTGTTTTTCATCAATGTAAAGTGGTTGGGTGCAAAGTTTTCGTGTTCGATAAAAAACCCTTCGTTTAATAAAACTTCCTGAAATTTCTGGCGGGAAACAAAATCGGAAGTATCAAAATCAATAAGTTTTTTATAGCCTAACTCATTAATTACTTCACATAACCGTTTGTTTTCTTGTTTGCCATAAACGTGAAATAAAGGTGTTATTTTATAATTGGTCCCTTTAAAAAAGCCATCACGGCCACGAAAAAAACACGTGTTTTGCACTGTTACATATCGGTGATCCATATATTCTTTAAAATCTGCACCTTCGGGAAGTCCTAATTCATCGGCTAAACTTCCTTTTACAACGCCTTGTTTTTCGGCTTTTGATTCAGATTCTTTGGTAATTAAATCAATTTTATCCTTTAAAACTTTTATGGGTTGTTTTAAGATTTTGCGACATGTATCGGTGTATAAATTACGTTTTACATCGTCTTTTATACAATAAAGCATTCTGGATATTTCGTCCACAGCAACAGAAAGTGCGTCTGGATCATTAGCTGCTTTATTTTTTAATTTAGTAGCCTTCCATTCCACTCCAAGCTGTGCATTATCAAAAATGTATTGTTTAATGTTTTCCTGTTTTCGAGAAAAGCTATCCGGATCTTCACCTTCTGGTAAAATAACCACAGAAACTTTAAAACCCTGAGTTAAAAAAATATCAACATCTTTTAGCGCCGCTTTTAATCCAGCCTTGTCATTCCCTTGTTCGTCATAGCCATCATTATCTCTAACAATGATTATGTGTTTGGCAAATCGTTGTAATAATTTCGCCTGATCGTTACTCAAAGCTGTTCCGCCAGAAGCTACAGCAATATCGCAACCATGCTGGTGTAATGCAGTCACATCAGTATAGCCTTCAACCAATACAGCAGTTTGTGATTTCGCAATACTGTTTTTTGCCTGAAATAGACCGTAAAGTATTTTGCTTTTGGAATATATTTCACTTTCGGAAGAATTAATATATTTAGGCCCTTTCTTTTCAAGTTGGTCTTCATTGGATGATCTGGCACCAAAAGCCACAACATTACCATTTACATCTTCTATTGGAAACATTAATCTGTTTCTGAAAAAATCAAAAGATTTTCCTTCTTTAACACAAACTAAACCTGTGCTTTTTCCTATTTCGAATTTGCCTTTTTCAATTATTGGTGATGTTACAAATTTAAAATCATCCGGAGCGTAGCCTATTGAAAACCGAACCAGAGTTTCCTGCGAGAAATCTCTGTCTGCAACCATTAATTTAGACCAATGATCATCTGGTAGATTATTAAGTTGTTTTTGATATTCTTTGCTAACATTACCCATCAAAAGCAACATTTGATCTTTGTTGATTTTTATTTTTTTCTGATCTTCAGTTTCGGCTTCTTCTTCTAAAAATATGCCACAAATACCAGCGATTTTTTTAACAGCTTCGATAAAGTCACAATTATCTTTAAGCATTACGAACTTAATGGCATCGCCTTTGTTTTGCGAGCTGTAACAAACGAAATTATTTTTAACCTCACTTACTTTGAACGAAGCTGTTTTATCATCAGAAAACGGCGATGTTGCTTCCCATAATGAACCAGCACGTTTTAATGGAAAATAGCTTTCAACTACTTTTTTAATATCGGCTTCTCTTACCTGATCTATCGATATGGAGCTATACATTGTTTATATTATTTGTTTGAACCATGTTGTTTAAGTGTTATGTTAGATTTAATCTAAAAAAGAACGTGTCATATCCAATTCCATGTCTTTTTTGCATTCTGAATTTTTAATATATTGGTGGTTGTGGTTTAATAATTGGTTGATAGTGTGTTGCTCTTTTTATCCAAAATTCACAGGCTTTTTTATGTTCTATTTCATTTGGTGCTTGCTTCCACTCTCCAGACCTAACACCTAGCACTTTGTCTAATATCCAGAATGTCCCGTTTCCCTTTGGCAAATCACTTTCACTTTCAATTTTTATCCAGCCATTGTTGTTTTCAATTCCATTAAGTGATTTGGGTCTAAATTTTCCAACGCCTGAAATATCAATGTCGTAATTTATTAAATCTGTTATTTCAGTTCCGTATTTAGATTCAATATCGTATATGCCATTACAGAAATATCCGTGATACCAACCTGTTTTATCACATATTCCGAAAGGAGTTTCAATATTTAACTCTATCCAAGTCTCTTGTATTTTCTCTTCTTTTGTCATAATTCTATTTTTTAATTGAAATATTTTAAATAGTATTCCTGCACATTTAGTTTTCTATCCTCTTGGAGAATCAAATTTATTTTGCACGTTTTTGACTGCAAATACTGGAAAATCGTTAATGAGTTCGTTGCGACGCTTTTGAAGTTCATTTTGCTTGGTCTGATAAAAAAATCTGAGGTCGTTTGATTCTTTTGTAGAGAAATTTTGCGAGGTTTCCAAGGCGATTGTTTGGCTAATAATTTGCTCAACTTCATAATCTACTTTTTCTAAATCGTTAAGAATTCTTTCTTTTTTCACTCTTAAGAATAATGCAGCAATGATAACATGGTGTCCGTCTGAAAAACTAGTGCACCGGATATATTTATTGATTGAATCTAAAGTCGATAATTTATAAATTCGGCAAGCTCGTTTTAATATTTCTTCACCTTCTAATACTTTTTCTTCCCATGTTTTAGGAAAATAAGATTTTAATTGTTCTAATGCTTCGGATCCAGATAACTGTAATTTAATATTGTCCATTATTGTATTATTTTTTGGTTAATAGCTTTAAAAATTAATCCTGTTTTTCCGTGCACACCAAATATTTCAAATAATTTTGTTTTGTGTGAATCCAGCGTACTAGGAGAAATAGAAAGTTGATCTGCAATTTGTTTGTCACATAAATCCGTGGCCAGGAGCGTTACTATTTGCACTTGTCTGGATGTAAGGGAACGATTGTCAATTTTAATACTTTTAGTCAACCATTTTAAGCACTTGCAATTATCAGAACAAATGAAATTATCTGATTTATTTAATTCTCCATTCGAGTTAAAATCAGCTTCGTGATCTGCAGCACCGTAAACACAAAATGCGTATTGCTCTATTGCTTCTTCCTGGCTTAAATGTTTTAAATCTTCCATAGATTTATTATCATTTAATAATTCTTCGAAAATTAAAGATTTTTTCAAGTTGCTTAACTTTTCAAAAGGTTGTGTGGTTCCGTTTGAGATAAAGAAAACTTTTTTAGTATCTCTGCATCCAAACATTTCGGTTCTTGTATCACCGATTAACATACCGGCGGGAATTTGGTGTGTTAAATTTTTATTCATACTTTTGTCATTCATAATTTACTATATTTTTAAGGGTTAGTGAATTTGTCAAACCTGAAGTGACCGCTTCGGGTTTTTTTTATATTGATTTCTTCAATGTATTCATTTCTGATTGTATTTTTTTTCTTTTAGTATACACTTCAATTATTGCCAATTCAATGTCAATATTTTCATTTTTACCATTAAATACATGCGTGATATATGAGCTGCTAAATTCATTTCCTTTCTCGTTGTATTTTTTATTCTGAGATAGTAATTGCTTTACTTCATTGCAATAGTTGAACTTAAGAAGTCTTTTTAGTTTAGTTCGTTGGGTTTTTAGTATCATAGAAAAGCACTATTTTATATTATTTTGAATTTATTATCTTTACTATTAGATAAGTATTAGTTAACTATTAGTT
>Ga0326734_1000180_pt1 | contig 18640 bp, 17 predicted proteins | sample 15_GP2_1315_FD_207944 | JGI IMG/M metagenome (GOLD analysis project Ga0326734, IMG submission 207944) | Glacier ice microbial communities from Ngari, Tibet, China - 15_GP2_131.5 | ecosystem: Environmental > Aquatic > Freshwater > Ice > Glacier | place: China: Ngari, Tibet | collected 2018-07-18 | reverse complement strand
GAGGGCGTCCCAGAGCTGACCTGTCGTTTGGCGGGCATCCATTCTCGCCCGGCCGCACCGTTCGGCGACAGGCCGATTGATGCGCCACCGCGGGACCTTTGGCCGGTTCGCGAGTGCAGGTGCGGGCTGGACGATGGGGGGCATGGAGACGGAACTGATGCACCTGCAGATCGAGCTCGAAGAGGTCGGGGGAAGGTCGTGGTGGGCCGGTGTCATTTCTTCGTTCAACTCGAACTCGGGCACTACGCAACTCCGTTTCGTCGGCCGGGTGGGTGGCGATACGAGGTACGCGGGCCCGGAGTTCGCCGCGCCCCGCTCTTTCCGGGCCATCTCACCGCAGGAGTCCTGGTCCCCCGATATGACCAAGAGCCTCGACGAGCTCTGTCGCGAGCTCGACCGGGACGGCTGGATGCGGCTCGGCCGGGCCTCGGATCCGTGGGCGTTCCGCTATGAGCGGGTGCAGCGGGCCGGGTCGGCGTGAGACGGACGGAAGATGAACGCGCAGGACAGGAAACCCTCCGCCTCATCCCCTGTCTCGCCGATGCTCGCGAAGGCCGTCGATTCGGTTCCTGACCCGAACAGCGTTCCGGGCGGCCTCGCCTACGAGCCCAAGTGGGACGGGTTTCGCGCCATCGTCTACTGTGACGGCGATCGGGTCGAGATCGGCAGCCGGGGGGCGAAGATGCTCACGCGCTACTTCCCCGAACTCGTCGAGGCCTTCGCGCGGCTGGTGCCCGGGCCGTGCGTGCTCGATGGCGAGATCGTGGTGCGCACGGGTGAGCCTGGCCGGGAACGGCTGGACTGGGAGGCGCTATCGGCACGCATCCATCCCGCGGACAGCAGGGTACGCACGCTGTCGACGCAGACACCCGCCATGTTCGTGGCATTCGATCTGCTGGCCAGTGGCGACGACAGCTATCTCGATCGGCCATTCGAGGAGCGCCGCGCGGCCCTCGACGAACTCGCCGGCGGGCTCGTCGGCGAGCTGCTCCATCTGACCCGGATCACGAGGGACGTCGACGTTGCCCGCCGCTGGCTCGTCGAGTTCGAGGGAGCCGGCCTCGATGGTGTCGTCGCGAAGCCGCTCGCGTCTCCGTATGCGCCGGGCAAGCGCGTGATGCTCAAGACGAAGCATCATCGCACCGCGGATGTCGTGGTGCTGGGCTACCGCGTTCACACAAGCGGGCATGGGGTCGGGTCGCTGCTGCTCGGCCTGTACGACGATGCGGGAGACTTGCGCAATGTGGGCGGAGCATCGGCGTTCAGCGACACGCGTCGGCTCGAGCTCATCGACGAGCTGGCACCCTTGGTAATGCGGGACGAACACGGCGCCATCGTGACGGGCGAGACGGATCGCAGCCGGTTCTCCTCCGGACGGGACGTGTCGTTCGTGCGCCTCGAGCCGACCCGCGTGCTCGAGGTGCGCTACGACCAGATGGAGGGGGCTCGGTTTCGGCACACCGCCCAATTCTTTCGCTGGCGGCCGGACCGGGATGCGCTCTCCTGCACCTTCGATCAGCTCGAGCGGCCGATCGCGTACGACCTGAGCCGGGTGCTCGAGTAGCGGGCAGCCGGCAGCCGGCAGAGCAGGCGTCACTGCTGGTTGAGCAGGTCGCGGCTGGTTGAGCAGGTCGCGCAGCCTCAGAACGGTGGCGGTCCCTCGTCGTCGTCGTCGTCGGGTGCTCTCGTGTCGAGGGCGCGTTGGAGGGTGTCGTTGACCCCGGCCCGGATGATGACGGCGGGTTCGGTGAGGTGCTTCCGTCCGGTGGGTGAGGTCCATTCCAGTGCGCCGGTGCCGTCGGGGGTGTGTTCGACGGCCCAGGCGGTCTCGTCTTTGATCGTGTGGTGGCCGGGGCACAAATGGGCAAGGTTGTAGTGCGCGGTCGGATGCTGGTGTTGCCATTGCAGGGTGTGGTCGATATCGCACAGTTCCGCTTGGCGGGAGCAGCCCGGGAACCGGCAGGTCCCATCCCGCACTCGCAGAAACGCGCGGAGGTCGGCGGGGACCCGGTATCGGTCCCTCCCGACGGAGAGGATTGCTCCGGTCTCGGGGTGGGTGAGGAGGCGGATCATGCTCGGCGCACCGGCCGCGAGCAGCCGGGCGGTGTTCGGGTCGATCGGACCATACCCATCGAGGGATCCGGGCTCCTCACTGAGCCCCAGAAGCACCAGCGCGGGCACGGTGACGGACAGTCTGGGCCGGGTGCCGAAGTACCGGTCACGCAGCGACCCCATCCCCGGCATTCCGGGCCGGTTCCAGCCGACGCTGTGCCTCCGGCCGGGCCGCCCGGCGCGGGTGCGGCCGGCGCGGTTCAGCGCGACCCTGACCGCGCGGTTCCGGCGGGACGCCGCGCGGCGGGTCCGGCGGGACACGGTCGCCGCTTCGCCGCCGGTGGCGTCCATGGTCGAGGTACTCGTACCGGTGCCGTCGAGCATGACCTCGCTGAAGATGTCCGCGCGCAGCTGCGCCAGGGTGCGCGCCTCGGTCGGTCCCTGCAGGCTCGTTGCGGCATCGGTGAGGCGGTTGAAGATCGCGACCGCCTCCGGTGCCGGGAGCAGCTGGGACAGCAGGGCAAGGCCGTCCTGCTGCGGATCCAGACGCACCTCCCGGTCCTCCCTCGCGCGGGCGTGGCGTTCGGTGATCGACTCCGGATCCAGTAACTCGCGCAGGATCCGGGTCTTCTGGTTGAACTTCGACGCGGTCAACCGGGCCGCGTGCGGCAGAGCCTGCCCCTCCAACACCGCCCGGGCCTCGGCCGGGAGCCCAGACGCGTAGTCGACCATCACCCGCGCGTGACCGTAGCTGATGGTCCCCGACCGCAGCGCGTCGAGGGTCGCCGGGAGGTCGTTGACGAGGCTGCGGCTGACCCCGAGGAGCCCCTCGATGGTGCGCTCCGGGATCCGCAACGCCGCCCCCAACTCCGCCCGCAAACTCCGCAACGCCAACAGCCTGCTGCCCGCCCGACTGCGTTCGGTGCCGGTCTCGCCCAACACCAGGGCCTGCTCGAACAGGATCGCTCGATCACCCAGCAACCCCGCGACATCCCGCTCGACCCGCTCCAGGGCATCCACAACCCGTTCCATCGCCTCCACCGGACCACCCGCACCCGCCGCCACCCCAAACGGGTACCCACGACCACCATCAAGACCGGCACCGGGGCGGTCGGGGTCGCCGGGGTGGCCGGTGTGGACGGGGTCGTCAGGCTGGCCGGCCGCATCGGGCTGCACTGGGTGGTCCGGGTAGTCGTGCTCCTCGACCCAGAGCGGATCGTCCAGATCAGGGTCGTGCGGGAACATCTCCGCCGGCATCCCCTCAAACGGCAAACCAGCCCCCGGGCGGTACCCCTTCGCGGCCATCTCCGCATCCGCCGCCAGATTGAACTGCAGCATCGACTCGGCGATCTCCGCCGCCTGCTCCGCCGTCCACCGGTAGCTCCTCATACCCATAGCCAATACCCACCCACCGACACTCCAACCGCTCGCGGAACAACCCGACCTGGGACGCGCACACCGACCCGCTGGCCCAGCGCCGACACCCGGATCTCGTTCATGTACCTAGCGAATACCCGACCACCGACATCGCACCGACATTCCCACCGACCACGCGAAAACGGCGCAGAACCGCCTCCGCGGCGCCCTTCTGGAGGAGTAGCTGACCCATGGCGGACGAGCCGACCGCCCGGAGGAGAAGCCGACCAGGCGTACACGTCGACCTTGAACGCCCTGCCGGATCGCCGGACGGCCCTCGCGAGAACGTCTGCCGAATCTGGTCGCCTCACGGGTGAGCCAGAAGCACCAACGACGCTTATCGGGCACCTGCCGCCCGTATGCGAGCGGCACGGCGAACAACGGAACTGCCTCCTACCGGAGCCCCGTCGCAACATACACGGAGTTCGACGACTGTCCGCCGGTCAGCGCGTTGTCGAAGTCCACCACGTGGGATGCGGTGTTCTCGAAGACCTCCGCGAGCACCGCCTCGAAATCGGCATCCGGCGGGTCGTCCGACCACAGCGCGAAGACGCCGCCCGGCGCGAGACGCCCGGCGACGCGTCGCAGACCGTCGGGTGTGTAGAAGTCAGCGTGGGACGGGTTCAGAAGGTGCCTGGGCGAGTGGTCGATGTCGAGAAGGATCGCGTCGTAGCGCTCGGAAGCCCCGGATGCGTCGGATGCCGCCCCGGATGCCCCGGATGCGTCTGGCCCCGCCCCCGATGCCGGGGCCCGGCGCATGAGCGCGAAAAAGTCGTCGTGAACGAGTGTGGTCCTGGTGTCGGACATGAGCACCACCGGAAGGAGCCGGCGCTCGTGCCAGTCGATCACGGCATCCAGCGCCTCGACGACGACCACGGACGCGACGCGGGGGTCCTCGAGCGCGGCCTGCGCCGTGTAACCGAGGCCGAGGCCGCCGACCATCACCCGCAGGTCATCGCCCTCGACCGCGGCGAGTCCGAGCGTCGAGAGGGCGATCTCCGCGACGGTGAACAGGCTCGACATAAGGAACTCCTCGCCGAGCTTCACCTCGAACACATCGACGTCGAGGGTCGGCTCCCTGCGGCGGCGCAGGCTGATCTCGCCCATCGGCGTCTGCTGCCACGCCAGTTCGGCGAATCGTGCACTCATAACCAAGGCCTCCTGGGTCGTGGTCAACCTACCAGCGCCGCCACAGCGCCGCCCCTCAGCTGCGCCGCGGTTCCCAGCGGAAGAACCGCACCGAGAGGGCACCCGCTCCCACCGCCCACCCGGCCATCACCGCAAGGTTCTCCCACGCGATCACCGGCCCGGAGGGATCCCACGCGTCGGCCAGCCCGTTCTGCAGGTGCTTGAGCGGGAACAGCGCTCCGACGTTGCCCATCCACTCCGGCCCGCCGACGAGGAAGACATCCGAGAAGAACGACAACACGAACAGCACCGCGAGTCCGACGGCGGCGACCGCCCTCGAGTTGCGAACGAGGGCGGCGAGCAGGAATCCGCCGGCGGCGAGGCTGAGGACTCCGACGAGCAGCACGAGCAGCCCGACCAGGAGTCCCGCCGCGGGAATCCGCAGCTCGAAGAACAGCCACCCGGTCACGAGGACGAGCAGCGCGACGAACAGGGTGAGCCCGAACCCCATGACGGTATTGCCGGCGACGTAGTGGGCCGCGGGCAGCGGTGTGCCCCGCAGCCGCTTGAGCACCCCGCGGTCGCGGGCGCGGGCGACCGCGTCGGGGAGGTTCATGAACAGCGCCGTGCCCGCGCCCCACGCGACCATGCTCGCGGCGTGGAAGGTGGCGAACGGCAGTCCGTTCGGCAGTGTGACATTGCCCTGAATCGCCAGGAGCAGCGCGTAGAGGCCGACCGGGATGACCACGAAGAGCAGCGAGCCGGGATCCCGCCACGTCGCCCGGTTGGCGGCGACCGCCTGGCCGAGAACCAGCCGCGCCACGGACGGGCGGGCGACGGTGCGGGCAACCGGGGCGGTGTCTGCGACCGCGCCGGATGCCGCGCCGGCCGCGCCGCCGGATGCTGCCGCTTCACTGCCGACCGCGGCAGCACCACCGCCCGACGCCGCAGCCCGCGCCGCCCGCGGCTGCCAGCGGAAGGCGACCGCGGCGGTCACCGTCGCCGCCGCCGCCCACGCCGCGAGGATTGCCAGGGCGCCGAGATCCCACCCCGCGCCGGTCTGGAATGGGTCGAACTGGTGCTTCAGGGCCTCGTTGTAGGGCTTGAGCGGGAAGACGGATGCGAGCGAGCTGAGCCAACCCGGCAGTTCCCCGCCGATCACGAAGAGCCCGGAGATGAAGGAGAGGATGATGGCGCTCCCCGTGGCGATGGCCTGCGCGAGGGCGGTCGTCAAGGACACCGCCGCGACGGCGAGCCCGAGCGCGGCGAACGCGGTGATGCCGACGATGACGGTGACGGCCGTTGCGAGAGCGGTACGGGCGATGATCTCGACGTCGTAGGCGAGCACGGCGACGGTGAGGGTGACCACGAGCGAGGCGAGCGCAAAGAGCACAGCCGCCGTGATCTGCCCGGCCAGGTAGGCCCATGCCGGCAGCGGCGTGCCGCGGATGCGTTTGAGTACCCCTCCGTCCCTCGCCTCGGAGAGCGCTGTGGCGAGCGTCGGGAACGTTCCGAAGAACGTTCCCATCGAGATCGCGACCGGTGTGACGAACTGCATCACCCGCACCCCGGAAACGGGATCGACCGTCTCGTTGCCGGCGACGATGCCGATGATCACGAGCCACACGAGCGGCATCGCGAAGGTGAAGATCAGCACCATGCGCGAGCGCCACAGGCCGAGCAGCGCATAGCCGGTCTGCCCGGCGAGCAGCCGGAGCAGGCCGGGGCGCCTGGACTGGATGCGCGGACGGGTGGCGGTCATCGCAGGTGCCTGCGCGTGCGCGCCGCAACCGGCCCGGCGTCCTCCTCGCGCCCGTTCGCCAGCGCGTCCGCTCCGATCAGGGCGAGGTAGGCGTCTTCGAGCGACGGCCGGCGCACGCTCAGCGCCGGCAACTCGCTGCCCCGGTCGATCGCCCAGCCGGTCAGGGCGTGCACGACGGCGGCCGGATGCGGCGTCGACACCTGCCACTCGGCGCCCTCCGCCACCGGGGCGACCTCCAACCGCGGGAGGTCTCCGATGTCAGTGCCGGCGGGCAGCCGGAACGAGACCACCGCGGTCTTCTGCTCGGCGGCGAGGTCCTGTGGGGTACCGATCGCCACGAGCCGCCCGCGGGAGATGACGGCGACCCGGTCGGCGAGGTGCTCCGCCTCGTCGAGATAGTGCGTCGTCAGCAACACCGTCGTGCCGGTGTCGCGCAGGCCCTCGACGAGGTCCCACGCCCGCCGCCTCGCCGACGGGTCGAATCCCGTCGTCGGCTCGTCGAGAAAGAGCAGCTCCGGGTCGCCGACGAGCCCGAGCGCCAGGTCGAGGCGTCGTCGCTGCCCGCCGGACAGGGTCTTGACCCGCGCGTTCTTCTTGTCCGCGAGCCCGACCTGCTCGATGACCGCATCCACGTCGAGCCGGCGCGGGTACAGCCCGCGGTACAGGCGCACGAGCTCCCCGACGGTGAAGTCCTCGTCGAATCCGGCATCCTGCAGCACGATGCCTATGCGCTCCCGAAACTCCCGGCCGCCGGCCTGCGGGTCGAAGCCGAGCACGCTCACCGTGCCGGCATCGGCCCGTCGGTGTCCCTCGAGAATCTCGACAGTGGTGGTCTTCCCCGCCCCGTTCGGACCGAGGAGTGCGAAGATCTCGCCCTGCTCGATGGTGAAGGTGAGGCCGTCGACCACCGCCACCCCGCCATAGCTCTTGCGCAGACCGTCAACGGCGACCGCGATCATCGCGTCACTCCTTCCTTCCGCGCCCTGCTGGGCTGCACGCGCGGCGGCTCCCCCGGCATCTTCGGGTAATCCGGCGGGAACGGCAGCTCGCCGAGGCCGGCATCCAGATCCCGCTGCCACCAGCCCAGCAGTTCGTCGATGCGGCCGGGGGCCTCCGCGAACCGGGCCCACGGATCGCCCGTCGTGCGCAGCCGATCGGGCACCGTCAGCACGGTGAACCGGGTCGGGTCGGCGCCCTCCAGCTCGTCCCACTCGAGCGGGCACGACACCGGGGCATGCCCGAGCGCCCTCGGGCTGTAGGCGCCCGCCATCGTGCGATCCCGGTTGGCCTGGTTGAAGTCGGCGAAGACGCGGGCGCCGCGCTCCTCCTTCCACCACGCGGTTGTGACCTTCTCCGGCATCCGCCTCTCGAGCTCGCGGGACGCGGCGATCACCGCGTGACGCACATCGAGAAACTCGCGCACCGGCTCGATGGGCGCGAACACGTGCAGCCCGCGGTTGCCGGATGTCTTGACAAAAGCGGTGAGCCCCGCCTCGGCAAGCACCGCGCGCAGCTCGAGCGCGGCCGGGATCGCGTCGTCGAAGTCGGTGCCCGGCTGCGGATCGAGATCGACCCGCAACTGGTCGGGATTATCGGTGTTGCCGGCCCTCGACGGCCACGGGTGGAACACGACGGTGTTCATCTGCACCGCCCAGACCGCCGCGGCGGGCTCGTGAATCACGAGCTGTGGATGCGTGCGCCCGCTCGGGTAGACGACCATCACCTCGTGAACGTACTCCGGCGCCCCCTTCGGCGGGTTCTTCGAGAAGAACTGCTCGCCGTCGATGCCGCCGGGGAACCTCTGCAGCGAGAGGGGGCGATCGCCGTTCGCCGCGACGAACGCGTCGCCCACGTCGACGATGTACCTGGCGAGGTCGAGCTTCGTGATGCCGACGTCCGGCCAGAGGATGCGGGTCGGGCTCGAGATGCGCACGTCGCGGTCGCCGTGCGGCCCGGGGACCGTCATCATTTCGGCGTCGCGTGCCATGTTCGGGCTCCCTCCTGGCCAGCCCCTTACGCGGCGGAACCGGCGATGTTGACCATCCAGGTCACGCCGAATCTGTCGACGCACATGCCGAAGCTGTCTCCCCACGGCGCCTTCTCGAGCGGCATCGCGGCGGTGCCGCCGTCGACGAGCTTGTTCCAGTAGCCGCGCAGCTCGTCCTCGTCCTGGCCGCTGAGCGACACAGAAACATTGCCGCCGGCCTGATACCCCATGCTGTTGGGCGTGTCGGCCGCCATCAGCACCATGCCGCCGGAGGTCTCGAGCTGGGAGTGCATGGTCTTGTTCTGCTCCGCCGGGTCGTCGCTTACCTGGTACTCGGCGAAGGTGCTGCGGGTGAGCTCACCGCCGAAGACCGACTGGTAGAACTCCATCGCCTCCTTGGCGTTGTCGCGAAATCCGATGTACGGGTTGAGACGGGTGGGCATTTCGGGCCTCCTTCGTATCGTGTGTTCGTCTGCGGATGCGGGTGCCGGGAGCTACCCGTTCGTGCTTGCGATCTGGATCAGGTTGCCGCAGGTGTCGTCGAGCACGGCGATGCTGACCGGCCCGACGTCGGTCGGCGGCTGCACGAAGTCAACGCCCAGGGCGACGAGGCGGTCGTACTCGGCGGTGACGTCGTCGACTCCGAAGCTCGTGAACGGCAGCCCGTCCGCCACCAGCGCGCGCTTGAACGGGCGGACAGCCGGATGCCCCTCGGGCTCGAGCAGGAGCTCGACGCCGTCGCGCGCGGACGGCGACACGACCGTCAGCCAGCGCGCGTCGCCAGCGGGGACATCGGTCTTCTTCTCGAATCCGAGCTTCTCGGTGTAGAAGGCCAGGGCCTTTGCCTGGTCGTCCACGAAGACGCTCGCCGTGGTGATGATCATGTCGGGGACGCTACTAGCATTCGGCACGGAACGAAACCGCCTTCCCTCGCCACGAAAGACACCCGCGCCGCCTACGCTGAGCCCATGATGCGGCCGATCGTGACCCTGACCATGAATTCCGCGCTCGACGTGAGCACCTCCACCGAGAAGGTGGTCAGTGAGCACAAGATGCGCTGCGGCACCACGCGCATCGACCCGGGCGGCGGCGGCGTCAACGTCGCGCGGGTCGTCCGCCGGCTCGGCGGGCAGGCGCTCGCGATCTATACCGCCGGCGGCGCGACGGGCGGCGCGTTCCGGCAGCTGATCGAGGCCGAGCGGGTGCCAACACTCGCGGTTCCGATCGCGGGGAGCACCCGCGAGAGCTTCACCATCGACGAGACGTCGACGGCCAAGCAGTTCCGATTCGTGCTGGAGGGGCCGGAGCTCACCGAGCCGGAGTGGCAGGCGTGCCTGGACGTTCTCGAGCAGTGGCTCCCCATTGGCGGCTTCGTCGTGGCGAGCGGCAGCCTGCCGCCCGGAGTGCCCGACGACTTCTACGCCCGGGTCGCCCGGCTGGCCCGCCAGCACGAGGCGCACTGCATCGTCGACGCATCCGGTCCCGCCCTCTCCGAGGCCCTCGCCGAGGGCGTCTTCCTCGTCAAGCCGAGCGGGCGGGAGCTCGCCACCCACCTGGGCAGGGCGCTCGACACCGAGGAGAGCCAGGTCGACGCGGCATCCGAACTCGTCGCCGCCGGCTCCGCCGAGTTCGTCGCCCTGACCCTCGGCGGAGCGGGAGCGGTGCTCGCGTCGAAGGAGGGCGTGATGCGTCTGCAGGTGCCGCCGGTCGAGGTGCACAGCACCGTCGGGGCCGGCGACAGCTTTCTGGCGGCGTTCGTTCTGCGCCTCGCGCAGGGGCGGGCGCCGGATGCCGCCTTCCGGGCCGCCGTCGCGGCCGGGTCGGCGACCGCGATGACGCCCGCGACCGAGCTCTGCCACCGCGTCGACGTCGAGCGGCTCGAGGCAGAGCTCGGGGCGAGCGCGGTGTAGCTACTCCACGCCCTACTCCACCCCGACCAGCGCGAGCCAGTCGCGCAGCCGGTGCTCGTCGGCGACCGCGGATCGCAGCCCGATGTAGCCGTCCGGGCGCACCACGACGAGGCCCCGGCCGCGCCAGTTGGAGATCCGGTGGGTGTGCACGAGTGGCCCGAGATCGCCGAAGGTGCCGGCCCAGACCGCGTCGCCCTGCAGCAGCACGTGGATGCCCGGCGGCGCGGTGAGCTCGTGCAGTCGAACCCGACGCCCGCGGGTCAGTACGAGGCCGTCGGGCAGGCGGTCGCCCGCACGCAGCGGCAGGCGGCGCGGGGCATCCTGCATCGACAGCGGGCTGCGCCTGTAGCGGGCTCCCAACTGCGAGAGCATGCCCATCCCCCGCGAGGCGAGCCGGCGCTGCCGCAGCAGGACCGGCAGTACGGGGGCGCCGAGAACCGCCGCGAGCCCCCGCCCGACGGAGGCGACCGGCCCGGTTCCGGAGTCGGCCCAGAACAGCACGTGGGTGAGCGCGAAGATGCGCCGGTCGACCGGCCGGCGCTCCTGGTCGTAGGAGTCGAGCAGCGCCTGCGGCTCGCGCCCGGACTCGGCCGCGCGGGCGGCGAGGGCGACCTTCCAGCCGAGGTTGACGGCGTCCTGGATGCCCGCATTCATGCCCTGCCCGCCGGCCGGGGAGTGGGCGTGGGCGGCGTCGCCAGCGAGGAAGAGCCGACGCGCGCGGAAGTGCTCAGCGAGGCGATGCTGCAGAGCCACCCTGGCCGACCACGCCACCTCCGTGACCCGCGCGGTGAGACCGGCCGCCTGCAGCATCCCCTGCAGCTCCGGCTGCGGGACCGCGTGGCCAGGCTGCCCGAACGGCTGATCGCTCGGGCGGGAGCGCCGGGTCGCGAGCATCCGCCACGGCGCCCGCTCCCCCAGCGCGAACAGGAACAGCAGGCCGCGCCGGTCGACGACCACGTGGGCGACGTCGGGTGCGAGGGAGCCGTGGTGGTCGACATCAACAAGGTCGAGGTCGGCGAGCACGACCTCCCGGCTTTACTGTCGCCCGGCCCAGCGGATGCCGGCCAGTCGGCGCACCGTGCTGTCCGGTCCATCGCAGCCCGCGACGAATCGGCAGGTCACCTCCTCGACGGTGCCGCCGTGGTCGACGACGACGGTCGCGTGCCGACCGTCGGAGTGTCTCAGCCCGATGAGTCCGGCGCCGCGCTCGACATCGATGCCGCGGTCGGCGAGCGCACGGGTGAGCACCGCCTCGACTTTCGCCTGCGGGACGATGAGCAGGTGCGGAAAGGCGGTGCCGGCGAGGTCGAGGGTCTGCAGGCCGATCGGCATCACCCGTTTGCCCAGGTGCAGTTGCGCGGACAGCGAGGCATCGCCAGCGTCGAGCAGGGCGGCGGAGACGCCGAACGGGCGCAGCACCTCGAGGGTGCGCGGGTGCATCATGAGCGCACGCGTGGGCCGGAAGGCCTCGGCGCGTCTCTCGATGATGCGCACCCGCGCGCCGTGGTCGTGGGCCTGGAGGGCGAGCGCAAGGCCCGTGGTTCCCGCGCCGACAATGAGCGCGTCGAGCGGCGGCGCCAGCTCCGCCCGGTCCGGCTCCGCCCGGTCCGGCTCCGCCCGGTCCAGCTCCGCCCGGTTCACACCCGCTCGGTCTCGAGAGCCGCGAGCCGCCACCATCCGTTCCCCTCCGCTCCCGGGGCGAGGGTCGGATCGCGCAGGAGTTCGTCGCGCCGGATGCCCGGAATGACGCGGTATCCGATCGTGCCGGGCTCACATCCGATCTGCAGCACCCGCCAGAGCGAACGTGCGTATTTCGCCGCGCGCGCGGCATCGTCCCACTCGTAGACGCCGCGGTATGTGCCGTTCTGGTCATGGGCGAGCCACAGCTTCGAGGCGAATCCGGGGAAGCCGATGAACAGCGGGGTGTTCAGGATGCTCTCCCGCCGGAAGTAGGCGTGGCCGCGCCCGCGGACCAGGCGCAGCCGAAAGCGCACGACGAGCACGGCCGGCCGCAGCGCCGGGCCGCGATCGACGACGCTCTCCCGGTACACCGTGGCCGCGGTGCCGTCGTCGAAGCGCAACTCCTCACCGACGTGCCCGCGCGGGAGGTGGATGCGGCGCTGGGCGAGCAGGAGCGCGGTGCGCAGCACCGATCTCGCGACCCCGAGAGCTGCCCTCGGGACCGACAGCGGGCGCTGTTCGTTCAGTTCCGGTCGCATGGTCGCCACGCTAGGTCGCGGGCTCTCCACGGATTAGGGCCCTTGGTCACTGCCCCGCGCGCGCGTCCCCGGCCAGACTTCGAGGCATGCAAGGGCTGACGTCCGGCGAGGCCGAGCAGCGCCTCGCGACCGACGGTCCCAACGCACTCCCCCCTCTGGCCCGGCGCTCTCCGGTTCGTGCCTTCGCCCGCCAGTTCACCCACCTGCTCGCCGTGCTGCTGTGGATCGCGAGCGGGCTGGCGATCATCGCCGGTGTGCCCGCCCTCGCGATCGCCATCGTCGTGGTGATCGTGTTCAACGCGATCTTCGCGTTCGCGCAGGACTACCGCGCCGACCGTGCGGCCGAGCGGCTCAGCGCCCTGCTTCCGACGCTCACCCGGGTGCGGCGCGACGGAACGCTCCACACCGTTGATGCGGTCGAACTCGTGCGCGGCGACGTGGTTGTTCTCAGCCCGGGCGACCGGATCGGCGCAGACCTCGAGGTGCTCGAGGCGCACGAGTTCGCGGTCGACGAGTCGCTCGTCACGGGAGAGAGCGAGCCGGTGGTCCGGCGACTCGGAGACCAGCTCCGCGCGGGCACGTTCGTCGTGCGGGGCGAGGCCGAGGGCATCGTGACCGCGACCGGCGCCAGCACCACCCTCGCTGCGATCGCCGACCTCGCCCGCACGGCGACGAGGCCACCCAGCCCGCTGACGAGGGAACTCGCCCGGGTCGTCAGGATCATCGCGGGGATCGCCGTCGCGACGGGGGTCGGACTCGGGCTGACCGGGGTGGCAATCGGCCTCGACGCGGCCGAGGCGTTCCTGTTCGGCGTGGGCGTGGCGGTGGCGCTCGTGCCCGAGGGGCTCCTTCCGACCGTCACGCTGTCCCTGGCCCGCGGCGCGCAGCGCATGGCCGATCAGCACGCGCTCGTGCGGCGGCTCGACGCTGTCGAGACGCTCGGCGCGACGACCTTCATCTGCACCGACAAGACGGGCACGCTCACCCAGAACAAGATGTCGGTGGTCGAGGTGTGGACGCCGCTCGGCGTCGTTGGCATCGACGGCACCGGCTTCGAGCCGACGGCCACGATCACCGGCAGCCCCGACGCGCGACGCAGGGTGGGCGAACTGGCCGAGCAGGCGCTGCTCTGCGTGACCGGCCGGGCCGTCTATCGAGCGGGCAGCTGGCGGGCGGCCGGCGATCCGATGGATGCCGCGATCTCGACCCTCGCGCAGCGCCTCGGCTCCCGGATCGACCCGCCGGGGCGAGAGGTCCCCGCCCCGATCACCCGCATCCCGTTCACGGCCGCCCGCATGATCAGCTCGGCCGTCGGCGAGCATCGGGTCAGCACGATCGGAGCCCCCGAGCGGGTCTTCGAGCGCTGCGTAGGGGTGCCGGAGGAGGCCCACCGCGTGCTCGACCGGATGACCTCACAGGGGCGGCGCGTTCTGGCCGTGGCCAGTCGCGCGGTGGGAGAGCAGGTGCGCGGGCGGGGGGACGACCCGGAGGAGGGCCTCGAACTGCTGGGCCTGCTCGGACTGGAGGATCCACCGCGCCCCGACGTGCACGAGGCAATTCAGGCCTGCCGTGACGCGGACATCCGGGTGATCATGGTCACCGGCGACCACCCGAGCACGGCCGAGGCCATCGCGCGCGAGGTCGGGCTGCTCCGCCCGGGCGGCGTCGTCCTTCCTGTCGACCTGCCGGCCGACGATGGCGAGCTCGGCGAGCTGCTGGACCACCCGGAGGGTGCCGTCGTCGCGCGCGTCACCCCGGCCGACAAGCTGCGGATCACCCGGGTGCTCCGCGCGCGCGGACACGTCGTCGCCATGACGGGCGACGGGGTCAACGACGCTCCGGCCCTGCGCGAGGCCGACGTCGGGGTCGCCATGGGGCTCGGCGGAAGCGACGTGGCGAGGGAGGCGGCCGACCTCGTGCTGCTCGACGACCACTTCGGCACGATCGTGACCGCCGTGCGGCTGGGTCGGGCGACGTTCACCAACACCCGCAGGTTTCTCACCTACCACCTGACCGACAACGTCGCGGAGCTTGCCCCGTTCGCGGCCTGGGCGCTGACCGGAGGCGATTTTCCGCTCGCGATCGGCGTGCTCCAGGTTCTCGCCCTCGATATCGGCACCGACATGCTGCCGGCGCTCGCGCTCGGAGTTGAGCCGCCTAGCGCGCGGGTGATGGCGGGCAGGGTGCGCACGCGCAGGCTGATCGACCGGTTCCTGCTCTGGCGGGCATTCGGCGTGCTGGGCCCGACCGAGGCGGTCGTCAGCCTGCTCAGTTTCGCAGCGGTACTCTACGCGGGCGGCTGGAGCTGGGGCGAGCCCGCCTCCGGCGGCCTGCTCGCCGCAGCATCCGGAACCGCGTTCGCGACCATCGCCGTCGCCCAGGTCGCGAACGCCTTCGCGTGCCGGAGCGAGTCGGTGGCGGCCTGGAGGCTCCCGCTTCTGCGCAATCGTGCGCTGGTGCTGGCCGCGGCCATGCAGGTCGTGCTGCTGGCGCTCTTCCTCGGCATCCCGCCCGTCGCCGAGCTGCTCGGCGGCGGATGGCCGCCCCCGGCGGCGTGGGCCTTCCCCCTGGCCGGCGCGATTCTGGTGATCCTCGCCGATGCCGCCTTCAAGACGGTCACGGCGACCCGGCGCCGGGCCCGGTTGCGGGTGTGAGAGACAGCCCTGACGCGACTGGCCCGTTACGCCGCGAAGACCGTCGTCACGGCCGTCACGAGCTGGTGCACCCCGAGGATCACGAACAGCAGGGCGCAGAGCCCGAGGGCGAGGTTGGTCCAGATCTTGTTTCGCCACTCCCTGGCCACGCTCTTGCTGTTCAGCAGCCCCAGCAGCGTCACGGCGAGGAACGGCATGAAGAGCGAGCCGAGGATCCCGTAGGCGAGGATCAGCCCGATCGGCTGTCCGAGCAGGAGCAGGAGCATCGGCGGGAAGGTCAGCCAGAGCAGGTAGAACTTGAAGTACTTGCCGCCGACGCGGGTGTCGGGGTGGCCGGACGCTTTGCCGCGCATGTTGCCCCAGAAGTCGGCGAACATCAGCCCGACGCCGTTCCACACGCCGATGATCGACGAGAAGGAAGCCGCCCAGAATCCCACGAGGAACCCGGTGCCCACGACCACCCCGTACCGCTCGTTGAGCACGGCGGAGAGGTCGACGAGGCCCTTGTCGCCCGCCGCGAGGGTGACCCCCGCGGTGCTGACGACCTCGGCTCCGACGATGAGCATCGAGATGACGAAGACGCCGGTCATCACGTACGCCATCCGGTTGTCGATCCGCATGACCTTCATCCAGCGCGGCGTCGACCAGCCCTTCTCCCGTAGCCAGTACCCGTAGGCGGCAAGGGTGATCGTTCCTCCTACGCCGCCGGCGAGGGCGAGCGTGTAAAGCACCCCGCCCTCGGGGATCAGCGGCACGAGGCCGCGCAGCATCGCGGGGAAGTCGGGAACCGCGATGACGGCGAGGCCGACCACCGTGATGAACATGAGCCCGACGAGCACCGCGGTGATCTTCTCGAAGATCGCGTAGCGGCCGAACCAGACCATCGTGAGCCCGGCGAGGCCCATGATGACGGCCCAGACGGGCAGCGGAAGCTGCGGGAACAGTGCGGCGAGCGGCAGGGCGGCGGACGACATGGCGGTGGCTCCGTAGACGAACCCCCACAGCATGATGTACGGGCCGAAGTACCAGGTGGTCCACTTGCCGAGCGAGCGCCAGCCTTCGAAGATGGTCTTGCCTGTCGCAAGCGTGTAACGGCCGGCTCCCTCGACGAGCACGATCTTGAGGATGACCCCAAGGATTACGGCCCAGAGCAGCGCGTAGCCGAACTTCGACCCTGCGACGAGGGTGGCGACCATGTCGGCCGCCCCGACGCCGGTCGCCGCGACCACGAGCCCCGGCCCGACGATCTTCCATTTCGGCGGCGCACCGTCGGTCGTGACGAGATCGACCGGGACTGGCACCGTCTCGTCGCGTGCGTTCGTGTTCGAAGCCATGGGCCACCTGTTCCAAGGTCGGGGACTTATCGGCCCCGCTCGGTCAGAGCGGCCAGCTGCGCATCCGGGCACAGGACCTCATGCCGAAGGCTTGCGCCCCCCGCACGGGGGCCACTCTACGCCGCATCCGGATATTCGCTCATTCCCTTTGCGCCGAGAACGGCGCTGATGACCGCTACGAGAGGATGTCCTTGGTGGCGAACCGGCTGTAGGCGAGCGCCCCGAATACCGCGATGTAGGCGCCCTGCACGAGCGCGTTCGCGCCGAACGAAGTGAAATCGAGCGGCTGGCTGAGCAGCTCGGCGAATCCCAGCCAGTAGTGGCTGAACAGCCACGGGTGCAGCCAGGACAACTGCGGCAGCACGTCGAGGATCTGGGCGACGACCGACACGACGATCGTCGCGGCCATCGCGCCGACGGGCACGTCGGTGAGGGTCGAGATGAACAGGCCGATCGCCGAGAGGCCGAGCAGCGACACGGTCACATAGCTCGCCACGAGCAGCGACCTCAGCAGCGACTCGGGCACGCTGATGACATCGCCGGAGAGCAGCGTCACCGGGCCGACGGGGAAGAGCGCGACCCCGATCAGGATGCCGGCGAGCATGAGCGTCAGGGTCGCGACGAGGGAGAATGCCGCGGCACCGATGTACTTGACCAGCAGCAGCCGCACCCGGCCGGCCGGAGCGACGAGCAGGTAGCGCAGGGTTCCCTGACCGGCCTCGCCGGCAATCGTGTCGCCGGCGACGACACCGATCGTCAACGGCAGAAACAGCGGAATCGCGACAACCATGGCGGTGAAGCCCGTGAACAGCCCGTTCTGGGTGACCCGATCGAGGAAGGGCGGGCCTTCCCCCGGCGCGAGTGCCTCGGACGAAAGGCGCACCGCGATGGCGAGCAGGATCGGGATCAGCGCGACGGCGGTCAGCATCGCCCAGGTGCGTCGGCGGCGGAACAACACCGACAGCTCCGATCCGAGCAGGTCGAGGCCGAGGCCGCGGCGGGTGTCGGTGCGGGGTGCGGGCGTCACCGCAAGATCACTGGACGACATCGAAGCCCTCCCCTGTCAGTGCCACGAATCTCTCTTCCAGGCTCGGCTCTTCGATCGTGAATCCGCGGATGCGAACCCCCGCGGCGACGAGGGCGAGCACAATCAGTTCCGGCTCATCTGCTCTGCCCACGAGGGGCGCGGTCACCCACGGGTCCTCGTCCTCATCGGTTGGGGAGCTCGTCGGGGCAAGCCCCAGGTCGGCCAGCACTCGCTCGGCGGCGCCCGCATCCGGAGTCCGCACGCGCACGCGCGTCTCGCCCACCTCGCGGAGCTCCGCGAGGGTGCCCTGGGCCACGATTCTGCCGGCGCTCATGACGGCGGCATGGGTGCACATCTGCTCCACCTCGGCGAGAAGGTGACTCGAGACGAACACGGTGGTCCCCTCGGCCGCGAGCGAGCGCACGAGGCTGCGCACTTCGCGGGTGCCCTGCGGGTCGAGGCCGTTGGTGGGCTCGTCCAGCACGAGCAGTTCGCGCGGCTGGAGCAGCGCGTTCGCGATGCCGAGCCGCTGCTTCATGCCGAGCGAGTACGCGCCGACCTTCTTGCCGGCGGCGTGGCTGAGGCCGACCCGCTCGAGGGCGGATGCGACGCGGGCGCTGCGGGTGCGCCGCGAGGCGTGCGGGTCGGCGGTATCGAGCCGGCGCAGGTTCGCGTCGCCCGAGAGGAACGGGTAGAACGCGGGGCCCTCGACGAGGGCGCCGACGCGCGGAAGAACCTGGTGCAGCCGGGCGGGCATGCTCTCGCCGAGCACCCGGATCTCGCCGCTGCTGGCCTGGGTCAGGCCCAGCAGCATCCGGATGGTCGTGGTCTTGCCCGAGCCGTTGGGGCCGAGAAAGCCGAACACCGCGCCGCTCGGCACGGCGAGGTTGATTCCGCCGACCGCGACCTGCTGGCCGAACCGCTTGGCGAGGCCGACCGTCTCGATCGCGAGACTCCCGGTCGGCAAAGCTCCGGCCCGCCGGCTCCCGGTCTGGAGATCGGATGCTGGCGCGACCGGGCTGGCCTGCGTCACTGGGCGGAGGCGGCAGCTTGCAACTGCTCCACCGGTACGGAGCCCGCGAAGACGCGGCCGTCGGTGGCGAGGAGCACGTTGACGAGCGAGGTCGACAGCAGTCGTCCACCCTCGACCT
>Ga0326734_1000179_pt1 | contig 18682 bp, 17 predicted proteins | sample 15_GP2_1315_FD_207944 | JGI IMG/M metagenome (GOLD analysis project Ga0326734, IMG submission 207944) | Glacier ice microbial communities from Ngari, Tibet, China - 15_GP2_131.5 | ecosystem: Environmental > Aquatic > Freshwater > Ice > Glacier | place: China: Ngari, Tibet | collected 2018-07-18 | reverse complement strand
AAAAGAACGGGAACAGTTCGCTTAACAAGTTTCGTTAAAGTGGAAAATTCGATTTCGTTCCAAAGCATTCGCTGGCCCTGAGCGGGTCAAGCCGCAGGTCGGCGCTTTTTATACCTACTTGCCACCGCCCAGCGCGACGGACTCGAACCGTTGCGCTGGCTGAGCGTCACACTCGACGCAATCGTATCGTCGGAGCAGACCGCTAATCAATAGCAACCTGTCAATAAATATAGGTTTTTTACACTTTTTAACCGAAGGTCAATGCCGCTAAGTATTCACTAAGTGTTTCCCTCTACCATTGCCAAGCCGGCTCTGCAATTAGGTGCCCGCACTTTCACGTTCATCACGCAAAAGGTCGGTACATTGATTCAACAGCTCGCTGCCGGCATCACAGCAATATCGATCAGTTTCGCTTGCATTGTGGCAATGGGCGTTGTTTTCCCGTCTGGCGCAGCGGCCGCCGCAGCGCGATCGCGTTTGGCGGTTGTGCCCGATCTTGCCGTCGATTACAGGGCGCTGGCGCAACAGCGTCCCTGGACGTGCGCCGAACAAAACGTCATCAACTTGCCGAGCTCGGGCTGGGCCGGCGGCGTTGCCGAATGCGCCTGGCAAGATCGTTTGCGCATGAGGCGGTGGAGCGGATCGGCCGTGGTTGGGAGTGGGGCATGCGTTAGTTCTCAGGCGAAGTGGTGGGCCTGGGCGCGCTCAGTCGGCTCCGCGGCAGCTCCCGCTGCCTGGCGAAGTACATGGGCAGCTCAGAGCATCATTGACGAGCGCGAACCGGAGAAGCGCATTGTCATTTTGCGTTATCTTTTGAACGGCGAGTGGAGCGTCACCGAGTGGCGCTGGAAGCCGTCGACGCGGGCAGCCACCCGGCACTGGCAGGAAGGACGCTGGAAACTGCTGGCCGGTCGCGCCGCCCAGTTGCGCGCGCCTGTCGAGGCGCCACAAGGGCCGCTTGAAACGCGCATGCTGCGCAGCGTACTTGAGGCCAATCTCGGTGATCGGGTGGGCGAGATCGGCAACCAGACCTTGCAGTGGCAGGCCGGCGGACTGTGCTTGAGTGTCGATGCGCTCGGCGTTGAACCGCAAATCATGCAATTGCCGTATGCGGTCGATGACAGCCGTCTGGAACAGCGCGCCGCAATGCAGCTGCAGCTGGCGCGGCGTTATCCGAAGGCCACCTGGCTCACCGGCTTTAGCCTGATACCGGCGCCGCGCCATGCGCGCGGCGGCGCAAAATTTTATGCGGTATGGATCGAGCACGCCATTCTAAAAGGACAAGTTTGGATTCCTACCAAGGGAAACGGTCCTCTAGTGCGTCTGCGGATCACGACAGCACTACCGACGGCAGCAGCAGGGCAACCCGATTCGCAGTCGGCCGCGCGTGCTGCGCAGGTGATGCAGCGCGAACTGACGGGATTGGCTTCCCGATGGGCGCTCGAGCATGAATGAAGAGCTGGCCGGTCTTCCCTTGTGGATGCTGTCGCCGCTGGCAGTCGTCGGCGCCGGCCTGCTGCTCTCTCAAGTTATCGGCGTGCTACTGCAGTCGCGCGGCTGGCCCAAGCTGTACGGAGCGGTGATCGCAGGACTGCTTCTCGGTGTTAGCGGTCTAGGTATGGTGGACGCTGCACTGCTGACTCAGTTTCAGGAACTGTTCAACGCGGCCTCGGCACTGGTCTTGTTCGAAGTTGGCCGCAAGATGGACCTCGCGTGGCTGTGGCGCAGCGGTCGCCAAGGTGGCGTGCTCGTGCTTGGCTGTGTCCTGCGCGGTTTGGGAGCCTGGGCGATCCTTATAGCGTTCGGCCTTGGCTGGGGTGAAGCAGCCTTCATCGCCGCTATCCTCATCGCGGTCAATCCCGTGGTTTTTTCCTCGATGGTATCGGACTCCAGCGCCAGTGGGGTGGCCACTTACGCCGCCGCTAATACGGTCGGCATCAGCAACCTTGCGGCGCTGTTGGCGCTGTCGGGCTCGCTGGCGTGGATGCGCAGCCACAACCTGAATGCCGAATTTGGATTTTCCGAGGAATTGTTGCGCCAGGCAAGTAAGCTTGCGCTGGGGGCCGCAATTGCCGTGGTCTGTTATGGTCTGTATGCCATGGCAACGCGCATTTCAAAAGCCCAGGCCGGCTTGCGCCCGGGGATTTTGCTGGCCACTCTCATGATGGATCTCGGGCTGTGTTCGGTGACGTCGTCGAGCGCGTTGCTGTCGTTGCTGTTGATAGGCCTGCTGCTGCGCAACGCCGAGACGCGCGAAAACGTGTTTCAGGCGCAGGTCAAAACAGCGCAGGACATTGGCTACGCGCTGCTGTTCATGATGTCCTCCGCGCTGGTCCAGATCGAGCATCTGTTCCAATGGATGCCCCTGATGGTGGCGCTGCTGGTGTTTGCTGCGCGTATCGGCCTGACCCGCCTTGCACTGCGGCCCAGCGGCGCCTGGAGCGCCAACAAAAAGCACGCCATTGCCCTGTCGTTGTGCTCGCTGGTCGGCTTCGGCTCGCTCGTGGTCGACAATTCGATGACCGGCGCCTCGTACATGGGCGATGCGGCGGCCAGGGTAATGGCTGCGCTGTCGGCGTTGAATGTGCTGATCGGTCCGGGGCTGACGTGGTGGGGACTCAAGCTTGCCGACGAAACTCACGAAGGAGACAAACATGGTTGATGCCACGCTAGAACAAGAGCGTTTCGACGCGGCCCAGGCGCTTGCCGTCGCCGGCAACGGGCCCGCGTTTCTGCCGCCCTTCATGGCCTCGCAGCTGGGCACGATGGGAATCGAGCTCGAACTGATGGTTCTTGACCGGCTGACGTACGATCTGATGCCGGCCGCGCCGGACATCCTGCGCCTGCTCGATATGCAGAGCAAAAAATGGGTGGCAACGCCGGAAATCACCACCTCGATGCTGGAGGTGGCTACGTCCATCCTCAACGGCTACGAAGGCGCTGCGGCGGAAATTGAAGAAATCCGCGCCAGCGTCCAGCGCGCCGCTTTCCAGGTCGGCGCCGCCATGTCAGGCGGCGGCGCGCATCCGTTCCAGAAGTGGAACGAGCAGCGCATTTATCCCAAAGAGCGCTACCGCGAATCGGCAAAAAAATATGGCTATCTGGCCAAGATGTTCACCGTATTCGGGATGCATGTCCACATCGGGATTCCCAACGCCGATGAAGCGATCCGGATCTGTGCCTGGCTTACACAGCGCGCCCCGCTGTTCATTGCGCTGTCGGCCAATTCGCCCTGCTGGCAAGGCGAGGATTCCGGATTTTGCAGCGCACGCAGCAATGTCGTCGGGGCTTTCCCCATGAGCGGCACGCTGCCATCGCACATCCGTACTTGGCGCCATTTCGAAGAACACTTCGCGCACCTGGCCGGCCATGGCATTGTCAACAGCATCAAGGATTTTTATTGGGATGTCCGGCCCAAGCCGGAATACGGGACAATTGAATTGCGCGTTCTGGATACGCCGCTGCATCCTGCCTACGCTGCGGCGCTGGCCTGCTATGCGCGCGAACTGTGTGTCGAGGTGGCCGAGACCGAAGGGCAGTGGCCGCTCGACGATTCGCGCGAGCTGTATGCGTGGAATCGCTTCAATGCGGCCAAGGATGGCGTCGAGGCCAACTGGATCGACCCCTCCACCGGCGTGGCGCGGCCGGTCAGGCTGGTCGTGCTCGATGACCTCGAACGCCTCGCCAGGCGTACCACTGACCCAGGATTCAGCCAGGCCTGCCAGATGATCGAGGAGATCATGCGCGGCGGCGGCCAAGCGCGCTGGCTTCGCTCGCACATTGACTCCGGCGCGGGGATGAACGACTTGTCGCGGGTGGCAAGCGAAATGTTCGAGCATCCCTTACCCGGCCCAATGCCGGCCGCGGCCGCACCGGCAGCAGGTCAACCGATAGCGGGAGTGCGCGCATGAGGGTGCTGTTCGTGGAAGACGATCCGATGATCGGCAGTGTCGTACAGCAAGAATTACGCGACGCTAGCTATGCGGTGGACTGGGTGTGCGACGGCCAGGCAGCCTTGAACAGTATTGCAGCGTTGACTTACTCCCTGATTCTGCTGGACTTGGGGCTGCCGAAAAAAGACGGGATGGAAGTGCTGCGCGCGATCCGGACCGCCAAAAACGATGTTCCGATCCTGGTGCTGACGGCACGTGACGCGACCGATGACCGCGTGGCCGGCCTCGACGGGGGGGCGGACGACTATCTGATCAAGCCCTTTGCCATGAGCGAGCTGCTGGCGCGTATGCGCGCGCTCACGCGGCGCAAGGAAAGCATCATCGGACCGACGCTGTCCAACGGCTCCGTCACGCTCGACCCGGCGACCCATCACGCGTGCGTCAATGGCATCGAGGTACGTCTGACAGCGCGCGAGTTTTCCCTGCTGCAGTCCCTGTTGCTGCGCCCGGGCGCCATCCTGTCGCGCCCGGATCTGGAAAATCGCCTGTACGGGTGGAACGAAGAGGTGGAAAGCAACGCTGTGGAGTTCCTGATACATTCATTACGCAAGAAGCTGGGAGCCGAGGTCATCAAAAACGTGAGGGGTGTCGGATGGATGGTTTCGAAGGGCCAGTAGCGGCCTCCCTGCGCTTCCGCTTATCTTTGTGGCTGACGCTGGTGATCGTGATTATTGCCGCAGCGGCCGGCGCGATCTCATTTGTTTCGGCCATGGATGAAGCTCATGGCATGCAGGACCACCAATTGCGCCAGACCGGCTACCTGATTAGTAGGCTCGATGCCGTTCCGTCGTCACCGCTGGCACGCGAACGCGTTGGCGACGTCGATTTCGATGCCCGCGTGGTGGTTCGTTTCTTGCTTACTAGCAACATGAGCCCTGCCGACACGGCGCAGCGACCACCGGTCTTTTCCAGCCTGCTCAGCGACGGCCTGCAGACTGTATTGGTAGGAGAGGAACAATGGCGCGTTTTTGTCAAAACCAACGCCAACGGTGTCAGGGTTGCGGTAGGCCAGCAAACCACCGTGCGCGACGCGGCGGCACGCGCCAGCGCCGTGCGCACACTGATGCCGATCCTGTTGCTGGTTCCCGCGCTGGTCTTGCTGGTGGCCGTGCTGTTGCGCCAGATGTTCAAGCCGTTCAAGTCGCTTGCTGACGAATTGGGAAGCCGCACCGAGGCCGACCTGGGGCCGTTGAATCACGTGGCCCTGCCGTCGGAAGTATGGCCGTTCGTGGTGGCGATCAACGCACTGCTTGTGCGCATGGGACGTTCAATGGCCTTGCAGCGCAGGTTTATTGGCGATGCCGCCCATGAACTTCGTTCGCCATTGACCGCCATGTCATTGCAAGCCGAACGCCTGAGCGCGGCGAACATGCCGAACGAGGCCAGGATCCGGCTCGATGCTCTAAGCGCCGGCCTGCAGCGTACGCTTGCCCTGCTCGACCAGCTGCTGACGCTGGCCAGGACCCAGGAATCGCGTAGCGATAGCACAAGCAAGATTTCGCTGCGGGACGTTATTCGTGAGGTGCTCGAAGACCTGGTACCGCTTGCCGAAGCGAAAGAGATCGACCTTGGCGTGATCGGCGACGCAGACGGCCAGGTGCAGGCCCGGTTGGTTGACCTGAAAGTGCTGGTCAAAAATCTGCTCGACAACGCCGTGCGTTACACGCCCGGGGGGGGCCGCGTCGACATCACGGTGGAGCGAAAAGACGGTTTGATCATGTTGCAGGTCGACGATACCGGACCGGGCATCGCGCCAGAGGAACGCGAACGTGTATTCGATTCGTTTTACCGGGTGTTGGGCAATGGCGAGATCGGTTCCGGACTTGGGCTGGCAATCACGCGCACCGTGGCCGAGAATATTGGCGCAATTATTGAACTGTCCGACACGCTCACGCCGCAGAGTGGACTGCGAGTACGAGTGACGTTCAAGGAAGTCGTCTGATCCGCAATGATGCTCGCAAACGCGACCTGGCCGTATGATTATAAGGATGTCATGAAAAAAAATTTCGCCCGTTTTGCCATCGTGGTAGCGCTGGCACTGACCGCTTTGGCGCCGCCGGCAATGGCGCGCAGTGTCACGGCCACCGCCAAACCGGTAGTACATGCCCTCGCCAACGGGCAGACCAAAGCGAAGCTGGCACAGCGGCATCGCGCCAATTCGCCCCGCTTTTCCAGGTTGACGGCGCTGCGCTCCAGCGCAATCCTGATTCTCGACCCCACCACGCGCAAGGTGTTGTATCAGAAAAACGCGAGTGTGGTCATGCCGATTGCCTCTGTCACGAAACTGATGACCGCACTGGTGGTTATTGGCGCCGGTCAGGATATGGGGGAAATGCTTGTCATAAGCGACGCTGATGTCGATCGTCTGAAATACTCGTCCTCACGCCTGCGGATTGGAACGCGCCTGACCCGGGCAGCCATGCTGCACATTGCCTTGATGAGTTCGGAAAACCGCGCCGCATCTGCGCTGGGCCGCCATTATCCGGGTGGCACGGCGCGCTTTGTCGCTGCAATGAACGCCAAAGCCGGTGTGCTGGGCATGCGCAATACGCGCTTTGTCGAGCCGACCGGCCTGGCAAGCGCGAACGTTTCCACGCCCGAGGACCTGGCTAGATTGGTCGTCGCCGCGCAGCAGCAACCGCTGATCCGGAAATACTCAACTGATCGCGACCATACCATCGAGCAAGGAAGGCACAGGACGGTGTACCGCAATTCGAACCGCCTCATTGCCAGTTCGGGCTGGAAGATCGGTATGCAGAAGACGGGCTACATTTCTGAAGCAGGGCGCTGCATGGTGCTGCATGCGATGGTGAAAGGCCGGGCCGTGGTCATGGTTTTTCTGGACGCGCACGGAAAGTTCGCGCGCGCGCGCGACGCTAATCAAGTCCGCTCTTGGCTCGTTAGCAACAGAAAGCCGGGCCGCTATGACGGCGGCAGGGCACGGTAGCAATCACCGGCAACGTAAATCCATTGTTGCTAAGTCTGGCGCCGTATGCTGGCCGCATTGTCTGGCGTTGAACGCGCGTAACGGACACAAAAATTACAACCGTTGGGAACAATACGATGTTGATGACAAACGCTGTGGTAAAAAGTCACGCTGGGTACCTGGTCAAACATCTTGGGCGGCGCATAATCATTCGGGACAACACCGATGAACGCGGCGGCACGCAATGCAACCTGGTTTTAGGTCACAAGCGCGCCGCGGCGGTGCGCAAGTGACTCGCCGTTCTAGAAGTCACAGATAGCCAGGTTGAAGCGGTCTCGCTGGGCGAGAGCAAATCGGCGGCGACAGAAACGGATGACGCGGCGTGGGCGAAAAATCGCCGCAGCGACATTGTCTATTAACGCATCCAGAACCAGGCGCCGAGCGCCAAAAGCAGCTGGCGATCGAAAAACTCATTTGCATCGGCGGCTTTTTATGGGCCTTTTACATACCTCCTCGCGGGTGTATTTTTTTGCCCGGCAGCGCCGTGCAATACCGGCGGCCAGCAAAGCTGGTTGCCATTTTTGGTTGCTATTTGTTATGCAAGCGGTTGCTGCAATCATGCCAAGATTAATTGTGATGCTTACTGGACGTTGCTTAACACTGCCTTTTGTGGATCGGCGGTCATGTCCCCTTCCACAACAAAAATTCGGCTGGCAGTTGCTGACTTGGCGTTCAGGCTGTTGCTCACTTCACGCATTGGCCCGATTGCGGTGCCGTTGGCCATGCCCATAGGATTGGTCTTGAAACTGGCTACCGGTGTAACCTGGCCAGTGACAAAGACGCTGTAGACCGTTTGCGGCTTGAGCTTGAACAGCGACACTTCCAGCGAATCCACCACGCCCAGGTTACGTGCCACTATAAATCCTTTAGCCTCGCCAGAAGGGGGTTTGAGCGCAATGTTAATCGGCTCGCTATTGGTGCGCGGGACCAGGTTGGCCATGCCATCGCCTTGCGGCACAGCATTTGAAACATAGACCAGAGCCTGCGGCGCCTGCCCAACTGGCGCGCGCGCGATTACCTTGTTAGTGGCACTGTCGATGACGTCGACGGCGTCGCCGTTTTCCAGTCCCACATACAGGCGGCTGCCGTCGTCGGAGTTCCAGATGCCGTGCGGCAGCGCGCCGGTTGGAATCGTCGCCACCAGTGCGGGGGAAGCGTCGATGGTGTATACCTTGACGACGTTTTCACCGCCGATCGTCACATAGGCGCGGGTGCCCGCCACTGTCTTGGCAAACGCCAGGTGGTTAGTGATGAAACCGGTATCGATGACGCCTTTTATTTTAAGGCTGGCGGTATCAATGCGCGTGACCTTGCCGACGTCTTTATGCGTCATCCATATTTCCTTAAAATCTGGCGTGAACTGCAGGAAAGGCGAGAAAGGGCTGACCACCTTGATGTGCTTGACGACCTTGCGCGACTTCATGTCGATGACATCGACCACTGGATTGAAACTGGACACGACGAACGCCAGCTTACCGTTCGGATGGAACTGCACCATGCCGGGACCCGCAGTGGTCTCGATCCGCTTTTTCTCCTTGAAAGTGACCGGGTCGATCACCGAAATGTAATTTTCACCGCGCACCACGGCCCACACTTCGCGCCCGTCGGCAGTAAAAAAGCCTTCGTGCGGCGAACGACCGATGTAGGTGATGCCTTTGACCTTGTTGGTTGCCGTATCGATGAACACCACCGAGTTCGAGGCATTTGAAATGGCGATCAGGGTCTTGTGGTCAGGTGAGAAACCCAGCCCATGCACGTTGATCTCGCCCTTGTAGAGCGGCGACAGCACATCCGGGCGCTGGTTGCCCAGCTTGATCTGGCCGAGCAGCATATTGGTGGCCGGGTTAATCACCGACACGGTATTGGTATTTTGGTCTGCGGTATATACACGGTCTTGCGCGCCAGGTGTGGCATAGGCCGCGGCGGAGAACAAGCCCCCGATGACGAAGACCAAGGACAAGGTACGGGTCTGCATGATTTATTCTTTCTTGATGATTGAAAGGGGACCAATTTTGGCCGGTGTTGCGTGGTAGCGTTGCAACCACGCCCGCATGACATTGATTTCATTTTGTTGTTCGGTGATGATCCCCTGCGCCAGGTTGCGCATTTCGAGGTTTTTGGTAGTGAGCAGGAGCGCCTTCGCCATGTTCACCGCACCTTGGTGATGCGGAATCATCATTGTTACAAAATCATGTTCCGAAACGCCATTCATCGGCGCATGCTGCATGCCGTCGTCCATGACAGCCATCGCGTCGGCCATGAGCGCGGCAAACGGTTTGGCGGTGCTGGCAACAAATACCGGCGCCTTTGCCACCACTGTTGCGTGCCGGTGATGCATTTCCTGTCCAAGCGCGCCAGCGCCAGCGAGGCCAAGCAGGACGACTGCCACTGCGCGACAAATTCGGCGACTGTTGCTGAGAATGTTCATGACGGTTTTTCCAGTTGCTCATATACGGCGGAAGCGACACGCGCAAGCTCCCCTTTGTCAATGCCGGCCGACAGCGCATAACCAAATTTGCCGTCAATCCAATAAAACACGTTGACCGGTCCCTCCTGGACGAAGCGAAAGCCAGTGTCCTTGTTGTGCGATTGATCGGTCGTAACGTACACGGTCAGCCGCTGGCCCGCCGAATCGTGATACATGAACTGGGCCACGGCTCCCTGGGCGCCAGGCAATAGTCGACCGCCGATCAATTCATAGCCAAGCTTGCCCAGACGAGGCGGGCGGATTGTGCTCCCGAGTCGTTTTGACAGCCACGCCACCAGTTGTTCTTCCTGATCGGCGCCGATTTCAACCGGACGCGTCACTTCTGGGCTATAGACGACGTGGGCGACAGCGGCCTGGTGCGCCAGACCGGAGGTGTACGGCGCCGGCCTCTGGCGAACCGCGTCAGCCTGGGCAAACTGCGGGTTGCCGCTGCTGGTGCCGTGCAACGACCAGCCGGCGGCTCCGCTGACCAGCGCGATGACCAAGCCGGCTACCAGCCGCCGCCATTGCCATGCCAGTTTCTTTGGCATGGTCAGGCGGCTCGGCAGGGTCTCCTCCAGTACAGGATCGAACAAAGCGCGCAATTCGATGTTTTGCGCTGTATAGGCGCGTAGTCGCTCTGCTTCGCTTGGACGTTGCGCCAGATAGGCGTCAACCTCAACCCGCCTGGCTGCTGACAGTTTACCGTCGACATAGGCATGCAGGTCGGTTTCCATGATTGGAAGCATATTCATTTGATCACTTTCAACGCCGATGCATACGGCCGGCCTTCCATGTTCGCGCGCAGTTTTTCACGCGCACGCGACAGGCGCGACATTACCGTTCCAACCGGAATTTTGAGCACCTGCGCTATCTCGTCGTAACTCATCTCTTCCAACGCCACCAGTAACAGGATCTTGCGCTGTTCGTCCGAGAGCTGGCGCAAGCAAGTGTCCATGTCGCGCAATTCAAGTGCGCTTGACAAACTCCCGTGCGCTTCGGCCATTGACGTCTCCTGGTTCAGCGATTCGGTAGGGGGCGACGGCCGCCGTACCTGATCAATTCGTAAGTTGTGCATGATGCAAAACAGCCATGCCCGCATATCGCTGCCACGCCGCCACCCGGCCAATCTCGACCACCCGCGTTCGATAGTGTCCTGCACAAGGTCGTCGGCGCCGGCGCGATCGCCTACCAGAGCACGCGCATAGCGGCGAAGGCGTGGAATGCAAGCCAGAAGTTGATCGCTTGGTTCGGGCATGGCAATTACTCGGTTGCGGGTTCAAGTAGCCGTAGCAGTCAACTTCGGATCGATTTGCCAGGTCTCACTTACCAGTTTGCCATCGCGATAGGTCAGTACGTAGCGCACTTTCACCTGGGCTTTGCCGTCGAACTGCACTTTCGCCACGATCGTCGTTCCCTTTGGGTTAGCAGACTCTTCCAACGCAAGCACGGTCACACGCGCCGGACCGACTGCCTTACCGAATTTTTTCCAGGTGGTACGGATGGCGTCGGCACCAGCGTACACGCCGTCGAGCGGGCCGCCGACCCAGGTGAGTTGCGCATTCTCGCCATAGGAATGCATTACAACGGCCGTGTCGCCGCCACCGATGGCGGCAAAGCGCACCTTGGCGGCATCGCTTACCGGGCTGGCAAACGCGCTGCCAATGGAAAGGAAAGCGAGCAGTGCGGAAAATGTGGCTCGTTTCATGAAAATGCTCCTGTCAAGTGCTGCGGATCGAAAAAATGCGGCTGTTATAAGGATGAACGGGTCTGCTGGCGATTTATTCCATTATCTTTAGCATATTTTTGCCGCGCTCACGGTCTGCCAATGGCGCCGCCGCGGGCCCATGGTAGCTGTGGCGTGACTGTTCAGCCCCTATGAACGCCAGAAATTGGTCGTAAACAATCTGGATCACGTTCATCATGCGGACATGGTAACGAAACCTTCCTCTCCCGACTTGACCGGCCTGACTCACGAGCAGAAGGGCATCCTCATTCTGACGTTGCTGGCGCGCCTGGAGGTGCCCGAATCGAAGGTCAACAAGAACAGCTGCAATTCGAGCAAGCCGCCCTCGTCCGATGGCCTTGCCAAGAAGACCAGTTCGTTGCGCGAGTCTTCCGGCAAACCACCCGGCGGTCAAGCTGGCCACAAGGGCAGTACACTCAAGCAGGCCATGCAGCCGACCAAGCGCATTGATTACCCGCTGCCCGGACAGTGCGATCGCTGTCATCATGAATTGCCACTGCAAGATGCGCTCGTCGGGGGACGCCGCCAAGTAGTCGATGTGCCCGTCGCTGCGTTCGATGTCGTCGAACACCGCACTCTGTCCGTGCGCTGCCAGTGTGGGCAACTGCACACCAGTGCCTTCCCGGCCGGTGTGACCGAGCCGGTGCAATACGGCCCCAACGTGCGGGCGCTGGCGGTCGACCTCACGCAGGGCCAGAAAGCGTTTTAGCGAATCTGACATTGCCGCGTTCAGGACACTTTATGATGCCATCGTCGGCGCCGGCGAAGCGTTGCATCCCGAGGTCGAACTTGCTGTCTGGAAGGGAGGCCGCGCCAAGCAGCCGGTTGCATGCAAGCTGCTGCGGCGCTTGCGCAAGCATGCCGACGCGATCCTGCTGTTCATTCGCGACCTTGCCGTACCGTTCACCAACAATGTGGCTGAACGGGCCGTGCGCATGCCCAAGGTGAAACAGAAAATTTCGGGCTGCTTGCGCACCGTCGAAGGCGCCGACAATTCCTGCGTCATTCGCTCCCGTCTCGACACGCTACGCAAACAGGGCCACGGTATGCTCGAGGTGCTACAACGCGCCTTCGCGGGCGATGCTATCCAGCCCACGGCATAGACGCTGAACAGTCACCAAATCACGTCGACGTCCCGCGCAAACGCAGTGCATTGGTAATCACCGATACCGAGCTCAGACTCATCGCCAGCGCGGCGACCATCGGCGACAGCAGCAGCCCGGTGAACGGATACAGGAGCCCGGCCGCCAGGGGAATGCCCAAGGTATTGTAGACGAAGGCGAAACCCAGGTTCTGGCGCATGTTGCGCACCGTATCGAGGGAAAGCACCCGGGCGCGGGCAATGGCGCGCAAGTCCCCTTTCACCAAGGTGAGGTGAGCGCTGTTCATGGCGACATCGGTCCCGGTGCCCATCGCGATGCCGACATCGGCCTTGGCCAACGCGGGTGCGTCGTTGATGCCATCGCCCGCCATCGCCACCACCTTGCCCTCTTGTTGCAGCCGCTCGACGAGCGCGAGTTTGTCGTGCGGCGTCACTTCGCCATGCACCTCTGTGATGCCGAGTTTTTTGGCCACTGATTTTGCCGTCGTGAGACCGTCGCCAGTGGCCATGATGACCGAGAGGCCCGCCGCGCGCAAGGTCTCAAGCGCTTCCATCGTGCTTGCCTTTAACGGATCGGAGACGGCAAGCAGGCCGACGAGGTGTTCGTTGGAGGAGAGGACCATGACGCTTGCCCCTTCGCTGCGAAGCGCTTCGGCTTGGCTGGCCAAATCACGCCAGTCGATTCTTTCGGCATCCATCAGCGCGGTATTTCCCAGCGCGATACGCTGGCCGGAGATAACGCCGCGTACGCCGATGCCGCTGGACGACTCGAAGCTTTCCGGCTTGTCGAGGGTCATGCCGCGCCGCTGGGCCTCCGCCACGATGGCGTGTGCCAGCGGATGCTCGCTGCCCTGGTCGATGCTCGCCGCAAGCCGCAACACATCGTCCTCGCTGAAACCGGGCGCCGCGACAACCCGGTCGAACCCGGGTTTGCCCTGCGTCAGGGTGCCCGTCTTGTCGACGATCAGCGTGTCGACCTTGTGCATTGCCTCGATCGCCGCGGCATCGCGAAACAACATGCCTTGCGTCGCCGCCCGGCCAGTGGCCGCCATGATCGACATCGGTGTCGCCAGGCCCAGCGCACAAGGACAAGCAATGATGAGCACGGCAACCGCATTGACGAAGCCGAATACCCAGCTCGGCTCCGGCCCGAAAAAGCCCCACCCGAGCAGCGTCAGCAGCGCGATGCCGATGACAATGACAACGAAATAGCCGGCCACGACGTCGGCCAGGCGCTGCATCGGTGCGCGCGAACGCTGGGCCTGGGCGACCATGTGCACGATCTGCGCAAGCATGGTCTGGGAGCCGATTTTTTCGGCGTGGATCACCAGGCTGCCACTGGTGTTGAGCGTGGCGCCGATCACCTTGTCGCCAGGCCGCTTGGTGACCGGCATCGGTTCGCCCGTGAGCATTGATTCGTCGACCGCGCTCTTGCCTTCTGTCACCCCGCCATCGACCGGTACCTTTTCACCCGGACGCACCCGCAGCGCGTCGCCAATATGAACATGGGTGAGAGGCACGTCCTCTTCAATACCATCATTGCGAATGCGGCGCGCCGTTTTGGGGGCCAGGCCCATCAGGGATTTGATCGCCGCCGAAGTTTGCGAGCGGGCCCGCAGTTCGAGGATTTGTCCCAGCAAGGTCAAGGATACAATGACCGCGGCGGCTTCGTAGTAGACGCCGACCCGACCGCCGTGCGCCGTGAACGTGGATGGGAACAAGCCGGGAGCGAACGTGGCGACAACGCTATAGCCATAAGCAGCTGAGACGCCGGCGCCGATCAAGGTCCACATGTTCGGACTGCGATGACGCAGGGAATGCGCGCAGCGGACAAAAAAGGGCCATCCGGCCCACAGGACGACAGGCGTGCTTAAAACAAGCTCGACGACGTTTTGACGGGGAATCCCCGCGGGAAACAGCATGTGGCCAAACATCGCCAACATGAACACCGCGACGGAAAGCGGCAGCGTCCACCAGAACCGGCGCCTGAAAGCGGCCAGTTCAGGATTGTCATCGTCGTCAAGCGAAGGCATCACCGGTTCCAGCGCCATCCCGCATACCGGGCAACTGCCTGGCGCGGTTTTACGGATTTCCGGATGCATCGGGCAGGTGAATAAGGTGGTTGGCGCCCCCTTTTGAGCAACTGCCGGCTCCGGTGTTTCAACCTTGTTTAGAAAAGACTGTGGACTTGCACGAAATTTGGCCATGCAACCGGCGCTGCAGAAATAATAATCCTGGCCGGCATGCGCGGTTTTTCGGGTCTCGTCGGCGCTCACTTTCATGCCGCAAACGGGGTCGGTGAACAACTTGTCCGGGCCAACTGCCGCGTCAGCGGCGTTCACGAGCGCGGCGTCGCTGCCGCGGTGATGGTGGTGGCGTGCTTCGCGAGATTGAAGATCCATTCTGTTCTCCCATGACTGTTCGAACCATACACTGAAAGACGAATTCACCTCGCGGTGTTCAATACTGGGTTGATTGCCTGGCTCGGGCTAAGGAACGTGCGCGAAATAACTTCCCTCAATGCCAGTTTGGCGGGGGCGAGACGTTTCGACCGGCCGCTCATCGGGCAGCCCGGCCAATGCGACCGACCTTGTCGCCGCTTGCCATGTCCTCGAACGTCCGCTCGCCGGCACGGCATCCTGTCGGAGGTCGAGGTTTTGGTCATCGTCGATACCCGAGCGTAGCCCGGTAGCATGGCGTCAAATCCAATTAGTCATGGAGTTCGAGTGTAGCTGGACTTGAATTTCGACATGGGACGACGTAGTGCCGAAAAGCAGGTCACAGCTATTTTTCTGAGCTTGTTTGCAATAGTAAAAAACGCCATTTCAGACTATTGCAGGCAGCCGACAGGCTCAAAAAATTTTAATTTGAAAAAATGATGCATGCTTATAAACTGGATGACGATAGTTAGATCAAGCACATTTGTTCCATTTGTGTTGGTGCACACACTGTATTGATCTGTTCAATTCCTACGAATATGGGAGAAACCATGCGTTCTTACGATACTGATACGCCAGAAGCACCCGCACGCATTGTCGTTGCCGCCGTGCTTGCCGACAGCGGGCTCGACAAAGCCGAACTCCAATTATTGGAGAGAAATAGTGTTATCCCGCGGCTTGGAATGAGCCCGGAGGAATTCGACCGTGTCGTACATGAGTTTTGCGACGACATGCAAATTGTATCGCTACGCGATCATAGCGGCCAACTTGCGCTCGACCGCGAAACGATCGATCAGTTGCTGTCCGATGTACATTCGCCGAACTTGCAGATGAGCCTGCTAGGCATCCTGCTTGACGTTGTCAGCGCCGATGATCGACTAAGTCCAGGTGAACTGACCGTGGTTTCACAGGCGATGACACGATGGGGTCTGGAGCTGCACGCCGTTTCGTCGCATTCCAAGCCAATCAGCAGATCACCGAAGACATAGTCGGCAGGGACAATATTAACTTCCCCGATTTTTCTGGCTGTGCGGCCAAGCGGCACTCATTCGGGCTCTGGCGGCAATTACCGATCACGTCTGTTCAGATGCAGGCTGAAGCGGGCGACGGTGTCCCAGGCGCCCACGTGCGTAGCAATGCGTCCCATTGGAAACGCCAAGCAGATCAATGCAATGCCAAACAAGACGGAGGCTGCCCCGGCGGTGCCGGAGTACCCGCTGATCACCGATGGCGCCACCACCAGCCAGCCGCCGAAGCCGATATTGATGAAGCGAATTGGACGCGCAACATCGCCCCATGCAATGATCGAGAACGTCACGACGAGCGCGCCGATAATATGGTCGTTGTCCGCAGCCGGCCCCGCGGTGTCAAAAAGCAGGCGGGTGCACATCAGCACGATACCGAGTGCTGCGCTTAGCATCAGTGTCCATGACAAGCTGACGCCGCTGAACAGCATTTCATGAACGACCGCACCTGCGGAGGCCTCGAAATTATCCGAATAATCAGCGCTGCCGCCGGCCATCGTATCGCCGTGCAGTATTAAGTACCACAATGGTTTGCCCTGCTGCCGGCGGTTTTTCAAGAATTGAAGAGTCGCGAGAATCTCGTCGAGCGAATAGGGAATTTGTAGCAGCATGGCCAGTGCTCCGACCAGGCACAAGGTGCACCAGGTGCCAATAACGATCGGCTGGATAATGATGAAAAATACGCTGACCCCGCCGAGCGGAACGATCAGAATGCCGAACAAGAGAACCATCCACGGCATTGAACGCCAGCGCCGCTTGTCGCCGATAATGCCCGTAATTATTTCGATGACATACACTGCAGCGCCGAGGCCGGCATCGGCCACTGGCCACGCCTCGGACACCGACGAGGTCACAATGCGCTCGCTGCCGTCGCCAAACAAAGGATCCCATGCTGCATCAATATGGCCAAGTTGGTACGCGGCGAGATAGCGGGAAATAAACAGGCCGACAAACGCGAGGAGGATGATCGGGAACCGATTCGTCCATCCAGAGGGGCTGTAGTCCCAGCCGGGAGGCGCGTCGGGGCCGCTGATCCGCGCGACCGGACTGATTCCGGGCGCGGCCGGAATCGCGACCGCAAACGCAATAGCAAGTGCGCCAACGAGGGTATCGTTGGCATAAGCCGCCGCGCTGGGCGTCCAGAATAGCAGCGGCGCAAAAAGCAGCCACAAACCAGTCGCAGCAACTGACCAGCGTGCCCAGCCCGCATCGCGCGAAAGCGAAAACAACCCGAAAAAAATGAGCAGCGCGCCGCTGATGAGGTCGCTCGCTGTCATCCAGGTATCAGAGTATGCCAGTCCGCGCCCGCTGGGACTGATCATGTCGCCTGGTTGTAGCCAGTTCTGTGCAAGCCCGAAGATAAACGGGCTGCTTATCAACCACAGTCCGAGTGCGGCATTGGCGAAGTGACACCATAGCGTCCGCTGGTGCTCGGAACGATCTAGCGCATGATAATCGGCAATGGCACTAGGGCTGGCCGCCGCCTGGTCGGAGGTTTCTTCCAGCCATATCGGCAACTGAATCTTGTTGCGTCTGTACCATTGCACCGGATTCTGCCGCAATGCGCCGACGATGGCAGGCAGGCTGCGGCGCAAAGAATGTTCGGGACGCCAACCAAGCGTTTGTTCGGCGCGCGATATATCCAGTTCATAGTGATCGTCCGCCAGATGCACCATGAAAGGCTTGATGAATGGTTTAATGCCACGGTCTATCGCATCCGGAATCACTTCCTCCATCTTGTCTTGCAACCATGCGCCCGTTGCCGCCACACTTTTCGGGATCTGCCGCGTTGCCCAGGATTCGCCGTGCACCAGGCGTCCAATCAGGTTCTGTAGCGCTTGATAGCTTTCGGTAACCGGCTCGCCAATGAGTATCGTGCTCGCCGGTGGAAGATGCGCCCGCCGTTCGACGGTTGCCCGGAATGCCCGCGCAACATCGTCCAAATGGACCAGCGCCTGCCCAGACGATATGTCGCCGGGGAACACGCGACTCACCATTTGCCGTTCATAGATGCGCTGGATCTGGTAGCCGAGCGACGGCAGTTCGCAAGCGTCGGTGTACACGCCGGCGATACGCAGGATAACGGCCGGAATGGATCCGCGATGGGCATCTATGACGCCCTCGGCATCGAGTTTCGATTGCGGATATGGCCAAGCAGGCTTCAAAGGCGAGTTCTCATTGATCGGCTGGCCTGGGCTGCTAGGTGCATGGACCAGCATGGTGCTGGCGTAGACGAACTGTTCGACCTCGAACGCCTTCAAGACGCGCAGCAGCCTGCGAGTGCCATCGACATTTACCTCATCGTAGAGCGGGTTTGGCGTATCAGAAAATTCATAAAAAGCTGCCAAATGGATCACCGCGGCGATGCGATTGCCATAACGCTCGCGCATCGCATCGCATCCTTGTTCTAGGGCATCGTCCGAAGTCAGGTCAGCACTGATGCAGTTATCGCCTTCGCATTCACGCTCGAAACCGACAATCTCATACGCGTCTGCCAGGCCGGCGGCAATCGCTTTTCCGAGCCGACCTTCGGAACCGGTAATCAATACAAGAGGTTTCTGCAAATCCATACGATCTCCTTTAAGAGCGCCGCAGTTCGCCTACGATATTTTCCGCATCTTACGTACATCATCCGAAGGCGGAGTGCGTTTTGACAAACTATCGCTACATACCTCAATTCGGCTGAATACATTGCAATGCAAATCGCAGTAAGAGCGTGTTGTTGACCTCGGTTCGGCGGTGGTAGAGTGTCTGTGGCTAATAACGTGTTGATTAATTCGAATTTTCCAGATGAGATCGCATTTAGCTCCTTAATTGATATGACGATCAGACTTGTATTTTAGAATTAATCAACGCTTCCGCTAGCCCGGATATTGCATAAAAAAGGGCAAGAGTGACGTAAGTGATTGATAGAATGGGAATTATCTAGAAACCTATTCGTTCAACACAAACACACCTTGCCCA
>Ga0326734_1000178_pt1 | contig 18716 bp, 15 predicted proteins | sample 15_GP2_1315_FD_207944 | JGI IMG/M metagenome (GOLD analysis project Ga0326734, IMG submission 207944) | Glacier ice microbial communities from Ngari, Tibet, China - 15_GP2_131.5 | ecosystem: Environmental > Aquatic > Freshwater > Ice > Glacier | place: China: Ngari, Tibet | collected 2018-07-18 | reverse complement strand
GACTGTGCATCGCGGAAAATGCCGAGAATTTCCTCGCGGCTGGGAATGGTATGAGTAGGTTGGTTCAAATCGTTTTCAGTAATTGTATTGGCAGTGCTCCCGGTATGACGCCCGGATGACTGGCACAGTGGTTGGATTGACACGTCTGTTACGCGTAGTGTACCGGAGGACACCCTGTTTCGCCTAACATGCCGCGCGCCGAAAATACTTATGCTGGCGCTTTGACATTTCAAATTGTTCCGCTATAATTTCGGTCTTTCGCGGCGGCCCTAATCCGGCGTGAATTGCAGAAGTACTGGCGGTTGGAATAGCATGCAGGGTAACGAAAGTTAATCTGGCGCAAAACCTCAAAGGCTAGTATGATAGCAGAAATTGGCGGAAACGCCGATTAGTTGAAACAGAGAAATAGTAACAAAGCAGCAGCAACACAATGCCCACGTGGCGGAATTGGTAGACGCGCATGGTTCAGGTCCATGTGCCTTAGGGTGTGGGGGTTCGAGTCCCTCCGTGGGCACCACTACCGGATGGTTATCCGCAAGTTTTAAAGCAAGCATCATCACTGCGCCGTGATCGTTTCAAGATTGCGGCGTTTTGGTTTGAAGCAGTCTGTTTTGGTTGTTGCAGTACCGTAGTAGCAGTATCAGTGCCCACGTGGCGGAATTGGTAGACGCGCATGGTTCAGGTCCATGTGCCTTAGGGTGTGGGGGTTCGAGTCCCTCCGTGGGCACCACTCTACCGGATAGACAACCGTAAAACGCCGCAGCCCTTGCAAAAGGGATGCGGCGTTTTGCCATGTACGTAACTTCGCGCCGCAGCCCTTGCAAAAGGGATGCGGCGTTTTGCCATGTACGTAACTTCGCGCCGCAGTCCTTGCAAAAGGGATGCGGCGTTTTGCTGTGTGCATGCCTGAGTTGCGCCCGCTTGACTTGCGGCGACAACCGGCTATGCTCGGTGCCATGAAAAAATTATGCATGATGGCAATCGGACTGATGCTGGCTGGCGCCAGCGTAACGCTGCTGGCCGCGCCGGCACCCTGGTACAAATGGCGCAGCAAGGTCGATGGCCAGCAGGTCTGCTCGCAAACTCCGCTCGGCCCGGGCTGGGAGAAGGCCACCGGCCCTTATCAAGATAGTCATTGCGAAAAACGAATCGCTGCTAAATAATAGAACAATAAAAAGTGGGGAGATTTTGGAACGCTGTCCGTTGTATTTATTTCAAACCGAGGAGAAGTCCATGTTTACGAATCCAGAACAATTTGCATCCGCCACCAAGACCTTGTTTGAACTCCAGATGATGACTTTCAACGCGCTCACCAGCAAAGCGGTGCAAGGCGTCCAGCAGGTGGTGGCACTGAACATGGCGACGGCGAAGGACAAGGTCGAAGAATCGATGGCGGTCGGCAAGGAGATCAGCCAGGCCAAGGACCCGAAGGCGGCGCTGGCAGCGGTCGCCTCGGTCGCCAAGCCGGACATGGCGGCCGCAGTCGAGTATGGCTCGCAGATCAAGGTCATCATGGACGACATCCACAACGAATTCACCCAGGCGGCCGATGCCCACATTACGGAAGCGAAAAGCACGCTGACGGCGCTGATCTACGACGTCACCCAGAACGTCAAGCCGGGCTCGGAAAACGCCGTCGAAATCATCAAGAAGGCAATCGACAATGCGTTCCAGGGCTACGAGCAAGTGACGCAGGCGACGCGCCAGGCCGTGCAGACGGTCGAAGCGCAGATTGCGCAGGCGACCGCGCAGGTGATGCCGGGAGCCGGCAAGGACAAGTAGCCGGGCTAATCGCTGTCCATCACGGCGCCGGCGGCACGCCCAGCATCTCTTCGAGCTGGGCGCACACTGCCGGATCCTTGACCACGCCGCGCAGCCACACGTGCAAGGACTGCTCGCCCCATTGCGCCGCGCGCTCGGCCAGGTAGGCGACCGGGCTGTGCGGCTCGGCGTGGCGAAAGTAGTGCGCCACCGCGCGCAACTGCGCGATCGCCTGCGCCCGTGTCTGCGGTGCGCCGCAGGCCAACTGCGGCTGTAGTTGTAGCTGGCGCGGCGCCGCGCCGCTGCCGACATCCGGCGCTTCCGCGGCCCCGGCCCTGGCCTCATTTTGCGCCGCCGGATCGCGCGCGCCTGGCTTGGCGAAGCGGATCACGTCGTCCAGCGCCTCCCTGGCGTCCTTGAAGCCGGGGCCGTCGTCGCCGAGCCGGTCGTCGGTCACGCGCCGCAGCGCGTCGATCGCAGCGATGCAGTGCGCGCTGTCGTCCAGCAGCGCCTGAAAGAAGTCGCGCGACGTTCCCAGCTTGGCCGACTCGACGTCCTTGATCGCCGCCGGCCCGCGCAAGCGCGCCGCCGCCACCTCGGCCAGCGAGAATGCGGTGGCCCGCCCTTCGGTCAGTTTGACGTCGCGCGTCAACTGACGAACGCGCGCCTCCAGCAGGCCCAGGTAGCCGACGCGCTGCTCGAAGCTGCCCTCGTCCGGCAACGGGTACAAGCCATCCCAGTAGCGCTCGCACAGCGCCGCCACCAGCAGCAAGGCGTCGCCCATGCCGCGCAGCGCGCCGGTTTTGGCGCTCGCTTCGGTCAGCCAGACCGCCAGCTTCAAGTCCTTGCTGCGCGAGCGGATCAAGCTGGCGCAGCTGGCGGCGACGAACGGCCAGTCGGCCGTCTTCAGCGCGGTTTTCCATTCGCCCTGGTCGAGCGTCGGATCGTCGGCCAGCCGCGCCGCTTCGATCGCATCGAATTCGCTCGAATAGGCCAGGTCTTCGCCGCAGGGCTGGCCGGCACTGACCGGCGCCAGCAGCTGGTCCAGATTGAACATGTCGGAATTGAACATGAAGCGCTCCTCAGGCCGGGTCGATTGCGTACTTGAACTTGCCGGCCCTGGTCGCGCTCACCTTGATGCGCGCGATCGCGCCGCCTGCGGCCATCCGCGCCAGCACGCTGTCGGCGATCTCCGGCAGCAGCGTGCCATTCAGGATGGTGTCGACGTTGCGCGCGCCCGAATCGACTTCGGTGCAGCGCGCCAGCACCGCATTGACGAGCGAGTCGTCGTAGTCGAATCCGGCCTGGTGGTTATGCTTGATGCGGCGCGCGATCCGGTCGAGTTTCTGCCGGATGATGCGCGCCAGGACGTCGTCGCCGATCGGATAGAACGGCACCACTGCCAGGCGGCCAAGAAAGGCCGGCTTGAAGTGCTTCATCAACTGCGGCCGGATCATCTCGGCCAGCTGGTCCGGACCGGGCATCTCGCTTGCGCTCCTGTTCAGGCAGGCCTGCATCATCTGGCTTGACGCCACGTTCGAGGTCAGGATGATGATGGTGTTGCGAAAGTCGATCTGGCGCCCTTCGGCGTCGTCCAGCACGCCCTTGTCGAACACCTGGAAGAACAGTTCAAGCACGTCGGCGTGGGCTTTTTCAACTTCGTCGAGCAGCACCACGCTGTGCGGATTGCGGCGCACCGCCTCGGTCAGCACGCCGCCTTCGCCATAGCCGACGTAACCGGGCGGCGAGCCCTTCAGGCCTGACACGCTGTGCGCCTCCTGGTACTCGCTCATGTTGATGGTGATGAGCTTGCGCTCGCCGCCGTACAGCAAATCGGCCAGCGCCAGCGCGGTCTCGGTCTTGCCGACCCCGGAACTGCCGACGAACAGGAACACCCCTTTCGGCTTGTTCGGGTCGTCCAGGTTGGCGCGCGCGGTGCGCACCCGCTGCGCCACCGCGGCGCCGGCGTGCGACTGGCCGAGAATGCGCTCTTCCAGCAGCGCCTGCAGGTTCATCACCGTGTTGATTTCGTCCTTGACCATGCGCCCGAGCGGAATGCCGGTCCAGCCGGCGACGATTTCGGCCACCACGTGGCCGTCGACCTGCACCGGCACCAGCGGCGACTCGCCCTGCACTTCGCGCAGCTGTTCGATCAGCGCGCGCAGCGCGCCGTTGTGAAGCTCGGTGCTGCCCTGGGAGCTGCCTTGTTCCAGTTCGCTGCGCAAACGCTGTATCTCGGCGTTGATGGCCTGTTCCTGCTGCCAGCGTTTTTGCACCTGGCGCTGCTCCTCGGTGGCGGCGCTGCGCTGCGCGCGCAGCGACGCCAGCCTGGCGCCATGGTCGGCGCCGGCGCTCTCCTCGCGCGTCAGGGCCGCCGACTGGGCATCGATCCGCTCGAGCCGGCGTACCAGCGCTTCGACCTGGGCCGGCGTGGCGTTCTGCCCCAGCGCCACCTTGGCGCAGGCGGTGTCGAGCACGCTGATGGCCTTGTCGGGCAGCTGGCGGCCGCTGATATAACGGTGCGACAGCCGCACTGCCGCGTCGATCGCGTCGTCGTACACCCGCACGCCGAAATGCTGCTCCATCAGCGGTGCCATCGCGCGCAGCATGGCGCAGGCGGTTTCCTCGTCCGGCTCCTCGACCTTGACGACCTGGAAGCGGCGCGCCAGGGCAGCGTCTTTTTCGAAGTACTTCTTGTATTCGCTCCAGGTGGTTGCCGCGATGGTGCGCAGTTCGCCGCGCGCCAGCGCCGGCTTGAGCAGGTTGGCGGCGTCGTTCTGACCGGCCGCGCCGCCGGCGCCGATCATGGTGTGCGCTTCGTCGATGAACAGGATGATCGCGTGCGGACTCTTTTTTACTTCGTTGATGACGTTTTTCAGGCGGTTTTCGAACTCGCCCTTGACGCTGGCGCCGGCTTGCAGCAGGCCCATGTCGAGCGTGTGGATCTCGACCCCGCGCAGCACTTGCGGCACGTCGCCGCTGGCGATGCGCAGCGCCAGCCCTTCGACCACGGCAGTCTTGCCGACGCCCGCTTCGCCCGTCAGGATCGGGTTGTTCTGGCGCCGCCGCATCAGGATGTCGATCGCCTGGCGGATTTCAGCGTCGCGCCCGATCACCGGATCGAGCTTGCCCGCTTTTGCGCGGGCGGTCAGGCAGGTGGTGAACTGGTCCAGCGCCGGCGTCTTGTGCGCTGCGCTTCGATCCAGTTCCGACACCGGGTCGCCTGCTTCGAAGTTGCTGGCGGTGGCGGTAGCGTTGGCAGAAGCAGCTTCGTCCGAGCCGCGCGTGAGCTTGTCGAAGTCGTGCTTGAGGCGCTCGATCGGCACCTGGGCGAACCGGTTCGAAGCGCGCCGGGCCAGTTGCGCCAGGTCGGGCGCGCTCAGCAAGGCCAGCAGCAAGTGGCCGCTGCGGATCTGGTGCGGGCCGGCACCGTCCAGCGAGGCGATCAGCCAGGCATGTTCGAACAGCGTCGGCAAATGCTTCGAGAACACCGGCGTGCGCGCGCTGCCGCTGGCAAAGCGCGCCATCTCGTGGCGCAGGTCGGTCTCGACGCCGGTCAGGCTGATGTCGCACTGGCGCGCAATGCGCACGAAGTCGCAGTTCGGTTGCTCGAGCAGCGCCAGGAACAAGTGTTCAATGTCGACCTCGTAATGTCCCTGGCCGACGCAGATGCCGGCGGCGCGGGTGGCGGCGGTACGGCTGCTGTCGTTGAGTTTTCCAATCAGCGTCTTCAGGTTGATGTCCATCGATGGCGTCCTTGGGGTGAGCGATTGCGGCGTGAAGGGAAGGTTGAGGTTGAGGTTGAGGTTGAGGTTGAGGTTGAGGTAGAAAGCCGGGTCGGTTCACCGTCAGGCGCGCACCGTGCGCGCACCTTTGCTGATCGAGTAATGCAGCGACGACGGCTGCAGCACCGCATTGAAGTTGACGGGTTCGGCCGCAGCGTCTACCCGCAGCACGGCGTTGATGACGAAGTTGAGGCGATTCACGCTGCCCGGCTCCAGTTCGAGCGACGCGCTGACCTCGCGCAGGCGCGGCTCATGCCGCTCGATGGCCGTTTTCAGGCTGATGCAGATGGCGGCGCGGTCGTCGGTGCTGGACAGGCAAAAGCCGGCGAAGTCGATCAGGCCGTAACTGATGATCGATTTGCGGCACTCGGGAAAGCCATCGAGCAGTTCGACACCGATGCCGATACGGGTATTGAGCAGCGCCTCGAGATCGCGCGCGACGCTGTCCTTGATCTGATCCATCGACAGGCGCGGCACGAGCCCGCTGGCGCCGGCGTGCGCAGGTTCGCCGAACAAGCGGTCGAGCAGACCGGGGGCAAAGCCTTTCATCGGCACTCCCAAGTAATCACCACGGCGCCGCCGCCGTGGTCTGGCACGATGCCGGTCCGGCGGCCCGGCCTGCGCAGACTGCTACACCACCTTGTTGGTTGACAGATCCCAGCCGCCGGAGGTATTGCCGCCGGAGCCGCCGCTGACCTTCTGCTGGGTGTACTTCCATTTCACCTGGGAGAATTTGAGACCCAGTTTTTCGGTCATGATGTTGCCTTCCTTGACGCCGGGGCTGACTTCGCCGATCAGCACGTTCTGCAGCTCGATCTGGAAGTACATGATGCGCTCGCCCTTGCCGTCGGCGCGCATGAACTCGAACTTCGCCTTCGGGATCGTCTTGCCCGACGAGCAGGTCTGCAGCAAAATCGGCGTGGCCAGATCGGCCAGCTTGGAGATCGTGATCTCGGTGTGCTCGCAGCGTTCGGCGGTATGGCCGCCGCCGGTCGACGCGGTCGCCGATTTGGGCTGCGACACCTTCCACTCGACCGATTGGCACTCGATCCAGTCCTTGTGCCGGTCGTCCGTCGATTCACCCTTGATGCCGTCGATCTGCAGGTAGACGTCAATTGCCATTTTTTACTCCAGTGAGCAGTGAGAGATGGGGGGGCGGGTTCAGTGGTTGGTCGACTGCGGCAGCTCCGCGACCAGTCGGAGCGATACGGACAGCTCATCGAGCTGGAAATGCGGGCGCAGGAACGACACCGCGCGGTAGACGCCGGGCCGGCCCGGCACTTCGGACACCTGCACGCTCGCTTCGCGCAGCGGAAACTGCGCCTTCTGTTCTTGGCTGGCGTTGTCGTCGAGCAGGACATACTGCGACAGCCACTGGTTGAGGTCTTCCTCGACATTGGCGGCGCCCGAAAAGCTGCCCAGCTTGTCGCGCATCATCGCCTTCATATAGTGGGCAATGCGCGAGACGGCGAAGATGTACTGCAGCTGCGACGACAGCACCGCATTGGCGTTGGCGTCGTCGCTGTCGTATTTTTTTGCCTTCTGCGCCGACTGGGCGCCAAAAAAAGCGGCATAGGCCGTGTTTTTGCAGTGCACCAGCGAGATGAACCCGAGGTCGCTCAACTCCTTTTCGCGGCGGTCCGTCACCGCCGTCTCGGTCGGGCATTTCAGCGCCACTTCGCCTTCGTCGGTCTTGAAGGTATGGGTCGGCAGGTCTTCGACCAGGCCGCCGCCCTCGACGCCGCGGATCGCCGCGCACCAGCCGAAATGTTCGAACGCGCATGTCAGCTTGGTGGCGAAGGCGTAGGCGGCGTTACACCACAGGTATTTTGAATGGTCGGTGCCGTCGACGTCTTCGACGTAATTGAAGCCTTCGACCGTCATGCCGTCGACCGGGTTGAACGGCAACCGGCCGAGAAAGCGCGGCAAGGTGATGCCGACATAGCGCGCGTCTTCCGATTCGCGAAACGCCTTCCACTTGGTGTATTCGACCGTATCGAAGACCTTGGCCAGGTCGCGCGGCTTGCCAAGGTCGCTGTAGGAATCGATGCCGAACAGCTCGGGCGAAGCCGAAGTGATGAACGGCGCATGGCTGGCGGCGGCCACGTGCGACATCTGCTCGAGAAAGTAGACGTCCTCGGGCTGGCGGGTGATCTCGAAGTCGCCGATCAGGGTGCCGTACGGGGCGCCGCCGAAGGTGCCGAATTCCTCTTCGTAGACCTTCTTGAACAGCGCGCTCTGGTCGAATTCGAGGGCCGACTGGAAGTTCTTCACCAGCTCCTTCTTGGTCGCGTTCATCATGCGGATCTGCTGGCCGGTGCTGGACGTCGAGTTCTTCACCAGGTAGTGCAGGCCGGTCCAGCTGCGTTCGAGCTTCTGGAATTCGGCCGCGTGCATGACCGCCGACAGCTGGGCCGAAATCATCCGGTCCAGCTCGGCGACACGGGCGTCGAGCGTGGCCGACAGGTTGTCCGACATGATCACCGTGCCGTCCATCACCTGGTTGACCAGTTCGGAGATGAGGTCGCGCGCGCGCGCATGCTCGCTGCGCGACTTGGCGACCCGGCTCTGTGCGACGATCTGGTCAAGCAGGCTGATGTCGGATTCGACCGGCGCGGCGCGGACGGTGTCGAGGATGGCGGCCATGTCAGGTCTCCTCCACGATGGCCAGCTTGCGCAGGGCGCCGAGCTTTTCGGTGTTGCCCAGCACCTCGGACAGGATGTCTTCCAGCTTGTCGTTGCCGGCCAGTTTGTTGCGCAGGTCGGCCAGCTTGGTGCGCGCGTCGAGCAGCGCGGCCAGCGGCGCGACCTGGCGCACCACCGATTCGGGCCGGAAGTCTTGCATCGATTCGAACTGGAGTGCCACGGCGAAGCTGCCGCCCTCCTCGCTCAGGTGGTTCGGCACCCGAAACGTCGCCACCGGCGCCACGCCCTTGAGCACTTCGTCGAAGCTGTCGACGTCGATCTTGACGAAATTGCGGTCCTTCAGGGCCGTTTTCGCCACCGCCGGGTTGCCGCCGAAGTCGCCGATCACGCCCACCACGAACGGCAGTTCCTTGTTTTCCCTGGCGTCGCCGATCTCCACTTCATAGGTCATCTGCACACGCGGGGGACGCACTTTCTGCAAGCGCTTCTGCACGCTTTCTTTCTTGGCCATGTCGACTCCAGGGGGGTGCGGGAAGCGACCGGAGCACCGGCCGCGGGATCAATTGTCTCGTTTTTGCTCGACTCTAGTTTTTGCTCGACTCGAGGGCGCAGAAGGCGCCGACGCACGGCTTGGGTGCGGCGGGGGCGGCGGAGCTTGTCCGCGCAGCGCTGGCGGCGCGTGCCGGCGCCGGCTTGACCGGCACCACTTTTTCCTTCAGCGTGGCGTACAGCAAATTGGCCAGTTCTTGCGCCTCGCTGCGCACGGTGCCGCTGAAACCATTTTTTTGCGTCAGGTCGGCCAGCGCCTTGCTCGACACCCGCAGGCCGCTGGCGGCGACCAGGCTGTAGGCCAGCATATCGTCCGGGTCGCGCTCGATCACCGCCAGCCCGCTGACGATGGCCTCGCCGTAATTCTTTTCTTCGAAGCGCAACTGGGCCATTCGCAGCCATGGCGACTTGTCGGTCGGATTAGCGGTTGCGGCCGCTTTCAGGATGATGTAGGCGCTGTCGATGCGGCCCGCTTTTGAGGCGGCCTCGGCGTCGGCGAGCGCGCTGGCCAGCGTCACCGGCCTGGGCGCTGGCGCCGGCGCCGGCTGATTCGCAGCGCAGCCGGTCAGCAGCGCGATGCAGGAAAAATGTACATACTGGCGTTTGATGATGCTCATGTCGGCTCTCCGCTAGCGTTGGTCCAGACAACATTATTAAACATGGAAACAGCGAGTTGTTGCGCTTAGTCAACAATTCGATAATTCAACTTTTTGACCCGCATTTTTGGCCGGGAATTGCGCCACCTCACAAGTTGAAGCGCTTGTTGCAGCAAGCTAGGCATTTCCTTGAACCATCATTTGCGAGGCGCCCGTGAAACCTGAACCGATTGCGAGGATGGCATGAGCCAGCATGCCGAACGGCGCGCAGCGCCGACCCTGGTGGCCAACCGCGGCGCCGGCGGCAACGATCCGCAAAGCCTGGTCGACCTGATGTACGAAGGCTTCTATGCGTTGTACCTGCTTAAGAACGGCAGCGGCCCGCAGGACCAGGCCGGCTTTGCCGAGCACATGACGCGCTTCCTGGCCGACGTCGACCGCCACGCCAAGCCGCTCGGCGTGCATGCCGACGATGTGCACGCCGCCAAGTACGCATTCTGCGCCGCGGTCGACGAGATCATCCTGCGCTCGCAGTACGCGATCCGCGAAGCGTGGGAGACCCGGCCGTTGCAGCTGCGGCTGTTCGGCGACCAGCTCGCTGGCGAACACTTTTTTCAGAAGCTGGAGGATTTGCGCGCGCGCGGCAGCGCCCACCTGCAGGTGCTCGAAGTGTTCCACATGTGTCTGCTGATGGGATTTCAGGGTCGTTACGCCCTGGACGGCGAAGAAAAACTCAGCTTCATGTGCGCCACCCTGGGTCACGAGATTGCCCGCATGCGTGGCAAGAGCCGCAGCTTTGCGCCGCACGCCGAGCGGCCCGACCAGATCGCCAACAAGCTGCGCTCCGACCTGTCGCTGTGGGTGCTGACGGCGGTATTCGCGCTGGCCGGCCTGGGCGCCTACATCGGCTTTCGCGCCAGCCTGGAGCACACGACCCGCGTCGCCATCGCGCCGTATGACGACACCATCAAGCTGGCGCCGCGGGCGGCGAATGTGACGATCAGTTTGCCATAGGGTCGGACCCCGATTTTTTGTTGGTAAAAACAATGGGGTCAGACCCGTTTTTTACGAGTATTTATACCGAAAAATAGTGCAGAAAAACGTATCCGCGAGATTGATGCCATTTTTTCGTAGGTCGACTGAAGAACAACGGCGCAAATAAACGGGTCTGACCCCTGCGGTTACTGCACCACCTTGAATTCGATGCGCCGGTTGCGCGCGCGACCGTCCGCGCTGCGGTTGTCGCCGACCGGCCGGTCCGGGCCTTCGCCGGACGCCGCCATCGCGTCGGCCTTGACGCCCTTCTGGATCATGTAGGCCTTGACCGCCTCGGCGCGCGCCTGACTGAGCGAGAGGTTGCTGGCGCGCGCGCCGGCGTTGTCGGTATGGCCGATCAGCACCACTTTCTGTTCTTTGAGTTTGAGCAGTGCCGCGCTCATCTCGTCGAGCAGCGTGCGGCCAGCATCGGTCAGGGTTGCCTTGCCGGTGTCGAATTCGATGATGCGACCGCGCAGCGCAGCGTCGAGCACCCCCTGGTCCGAGGCGGCCACACGCAAGCCGTTGTCGACGCTGAAGCCGGGGTCGGGACTGGCGGCGAGGTCGGCGGCAATCTGCTGGCGCTGCGCTTCGTTGGCGACGTCGCCGCGCAGGCTCACGGCACTGCCCTCGACCTGCAACTGGCCGCGGCTGACCAGCTTCAGGTTCGGTCCGACCAGCCTTGCCAGGTAGTCGTTCCAGCCGGGCGGCGCCGACACCCGGCCGACGGCCAGTTCGTCGACCACGCGGTCGGCGCCGAACACCTGGCGCAGGCGCGCCAGCAGCGCGGCCTTTGCGGCGTCGTCGGCCAGCAGGCCGCGCACCACGATCGGCGCCGGCGTGGCGGCCGGGGCCTCGGCTTGCGCTGGGGCGGCAGCGCCGGCGGCCAGCCAGACGCACGTCCATAACACGGTCTTTTTGGCGCATTTCACTGGGCGGCTCCGATAAAAGTGTCGAGAAACAGTTCGCGCGCCAATTTGAGCGGCAACTGCGGCTGGTCGAGATAGCTGGCCAGCGCGCGCACGTCGATGTCGACGCCGAGCTGGTCGTGCACCCAGCCGGTATCGGCGAAGCTGACCTGTTGCTCGCGTCCGACCAGCGGGTCGATGATGGCGTGCAGACTGTGCACGCAGGCGGCGCAAAAGCCGACCACCAGCACCGGCCGGGTGTCGATCTTGGTGAGGAACAGCGCCAGATCGAGTTCGGCCAGGCGCAGGAAAGGCGCGATCAGCGCCATCCAGAAGGCGGCGACGGCGGCGCGCGCGGCGGCGTTCATCGGCAGCGGCAGCACCAGACTTTTTTCGAGATCGGCGGCGCCGACCAGCATCACCGGCTGCAGCAGCATGCCGAGGGCCAGGATCAGCTCGCGCACGTCGCTGCGTTCGAGCAGCAGCGCCAGCGAACCAACCGTGCCGGCGGCGAGAAAGGCCTCGAGCGCGGCGTCGCACCGTTCGTCCAGCGGCAGCACGACCTCGGCAATGTGCTGCAGCGGCGCGGCAGGGTCGAGCGCCGCCTGCACTGTCGGCGCCATCGCGTCGAAAAAGCCGAACAGCGGATCGAGGGCCAGCGGGCAGCGCGCGACAAAAGCTGCGGGGTCGGCCACCTCGAGCGTGCGCATCATCAGGAACGGGAAGCGGCGCCCGGACTGGTCGCAACTGGCGACGATGTGGCCGGCGATGGCGTGGCGCCGGCGTGGACCGACGAAGGCGAAATTGACCGGCGCCAGCCCATCGTAATGCAGCTTCCAGCGGGCGTTGTCGGGCAGCCGGCTCATCACTTCGGCAAGCCACTCGTCCAGCACGCCCATCAGCTCGACGTCGGGCGCCAGCTTGACGAAGTCGCTGCGCGCGGGGAGCTTGCCGAAGTAGCCGATCCGGTCCAGCGGCGCGTTGCCGATCATTGCACACCTCCCGCAGCGGCAACCGCCAGGCTGGCGCCAAGAAGCGGCGCCACATCGCGCCCGACGATGTTGGACGGCAGCCGCAAGCCGCGGAAACCCTGGCCCGGCGGCGCGCCCGGGCTGTCGGTATTGCTGACGATTTTCAGCTCCAGCGCCACCGTCAGCGCGCCGCTGCTCCAGCGCAGCTCGAACACGCCGCCGTCCTTGCGCTTGCGGCTGGCCAGTTCGATCATCCGCTTGAGTCCCTGCGGGCCGGGTTCGTTCAACAAGTCCAGCGTGCGCCCGTCGGTGCCGACGGCGCTGATGCGGGCGCCCTGCGCGCCTGCCTGCGGCCCGGGATGGACCATGTTGCTCCATACCGGGGCGGTATTGCGGTAGCGCATCTGCTGGCCGTCGATCTCGACAGTGAATTCGGCCACTCCCGGGGTTGCCGCCGGCAGCAGCTGAAACACGGTCTGCGGGCCGGCCGCGGCCACGCCGTTCGCCGCCAGCGGGGCAATCCAGCCGGGGAAGCCAGCCACCGCCTGCGGCGAGAGCGTGATGCCGATGTCGGCCCAGGTGCGCGCGGCCAGCATGTCGCCGCGCCGCACCACCAGTTGCCCCATCGACGTGTTGACGAACTTGGCGATGGCGCCGTCGGGGCCGAACACTTGGCCGATCTCGGCCGCCGACGCTTCCGGCGCGCCAGCGGCGAACGGCGCCCTCGCAGCCAGCGCGCGCTGGAACGGGTCGAGCACCTGCGCGCGCCAGGTCTTGTTCAGTTCGAGTTCGCTCGGCATGACGATCACCGCGAACGTCTGCATCAGCGGACGTACCAAAATCGGCCGCAGCGCCACTTTCTGGCTGTCGCTCATGCCGACCAGCATCTGCTCGTCGACGAACTTGAGCGCCTCGGACAACTCGGAGCCGTTGCCTTCCAGCGTCTGCTGCATGAACTGCTTGGCGCCGGGCCCCGGGTCACCCTGGTTCTTGAGCGTGTTGAGGCGCGTGCGCAGGCGCGACAGGCTGTCGAGGTAACCGCTCATCAGCGAAGCTTCCTTCTCGCGCAGTCCGACCAGCTTGGCGACGCCGGCAAATTCGCGCCCGATCAGACCCATCGCCGCGGTGTCGTTACGGAGGTCGCGAGCGTCGCTGCGCCCATGCGCGACTGCCGGCGCCAGCTCGGCGATGTCGCCCGGGGCGCGCTGCAGGATCGATTGGCGAAACCAGGCGACGAGGCCGGTTTCGACCCGCGCCGTGCTGGCTCGGGCGTTTGAGGGCTTGTCCCACGAGGTTTCCTGGTGGATGGCGGCGAGCAGCTTGGCCAGCGGCGACGTCTGCGGATCGCCCAGCCGGTTCATCGCCCGCACGCTCGCTTCAAAACTGCCCAGTTCGCTGATGGTCACTCCCTGCACGAACCGCAGCCACTCGCGCGTGTAATCGGCCTTGTACAGTTCGGTCAGCGACTGCTGGATCTGCTCCGGGCTGCCCTCGAGCGTCAGGTCGTCCTTGACGGCCGTCTTGAGCACCCAGTCGCTGCTCTGCAGTTCCTTGTTGGAGGCGTCCCTGATGGCGCCGCTGACGAATTTTTCCCACGCCTCACGGGTGAAGGCGCCCGGTACGGCGACGCTGCCGACCACCAGCGCCTGGTCCTGCTCGCCGACGATGCGCGCCACCGTCACCGCCGCAAAGCGGGTGCCGGCGCGCGCCTTGATGTCGGCGTAGACCCGTTCGCGCGCCGGCGTGCCGCGCACCACCTGCCGCAGGTTCTCGCGCGCCGTGTCCACCAGGCTCAGCTTGGCGGTCAGCTGCGGCCAGGCCGGGTCGCCCATCTGGGTAACGTAAAAGTTCATCAGCCGCTCAGCGCTGCGGATCATCTGCTCGCGCGGCATGGCGCCGCGGTTGGCCGCGAGCCAGCCGCGCCAGTAGCGCGTCAGCTGGTCGTTCAGGTGGCTGGCCTCGGCCCGGCTCTTGTCGTTTAACATCAGGTAGGTTTTCAGCGCGTTGTAGCCGTCGGCCGCGCTGGCCGGCGAAGCGTCAAGGTAGGGCTGGCCCGCCCTCGCCGCGGGCGGGCCAGCCGGTGTCGCCCCTGCAATGTCGAACTTGCCGGCGTTGGCGTTCATCTGGGTCAGCAGCGATTCGAGGGCGGCGCCGACCGGGGCAAGCATCACTTCGCGCACGCCGCCATAGTATTCGTCGCGCAGCTTGCGCTCGAGCGCGCCGCCCTGGTACAGGCCAAAGCCGAGCATCCACGGCTTGCTGTCGCGGTATTTCTGCAGCTGCTCGATGCGGTCCTGCAGAATTTCCAGCGCTTCCATGCGCGACTGCAGGTCGGTGCGCCTGGCCTGCAGCCGCACCACCTTCTCGAGGTCGGCCTGGACGTTCGCCACCAACTGGCGGTTGCCCATCGCCGACCAGCTCCACAGGCCGAGCGAGCAGCCCAGCAGCACGGTGGCGGCGCAGAACGCGCCGTATTTCAGGCGCGCGCTGGTCGGGCTGGTGTAGCGCGCCACCAGGTCGCGGTCGGCGAAGATCACCTTGCGGAACAGGTCGTGGAGAAAAAACCCGCTTTGCTCGCCGGGTTGGCCGGGTTGGCCGGGTTCGTTGGGCTCGGCGACCTGCTGCGCCTGCAGCTTCAGGTCGAAGCGGCTGGCGACCCGTTTCGACGCCAGGTTCTGCACGCTGCCTTCCTGCAGCGCGCTGGTAAAGTAAAAGCCGCGGAACACCGGCTTGAACTGGTACGTGTTTTCTTCGAACAACGTGGCCAGGAAGGCGCGCAGCGGCGTCTTGATCGAGGCAAATTCGAGCGGAAACGTGAACACCCCCGGCCGCATGCGGGCGCTGCGGTTGCCGGCCATGCTGGCCAGGCTCATTTCCTTCAGGCCGTCATGCAGCTCGTCGAATTGCTGGTCGAAGAAGGCCACCACGTCCTGGTGGCTGCTGCGCCGGTTGTAGCGCATGGTGGCGCCCCACACGCGCTCGCGTTCGGCGCGCTCGGCGTCGTGGAAAAAATCGGCAAAACCGGCGATCAGGTCGACCTTGGTGAAGAGCACGTACACCGGCGCATACACGCCGAGTCGCTCGGTCAGTTCCTGCACCCGGGTGCGCAGGTTCTTCGCCAGTTCGATCGATTTCTTCGGGTTGGCGCCCATCAGCTCGGCGACGCTGACACAGATCAGGATGCCGTTGATCGGCGCGCGGCGGCGGTATTTGCGCAGCAGCGCCAAAAAGCCGAACCATTCGGCGCGGTCGGTCTCGTCGACCGAGTAGCGCCCGGCGGTGTCGAGCAGGATGCCGTCGGTGGTGAAGAACCAGTCGCAGTTGCGGGTACCGGCCACGCCCTGCACCGCCTTCGCGCCGGCAATCGGAAACTGCAGCCCGGAGTGGCCCACCGCGCTGCTCTTGCCGGCGGCCGGATTGCCGATGATCATGTACCACGGCAGTTCATACAGCGCCGCCGCGCCGCTGTTGAGGCCCAGTTTCGAGGTCTTGATGGTGGTGATCGCCTGCAGCATGCTCTTGCGCAGCACCGTCACTTCGCCGTCGCCCGGCGCCGGCACGGCTTCCTGGCTGGCCGGCGCCACCGTCTCGCCCAGCATTGCTGCCGAGCGCTTGCGGTAATGGTAGCGCGCGGCCCAGAACGCGCCCCAGCCGGCCAGCAGCGCCAGCGCCACCACGCCGGCCCAGATCGCCGCCACCTGCAAGGTATCGGCGCCGAGCAGCAAGAACGCCGCCAGCGCCGCCAGGCCGATGACGCCGAGCACGCGGCTATCGGTGAGAAACTGCCAAAGTCGGGCCATGGTGGGAGTGTCCGTCAGGTTGGGAAAGAAATCCGGCAGGCAATGTTGGCACCATTACTCTGCTGCAAGTTTGCGCAATGACAAACCTTCGGCAGCGCCAGCTTACTTGGGCATCCCCCCTTTCCGGCGCAGTTCGATGTGGCCGAAATCCATCATCGTCCAGCGCCCGCCCCAGGTCAGGCCAAGCGATTCGGCGATCTCGCCGTACAGCTTGTAGCCGCGCATTGCCCACGGGTCTTTTTCGGAAATCACCAGCTTGCCGTCGCGCCAGAAGGCGCAATCGGCCGCCAGCCCGTACTGGTGCCAGCTCTGGAAAGCGCCGGCGTTGGTGACGTTGCTGCCCATGCCGGCCAACAGGGTCTGGCGCGCCGGGCTGCGATAGCCTTCGAGCAAGGCCATATCGTAGCCATGCTGCTCCTTCATGATCTTAAAGGCGAGCAACAGGCGCTGGCCGAAGTCGGCGTCCAGCAAGGTCCAGTTGCGGCTGGCGTCGACCAGCAGCGGGCGCACCAGCGCGACTTCGACGGTGGTGAACGCCACCGGCGGCGGCGCCACCGGCGGCGCCAGCTGTTCGCCCATCAGCAGTTCGGCGACCAGGGCGTCCGGCGCGGCGGTGCGCGGCTCATACCCGGGCAACATGCCGGGATGGCTCAGGAACAGGGCCAGCAGCGACGGCACGATGATCACAGCGGCGCCAACGCCGAACGGCAACGCGTGACGGCACACGAAGCGCAGCCGGCGCCCGGTCCAGCGCCGCGTTGCGCGCCAACGCTGCGCCAGCCCGGCGCCAAGGCCGGGCGATTGCGCCGCAGCCCGGCCCTGACGCTGTCCCATCGCACTTCTCACCTGTCCGATGAAGTCCCGCCCGGATGGAAATAGCGCAAGCCAGATACCGCTGCACGCTAAACAAAAATACAAGAAGGCGATAAAGATCAGCATGTCATTCCCCAGATTGTTTCTAATCGAAATACGAGATCCAATCTTAGGAGCAATATCGTGCGCCCTCCCGACGAAAATCAACCCGGCTCCATGCGAGCGTCCTTCATGTCGGCCCCGCGCCGGCCGGCGTCCACCGAGGACAACATCCTTGCCCGGCTGGAACGCGGCGGCCGGCGCGGCGGCGCGCGCGCGCCGTGGAAGCGCTCGTGGATCGCCTGGTGCAGCGTGGCCTGCCTGACGATCATCGGCCTGCTTGGCTTGCTGGCCTCGCTGGCGCGCGACAACATTGCGGTGCACCAGCCCGCGGTGGCGGCCGCATCGACGATCGCGCCCGAGCCGTACCGGGCGCCAGTCATGGTCAGCGAGGCGCCACTGTCCTCGCCCGTTTCCGCCGCTGTGACTGCCCAACCCACACCGCCGGCCGCGGTCGTCGACGCCCGGCCGGCGCTGGCGATGTTCACGCCGGCGCCGGCGCCGGTGAAGGCCGCCGCGGCCAGGCCGGCAGCGAGTGCGCCGCGCAAAAGCGCGCCACTTGCCGCCGCCAAGCCGCCACCGGCGCGGACTGTGGCGGCAAGCGCGGCGCGGATCAAAAAAACCGCGCCTGCGCCCGAACCGGCCGTCGATAGCGATGTTGCCTTGCTGTCGGCAATCATCCTGCATTCAAGCCGGCATGCCGGCGAGCGGGCGCAACTCGAGGCGGCCCGCTGCGGCGCCGGCAGGAAGTGCCTCCCTGCCCCGGCGCCCGAGCCGCTGACGTGGCTGAAAACCCTGGATTGAATGGAGCGCGTCGCAGCGCGATTTTACTGCGGACTGCCGGTTTCCTCGGTTATACTGTACATAAGCACAGTACAGCATCAGGAATTCCGTCAGTCCGACATGAACACAGTATTCAATAACCAGTTCTACTACCTGGACAACTTCCAGCGCGTACTGGACTGGATCGGCGAGCGCTACAACGACCTGCTGACCGACGATGAACTGGTTTTTCTCGCCACCTTCGCGGCGCTGCCGCGGCCGTCGCGCGCCTTGTTCGTTCGCATGGTCATGCGCAAGGGCAGCCTGTTCCGCGCCAGCAAGCTCAACTATGCAGAGATCGGTTGCCCGGTCGAAGCCGCGCGCCACCTGCCGGCCGCCTGGGTCGAGTCCGACCCGCTGCTGATCCTCGATGACGTGTTCGAACTCTTGTCCAAGCCCGAGATCGGCGCCCTGTTCGGCTTGCCGGCGCACCAGCTAGCTGGCCGCAAGGCCGACCAGCTCGCCGCGCTGCGCCCCGGCTTTGCAGACGCGCGCCGGTTTTCGGCCTGGCACAGCGCGGGTGGCGATCACGCTTATTGCATCCTCGTCAAGCCGCTGTGCGAGCGCCTGCGGCTGATTTTTTTCGGTAATTTGCGCCAGGACTGGACCGAGTTCGTGCTGTCGGACCTTGGCCTGTGCCGCTACGAACAGGTCGAGTTTTCGGCCGCCTCGCGCGGCTTTGGCAGCCGCGCCGATATCGACCGCTATCTTGAACTGCAGCGCTGCAAGGCAAGCTTTCGCGCTGACGCCGCGCAACACGACGGCCTGCACAAGGTGCTGCAGCAGTTGCCGTTGGCGCCGTTTGAGAACGACTGGCTCAACAGCCGGCGCGAACGGCTGGTGTTCCAGATCGGCCAGCACTACGAACAGCGCAAACTGTGGAGCGACGCTCATGCACTGTATGCGCGCTGCGGCTTTCCCGGCGCGCGGG
>Ga0326734_1000177_pt1 | contig 18755 bp, 40 predicted proteins | sample 15_GP2_1315_FD_207944 | JGI IMG/M metagenome (GOLD analysis project Ga0326734, IMG submission 207944) | Glacier ice microbial communities from Ngari, Tibet, China - 15_GP2_131.5 | ecosystem: Environmental > Aquatic > Freshwater > Ice > Glacier | place: China: Ngari, Tibet | collected 2018-07-18 | reverse complement strand
AGCCAAAGTAACCAAGGTAGGTGCTGCGCTTTAAGTGTTTAATCTCCGCAATCCACTTGTTTTTATAGAGCCTAACACCGCGATGCCCTGACGTATTGTGGCTAAACAATGTTATGTTTTCGCCGTTCTGTTTGTTGGACACCACGCGCAAATTAGCTATGCTGTTGTCATCCTTGCACTGGTTGATGTGGTCAATCTGGCCCGCAGGCCATTCGCCATGCACGTACAACCACGCCATGCGATGCGCCATGGCCCGGGTTCCGGCAACCATGATTTGTCTGTAGCCTTTTGTCGCTACACGCCCAACTTCAAAGCTGGGATTGCGAGGCCTAGTAAAAATACCAGTCGCGGGGTTGTAATTTAGGCGGGCGCGTAAAACGCACGCGGTAAGATTGGCCTCAGCCATGATGCGGTTCCTTCGCTGATTGGTTAGAGCCTGCATCGTGTGTCTAGCACTTTGCGGGCTTGTTTATTTTAATCGATCTACCCAATTAGCGCGCCTGTTTTTTCGCCTGTTTATCAAGCCATTCGACAAACGAGGCCCGACTCCAAAGCCTGCTTTTCTGGCTAAGTAATACCGCTGGGCGCGGAAAATCAGGGCGCTTCACCAGCGTATCGCGGGCGTATATCCGGCTGACGCTCAAGTGACTGGAAATATCGTCAAGTGTCAAAAGTTCGCTCATGCACCCTCCGCAGGTTGTGGTGTGGCTGGCTGGGCGATGGTAAGCTCGGCGTCCGGTTCTTTGCCTCGTGATTCGGCGATCTGGATGTAGCAGTTAAGCCATGATTGGTTGCCGAGCTTGGCGTCAAAAAAGCGCTGCTTGGCCTGACGCAACCCAGCGCAGACAATGCGCCAGTCACCACGTTGCAATTGATCTGGCGTGGCGGATAAGGCCCATTCCACAAGAGATTGTTTCGCGGCCTCTACCGTTTGGCGTGCTGTCATGACTGTTCCTTTGGGGCTGGCGGTACTGGCTGCGCTGACGTATTGCTAATTAAGTCAGCGTAAAAAGCAAGAGGGTTGCAGGCATACACGTCTATACCGTGGCTCTGAGCAAGCCATAACACTTCATCATCGCTAAGTTTCTTAAATGCCTCAGCTGGCTGCTCTGGCGCACTGGTTGCGCTGGCCCGTGTGTTCCAGTGCTCTGTCATTCGGTCGCGTAACCAATCTAAGTCATGGCGCAATGTGCGCTGGCTGTACGTCACACAGCCCAACGACTTGCATTTCAAAGTCAGTCCATTTTTCAGGTAAGGTTTAAATTCTGCGCCTTCGCCGCAAAACGGGCATGGCAACAGGTCTTTGGTTTCGGTAGTCATAGTGTGGCGTCCTTCGCTTTAGCTGCAATGGAACGACGCATTTCAGCCTGATTCCAGTCGCTGACGGCGCTGTTGAGGGTGTCGCACATCCATTCCAACAGATCATCCCGAAACTCGATGGGCGGGTTTGTATCGCAATCCCAGCGCGCAACACGGATGGTTCCGGATACCAATTGCCCGTTACCGTGGTGCCATCTGCCGGTAAGAGGCGGCTCAGCATCGCGGCTATCCGTATTGCTCGGCTCTGCTTGCGCTACAGGGGCGGCTGGCTGTACTGGCTGGGCGATGGCTTCACGCAGGGCAATAATCGCTGAACTTTGCTCTTTTGCGTGCGTAAGTGAGTGCGGCTTATATCCAAGCAAAGCATCTAGAGCTTGTTGCATTACAACTTTGTCTGATCTGTCAGGGGTGTGAACTCCGCGCCATGCGCTTGGTGTTGGTATTTGTGTCATTCTGAAATCTCCATAAGTGCGCGTTTAGCTTTTTCCATCCACCAAAGCGCTTCACCGCCGTCTGACTGTGACGAAGCGAAATACAGATTGCCGTCTTTATCTTCGCCAATCACCAAAACGTAGGCTGGCTTAGCGTCAATCGCAGCTTGCAGCACGCGCTCCACGTCTAAATTCAGAGTTGTGACGACCGGAAGAATAGTTACGTTTTTAACAAGTTCCATGGCTCACCCTCCGCAGGTTGTGGTGTGGTGCCGGGTGGCTGCACTGGCAAAGGGGTGTAACCAGCTTGACGCGCTTCAGCCTCAGTGAGATTGGTCACACCTAGTTCTGCTGCTACTGAAGTTAGCCATGTTGGTACTGGCTGCGCGGGTTTGCTCTCAGCGCAAGTACATATTCCACGCCATTCACCAGTTGCATCATGCACATCGCCAGTGTCATCGCAATATACGCAACGGGCTGGCTGTACTGGCTGCGGGATGACTGCAGCAAAATACGCCTTAATTTCGGCCAACTTACTTGCGCCAAATGTTGCACCTGTAGAAGTTTCCCACCAACCTTTGTGGCTGCTGCATTCGTCGCTGTCAATTCCTTCTAGTATTGAGTCAATTGTTTTGTCGTGCGGCTGTTCTGGTTGCGTGACATTGGCGTTCTTAATTTGTTCATCAAACCAGCGCTTGAATGTGATTGATACCTTCTCTTTCGGCCACTGTCGAGCGTAATCCTCGGTGTAACCAACAGCTGCAAGCATCAACCCAACCGACTCCCTGAAGTCAAAGTCACTAACGGCTGGCTGTGCTGGCTGTCCTGGCTGTCCTGGCTGCGCACTGGTTGCGGCAGGCCGCACAGCGTCACCCAGCGCAAACCATCTATCGAATGCCGCAAGCGTTCGCGCGCGTACACTAGAGTCCCTGTCAGTCCCAGGGAACAAAATTGCAGCGCTCAGATAGTGGCGCAGGCTTTCGCGGGCCTCTTGGGGCATGGTCCATTGGGAGGTATCGTCCATCAGTCTGCTCCAAGTTGGTTTTTAGGGTTTGCGTACATGACGTGCAACGCGACTTTTCGCCAGTAATGGCGCTGTTCGTGGGATAAGTGATTCCAAAGATTGCCGCCTGTGGACTCGTATGCGCAAATTGCACGTCCTTCTTCAATCGCCCCACTATCCAAGCAACAAGCGCGGTATTCGTCAGTCAAATCGGTGGCTGGCTTTACTGGCTGCGGGCTGTTTGCCTCATATGCCGCAAGCGCATCTCGGATGGTCTCTCGGTGCGCACCCCACCACACTAGCAACCGCCGCTTTGTTTCGCCTACGACTTTCTGCATAAAGGCGTCGGGTGTGCGCCCAAACGTAGTCGAATAGTGCTTGTAAATCTCGTCGAATCCTTCGATTGGAGTCATGCTTTCTAGTTTTAGCATGTCAGTTATATCCATGCACTCATTTCCGGCTGGCTCTGCTTGCGCTACAGGTGCTATTTGTACTGGCTGCGTGAGATATTTTGTAATGCGATCACCATCCCACCCTGGAAAAATGTAGGTGCCTTGGTTCTTCGCGGCATACTCCCGCAATTCACGCACGCATTGGTTTTCATCTTGCGCAGGGGCTGGCTGTACTGGCAGCGCATCTATCAGCCCCTGCCGATATTCGTCGCGCTGACGCTTTATGCACGCCGGTAGGTCACAAAACAAACTGCATGAGTGAATGTCGTCAGTCATATCAAGCCTTAAAATTTCTTGCCGTCAACTGCGCGGCGACTTTCTAGCGTATGGTCGATTCTGGTGCTGTTAAAAATTAATTTTTCAGCTATCGCGCCAGCTACGTCCAGACCAAGCCCGCCGCTCATATCGAAAATGCGTATAACGGCGTCTGCCAGCTCAACTTCAAGCATCGAACGATTCGGCAATTTGTCGTCTTTCAACAATTTGCGGTGGCCTTCCATCGCTTCGCTGATTTCGCTATGGACTAAGCACAACAGTTCGCCGACGTTTTTTGTCGGCGCTATCAGCGGATAACCCTTGCTGGTCAAATCTGCGCCGCTGGTCATATCCGACCACCAACCGTTTTTCTTAGCCTGTCCGTGGCATATCCACTGCAATGTTTCGCCTGCTGTTTTAATCGTTGTCGGGCAAAGGTACGTCATGTTTGTTTCCAATTTGTCAGCGCCGCAAGCAGCGCCTGCGGGTCAATTTTTAAGATCGGGATTGCGTCAAAACCGCCGTTTTTTTGTGCTGCACGAAATTTGACTTGATACGCGGCCCGTACTGCCTTCGCCTCGGGTGTGCGTGAATACACCCGCATCTGTTCCTTCTTTGCTTCTCCGGTGCTAGGCATGTCTAAAACGGGATATCGGTCATATCGTCAAACCCGCTGGCTGGCGCCGGCTGACGCGCTGGCTGGGCTGGTTTCTGCGCTGGTGGCGCGTCCTTCGGTTTTACGGACAAGCTGAAGAACTTGCCGCTACCGTCGTTGCGTTCTTTGACCCAGCCTGACAGCCAGTAGTCCACGCCGCCTACGTTAATCTGGCCCTTAAAGTCTGGGTGGTTTGGCTGCTCTTTGCGGTCATTGCGCGAAAGGATTCCGGAATTTGTGTTGTCGTAAGCCATTAAGCTGCTTCTTTCAGTTGTGATTTAAGTGATTCGCCGTACTTTTTAATAGCAGCACGGCATTTGCTGTCAAGCTGTGACCAGAGAGCAATTTTTTCTTCAGAGTCGGTCAGTTCGCTGTAAAGCTCAAAGCAGGCCATAACATCGTCTTTGTTAAACCTGATAGCAATTGCCTCGACATAGTCGGCAATCATTGCTTGACGGTCCGGCGCAAGGCTGTTTAAAACGCCCATAGTCGGGCTGCTTCTAAACGTCGCAGGTACAGCCGTTACCTTGGCTGGTGTTGGGTTTTCTGCCTCTGGCAAGTCTTCGCCAGCGTAGATATAAAGGCCCAATCCGTGCATTGAAATGGCCTTCGTCATACAGCGCATGATTGCGGTGTTGACGGCAAAAGAGTCAGGGTCTTGAATGGCTTTGTTGCGGTGATCCATCACTGGGAGCAAGCACTCGCGCCGAAGCCCTTTGACCGTGACTGACGTGTGAACCATCGCAGTCTTGCCAATCCGCATCATTGGCTCAGTGTTTCCTTCAGGGCCGTACAGGTGGACAACCCAAGTCGCGCCAGAATCTTGCTTCAAGACCTCAGTCCAAGCCCATGCCCATGACAGATAGGTCAAGTTGCCTTTTTTCTCAGCGTGTTCGTTAACACTGACTTTAAGTAAATCGTTGCTCATATCAATCTCCGGTTAAAACGGTAAAGGCTCAAAAGCTAATTTCAAAGCCTTGATAGCGGCCATGATTCGCCCGTGGCCTTGTCGTCTGAAATACCTGTAATCCCAGACAAAAAACAAGCGTTGTGTCTTGCTCATAACGCGCCTTAAAAAAAGTACCAGCTAACCAAACCGGCCAAAACAACCAGACCAATTGCGCCCGCAATGTCGTGCCAGTAAAAAATATCCCGCCAGCTTGCAGCCATTTCCACTACCTGCCGATGCTGGTCTGAATACTGCTTCAGGCTGTCGCATTCGTCCGCGCATTCCGGCTTGTTAGGGCATGGCTGGTGCATCGTGTCGCAATGCTTAACTGGTTTGATGGCGCGGCTACAAACGCAATTTCGACCCTGCTGGCATTCATGTGTACAGTTCATGCTGACACCCGCACAAGGCTTCCAAAATCGTCTACAACTGCGCGGCTTACCCCCTCTTTTGCAAAACTGGTTTCATGACAAACCACAAACCACTTGCCCGGAAAAAGCGCGTTAGTAAACCAGCTAAAACTCCCGCTATAACCGGCGTGGTGTTCGGTGTAGCCTGGGGTCTTAAAATGCTGAAAGTCAGTTTTCATTTTGATAACTCCATCGCAGTCTCACGTTTCATAGGTGCAGCCAATAACCACTTATCACCCAAAAACTCTACCGATCGCAACCAAGCCCTGCGGTTAAATTTGTTGGTGCGCAATGGCACGTAATCCGTGCTGAACAACCGCACGGCGCGGCGGGCTAGTGCTATGCGGCTCATGCTGCTTTCCTTTGGTGGTTATCAAAAGCAGTCGCCATTTGCTGCTGTACTAAATCGGCATCAACGCGGTCTGCCAAGTCGTCGAGTTCGTCAACAACCAGCGCTTTGCACGCTTCAGACAAACAGCCGCTGCGGTTAAACAGCGCTGCTATTGACGCGGTGAGGCTTGAAAGCTCCACGTGTGATGCGTTTTGCACGCTGCGTACAGCGGTTTTTGCTTGTTCAATATTCATGCTGTTGCTCCTGTTGTTAAACACTGCAAACCAACATCAGCACTAAGTGCTTAAACCCGCCCTCTGCATCGTTCAGGCTTGCCGCGTATCGCTCGGCTTTGGGTTGTTTCGTTGTTTTGTTTGCGATGAATGAAGTTTAGGCTACTTAACTTGGCTTGTCAAGTACACTTAACAAATAAATTTAGTGTGCTATTGAACAGACGTAAAAAAACCACCTCAAGGGTGGCTGAAAGGAAAGCTAATGAGCTGGTTTAAATCAAGGGCGAGTCAGGTTGTTGAGGCTGCGCCTATTCAGCGGACCGTGTGGACGGAAAGTCCCTCGGAGATGGCTTTCGGGCGTCTGTCAGACATGTTGCTCGATGAACTGGATGCAGACATTCGCGCTGTTATTGAGCCGTTTATATGGCAGCAGCGCATGGACTCCGATGCCGCAAAGCTACAACAACTACGAAATCAAAAGCGCTTACTTGAACGCGACCCAAACTTGCGCGATTGACGCCAAAGCTGCATTGCTAATTGCAAACCGTATTGAAGCCGCCGCCATATGTTGGAGCCGATCTGCAATAAGTGGTTCGATTTTGGTGCATCTGTTGCCGTAGATTTTGTTGTTGTTGAATATTTTGCTGCTGCTGCATTTGCAAAGTGTCCTGGTAGTTCTGCAGCGCATCGGCTAAATTTTGTTGTTGCTCAGGTGTTCCGCATCCGACCAGACCCGCTAGAGCAACACAAATCAAAATCGTTTTCATACATTCCTTCAATATCCCACGGGCCGCGTGGGTGCGGTTACTCGTCTTCCCATTTACCAATGATGGTTCCAAGAATTGAAAATTCGTCTCGTATTGGTTCGTGATTGGGGTTCAATGGTTGCAGCCATTTGCGCCCGTCCTCGTCTTTGTAAATCTTGAAAGTGACCTCATCCGCGCTTGTTAACTTTGCGATAACACGGTCGCCATTCATCGGGCAACGCTTGTCGGGGTCTACAAAAATAATGCAATTTGCAGGGTAGGTGCGGGAATTCCCGTTGGGTGCGGTCATGCTGTCGCCGCGCACCCTAAGTGCATAGGTTGATTCACTGTGGGCCGCAACGCAAGGCATCCATTGCTCTGCATCGCCTGGGCATAAATTGTCAATCACGCCATTCCACTGACCAGCCTGCACCCACGAGATCAACGGAACCAGTCCACGGACAACCGGCCCGTCCTGTACGTTCTCAAGCGTTTTCGGCCCCTTGCCGGTAATTATCCAGCCTGCACGGTAGCCAGTAGCTTTCTCCAATAAATCAGCAGTCTCTGCTTTTAGGCTTTTTGTCGTGCCGTCCATCCATTGGGTGACGGCAGCAGGCGTGCGCCTTGTAGCACGCGCAATGTCGGCGGCAGTCTTCACGCCCATGGCTTCTTTGATTCTGTCGGCAAGTGTCATGCCAAGAATTAAGCCACCTAAACTGTTAAGTGTGCTTGCAATCATTTGTTAAGTGTGCTAAATTTGAGGCATGAAAACTGATGCAGCAATAAAACTCGCGGGCGGTTCTACAGCTCTCGCCGATCTGTTGAATATCACGGTTTCTGCCGTGTCTCAGTGGGGGGAATTGGTTCCAGACCTTCGGGTCTACCAGCTCAAAGAAATCAAGCCAAGCTGGTTTGTCGCCGCCCCTGCAAAGGCTATCTAAGCCATGCAAGCACTGATCGCCCTTGATATGCGGATGCAGGCCAGCCAAGGCGGCTTCGTGGGCGGTGATGAAAGTTTGTTTGTTGACCATGTACCGATGGTCATTTTTTTGTCCGTTTGAGTCACCCCTAAACACCCCTAACTATTACGGCGAGATTTATGAAGCTCTTTTACGACGACGAATACGACGCTATCGCCACAGCCATCGGCAACAGCGGTAAACCCTTCAAGCTGGTGGCTGCACACATGTTTCCAGATATGAAGCCTGAGAGCGCTTATGCGCGTTTGAAGGACTGCTGCACACCTACCGGCACGCAGAAGCTGTCTTATGGTCAAGTGATGCGGCTGATGTCCTATTGCGAGTGCTACGACCCGCTGTACCACGCCTGCGACGAATCGCTACATGCGCGGCCAGATCGCAAAGCGCCAGCCGACGAAGCTGTGAAGCTGGTCGAAGTAATGAATGCTGCTGCGCAAACGATGGAACGCGCCATGAGGGCAATGGAACACCTTAAAGCCCGTGGCGGCATTCGGGCGGTCGCATGAGAAACACTTGTTCAATTTGCGGCAGCTACGCAATAAACATTGATGAAGCTGGCCTTCTGTGTGACGTGCATTTTTACAAAGTGCAGCGTGATGAGTTGCTGGAGGCGCTAGTTGCTCTGGATAACTACATCAACAACAACTTATCAAGCGACTACCCGACCGGCGTAGACCTTAGCAGCCTTGAATTCAGAAACGCCAGCAAAGCAATCGCCAAAGCAACCGGAGCAGCAGCATGACCTTAAGCCGCATCCTCCAGCGCAAAGAATCGCAAGCCCAAAAACTCTACGCAGCTACCAAAGACACCAGCCTAGTACCGCCAAAAACCTACGTTAACAGCGCAATGCAGGGCAGCTACACCGGCAACAGCATGGGCTCTTCGCGGGATGGCGCTAACGCAAAGCCCGTAAGTTATGGGACACCAGCATGAGGCTGGTGCGTTTTCTTGCTTCAGTGATACGTCTGCGCTCTATTAGCTGCGCCATTTGGCTTGATGCCTACGACAACTACAAACCGGGACACGGTAAATAAATGCTTGATTTACACCTGATTCGCATTGATGGCGACACACAAACCCGTGTCGAACTTGATCAAGACACCGTTGACGCCTACGCCGATGCTTATTTAGCTGGCGCAGTCTTCCCGCCCGTAACTGTTTTCTTTGATGGTAAAGACCGCTGGTTAGCCGATGGATTTCACCGTTACTTTGCGGCGAAAAAAGCAGGCAAGAAAACCATTCTTGAAATCATCACACCCGGCACAAAGCGCGATGCGATTCTTTTCAGCCTGGGGGCAAACGGCAAGCATGGCAAGCCCCCAAGCAGTGCAGACAAGCGCAACGCAATTGAAAGAATGCTCAATGATCCAGAGTGGACGACATGGAGCGACAACGCGATTGCAAAACAGTGTCACGTTGACCACAAAACAGTCGCAGCCCGCCGCATCGCTATCTTGGGAATTTCCCAAGATGCATTAACTACCCGCACTGTAGAGCGTAACGGTAAGACCTACGAGCAAAACACCGCCAATATTGGCAGGGCAGCTCCATCGGTACAAATACATCGTGATGCCGTCAAAGCGGAACACGAGCGGAATGTTGCAGTGGGTGGGAGCGGCTTTGCGCGTGTAGAGCCTGAAGACGACGACTATGCAGGCCCGTCAGAGGCTGAACTTAAGGCTGCACAAGACGCAGCAAAGGCAGACCTGGACACCGTTATGGCTCTGCTTGAGTCAAACGACCCCAATGCCGCGCTACTGATTGAAAACGAGCGCCAGCGCATGGAACTTGCCTCTGTGAAAAGCCAGCGTGACGGCTACATGAATCAATGCAATGAACTGATTCGCCGGGTCAAGTCACTGCGCAAGATGCTGGACAAGGCACAGGGCAAGTAAATCATGGCCGATTACACCAACTATCACAGCGTGCAGTTTCCTGCGCCGCGAGCGTTTCAGACGAATGCACATCAAAAGCTGCGCGAGGGTGTGAAGGCCGGTCATAAAAATCAATTGCTCATGAGCCCTACAGGTAGCGGTAAAACGTATCTTGGTTTGCGTATCGCGCATGAGGCACTTGCCAGGGGTAAGCGGGCAATCTTTGTGTGTGACCGCACAACCTTGATTGACCAGACCAGCGCAACCGCTGACCGTTACGGTTTGTCGGCGCATGGAATTATTCAGGCCAGCCACTGGCGCACTGATTACAGCCGCCCGTTTCAGATTGCCAGCGCTCAGACATTGGCGCGCCGCGAATGGCCTGAAGCTGACGTAATCATCATTGACGAAGCGCACACCCAGCTAAAAGGCTGGACAGAACACATTAACAAATGCCGCGCTGTGGTCGTTGGTTTGTCTGCCACGCCGTTTAGCGCTGGCCTGGGCAAGCTGTTCACGAATCTGGTGAATGCCACCACGATGAACGAGTTGACGCAATCGGGCGTCTTAGTTCCGATGCGCGTTTTCTCGTGCACCACGCCGGATATGCGCGGTGCTGAGACTGCAGGCGGTGAATGGACTGACGGCGCAGCAGCCAAGCGCGGCATGGAAATTGTCGGCGATGTGGTCAGCGAGTGGGTGAAGCTGGGCGAGAACCGTAAGACCATCGTTTTTGGCGCAACGATTGCCCATTGCGAAGAACTCTGCAGGCAGTTTGTCGGCGCTGGTGTGATGGCTGCGGTTTTCTGTTCGGACACCACGCCGTCAGAGCGAAAAGAACTGCTGACCGAATACCGCAAGCCTGATTCAACCTTGCGCGTTTTGATAAGCGTCGAAGCGCTTGCAAAGGGCTTTGATGTGCCAGACGTTGGCTGTGTTGTCGATTGCCGCCCGCTGCGCAAGTCGCTGTCAACTGCGATCCAGATGTGGGGACGTGGCCTGCGGTCATCGCCTGAGACGGGCAAACAAGATTGCATCCTGCTCGACCACAGCGGCAATATTTTGCGGTTTGTTGAAGACTACACGGACATTTTTTATAACGGCTTGTCTGAGCTTGATATGGGCGAAAAGCTGGATAAAGCCATCCGTAAAGAGCCTGAAGAACACGATCTGAAGGGTTGCCCGTCATGTGGCTTCAAGCCCTTCAAAGCGCGGTGTATGTCGTGCGGTTTTGAGATTGAAAAGCCTGCAGATGTTGAGCAGTTGCCCGGTGAAATGCGTGAAGTAAACATCGGCAAGGTGAAAGCCGCCGACAACCACGAACACCTATGGCAGCAAGTTTGCAGTTATGCCCGTTCGCATAGCGCACCAGGCAAGCAGCAAGGCCGTGCAGCGCACATTTTCAAAGATGTAGTGGGTACATGGCCTCCTAGGTCTTGGTCGATTGACGACACGCCCGGTGCACCGATCAGCCGCGCCCTGATGAACAAAATCAAGTCTAAAAACATTGCCTTTTCCAAAGGTAGACAGGCTGCAACAGCATGAGCGATTTCCACTCATTCGCCATTGCCCACGGTTTGCAGATTGACCGCCTTTATCCGGCTGACCGGGTGCAGCGCTGCGCAACGCTCGACAAGCCACGCGGTAAAAACGGCGCATTCTTTTGGGATGGTTTGCGCGGCTGGGTTAGCGATTGGGCGCAAGGCGGTGATATCAACTGGTTTGATGGTGGCGAGAAAAAAGCCTTCACTGAAGAACAGCGCAAAGCCTGGGCAGAGCGCCGCAAGGCTACCGAATCGCGTCAGGAACAAGGCTGGAGCAATGCCGCACTGGCCGCGCAAATGCTGTTGCGTGCCTGTGGGCCAAAAGAACACAACTACCTGCACAGCAAGGGCTTGGGCGACACGCTCGGGCTTGTTGACGCCGACGGCGCGCTGATCGTGCCGATGCGCAACGCCTTCACCAACGAATTGCAAGGTGCGCAGCGCATCGTTTGGGTGACCGAAGAACGCCACTACGACAAGAAAATGCTGCCGGGTATGCGAGCCAAGGGTGCAGTGCTTCGCTTAGGCCCACAACGGGCGCAGGAAACGATTTTCTGTGAAGGCTATGCCACTGGCCTATCTATCGAACTTGCAGCCCGCCAGATGCGTTTAAGCGCGGCTGTGATGGTCTGCTTTTCAGACTCAAACATGGCTCACGTTGCAGCGGCTGTTAAAGGCCGTGGCTACTGTTTTGCAGACAACGACAAATCAGGTGCTGGCGAGCGTGCTGCAAAGGCTTCTGGCCTGCCGTATTGCATGAGCGAGACCGAAGGACAGGACGCTAACGATGTGCACAAGAAAAACGGCTTGATGGCTGTCTGCCAATTGCTCATGAAAGCGCGCCGGATGTAGCGAGATTTTTAAACAAGCACTGTGCTGGTCGGAATAGCAATAACGACAGCAGCGCAGGAAGAGCGGGGGACTGTGAGGAAGTTCTGAAACACCCCGGCAGGCGGCGAAGGCAGCACCTGTGAACGAAAAGGCTACCGGGTCATGTGGCTCCAAGGGCGATATGTGAAGGACCAGCTAAGGAAGGCTAGGTCCGTCCACCAAAGGCGATACAGGGTTTAAGAACCTCTTACTGTAGTTAAACAATTTCTAGGGGAATGGACTAATGAATGACTTGCATCAACTGCCAAAACTGGAAACTAAAGACAAGCAAGCTGGCGAAACACGGCCTAGCACCCTGCGCGCATATGCCGAACTGGGAATATTTACCAGCAGTCGCAACTTGCCCCAAGCACCAGCCAGCGCCGGATGCTGTGACGCAGGCCAGGGTGGATTGGTTTGCGCGGCTGGATGCTGTGAAAGCGCGGGGGTGAAAGCATGAGCCGCGTGGTTTGTTGGTTCTCGTGTGGTGCTGCCAGTGCGGTCGCCACCAAGTTAGCCATTACCCAATATGCGGGGCGTGAGATTGTTATCGCCCGTTGCATTGTCAAAGAGGAGCACCCCGACAACGATAGATTTGCCGCTGATTGCGAGTTGTGGTTCGGTATGCCGATAACGAACCTAATCAGCGAAAAGTACAACGGCAGCATTTATGCGGTGTTTGAAAAGCGCAAGTATGTAAGCGGTATAGCTGGCGCGCCTTGCACGATGCTACTGAAAAAGCAGGTACGGCTTGATTTTCAAAAACCAGAAGACAAGCATGTTTTCGGCTATTGCGCAGAAGAACAAGGCCGCTGGGATAGTTTTCTTGATGCAAACAACATAGACGCGGTATCGCCACTTATGGAACGTGGCCTGGAGCATCCTGACTGTTTGGCAATGATTGAGCAGGCAGGAATTGAGTTGCCTGTTATGTACAAATTGGGCTATCAGCACAACAACTGCATCGGGTGCGTAAAAGCATCAGGAGCTGGTTATTGGAACAAAATCCGCGACGATTTCCCTGCCGAGTTTGACCGCATGGCCGCAGTGTCAAGACGAATAGGTGCAAGGCTGACAAAAGACGGTGAGCAAAGAATATTTTTAGACGAATTGCGCGTAGGCACTGGCGACTACCAAACCGAGCCGGAGATTCAATGTGGCATTTTTTGCGAGATGGCGCAAAAGGAATATGAGGTCACAGCATGAGGCGCGCCGCAAAGATCGACGCTAATCAAACGCAGGTTGTCACAGCCTTGCGTGCTGCCGGTGCATTCGTGCAAAGCCTTGCTGCAGTCGGCAACGGTGTGCCTGACCTGTTGATTGCATTCCGTGGGCAAACGATGCTTATGGAAATAAAAGACGGTGCGAAAGTCAAGTCAAAACAGGCGCTGACCCCGGCGCAGGTTGATTTTCACAGGGCATGGGTAGGTGGGCCTCTGTCCGTGGTTGACTCGCCAGAAGCCGCCTTACGTGCAATCGGGTGTCTTAAATGAGCAAGATCACCAAAAGCGCCAACGGTGAGGACTGCCAGGTGCGGATTATTGGGGTTTGCAAAGGTGACCCGGCATACACCATTTGGAGCCACTGCAGGCACGGCGCTGCAGGCAAAGGCAAGTCAATCAAATCAATCGACGTTGCGGGCGCTTATGCCTGCACTGCTTGCGATGCTGCATACGACCAATTACAAGGCGTGCCGAACATGAGCCGCGCTGAGGTTGATCTAGATTGGTTTCATGGGCATATGCGCTCGCTGGTGATTTTGACCAACAAAGGGCTGATATGAGCGACGACCTACGCAACCCCGATGCCGCAGTCGATTTCATTATTTCCGCGTCCGGCAAATTCGCAGGCGCAAAAGCGCAGCGCGTTTATTTGGAGGAATTCCGCAAGAGCAAAAAAGCAATCCTGATGGGTCAATCACCCGCTAAGAGTGCCGTCGAGCGTGAGCAGTACGCCTATGCCCACGAAGACTATTTAGGGCTTCTAGGCGGCATCAAAGCAGCGGTAGAGATTGAGGAGGAATTGAAGTGGAAGCTTATCGCCGCGCAACTAAGGGTGGAAATCTGGCGCTCAAAGGAGGCAAGCAACCGAGGTCAAGACCGGGCCACACGATAACAAACAAAAGGGAAACGCATGATGCGCAACGACATTGACAACATATTTGACGCACTTTTGACGGATTGGCATTGCTGGGCCAGCAACTTCAGGCACGTTTCCCAGAGCGGTAGTTGTGCAATGTTTACCGACGTTAAAAGCAGCAGGCAATGGCAGGACGCTGACGAAGTATTGGATAACGCAAAGCACAACAGCACGATGAAAGCGCTGGATTTCCACATTTCTGAGCTTGAGCCAAGCCACCGCACAGCTATACAGATCAAGGCGCGCAACCTTTACACAGGCGTCAGTGTATGGACAAGCGCAAGGCTACCGGCTGACCCGTTGGCACGCGCTGCAATACTGATGGCGGCTAAAAGCGCACTGATGACTAGGTTAAGCGCGGCGGGGGTGATGTGATAAAAGACGCGCCAAAGGAGGAGGGTTTTTATTGGGCCACGTCCATTCAAAGAAAGCCACGCAAAACCAAACCCGGTGATTACGGGCAAGCGGGCGGGCTTAGATGGATTGTCAGAGTGTTGCGGTATGACGACGACGAGGCTAGACGAGTGCAACTCTTTGGCAGCGATAGGCTGCGGGATGTGCGTGACTACAAGGATTGGGAAGGCCCGATAGGAAATATTTATTGGCCTGCAAAATCTACAGCGTTAAATGCGAGCGGCAAATAATCGCAAATATATTGCACAAAGCCAACAAATAGGCGTAATATGCGCGTGTGGGGCGTAAGCAATTGCAGAACCACAATCAAAACGCATGTTGATTCAAACCCCAAGCACACGGGTCAATAGTCATACTAGGCACTGCACATACTAGGTCAGACTACATTGAGTCAGCAGCCGTTTTGATGAATCTTTGGCGGGACGAACTCCACAGGGTTGCAGTCGATTGATGCATCAAATTTAAAAGCCGCCGATAGCAGTATCAGGCGGCTTTTCTCGTTAAGCGGGCCGCTCACACACTCCTACGCTAAATGCAAAGAGAGCGCGCCCGCACCTATATGACCGTGTATGCGGTGACAGCCGGAGAGACGGCACCTATTGCCGAGTCATCGCGCAGTGTGGGCGCGAGCAGCGCGGTTAAACGCTGTTGTATCTCCGATGGCATCGCACCATCCACACGGCGGGAACGGTCAACCCAGCGCCTAGGCGTAAACCCGATGGGTTTTGATTGAAGGTCTGTCAATGTTGATTTGCGAACAACCTGAAATAACAATCGCGGTTGAATATCGCATCAAGCATCAACTCAGCATTGAGCAAATGCACGCCGTAGGCTGGTATCTAAGCCGCATCCTAATGAGATTTCCTGAAGCAGACCTAAGAGCCTGCGCTAGTCGCTGGATAGCTGGAAAAAGAGCGATTACGCTACCCGGCCACAAAAGAGCCAAGCGAGCCGGACAAGCCAAACGCAAATCAATACGCATTGACACACCGTGCATTCTTTGCGCATTGCAGGACGTAGACCAGCCTTTGATCACGCAATACAAGAGCGGCAAGCTCAAAGCGCTAAATGCAATCATTGGCAAGGTCATTTCAATCAGCAAGGCAGACCCCGCAGCAGTGCGTGAGATTGTCACCGCGCACTTAAGCGTGTAGCACTTCAACAAACAACTTCGCCCGCCATAAACCAGCGGGCTTTTTTCATTGCGCGTATGGCGCGGATAAGCCTAAAGGCCCCGAAGGAATGTATATGGCAAGGCCAACAACTTATCAATCGGAATACTGCGAGGCGGTGATCGAGCTTGCCGCTACAGGAATGAGCGTTGTCGAGATGGCGGCTCATTTGGGCGTACACAGAGAGACCCTTGAAGAAAACTGGCCCGCTGCATTTCCTGAGTTTTCCGAAGCCTTTACGCTAGCGAAACTGCTTTCGCAGGCTTGGTGGGAAAAACAAGGGCGAATGAACCTGGTGATGCCTCAAGGGTCAGGGACGTTTAATAGTGCTGTCTGGTCACGAAGCATGGCGGCGCGATTCCCTCGGGATTGGCGAGAGCAAAAGGGCGTTGAACTAACCGGCGCAAACGGTGGGCCGGTTGACCACAATCTAACAGTTAGCTTCGTTGGGCAATGAAGGTAGAACTTCCCGTAAAGCTGGCTCCGCTATTCCAGCCGAATCGCCTGAAAGTGGCGCATGGTGGCCGTGGCAGTGCCAAATCATGGGGTTATGCCCGCGCTTTACTAATCGAAGCTGCGCAGAAGCCGCTTCGTGTGCTTTGCGCGCGCGAGATTCAGAAGTCGATCAAGGACTCAGTTCACCGCCTACTAAGTGATCAGATTCAGGCAATGGGCCTGGGTCACATGTATGAAGTGCTGGACACTGAAATCCGCTGTAAGAACGGTAGCCTTTTCCTGTTTGCAGGCTTGGCACAGCACACCGTTGAGTCGATCAAGTCGTTTGAAGGTGTTGATAGGGTGTGGGTTGAAGAGGCGCAGACCGTGACCAAACGCTCATGGGACGTGCTAACACCGACGATTCGTAAGGACGGTTCGGAGGTTTGGATAACACTAAATCCCGATATGGAGACCGACGAAACCTATCAACGGTTTGTCGTCAAAGCCCCGGCTGATGCGTTTGTGGTGCAAATGAACTGGCGTGATAACCCTTGGTGGCCCGCAGTATTGGAGAAGGAGCGCCAGGAGACGCAGCGCCGCGACCCTGACAACTATTCGAACATTTGGGAAGGCGAGCCTAAACGGGTGTCTGAGGGCGCTATTTACCGCTTTGAGATCGAACGGCTGTATTCAGAACAACGCGTGCGTCCTGTGCCGTATGACCCGCTTATGTCGGTGCATACCGTATGGGATTTAGGTTGGAACGACAGCATGTGCATCGGTTTCTTCCAACGCTCAGGCGCTGAAGTACGTTGCATTGACTACATCGAAGAAAGCCACCGCACGCTCGATTATTACGTCGCAGAGATTGAGAAAAGGCCGTGGCGCTGGGGCAGCGACTTTATTCCGCATGACGGGCGAGCGCGTGACTTCAAGACCGGCAAAAGCACCGAAGAACACCTGCAAGCAATGGGCCGCAAGCCTGTTGTATTGCCGATTGACAGCATTGAAGAAGGCATTAAAGCCGCTCGCTTGATGTTCCCGCGTGTTTACTTTGACGACACCAAGACAGCCGACCTGCTGGAGCATTTGAAGCGGTATCAACGCTCGATAAACCAACGAACCAGCGAAGCAGGCGCACCGCTACATGACGAACACTCGCACGGCGCAGACATGTTTCGCTATGCCGCTATGGCTGTTGACCAGATGGGCAACGCAGGCCCGCAGAAACCAATTGAATACACAAGGAAACGCCTCGCATGACAAAAGAACAACTGATCGAAGCCCTGAAAATGCTGGGTCGTGGCCGCATTGACGCTGCTGAAGCAATTGCAGATCACTTGATGCCAACGCCCAAAACGGTAGTGGTTGAAGTGCCTACAGCCCACAAAAAGGGCAAGTAATGAGCGCGTTAAACGTATGGATGGGCAACTGGGGGCAGTACCCAATCCCTGATGAGGTGTTTGCCTTGGTCAAACGCCTCACAAAGTCTGGCTATCCAGACAAGCGTTATGCCGGATGCCCTGAGTTCTTTGCATGGGTTGCAGAACAAGAAAAGAAAGCGCAGGCCAACTAATGCGCCAGCTTTACCTCTCATTGTGTATGCGTATCGGAATCTGGGCGATGGGCCAAAAGTACGCAGCCATTCGCAATGAAGCAGACGCACGATTTGCCACTATGCATGAGATGCGCCACCAGATTCAGGAGCTAACCCGGCAGCGGGACACCTGGAAGCTGCGCGAAAGCATTAACAGGATCAAGGCGCAGTAATGGCGAAAATGACAGACGACCAGCTACTTAGCCACTGCCAAACGCTCGAAGAGGATAGCGCCGCCTTTACATGGGGTCGCCTGGGCACTGAGCGCGAGGCGGCAATGAAGGAGTATTTTCGCCAGCCTTACGGCACGGAAGAAGTAGGCTGGTCGTCTATCGTCACGTCTGAAGTGCAGGATACGGTTGAGTGGATATTGCCAAGCCTGCTGAAAATCTTCACCAGCACGGACCAGGCGGTTAGCTTTGAGCCGAGCAAGCAAGAGGATGTAAAAGCCGCAGAGCAAGCGACGGACACCTGCAACTACGTTTTCTACAAGTCAAACCCCGGCTTTCTGACGCTTTACACCGCGTTTAAGGACGCTTTGCTAGTGAAGAACTGCGCTGTTATGTGGCGCAAGGAAACCAAGCGCACGAAGGACGTGACGCCAGTGCAGGGCGCAACGGCTGAAATGCTCACGATGTTGCTGCAAGAAGCTGGTGAGGATGCCGAGATCGAGGCCGCAACACCGCTTAAACCGCAGCCGATAGCAGGACCTGACGGTCAGCCGATGATTGACCCGTACACCGGCCAGCCTGTAATGGGGCCTGAGTTGTACAACGCTCGCATTTGCAGCTACAAAGACAAAACAACGATCAAAGTAGAGGCGTTTCCCCCGGAAGATCTTTTGGTCAAACGTGATTGGACAACGCCGTTGCTGGACGATTGCCCATACGTTGCGAGAAACATGCGCGTAACGCTGTCAGACCTTGCTGAAATGGGTTTCAA
>Ga0326734_1000176_pt1 | contig 18761 bp, 15 predicted proteins | sample 15_GP2_1315_FD_207944 | JGI IMG/M metagenome (GOLD analysis project Ga0326734, IMG submission 207944) | Glacier ice microbial communities from Ngari, Tibet, China - 15_GP2_131.5 | ecosystem: Environmental > Aquatic > Freshwater > Ice > Glacier | place: China: Ngari, Tibet | collected 2018-07-18 | reverse complement strand
AACGCGAACTGCAGCTTCAGCGCGATCAAGCGCAGCGCCAGCGCGACGAGGCCGCCGAACTGGCGCGGATTTACGCGCAACAGCACGGCGCAAGGCCGAACAGCAAGCAGCGGCAGCGGCTGCCGCAGAGAATGCCAGGCAGGCGGCGCGGGCGGCCGACGACGAAATCCGGATCATCCACGCCAAAGATCGCGGCGCGCGCCAGAGCGCGGCCGACGCGGCAAAGGCGGCTGCGGCTGAAAACGCCCGCCTGGAAGAACGCGCCGCAGAGCAGGCCCGCCAGCAGGAGCAGGCCGAGGCGCAGGCGCGCCGCGCCGAACAAATCGCGCAACAGGAACAGCACGCGGTGGCGGCCGCGCCCGAGCGCACGGCCGCGTCGGCCGGGATCGGCAGCGGCCAGGGCACGCCACGGCCAGTCCACGCGCCAAGCAAGGCGCCGCTCATCATTGGCGGCGCGGTGGCCTTGCTGGTGCTGGTCGGCGCCGGCGCCGGCGTCATGCTGACGTCGAAGAAAGATGTCGCGGCGCCGGCCGACCATTTTCCGGCCTTGGTGACGCCAGCGGCTTCGGCCTCGGTGACCGCCGCCGCGCCGCCCGTCTCCTTGCCGACGGCGCCAATACAAGCTGGATCGCAAGCTGAATCGCACAGCACCGACGGGCCGATCCGGTCTGCCCCCGCGGCGGCGGCAAAAACGAAGGAAGCCGCCAGTCTGGCCGCAACACAGGCCAGCGCAACACAGACCAAGAAAGAACTGGCCGACAAGAAGGCAGGCGACGACCTGCGCTTGCGCGAGGACGCGCGGATCAAGGCGCTGGCCGGCCAGAAAACGCTCGACGACGCATCGAAAGCGGCCGCCGCGCGCGACGACGAGGCGAAAAAGATCGCGGCCGACCAGGTCAGGGCCAGGGAAGACGCCGCCATCGCCGCGGCAAAGAAGAGCGCAAGCGACCAGGCCAGGGCAAAAGACGAAGCGGCGGCCAAAGCGGCCAGGGACCTGGTCGAGCAGAAAGCGAAGGACGAGGAAGCGGCGAAGAAAGCGGCGGCAGCGGCGGCGGTTGCGCCAAAGCCGAAAGCCGACCCGGAAGCGCTGTTCGCGCAGGCGCAGAAAGCCCAGCAGGATGGCAACGGGCGGGCGGCGGTCGATCTGTACAAGCAGGCGTTCAGTGCCGGCAACGGCCGGGCGGCGCGCAGCCTGGCAGAAATGTACGGACGCGGCAGCGGAGGGGTGGATCGCGACTACGCCGAATCGGTGCGGTGGACCAACAAGGCCAAGGCTGCGGGAATCGACATGCCGATCCCTGGCAAACGCAATTAGCGGTGTGGCGCTGCCAGGCCCGCCGCGCTCGCGCGTGACGCCTGTGACGGAAACGGTTTTTATTCGACGTGAAGAAAACGACCGCCAGCGTCCGCCGGAATGCCGGGGCCGTGCTCGAGTGCCGGCACTGCCCCTGCACATGCCGGCACGGCGCCGGCAAACGACGGCGTACGGGTTAGCGCTTGTCGCGCAGCAGTCGCGCGATGTCGCGCGCAAAATACGTCAGCACACCGTCGGCGCCGGCGCGCTTGAACGCCATCATCGATTCCATCATCACCTTGTCGTGATCGAGCCAGCCGTTTTGCGCGGCCGCCTTGATCATCGCGTATTCGCCGCTGACCTGGTAGGCGAAGGTCGGCACCCGGAACTCGTCCTTCACGCGGCGCACGATGTCCAGATACGGCATGCCCGGCTTGACCATCACCATGTCGGCGCCTTCGGCCAGGTCGAGCGCCACTTCGCGCAGCGCCTCGTCGCTGTTGGCCGGATCCATCTGGTACGTGTTCTTGTCGGCCTGTCCGAGGTTGGCCGAGGAGCCGACCGCGTCGCGGAACGGGCCGTAGAACGCCGACGCGTACTTGGCCGAATAGGCCATGATGCGGGTGTGGATATGGCCGGCCTGTTCGAGCGCGGCGCGGATGGCGCCGATGCGCCCGTCCATCATGTCCGACGGCGCCACCACGTCGACGCCGGCGGCGGCGTGGTTGAGCGCCTGGCGGATCAGCATGGCGATGGTCAGTTCGTTGACGATGTAGCCCGATTCGTCCGGCAGGCCGTCCTGGCCATGGGTGGTGTACGGGTCAAGCGCGATGTCGGTCAGGATGCCCAGTTGCGGGAAGCGGTTTTTCAGCGCCCGCACCGCGCGCGGCACCAGGCCGTCCGGATTGCTTGCCTCGACGCCGTCGTAGGTTTTCAGCGCCGCGTCGACTACCGGGAAAATCGCCAGGACCGGGATGCCCAGCGTCACGCAGTCCTGCGCCACTTCCATCAGCAAGTCGACCGACACCCGCTCGACGCCCGGCATCGAGGCGACCGGCTGGCGCTGGCCTGCGCCGTCGAGGATGAACACCGGGTAGATCAGGTCGGCCGGCGTGATCGTGTTTTCGCGCATCAGCGCGCGCGAAAACGGGTCGCGCCGCATGCGGCGCAGTCGGATGGCGGGGTAGGCGGCGGTGGCGGTGGCGGTGAGAGTGGCGGGCATGGTCTCGGCAGGGTGAAAAGTAAAAAAGTTATTTGTCAGCGTCGACCGGGTCTACCGAATCGACCGGGTCGACCAGTACCGCGTCCGGGTCAAACGGCACATCGGTCAGCCCCAGCAGGTCGACAATTTTGGCGTTGGCTTCGTCGATGCCGACCCGCTTGAGGGCCGAAAACAGCTGCACGGTGAAGGGGAAGCCTTCGCCGTCCTCGTCGACATAGCTCTCGAGCATCATGCGCGCCTGGCGCAGCACGTTGGTCGATTCATTGCGGTTGAGCTTGTCGGCCTTGGTCAGAATGCAGTGGATCGGCTTGCCGGTGGGGGCAAACCATTCGAGCATTTGGACGTCGAGTTCGGTAAACGGGCGGCGCGAATCCATGATCAGCACCAGTGCGGCGAGCTGTTCGCGGCGCTGGACGTAGTCGCCCAGCAGCTTTTGCCAGTGCAGCTTGGCCGAGCCGGACACCTCGGCGTAACCGTAGCCGGGCAAGTCGACCAGGAAGGCGTCGATTTCCTCGACGATGGTGGCGTCCTTGCGGTGCTGGCCGACCTGGGCGCCGCCGATCGAAAAATAGTTGATGTGCTGGGTCCGGCCCGGAGTTTTGGAAGCGAACGCCAACCCCTTCTGGTTGGTGAGGATGTTGATGGCAGTCGATTTTCCTGCATTCGAACGGCCTGCAAAGGCAATTTCGGGTGCGTGCGTGTCGGGCAGGTCGCGCAGTTGATTGACAGTGGTAAAGAAACGGGCTTGCCAGAGTTTGGACATGGAGTGGGAGGAAATGCAACAAAAGGGAGCGATAACGCGAGAAAGCTATTGTACAATAAGGGGTTACGATTGGAGCGAAGCCGCCGTCATTTGGCTTGTACACTTGCTTGTACACTGCTTGCACACTTATACATAAAACTAATTTTTGACTTTTGTCTCAGGGTGGCCGAATGAATCGTATGTTCTTGAAATCCTTGGTTTTAGCGGCCCTGGCCGTCTCCGGCCTCGTTTGCGCAGCTGAGCAGCCCGCCCATGACGCCGCCGCCGCCGCACCAGTTGCCGTGAAGGCCGATGCCGCCAAGGGCGGCACGCTGTACGACGCCGGCGACGCCGCGCGCGGCCTGCCGGCCTGCGTTTCCTGCCACGGCGCCGCTGGCAACTCAAGCATTGCCGCCAACCCGAAACTGGCCGGCCAGATCGATAGCTACACCTACAAGCAACTGGTCGAGTTCACCGGCCCGGACCGCAACCATCCGATCATGACGACCTATGCCAAGATGCTGACGGACGCAGAAAAGAAGCACATTGCCGCCTACCTCGGCGCGCAGCAGCAAAAACCCGGCGCCGCCAAAAACAAGGACACGCTCGAGCTGGGCAAAAAAATCTACCGCGGCGGCATTGCCGACAAGGGCGTTGCCGCCTGCGCCAGCTGTCATGGCGCCAACGGCGGCGGTTTGCCGAGCCAGTATCCGCGTCTGGCGGGGCAGTATCAGGACTACACGGTTGCCCAGCTGGTCAGCTTCCGCTCCGGCGCACGCAAGAACAACGCCGCAATGTCGACGCTGTCGAAGCGCCTGTCGGACGACGAAATGAAAGCCGTTGCCGACTATATTGCCGGTTTGAAGTAAACCCACGCAGGCAGGCCGCACGGGCGCCTGTCGATATCACCTGAAAGGGCGGCGGCGCAAGCGGGCTGCCCTTTTTGTTGATATTCTTGCTGAACTGATCCGAACCACCCGCCCCGCAGCACAGGAAGTTGTCCAGCATGAGCACCACCGGAATTGAATTGAAAACCAGGCACCGCGCGCTCGCCGAAGCGGTCGAGCTGGTGTCGTCGATGCGGTTTGCCATCAGCTTGCTGACCATCATTGCGATCGCTTCCATGATCGGCACCGTGATGAAGCAGAACGAGCCGATGCCGAACTACGTCAACCAGTTCGGGCCATTGTGGTTCGACGTCTTCAACAAGCTCGGCCTGTACGCCGTCTATTCGGCCTGGTGGTTCCTGCTGATCCTGGTCTTCTTGATCGCCTCGACGGCGCTGTGCATCACGCGCAACGGCCCGAAGATGATCAAGGACATGCGCAGTTGGCGCGAAAACGTGCGCGAAGTGTCGCTGCGCAATTTCCACCACAAGGCCGAATGGCAATCGGCGTTGCCACGAGATACGCTGGCGCGCCAGAGCGCGGCGCGCTTGAAAGACGCAGGCTACGCGGTGAAAATCGTCGACAAGGGCAACGGCACGCTGGTGGCGGCGCGCAAGGGCGCGGCCAACAAGTTCGGCTACATCTTCGCCCACAGTTCGATCATCATCATCCTGGTCGGCGGCATGCTTGACTCGGACCTGCCGATCCGCTTCCAGCAATGGTTCATGGGCAAAACCCCGTTCGGCGGCAGCGGCGTGATCGCTGACATTCCGGCCCGCCACCGACTCGGCCTTGGCAATCCCACTTTCCGCGGCAACGCCATGATCCCGGAAGGCGGCAGCAGCCAGACGGCGATCATCCCGCAGGCGTCGGGCGTGCTGGTGCAGGACTTGCCGTTCACCATCATGCTGAAAAAATTCACCATCGATTTCTACTCGACCGGCATGCCGAAATTGTTCGCCAGCGACGTCATCATCCGCGATCACGAGAGCGGCGAGAGCTTCGCCGCCACCATCGAAGTGAACAAGCCGCTGATCTACAAGGGCGTGGCGATGTACCAGTCCAGCTTCGAGGACGGCGGCAGCAAGCTGAAATTGACCGGTTTTCCGATGGCCGGGCTCGACAATCAGAGCTTCGCGCTGGCCGGCGAAGTTGGCGCCGCGACCGATCTCAAGCGCGGCGGCGACCAGTATTCGGTGGAGTGGTCGGGGTTTCGCCCGTTTAACGTCGAAAACATCGGCGGCGCCGACGTGCGCGCGGTGGCCAAGGGGCAATCGCTCAACGAGCAGTTTGCCGTCACGCTCGACAAGCACTCCGGCTCGGCCGCCAAGAACGCCCACAACAAGGATTTGAAGAACGTCGGCCCGAGCGTGCAGTACAAGCTGCGCGACAAGACCGGTCAGGCGCGCGAATTCCAGAACTACATGCAACCGGTCACCATCGACGGCGTGCAGGTGTTTCTGGCTGGCATGCGCGAGTCGCCGGCCGATCCGTTCAGCTTCCTGCGCATTCCCGCCGACGACGAGTACAGCGTGCGCGAATGGATGCGCCTGCGCGCCGCGCTGGCCGATCCGGCCCTGCGGGCGCAGGCGGCGGCGCGCTATGCGCAGCGCGCCAACCCCGCCAATGGCACGGCCACCACCATCGCCGCAAGTAGTGGAACCGATGGAGCCAATGAAACCGATGCAACCAATGCACGCAATCAGAGCAACGCCAGCGCCGTCGCGCTGGCAACGCAGCTCGAGGAATCGAGCGCCAAAACGCTTGCCATCTTCGCCGGCGATGGCGCGGGCAAGCAGGGCGGTTTCATGGCGGTGTCCGAATTCATCAGCTCGCTCAAGGTGCCGGAAGCGGAACAGCGCAACGCCGCCAACATCTTTCTCAAAATGCTCAACGGCACCTTGTGGGAATTGTGGCAGGCCGCGCGCGCGCGCGATGGCAAGGCTGCCGTCAGCGCCGACGACACCCACGCCCGCTTCCTGCAACTGGCCACGAATGCGTTGTCGGACAGCTTTTTTTACGGCGCGCCGGTCTACCTGCAGCTCGACGAATTCGTCGAAATCAAGGCTTCCGTGCTGCAGGTGTCGCGCTCGCCCGGCAAGAACGTGGTCTACCTCGGCTGCCTGTTTCTGGTGCTGGGCGTGTTCTCGATGTTCTATATCCGCGAACGCCGGTTGTGGGTGTGGATTAGCGATGGCAACGGTGGCAACGGTGGCAACGGTGGCGGCGCCGGCGCCGATGCCGGCGGTGGCCAGGCAGGCAGCCGCGCACTGATGGCGATGAGCACCCAGCGCAAGACGCTCGATTTTGAGCACGAATTCAACGACATGGCAGCGAAACTGCCGCAATCGGCGTAAGCTCGCCGGGTGCGCTTGCTGCGCGCCGGCCGCCCCAGGAGAAAAATAATGGAATTGTTGCAACCTCAACCCCAACCCCAGGCTTACGTGCAGGCGCCCGGCTATTTCCGCCGCCTCGGCGCGCTCGACTGGCTGTTCGCCGCCGTGCTGCTGGGCGGCGTCGGGTTTGCCCTGAACCGCTACGGCAGCTTCATGGATTATTACGAAAAAGCCATCCTGGTGCTGGCCGCGCCGACCTTCATCGCGCTGGCCTGGCACTGGAAGCCGGTGCGCTGGCTGATGCCGGTCATCGCGCTGCTGGCATTGTGGGCAATCTCGCTGTACGCGGGCGATCTCGACATGGCCAACAAGAAGTTTTTCCTCAAGTACATGCTGTCGTCGCAGTCGGCCATCCTGTGGATGAGCGCGATGTTCGTGTTCTCCACCGTGTTTTACTGGATCGGCCTGATTTCGCGTGCCGGGTTCGGCCTGGCGGTCGGCTCCAAACTGTGCTGGGCCGGCGTGATCCTCGGTTTTACCGGCATGATGGTGCGCTGGTACGAGTCCTACCTGATCGGCGCCGACGTCGGCCACATCCCGGTGTCGAACCTGTACGAAGTGTTCATCCTGTTCTCGATGATCACCGCCATGTTCTATCTGTACTACGAACAGCGCTACGCCACCCGCCAGCTGGGTCCGTTCGTGCTGCTGATCATTGCCGCCGCCGTCGCTTTTCTGCTGTGGTACACCGTCACGCGCGACGCCGCCGACATCCAGCCGCTGGTGCCGGCGCTGCAAAGCTGGTGGATGAAAATCCACGTGCCGGCCAACTTCATCGGCTATGGCACGTTCGCGCTGGCGGCGATGGTCGGCTCGGCCTACCTGCTCAAGTCGCACGGTTACCTGGTCGACCGGCTGCCGCCGCTCGACGTGCTCGACGACGTCATGTACAAGTCGATCTCGGTCGGTTTCGCTTTTTTCACCGTCGCCACCATCCTCGGCGCGCTGTGGGCGGCCGACGCCTGGGGCGGCTACTGGTCATGGGATCCGAAGGAAACCTGGGCCCTGATCGTCTGGCTCAACTACGCCGCCTGGCTGCACATGCGCCTGATGTCCGGCCTGCGCGGGCGCGTGGCGGCTTGGTGGGCGCTGATTGGCCTTGTGGTGACGACGTTTGCTTTTCTCGGCGTGAACATGTTCCTGTCGGGGCTGCATTCGTACGGCAAGCTGTAGGTTTCGCCGCCAGCGGAAATATTCGGCAAGATGGTGTAAGGTAAGCGCATGTCCAAGACAAAGCGCTTTCCCTACATAACTGAAATGCCGGAGAACCCATGCTGATCCAACGTAGCCCGAACGGCGTCGACGTGCCGTTGTCGTCCGAAATCACACCGCAATCCGTCTACGAATCGCGCCGCACCTTCATCGCCCGGATGGCGGTTGGCGCCGCCGTCGGCAGTGCGCTGTGGGAAATGGCCAACCGCGAAGCCTTCGCCGCCGACGCGCCTGCTGCCCAGAAGCTGGCCGGCAAGCTCAATCCGGCCTATTCCAGCATGGAAAAGCAGACGCCGTTCAAGGACGCCTCGACCTACAACAATTTTTACGAGTTCGGCACCGACAAGTCGGAGCCGGCAGCCAACGCCCATACGCTGAAAACGACGCCGTGGACGGTGTCGATCGAGGGCGAGGTCAAAAAACCGATGACGCTCGACATCGACAGCCTGGTCAAGCTGGCGCCGCTGGAAGAGCGCGTCTACCGCTTGCGCTGCGTCGAAGGCTGGTCGATGGTGATCCCTTGGGTCGGTTTCTCGCTGTCCGAACTGATTAAAAAAGTCGAGCCGACGGGTAACGCCAAATATGTCGAGTTCGTCACGCTGGCCGACAAGAAGCAGATGCCGGGCGTCGGCAGCCGCGTGCTCGAGTGGCCGTATGTCGAAGGCTTGCGGATGGACGAAGCGATGCATCCCTTGACGCTGTTGACGATGGGCATGTACGGCCAGGTGCTGCCGAACCAGAACGGCGCGCCGATCCGGCTCGTCGTGCCGTGGAAGTACGGTTTCAAATCGGCCAAGTCGATCGTCAAGATCCGCTTCGTCAAGGAGATGCCGAAGACGGCGTGGAATGTGTCGGCGCCGTCCGAGTACGGTTTCTATTCGAACGTCAATCCCGAGGTCGATCACCCGCGCTGGTCGCAGGCGAGCGAACGGCGCATCGGCGAGGACGGTTTTTTTCAGAAAAAACGCAAGACGCTGATGTTCAACGGCTACCCGCAGGTGGCGTCGCTGTACACCGGCATGGACCTGAAGAAAAATTTCTGACGCCATGGCCACTTTTAGTCCGACAACGCGCCAGGTCAGCGCAGTCAAGGCGGCCGTCTTCTTGCTGGCATTGGCGCCGGTGGCGAAGATGGCCTACCTTACCCTCACGCAGCAACTGGTCGAGCCGCTCGAGCACATCACGCGCGGCACCGGCGACTGGGTGCTGTATTTTTTGTGCATGACGCTGGCGGTAACGCCGCTGCGCAAGTTTACCGGCTGGAACTGGCTATTGAAGCTGCGCCGCGAACTCGGGCTGTTCGCTTTTTTCTACGCCTTCCTGCACTTTTTGACCTTCCTCTGGTTCGACCATTTTTTCGACGTCGCCGCGATGTGGAAAGATGTCCTCAAGCGCCCCTTCATCACGGTCGGCTTCACCGCCTTTGTGCTGCTCATTCCGTTGGCCGTTACCAGCACCAACGCCATGATCCGGTGCCTGGGCGGCAAGCGCTGGCAATGGCTGCACCGGCTGATCTACCTGATCGCGCCGCTTGGCATCCTGCATTTCTGGTGGATGAAGGCGGCCAAGCAGAATTTTCAGGAGCCGATCATTTTTGGTCTGATCGTGGCGCTGCTGCTGGGATTGCGGATTTACTGGAAGCTTGCCAGGCCGGCGCCGCGCGCGCAGCCGCAGAGGGCGGATGGGCAGCGCGGCAAAGTTACCTGATCAGCTAGCGGATCATCGATTCGAGCGCAAACAAATCGGCCGGGTTTTCGCGCCGGCGGATCAGGTGGATGGCCTCGCCGTCGACCATGATCTCGCAAGCGCGCCCGCGCGTGTTGTAGTTCGACGACATCGTCAGGCCGTAGGCGCCGGCGCTCATGATTGCCAGCAGGTCGCCCGGCTCGACCGCCAGGGCGCGTTCGCGCGCCAGCCAGTCGCCCGACTCGCACACCGGGCCGACGACGTCGTAGACAGGCGCTGCGCCGGCGCGTTCTTGCACCGGTTGCACATCCATCCACGCCTGGTACAGGGCCGGGCGCATCAGGTCGTTCATGGCCGCGTCGACGACGCAAAAATTTTTCTCTTCGCCCGGCTTGAGGTATTCGACGCTTGTCAGCAGCACGCCGACGTTGCCGACGATCGAGCGGCCCGGCTCGAAAATCACCTTGATCGGCGCGCCGCCATGGCGCTGTCCGCGCCAGGCGTCGATCCGCTCGAACAGCCGTGCCAGGTAGTCGGCCACCGGCACCGGTTCGGCTTCGCCGGCCTCGCCGTAGTTGATGCCCAGGCCGCCGCCGATGTCGAGGTGGTGCAGCACGATGCCTTCAAGCGCCAGCGCGTCGATCAGTTCGATCAGTTTGTCGAGCGCTTCGAGCAGCGGGGCGTCGTCCAGCAGCTGCGAGCCGATATGGCAGTCGATGCCGGCGACGTCGAGATGGGGCAGGGCGGCGGCGGTGCGGTAGGTCGCCAGCGCATCGGCAAACGCCACGCCGAACTTGCTCGCCTTCAGGCCGGTGGCAATATAGGGGTGGGTCTTGGCGTCGACGTTCGGGTTCACCCGCAGCGACACGCGCGCCGTTTTCCCCATCGCGCCGGCGACGTCGTTGAGGCGGTGCAGCTCGGGGATCGACTCGACGTTGAAGCACAGGATATCGTGGGTCAGCGCCAGCCGGATCTCGGCAACCGTCTTGCCGACGCCGGAAAAAATCACCTTCGCCGGGTCGCCGCCGGCGGCGATCACGCGCAGCAGTTCGCCGCCCGAGACGATGTCGAAGCCGGCGCCGCGGCGCGCCAGAATATCGAGGATCGCCAGGTTCGAGTTGGCCTTCATGGCGTAGCACACCAGCGCATCGCGGCCAAGGCAGGCGTTGGCGTAGGAATCGAAATTTTCCAGCAGCGCCGCCTTCGAGTAGACGTACGTCGGCGTGCCGAACTCTTTGGCGATGGAGGACAAGGGCGTGCTTTCGGCGTGCAGGACGCCGGCTTGATAAGAAAAATGCGACATGGTTTAGCGTTGCTCGGACGGTGGGGAAGAAGGCGGAATCGTTGGTATCGCAGGTGGCGCGGTCGGCGCAGTCTGCGCGGCGGGCTTGGCGGGCGGCTGCGGCATGTACAGCGGGCCGGGCTGGCCGCAGCCGGTCAGCAGCACGGCGGCGCCGATAATGAACGCAAGGGATGACTTCACGATTAGAATCACGGTTGGATCAAGATGATGGAGTGTAGCATGATGAGCGAAACAGAATTTCTGGACCTGGCCGAATCGACCCTGACGACGATCGAAGCGGCGCTTGACCGTTTCAATGACGAGGACGTGATCGACGTCGAGTGCAAGCGCAGCGGCAACGTGCTCGAGATCGAATTCATCGACAACGGCAGCAAGATCATCGTCAACAGCCAGGCCGCGATGCAGGAGCTGTGGGTGGCGGCCAAGTCGGGCGGCTTCCACTACAGGCGAATCGGCGCGCAATGGACCAACACCCGCGACGGCTCCGAGCTGTTCGCCGCGCTGTCGCTGCTGGCCAGCGCCCAGGGCGGCGCCGAGGTGACCCTCTGATTTGAGCGTCGTCGACCTCGCGAACGGGAAACGCATGCGTTTCCCGTTCGCGAGGTCGACGTAGTGTGTGCAAGCTGTGCGGCCTGGCCCATGCTGGAACGACAGTGCGACGGTTTTGGGGGTAGCGGCTAAAACAACTCGTTCTTGACCGCGTCTTTCTGCTTTTCCTCGGCCGGCGTGCCGCGCGTGCCGACGTCCAGGCTGGTCACTCCCGTGCCCGGCGGATTCTCGGCATAGTAATACTCTTCCCCCACCTGCACCAGGCCGGACGGCACCACCCGCTCCTGCACCGGGTAGTTCTTCAGCGCCTTTTGCATGTAGCCGATCCAGATCGGCAGGGCCAGGCCGCCGCCGGTTTCCTTGGCGCCGAGGTTCTTCGGCTGGTCGTAGCCGATCCAGGCGATGCCGACCAGGTTCGAGGTGTAACCGGCGAACCAGGCGTCGATCGAATCGTTGGTGGTGCCGGTCTTGCCGGCAATGTCGGGGCGTTTCAGCACCAGCGCCTTGGTCGCGGTGCCGAAGCGCACCACGTCCTTGAGCATGCTGTCGACCAGGAAGGCGTTGCGCGCGTCGATGACGCGGTTGGTCTCGACCCCGGCCTTGTCCGGATTGGCCTGCGACAGCACCTTGCCGTCGGAGTCGGTCACTTTCGTGATCAGGTACGGGCTGACGCGGTAGCCGCCGTTGGCGAACACCGCATAGGCGCCGGCCAGTTGCAGCGGCGTGGTGGCGCCGGCGCCGAGCGCCAGGGTCAGGTACGGCGGGTTCTTGTCGGCGTCGAAGCCGAAACGGGTGGTGTATTCCTGGCCGTACTTGGCGCCGATCTTGTTGAGAATGCGGATCGAAATCATGTTTTTCGACTTGGTCAGGCCGCGCCGCATCGTCATCGGACCGTCGTATTTGCCGTCGTAGTTTTTCGGCTCCCATGCCTGGCCGCCGGTCTGGCCGGCATCAAAACTGATGGGCGCGTCGTTGATCAGGGTGGCCGGCGACAGCCCGCGTTCGAGCGAGGCGGAATAGATGAACGGCTTGAACGCCGAACCCGGCTGGCGCCACGCTTGCGTGACGTGGTTGAACTTGTTGCGGTTGTAGTCGAAGCCGCCCACCAGCGCGCGAATGGCGCCGTCGGTGGTGTCGGCGGCAACGAAGGCCGATTCGATCTGCGGCATCTGCGTCACGCTCCAGGTGGCGCCGCCTTCCTGGGTGACGCGGATGACGGCGCCGCGCTTGATGCGCCGGGTCGGCGCAGCTTTTTCGGCGAGCCACTCCTTGACGAAGGAAAGGCCGGCGCCGCTGATCTTGATTTCCTCGCCCGACGCCGTCACCGCCGTGATGCCGGCCGGGCTGGCGCGCAGCACCATGGCGGCGATGATGTCGTCGCTGTCGGAGTGCTCGGCCAGCTCGGTTTCGATCGCTTCGTCGGCGTCTTCCTTGACGGCCGGGATGTCGATGTAGGCTTCCGGGCCGCGGTAGGAATGGCGCTTCTCGTATTCCATCACGCCGCGCCGCAGCGCCAGGTAGGCGGCGTCCTGGTCGGCCTTGGAAACAGTGGTGAAAACATTCAGGCCGCGCGTATAGGTCTCTTCCTTGAACTGCTCGTACACCAGCTGGCGCGCCATCTCGGCGACGTATTCGGCGTGCACGCCGAATTCGCCGCTGTCGGTCTTGATCTTGAGCGGCTCGATCCGGGCCGCTTCGAACTGGGCGTCGGTGAGGTAGCCCAGCGTGCGCATGCGGATCAGGATGTACTGCTGGCGGGTGCGCGCCCGTTTCGGGTTGACCACCGGGTTGTAGGCCGACGGCGCTTTTGGCAGCCCGGCCAGCATCGCCGCCTCGGCAATGCTGATGTCCTTCAAATTTTTGCCGAAGTAAATCTGCGCCGCCGACGAGAAACCGAACGCGCGCTGGCCGAGGTAAATCTGGTTCATGTAGACCTCGAGGATCTGGTCCTTGGTGAGGTTCTGTTCGATCTTCCACGCCAGCAGCACCTCGTAGGCCTTGCGTTTCAGGGTCTGTTCAGACGACAGAAAAAAATTGCGCGCCACCTGCTGGGTAATGGTGGACGCGCCCTGGCGCGCGCCGCCGGTGGCGTTGTGCAGCGCCGCGCGCACGATGCCGAGATAGTCAACCCCGCCGTGCTGGTAAAAGCCGGCGTCCTCGATCGACAGCACGGCTTTTTTCATGACGTCCGGGATGTCGTTGATGCGCACCAGGGTGCGGCGCTCTTCGCCGAATTCGCCGATCAGCACGCCGTCCGACGAAAAAATTCGCAGCGGCATCTTCGGCCGGTAGTCGGTCAGCGTGTCGAGCGCCGGCAGGTTCGGGTAGGCCATCGCCAGCGCGAACACCACCACCAGCACGCCGGCCAGCGCGCTGCCGGCCAGGATGCCGAGCACGATCAGCAGCACGCGCCTGGGCGTGTTCTTGCGCTTGCCTGGCCGCGATGGGGAAGACTTGTTGTCTGTTGTCGAAGCATTCATGCGGTCGCATCTTTCGCTATTGTCGCCATATTGATGCGGCTCATTATAAGGCACGCTCTTTGGCATGCAACCGGCCGCGGTTGACGCCGCCATTCAAGATCGCTGTGAATCTGTCGACAACTTGCGTGGCGCCAGGCCCGTCGAGTGTCGCATATCGGCCCACCTCAATAATGTTCCAGTGCAGAAATATCTTTACGGGCTGGATGCTTGTTGCTACGATTTAATGGATCGCCTCGGGTGTCCGATCCAGGCGGCGGTCTTTCAGGATCTGTTCTGCAAAAAAATTTTTGCAGCATAAGTAACGATTCAGGCAGGTGAGGAGCACGCGCGTGATGGTCAATCTAGGTTCCTTGTTCGGGCCGTCCAGTCCCCCTTTGCTGGGGCTCGACATCAGCACCTCCGGCGTGCGCCTGGTCGAGCTGGCCGATGCCGGCAAAAACGTGCTGCGCCTCGAGCGCTACGCCTCGGAACCGCTGCCGCGCGGCGCCGTTGTCGACGGTAACATCGAGAACATCGAGCAAGTCTCGGAAGCGGTGCGCCGGGTGTGGAAAAAAAGCGGCACCCGCATCCGGCTGGTCGCGCTGGGCATGCCGCCGGCGTCGGTCATCACCAAGAAAATCATTTTGCCGGCCGGGCTGTCGGAAGACCAGCTCGAGGTGCAGGTCGAGTCCGAAGCGAGCCAGTATATTCCGTTCGCTCTCGATGAGGTCAGCCTCGACTTCGACGTGCTCGGCATGGCCGCCAGTTCGGCCGACGACATCGACGTCATGCTGGCGGCGGCGCGCAAGGAAAAAGTCGAGGACCGCGTCGCCATTGCCGAAGCGGCCGGCCTGACGGCGGTGGTGATGGACATCGATTCCTACGCCGCGCGCGCCGGGCTCGAACGCGTCACCGACCAGCTGCCGGGCGGGCAGGACCAGATCATCGCCCTGTTCCAGATCGGCGCGCAGGTCACCCATGTTTCGGTGATGACCGGCGGCGAGACCATCTACGAGCGCGAGCATTCGTTCGGCGGCAACCAGCTCACGCAAGACATCGTGCGCGCCTACGGCCTGTCGTTCGAAGAGGCCGACGCCAAGAAGAAGGCCGGCGCGCTGCCGGAGAACTACCGCGTCGAACTGCTCAACCCCTTCCTCGAGAACGCCGCGCTGGAAGTGACGCGGGCGATCCAGTTTTTCTACACGTCGACGCCTTACACCCGCGTCGACCAGCTGTTTCTGGCCGGCGGCTGCGCGCTGATTCCCGGCCTGCTCGACATGATTGCCAACCGCACCAAAATTTCCACCGCCGTGGTGTCGCCGTTCAAGGGCATGCAGCTGGGGCCGGACGTGCGCGAAGCGCAGTTGAATGGCGAGGCGCCGGCCTACCTGGTCGCCTGCGGCCTGGCGTTGAGGAGGTTTGGCTGATGATCAAGATTAACCTTTTGCCGCACCGGGAAACCAAGCGCAAGCTTAAAAAAACCGCGTTTGTCGCGCTGCTGGCGCTTGGCGGCATCCTCGGCGTGGCCGTCGTGCTGGTGGTGGGCGGCTACAACGCCAGCCGCATCTCGATCCAGAACGAACGCAACCTGGTGCTGAAGAGCGCCAACGCCGAACTGGACAAGAAGATCGCCGCGATCGCCACCCTGAAGCAGGAAATCGAAGCGCTGAAAGCGCGCCAGCAGGCGGTCGAAGACCTGCAGGGCGACCGCAACCAGCCGGTCTACCTGCTCGACGAACTGGTCAAGCAGGCGCCGTCGGGGGTCTACCTGAAGGGCTTCAAGCAGGACGGCCAGCGCGTCACCCTGTCGGGGGTGGCGCAGTCGCAGGAACGGGTCGCCGAACTGCTGCGCAACCTGGGCGGCGCCTCGCCGTGGCTGGAACGGCCCGAGCTGACCGAAGTGCGGGCCGTCGCGCTTACCCAGGGCAAGACGGGCAAAAAGGTGGTCGAATTCACGCTGGCGGTCGGCATCAAGCGCCCGCGCGACAAAGACAACGTCAAGGATAACCTCAACGACAACGCCAGCGGCGTGGCGACACCGGGCAATGCCCCGGCCGCCCCTGGCGCCAGCGCCAAGTAACGCCGATCGGACCTGTATGGATATCAATCTGAAGCACATCGGCGCGCAGCTGTCGGGCCAGTTCCAGGGCCTCGCCGGGCGCCATCCCGGCCTGTGGCCGCTGGCGCCGCGCCTGCTGTGCGCGGCCGGCGCGATGAGCGCCGTCATCGCACTCGGCTGGTTCGGCTACTGGAGCCCCCAGTTCGACGAACAGGAACAGCTGGCGCAGCAGGAAGTGAGCTTGCGCGCCGCCTACCAGAGCAAGATGGCGCAGGCGATCAACCTGGAAGCGCTGCAGGCTCAGAAGGCGCAGGTCGACCAGTATGTCGAGCGGCTGCAAAAGCAGCTGCCGAGCAAGGCCGAAATGGCCGCGCTGCTGACCGACATCAACCAGGCCGGCCTCGGGCGCGGCCTGCAGTTCGAGCTGTTCAAGCCCGGTAACGTGGTGGTGCGCGATTATTACGCCGAGCAGGCGATCGACATCAAGGTCAGTGGCAGCTACCACGACATCGGCGCGTTCGCCGCCGACATGGCCAACCTGCAGCGCATCGTCACGCTCAACAACATGTCGCTGACCGCCGGCAAGGACGGCGTGCTGATGCTCGACGCCGTCGCCAAGACGTTCCGCTATCTCGATCCGGACGAGGCCGACGCCCAGCGCAAGGCGCGCGCCGCCAAGCTGAAGCTGGCCAAGGGGGCTGCAAAATGAGCTGCAACACGGTCTGCAAAATGCGCTGCAATACGCGCTCTCTCGGGGCAATTTGCCGCCTCGCCGCAGTGGCGCTGACGGCAACGCTGCTGGCCGCGTGCAGCGCCAGCGACGTCAAGGAAGTCCAGGACTGGATGGATAAGGTCAAGCGCGACACGCGCGTGTCGGTGGTGCCCATCGCCGAGCCGAAAACGTTCATCCCGTTCGCCTACACGGCGCGCGAACAGATTGATCCGTTCAGCCCCAACAAGCTGCTCGCCGAACTGGCGCGCGCGGCCGCAAAGAGCGACAACCGGTTCAAGCCGGACATGGAGCGCCGCAAGGAGCAGCTGGAGAATTTCCCCCTCGACACGTTCGCGATGGTCGGGGCGATCCAGAAGGCGGGCGTCAATTACGCACTGCTGCAGGTCGACCGCGCGCTGCACCAGGTCAGGGTCGGCCAGCGGATCGGCCAGAACTACGGTCTGGTGACGGGCGTGAGCGAGACGGCGCTCAGTATCAAGGAAGTGGTGCAAGATGCCGGCGGCGAGTGGGTCGAGCGCTTGTCGAAGCTGGAGTTGCAAGAAAGCAAGGAGAACATGAAATGATCGCATTCAACATGACCCGTCCCGGCCCGCTGCTGCGCCTCGGCGGCGTGCTGCTGCTGGCGCTTGCCGGTGCGCCAACGCTGGCCCAGGTAACCCCCGTGGCCCAGGCCAGCCAGGCAAGCCAGGACAACGCGATCGAATCGATCACGGCCAACCAGCAGGGCTCGAACGTGGTGCTCAACATCGCCATGACGCACGCGCCGGCCAGGCTGCCGATCGGTTTCCTGATCACCAACCCGCCCCGCATCGCGCTCGACTTCGGCGCCACCGTCAACGCCACCGGCAAGGCTGCCCAGGACATCAGCCAGGGTGATCTGCGCTCCATCAACGTGGTGCAGGCGGGCGAACGCACGCGCCTCGTGCTCAACCTCAAGCGCGCGCTGAACTACGCCACCACGATCGACGGCAAGTCCGTCATCGTCACGGTGGAAGGCTCCGGCGGCGCGGCGCAGGCAGTCAACAGTGCCGGCCTGCCGGCCGCCGCTGCAGCGCAGGCAGGCGCGCCGCCAGCCGGCCGCCAACTGTTGCGCGACATCGATTTCAAGCGCGGCGCGAACGGCGAAGGGCGCATCGTCGTTGACCTGCCGAACAGCCAGGTGGCGGTCGACGTGCGCCAGGTCGGCAACAAGGTGCAAGTCGACTTCATGAAGACCGGCCTGCCGACGACGTTGCGCCGCCGGCTCGACGTCACCGACTTCGGCACCCCGGTGGCGCTGGTGACGACCGTGCCGCAAGGCGACAATGTGCGCATGACGATCGAATCGCGCGGCCTGTGGGAGCAGAGCGTCTACCAGAGCGACACCCAGCTGGTGATCGACGTCAAGCCGATCCGCGAGGACCCCAACAAGCTGGCCCAGGGCACCCAGGGCTACCGCGGTGAAAAACTGTCGTTCAATTTCCAGAACGTCGAAGTGCGCGCCGCGCTGCAGGCGATTGCCGACATCTCGAACCTGAACATCATCACCAGCGATTCGGTGACCGGCAACCTGACGCTGCGGCTGAAGGAAGTGCCGTGGGACCAGGCGCTCGACGTCGTGCTGCAGGCCAAGGGCCTGGACATGCGCAAGAACGGCACGGTACTATGGATCGCACCCAAGGAAGAAATGCTGACCAAGGAAAAGCTCGAACTCGAGCAGCGCGCGCAGATCGCCGATCTCGAGCCGCTGCGCTCGGAAATCTTCCAGCTCAATTACCAGAAGGCCGAATCGTTTCGCACCGTGGCCGGGCTCGACGGCGGCGGCGGCGACAGCCGCAACCGCGTGCTGTCCAAGCGCGGCAGCGCCATCATCGATGTGCGCACCAACCAGCTGTTCATCACCGACATCGCTTCGAAGATCGAAGACATCCGCAAGCTGATTCTGAAGACCGACGTCGCCTCCAAGCAGGTGCTGATCGAAGCGCGGCTGGTCGAAGCGAGCGACAGCTTCAGCCGCAACCTCGGCGCCAAGCTGGGCTTCAACGACGCGCGCACCGCGCGCGGCGGCGATTCCGGCTACCAGGTCAACGGCAACAACCGCATCGCCATCGGCGGCAATTTGACCGGCGTCGGCCAGGCCACCGGCCAGGTGCTCACCACGCCCGACTCGTTCAACAACACCCAGTTCCTCAACCTGCCGGCCGCCGCCATCGGCACCATCCCGCCGGCCACGCTCGCTT
>Ga0326734_1000175_pt1 | contig 18827 bp, 18 predicted proteins | sample 15_GP2_1315_FD_207944 | JGI IMG/M metagenome (GOLD analysis project Ga0326734, IMG submission 207944) | Glacier ice microbial communities from Ngari, Tibet, China - 15_GP2_131.5 | ecosystem: Environmental > Aquatic > Freshwater > Ice > Glacier | place: China: Ngari, Tibet | collected 2018-07-18 | reverse complement strand
CGGTTGCAACGTGCGCAGCGCCAGCGTCGTACTGGGCCGCGAACCGGGCAACTGGGGCGACTTGCAGGCCGGCGTCACGCGCCGCCACGCCAGCACCCGGGTGGTGGTGCCGGAGCTGCCCGATACCGTTACCGGGCGTGCCTACGACATCACCGAGTTTTTGCGCTACCGGATCGACACCCTCGATTCGCTCGGTTTTCCGAGCCGCGGCGTGCTGCTCGACGCCGTGCTCGAGCGCTCGCCGAATGGCGGCGACAACGGCACTTCGCCGGCCCGCTCGTCGGTCATCGGCATGACGGCCGTGCACACGGAGAACTGGGCCGGTCACCTGTACGGCAAATGGGCGCGCGCCGGCTTCTCGCTCGAAGCCGGCGGCGGCTTCGACCAGGACGAACCGCTGGCCCGGCAGCGCAGCGCGCTCAAGCAGGCCGGCAGCGGCTTCCTGTCGGTCGACACCCGCTTCGGCCTTGTCTATCTGGGCGCCGGCGCCGCGCGCGACGGCAACCGCACGCTGTACCTGTTTCTGAGGGCGATCTGGTAATGCGTGGCAGTGCGGCGCCAGCTCAAGCCTGGCGCCGCATCTCGGTAAATGCGGCGAACTCCCACGACCGAAAGCCCAGCAGCAGCGTGAAACCGTCGCGTTCCAAGGCCGGCAGGCGGCGGTCGGCCTGGTGCAGGCGGGCCAGTTCGGCGGCCAGCTGCCGGATTTTTTGCAGCAGTTCGCGCGCGCTCGGCAGCGACAGCCGCGCCGGCAGGCACATCAGCGTTTCGCCGGGGCCGTCGAAGCGGCCGTCAAAATAATCGGCCACCACGTGCTCGCGCACATACTGCTGCACCGGGCCGTCGGCGCGCCAGTGGAAGGCGTTCGACACGCGCAGGCTGTAGCGGTTCAGCGGCTTCAATTCGATCACGCCAAGCCGGTCGAGTTCGGCCAGAAAACCGATGCATTCCGGCGCGCTGATGGCGTACGTTTCGATCACCTGTTCTATTGTCCAGTGGCCCATGCAGCAGATCGCCACCAGCAGCAGCTTCGGCTTGGCGATCAGCGCTTTTTCCTGCGCCGCGGTGAGGGTGTCGGCGTGCGGCTGGACGTCGGCGGCGCGGCGCAGCACGTCGTCCATGGCGATACCGCTGGCCGAGCAGATCTGCGCCAGCCGCGACAGCGCCATGTCCTTTTGGCCGAACATGCGCTTGACGCTCGACTCGCTCATGCCGATGCGCTCGGCCAACGCCTTGTAGGTGATCGACGCGGCGCGCAACTCGGCGCGCAGCACCTGCAGTATCAGCTCGGGTGAGCTCATGGATTTTCCTTGGAGTATTCGAAAATGTATCGAAATGCGGTACCGAATGTGCAGGCTAACGGTACCTTGCACAAGACAATGGCGCTTGGCGGCGGATCGGCGGACCCTGATTGCATGGCCTGATCGCGGGTGCCCTTGCAGGTCGCCCGCTGGCGGCCCCGGCTCAGTCGTCCGGCATCAGCTTGGCTTTGGCCAGCGCGCGCTTGTCAGCCTGGCGCTGCGCGGTGGCGCCCTTGGTATGCGGGCCGGCGGCGCGCAGCCTGGCCACCGCCGCGACCGGGTTGCGCGGCTTGCCGAAGCGCTGCGACGGTTCGATTTTAATCTGCATCTTCTGGCGCGTCGCCAGCGCCTTGTCGGCCATGGGATTGGCTCCTTGCAGCACGCTCCTACAGCACGATCCTACAACACGTAGCGCGACAGGTCTTCGTTTTCGGCCAGCTTGTCGAGCCGCTCGTTGACGTAGGCGGCGTCGATCGCCACCACCTGGCCGCCCGATTCGCTGGCCGTAAACGACACTTCCTCGAGCAGCTTTTCCATCACCGTGTAGAGCCGGCGCGCGCCGATGTTTTCGGTGCGCTCGTTGACGGCAAAGGCGATTTCGGCCAGCCGCTTGATGCCTTCCGGGGCAAACGCGATGGTGACGTTTTCGGTCGCCAGCAGCGCTTCGTACTGGGCCGTCAGGCAGGCGTCGGTGGCGGTCAAAATGCACTCGAAGTCGGCGATGGACAGTGATTCCAGCTCCACTCGGATCGGGAAGCGGCCCTGCAGCTCCGGGATCAAATCGGACGGCTTGGCCAGGTGGAACGCGCCGGAGGCGATGAACAGGATATGGTCGGTCTTGATCATGCCGTACTTGGTGTTGACGGTGGTGCCTTCGACCAGCGGCAGCAGGTCGCGCTGCACGCCGGCGCGCGAGACGTCGGCGCCGCCGTGCTCGGAGCGCGAGGCGATCTTGTCGATCTCGTCGAGGAAGACGATGCCGTTCTGCTCGACGTTGGCAATGGCCTTCTGCTTCATTTCGTCTTCGTTGATCAGCTTGGCGGCTTCCTCATCGACCAGGATCTTCATCGCATCCTTGATCTTCATCTTGCGCGGCTTCTTGCGGGCGCTGCCGATGCCGGAAAACATGCTCTTGATCTGCTCGGTCATCTCTTCCATGCCGGGCGGCGCCATGATTTCCATCTGCGGGCCGGCGTCGGCCACCTCGATCTCGACTTCGCGCTCGTCGAGAGATCCTTCGCGCAGCCGCTTCCTGAAGGTCTGACGGGTGCTGTCGCCTTCCTTCGCCTCGCTCGCGACGGGCGCGACGTTGAAGCCGAAGTCGCGCGATGGCGGCACCAGGATGTCGATGATGCGGTCTTCGGCGGCGTCTTCGGCCTTCGCGCGCACCTGCTTCATTTCACTGGCGCGCGTCTGCTTGATGCCGATGTCGATCAGGTCGCGGATGATGGTGTCGACGTCGCGCCCGACGTAGCCGACCTCGGTAAATTTGGTCGCCTCGATCTTGATGAACGGCGCGTCGGCCAGCCTGGCCAGGCGGCGCGCGATTTCGGTCTTGCCGACCCCGGTGGGGCCGATCATCAGAATGTTCTTGGGCGTGATCTCGTGGCGCAGCGGCTCGGCCACCTGCTGGCGGCGCCAGCGGTTGCGCAGCGCGATGGCGACCGCCCGTTTGGCCTTGGCCTGACCGACCACGTGCTTGTCCAGTTCGGCAACGATTTCAAGGGGTGTCATGTTCATGGTGGTTTCCGCGCGCCTAGTTGAGCGTTTCGATGATGTGGGACATGTTGGTGTAGATGCACAGCCGGCTGGCGATGGTCAGCGACTTCTTGACGATCTCGGCTGGCGTGAGGGCGGTGTTTTCCTGCAGCGCCAGCGCGGCCGATTGCGCATAGATGCCGCCGGAGCCGATGGCGCCGATGCCGTCCTCTGGCTCGAGCACGTCGCCGTTACCGGTGATCACCAGTGTCGATTCGGCGTCCGCCACCAGCAGCATGGCTTCGAGCCGGCGCAGCACGCGGTCGGTGCGCCAGTCCTTGGCCAGTTCGACCGAGGCGCGCAGCAGGTTGCCCTGGTGTTTTTCGAGCTTGCCTTCGAAGCGGTCGAGCAGGGTGAAAGCGTCGGCGGTACCGCCGGCGAAGCCGACCAGCACCTTGCCCTGGTACAGGGTGCGTACCTTGCGGGCCGTGCCCTTCATGACGATGTTGCCGAGCGTGACCTGGCCGTCGCCGCCGAGCGCGACGTGCTTGCCGCGCCGTACGCATAAAATTGTGGTGCCGTGAAATTGTTCCATGTTCGCCTCGTCGTGTGCTCGCTACCAGACATGGGGATGCAGCGCGAAATTGCAAGACAAGCGACGCCGGCGGGGGGGGACGGTTCAGCGCGTGACGTGGCGCCGCTTCAATACCTGTGCGGAAACAGCCGCGTCGCCTCGGCGTAGCCCATCAGCCTGAACAGGGCGGCGACCAGGTGGTTGACGTCGCGCAGTTCGATGATCTTGCCGGCTGCGGCCAGCGGGCGCAATCGCGTGAGCAAGGCGGCGGCGGCGCTGTAGTCGACTCTTGCCAGCCGCGAACAGTCGAGCACCAGCGGCTGGTATTGCTCGGCGTAGGCGTCGAGGGCGTCGAACAGCCTGGCGGCGTTGTTGTCGATCAGCGCCGGCAGCATGAAACGGTCCGAGCGCGCCGGTGCGCGCGCGCCGGCGACATTGGCCACGTTGGCGACATTGTCCGGCGCCTCGAACGACGGCGGCGACAGCTCGTAGGTGACGCAGTAGTCCATCGCCGTTTCCTCAAAGTCTTTCTCCCGGTTCATCAGTTGCAACAGTTCGAGCAGCAGCAGCCACGGCGCCTCGGAGGCGTCGCGCTGGCCGATGGCGATGGTGGCGCGCACCGTTTCGGCCAGTTCGGCGGCGCCGGCGACGATCAGCTCGCGCCCGCCCCCGCGCAGCAAGCGCAACGCCGCCAGCAAGCGCGCGCAGCCGTCGGGCGTGACGGCCTTCACGCGGCCGAATTCGAGCCGGGTGGCGGCACTGCCGGCGGCCAGTTCGAGCAGGCGCTGCAACTGCGGCGCGATGGCGCCGTCGAGCAGCGGGCCGAACGACTCGGTCGGGGTGACGCCGGCGAACGTTGGATCAACGCCGGCGTGCGGCAGCGGGTTCCAGGCCGGCGGCGAAGTTTCGAAGCGGCTGGCGTAATCGATCGCCACGTTCTCGAACGCGTCCTGCGCGCCGTTGCACTGGTACAGGTCGAACAGCATCCACCACACGGTGCGATCACGCTGGCCGACGCCGGCCAGGCTGTCGACCAGCATCTGCTCGGCCAGCGCAAGCTGGGCGTTGGCGAACAGGATGGCGATTTCCTCGATCACGGGCGCCGTTTGCGGCGCGCTGGCGGCGTCCGGCACGGCGTCGTCGGCCAGCAGTTCGGTCGTGGCCAGCTCGAGCACCGGCAAGGTGTCCGGGCCGCGCGCGGCGGCCGCGTCGGCCTCGATTCGGGCGCTGGTGCGGGCCGGGTTGTGGCCGGTGCTGCGCGCCTGGCTGCCCCAGGCCAATTCGGGCTCGTTGAAGATGTCGAACGCCATTGCCGATTCGATGGCGTCGATCTTGGCGGCGGTGGCGCGCGCGATCTCGCGCTGGCGCGTGCGTTCGGCCTCGTGCCCGAGACCCAGGCGCGACGGCTCGCCGCTGCGCAGCCGGGATTGGGCGGCGCCCGTGCCTGCACCGGTGGCGACCGCGGCGCCGTCAGGCGGTGTGTTTTTCTTCTTGAAGAAGGAGAAAATACCCAAGTCAATTCCTGGTGGCGATGGCGGCACGGAGCATGACGTTAGCACGCCGGCGGCGCGGCGCCGGCGCACACGCCTGCGCCGCGTCAAACGCTCTGCGCGGCGGCATGGTGTGTTTCATAGGCAAGGTTGTTGCGCGCAGGCCTGCGCAAAACAAAAAAGCATGCGCGAAGGGCGCATGCTTTTTCGGTTGGCCGGCGCCGCGCGGCTCAGTCGCCGTACAGCTTTTGCTTGAGCTCGCGGCGTTGCTGTGCTTCAAGCGACAGCGTGGCGGTCGGGCGGGCGATCAGGCGCGGAATGCCGATCGGCTCGCCCGTTTCTTCGCACCAGCCGTAGTCGCCGCCGTCGATCGACGCGATCGACTGCTGTACTTTTTTCAGCAGCTTGCGCTCGCGGTCGCGCGTGCGCAGTTCGAGCGCATGCTCTTCCTCGATGGTGGCGCGGTCGGCCGGATCGGGCACCAGCACGGTTTCGCGCAAGTGTTCGGTGGTTTCGCCGGCGTTTTTCAGCAGGTCTTTTTCAAGTTGCTGCAAGCGCGCCTTGAAAAACGCCAGCTGGGCCGCGTTCATGTAGTCCTTCTCGGTCATCGCCCGAATTTCATCTTCGGAAATGAGACGGATTTCAGTGGTCGCGGCGGGGGATTTGGTTGTTTTAGTCATGACTTCGCTTACCTTCGATACGACAGAGGTTTCATTTTATCAGCTAACTCGGCCGCGCCAAGCGGTCCCGCGAGGGACGTTGCGGCCGGGTTCACTACCTGGGCGGCCTTGCACCACCGCCTTCTTACTGACTACCGCCGGCGCGATGCACGTCACTGTGACGTGCGTCGTAAAACCGGGACAGTTTATATCAAACATTGCTCCAATCCCCGAATAAAGAGTTCCTTTGGTAAATTTTTACCAATAAAAACCATTTTGCTGCGGCGTTCCTCGGTTTCACCCCATTTGGCGCCAATGTCGCTTCCCATGATTTGATGTACCCCCTGAAACACCACCTTGTGCTCGGCGCCGTCCATCAGCAGCACGCCCTTGTAGCGCAGCATGCGCGGGCCGAACACATTGACCAGGCCGGCGAGGAACTCGTCGAGCCGGGCCGGATCAAATGGACGGTCGCTCTTGAAGACGAAGGCGGCGATGTCGTCGTTGTGGTGGCTAAGGTGGCTAAGGTGGCCGTGGTGATGGTCACCATGTTCACCGTGATCGCACGCTTCGGTGCGCACGTGTTCGTGCGCGCCGTCTATTGACGCGTCACTGGCCTCGTCTGCGGTCAAAAACGCCGGGTCGATGTCGAGCTTGTCGTTGAGGTTGAAGCCGCGCAGGTCGAGCACCTCGGCCAGCGGCACGCGGCCGAAGTCCGAGTGGCTGATCGGTGCGCGCGGGTTGATCCGCTTCAGGCGCGCCATCAGGGCGTCGAGCTGGGCGGGATCGACCAGGTCGGTCTTGGAAATGAGGATCTTGTCGGCAAAGCCGACCTGGCGCTGCGCTTCCTCGTGCTCGTCGAGCTGCGCCATCGCGTGGCGCGCGTCGACCACGGTCACCACCGCGTCGAGCAGGTAGTGAAAGCCGACTTCCTCGTCGACGAAAAACGTTTGCGCCACCGGTCCCGGATTGGCCAGGCCGGTCGTTTCGATGACGATGCGGTCAAAAGCGATCTCGCCGGCGTCGCGTCGTTGCGCCAGCTTCGTCAGCGCCACGATCAGGTCGCCGCGCACGGTGCAGCAGATGCAGCCATTGTTCATCTCGACGATCTGCTCGTCGCTGTGCAGGGCCAGGATGTCGTTGTCGATGTTTTCCTGACCAAACTCGTTCTCGATGACGGCAATTTTGAGCCCGTGTTGCTCTTGCAAGATGCGCTTGAGCAGCGTGGTTTTGCCGGCGCCGAGAAAGCCCGTCAGGATGGTGCTTGGAATTAATGCCATGTCAAACCTTGCGCGAGCGCCGCGATGCGGCTGAAAATAATCGAGCGATTATGCCGGATTTCCTCAATTGCTTCCAACAACAACGCAAAGACTTGATATGCGTCATGTTGCCAGGCTGGTTTTACTTCGCTTTTGCCCGCGGATGGGCCTGGTCGTAGACGGCTGCCAGGTGCTGGAAGTCCAGCGCCGTGTAGACCTGGGTCGAAGTGATGCTGGCATGGCCGAGCATTTCCTGCACCGCCCGCAAATCGCCCGACGACTGCAGCACATGCGACGCGAACGAGTGGCGCAGCACGTGCGGGTGGACCTTGACGGCGGTGCCGGCTTTGGCGGCGTGGGCGGCCAGGCGCAGTTGCACCACGCGCGGCGACACGCGGGTGGCGCGCTGGCTCAAAAACAGCGCGTTGCCGCCGTCGGCGGCGCCCGGTCGCACCGCCAGCCAGGCCTGCAACGCTGCCAGCGCGTGGCTGCCGACCGGCACCCGCCGCATCTTGTTGCCCTTGCCGGTGACCAGCACGTCGCCGGCGGCAAGGTCGAGCCAGCCGAGCGGGGCGCGCGCGCCGCTGTCGGCCGCCGGCCTGGCCCAGGCGACGTCGAGGCCGGCCAGCTCGGACACCCGCAGCCCGCTCGAATACATCAGCTCGAACATCGCGCGGTTGCACAGTTCGAACGGCTGCGGCTGGTCGCGCAAGGCAGCGCCGCACGACACTAGGTGCACCGCGTCGTCGACCGACAGCGCTTTCGGCAAGCTGGTCGGGCGGCGCGGCGCGCGCACGCCATCGACCGGGTTGGCCGCCAGCGGCAGCTGCTGCGCCAGCCAGTCGAAAAACCCGCGCCAGCTCGACAGCTTGCGGGCGATCGAGCGCGCTCCCAGTCCGCGTCCGTGCAAGGTGGCGGCGCAGCGGCGGATGTCGGCGTGGACCAGCACTTGCCACGACGGGGCGCCGGCCAGCGCGTCGAGCTCGTGCAGGTCGCGGCGGTAGGCGTCGATGGTCAGTGCCGACAACTGGCGCTGGGTCGCCAACTGCTCGAGGTAGCGCGCCAGCCACGCGTGCCGGGCGGCGCGCTCAGTCATGTTGCTCGTTGTCACTCAGCGTCACTCAGCGTCACGCGCGCAGCACGGCCAGCGCCGCGCTGGCCGTTGCGCCGATGTGGACCAAAAAATCGGTTGCCATGTCGGCTTCGAAGCGGGCCGGATCGGCCGCGCCGAGGATCAGCAGGCCGAACGCGGCGCCGCCGCAGCGCAGCGACAGGATGACGGTCGACTTCACGGCGCCGGCGTCATCGAGCCAGCGCACCGCCTCGAAGTCGTGGTTGCTGCCGCAGTAGGGCGCCAGCAGGCTGCTGGCGAAAAGGCGGGCGTCTTCCGACACGCCTTGCGCAAACCAGGCGTCAACATGGCCGGGCTCCAGGTCCCACAGGCGCAACGTTGCCTGCGGCACGCCAAAGCAGGTGCGCAGGCCGTCGATTAGCGCGCGCGGCAGGTCGGCGCCATGGCGCGCCTGCAGCAGCGCCTGGTTCCAGCCGTGGAAACTTTCGGCAATCGCCGCGTTCTTCTGCGCCAGGCGCACCAGCTCGCTCAACTGCAACTCCAGCGCCTTGTACTTGTCGCGCATCACTTCCATCTGGCGCTCCTGCAGCGAGACGGTCTTGCCGGTCAGCGGGCTCGACAACTTGACCTGGCCCAGCAAGGTCGTGTGCTGGGCGAAAAACTGCGGATTGTCGGCCAGGAAGCGGGCAACGGCAACGGAATCGAGGGCGGCGGTCATGGAGGTCTTTGCGCGGAAATAATTTTAGTGCAATTCTAACCGACCGCAGTCCGGTTGCCGGCATAAAAAAAGACGCCCGAAGGCGTCTTGTTGCAGGGCTGCAGGCAATCAGAAGCGGTGACGAACGCCGACCTGGACCGCGCGGGAATGGTCGCCCGGAACCTTGGCGAAGCCACCCGGCGAGCCGGCCGCGCCAGGGATGTACTGGCTTTCGTTCTTGTTGTTGATCTGCGCGACGACGGTGTAGATGTCGGTGCGCTTGGACAGGTTGTAGTCGTAGCCCAACGCGAACAGGTTGGCGTCGCTGTTGGACGCGCCGCGGTCGTTCTGGTGCGCGACCGACGCCATGACGCGGCCGCCGCCAACCCGGTAGTGCAAACCGAGCTGGTAACTGGCGGCGTCGAGCTGCGAGTTGGCGTCGACGTTGGCGAGGAACACGTTACGCATGCCGTTGCCGAGCGCGGCGGCGGTAGCCGAGGGCAGCGACGCCAGTTGCGTGGCGATGGCGGGAGCGATCGCTGCGTTGTAGCCGTTGGTGTAGTCCAGCAACAGCGCCGAGTGGCGGTTGCGCTGGTCATGGTAACCGGCGAGGAACTTGAAGTCGCCCGTGGTGTACGAGCCGCCGATGGTGCTGGTGACCAGGCTGGTCAAGTCGCTCTGCTGGTAGCCGCGGTTGTGGGCGACGCCGACGTCGAAGCCGTTGGCCTTGTAGGTCACTGCGGCGCCATAAAACTTGTTGTAGCGGTTCAGGTAACCGGAGCCCTTGGCGCCGTACATCAGCGAGCCGCCAAAGCCGGCCGGGGTGGCGATCCGGTACTGGATCGATTTCGACGAGCGGATCTCGGCGCCCAGGTTGGTGAAGCCGGCGGTGCCGCCGATGATGCCGCCCCAGGTGCCGGCGGTGCCGCTTTCGAAGACATCGGCGGCGGCGAACACTTCGTAGCCAGGGGTGTACATGCGACCGATCAGGATCGCGCCGACCGGGGTGATCAGGCCGACCATCGAGGTGCGGTCGAACAGCGCGCCTTCCGGATTGACGGCAGCGGAGCCCTTGACCTGAAAGCCGCTGCGGATGTTCTGCAATACGCCGGCCGACAGGGCCGCGCCGCTCGCGCCGAGCGGCGCCAGGACGCTGTTGAACCCGGCGCCCATGCCGCGCGTCAGGTACAAGCCCTGCTCGTCGGACAGCAAGGTCGGCTTCTGGGAGCCGGTGTCGAGTTCGACGCGCGCCTCGAGATTGAAGATCGCCTTGAAGCCGCCGCCGATGTCTTCGCTCCCCTTGAAGCCAAGCCGCGAACCGTCGGCGATCCCGCTGACCACGCGCAGGGTCTGGCCGCTTTGCTTCATCAGGCCGGCGTCGGCGATCCCGTAGATCGTGACGCTGGACTGGGCCATGACGGGCGCGGCAAAACAGGTAGCGATGACTGCGGCGAGGAATTTTGTTTTCATTGCATCTCCAGGGATATGATTTTTTGAAAAAACGAACGCGCGTACTAATCGTCCAGATCAATATGCCATCGTTCTTCGATGTTGTACAGAAAGGCGGGCGCGTGCGGCAGCGCTCGGTTGCGTAAAAGTCACAAAGATACGCCGGCGTCAGGGCCCGGACGCAGCAAGGGCGGAGATGGTTGCCCATTCCGCCCTTGTCGATTCACAGCATGCCAGGGATCACTCCCTGCGTCAGCTTAGAAAGCGTGGTTCACGCCCAGCGCGTAGGTGTTGACGGTTGGAATGGTCAGGGTCGGGTTTTTCTTCTTCGATGCGTCTGCGTACAGGTAGGTACGCTTCGACAGGCTGTACTCGTAGCCGACCGACAATTGCTTGACCTTGGCAAGGCCATCTGGCGACTTCTGGCCATAACCGGCCAGGATCTTGCCTGGGCCCATGGTGTAGTTCGCACCCAGGATCCATGCCTTGGTCAGCGGGTTGCTCAGGCGCGTGTGGTCCTGGTTCTGGCGCTGATACGACGCCATCAGCTTCAGTTCAGGCGTAGCGAAGATCGACGCGGCGATCATCGACAGGCGCGACTCGACGGCGTTGCGCTCGGTTGCCAGCATCGCGGCAACTGGGCCGTTCTTGTACGTGGCCGAGATCGAATACGGGTTGACCGACGCTTCGAAGTTGGCTGGGTACTGTGGGAACAGGGCGGAACCGCGGCCAACGACCGGCGCGCCGGAATTGGCTTCTTTGGTGCCGATCGTGGTGTTGACCTGGAAACCAGCGAACTCAGGCGAGTTGTAGAACAGCGCGTTCGAGAAGCGGTTGCCCGAATTGCCGGCCGCGCCCAGTGGATCGCTGCCCGAACCAAACGCCGTGGCGTAGCCAGCAACTTGCAGGTCGGTCTGGAAACCAACAGGCGTTGGCAGGCCGCGCCATGGTTCGAACGCGGTGCTCGTCTCTTGCAGCGCGGTCAGGCCACGGCCCAGACGAACCAGACCGAAGTCGCCTTGCAGGCCGACCCGGCTCTGGCCCTGGAACAGTGGGCGGGTGACGCTTTCCAGCGTGCCCGTGTCCGGCTCGTAACGGATTTCCAATTGGAACAAGGCTTTCAGGCCATTGCCCAGATCTTCGGTGCCTTTGAAGCCCAGCGTGTTGTTGGCGCGCTTGCCGATGGCCAGCGTCTGGTCCGTGCGCTTGACAAGGCCGGCGTCAACGGTACCGTAGATCTGCACGGCGCTTTGTGCTTGTGCAACGCTGGCGAAGGCGCCCAGAAGTGTCAGAGCCAAAAGTGATTTTTTCATGGTTCAATCCTTAAAAGTAAATCGGTAGGATCCGTAGAGCATTGAGTTGTTTGAGTTTCTGAACGCTTGGATAGGGTGAACTTTAATTGCTTGCTGCCTCAAGAATTGCGTGTTGATCAATTATGAGGGCTCACCTTGGTTGAAAGCCACTAATTCGAGTCGTGCTGTTGTATTTTTGAAACGCTGTGCCATCCCGGAGGCGCGGTTCTATGCACAATGCGTATTTTTTTGGATTTTCCTGGACGTTGCCTGGACGTTGCCCGGATATGCCCCATCGGGCGGCGCCGCGGCAGCCGCCTCTCGGCACAATCGCGGATTACGGCGCAGAGCCCAGCGTCACTTCGCCTTCGAACACCGTCACCGCCGGTCCCGTCAGGTAGACCGGGGCGCCGGCGCCGGCCCACGCGACCGCCAGTTCGCCGCCGCGCGCACTGACCCGCACGGGCGAGTCGAGCAGGCCGCGCAGGATGCCGGCCACCACCGCCGCGCAGGCGCCGGTGCCGCAGGCCAGCGTTTCACCGGCGCCGCGCTCGTACACCCGCAGCAGGATGCGATGGCGATCGACGATTTGCATGAAGCCGGCGTTGACCCGCTTCGGGAACCGCGGGTGGTGCTCGATCAGCGGGCCGCTGTGCTCGACCGGCGCCGCGTCGACGTCGTCGACCACTTGCACCGCGTGCGGGTTGCCCATCGACACGACCGAGAACAACACGGTCGAGGCGCCGCCCGGCAGCGCGATCGACAGCGGCCACAAGGTGTCGCCGTTCTCGGCCCGGCCAGCCAGGCCGGCGCTGTCGAACGGCACTAGCGCCGGCGCCAGTACCGGCGCGCCCATGTCGACCGTCACGCTGCCGTCGTCCTCCAGGCGCGGCGCGATGATGCCGTTCATGGTCTGCACGCGGATCGCGCGCTGCGTCGTCAAGCCTTTTTCGCTGACGAACTTGACGAAGGCGCGGGCGCCGTTGCCGCACTGTTCGACTTCGCCGCCGTCATTATTAAAAATGCGGTAGCGAAAGTCGCAGCCTTCGGTGTCGCTTTTCTGCACCACCAGCACTTGGTCGGCGCCGATGCCGAAGCGGCGATCGGCCAGCGCCGCCCATTGCTGCGTGGACAGGTCGACCTGCTGGTTGATGGCGTCGACAACGATAAAGTCGTTGCCGGCGCCATGCATCTTGGTAAATTTGAGTTTCATGCCACAAGTATATCGATTTATGTGGCGTAAGGCGACACTTCGCCGGCCGGGCGCGTCTTGAAGCGCTTGTGGGTCCAGAAGTATTCGGCCGGCGCCTCGCGCACGCGCTCCTCGATGAATGCGTTCATGCGGCGCGCAGCGTCGACCATGTCGTCGCCGGGGTAGTTGGCAAACGCCGGGTAGAACCTGACGGTCCAACCTTGGTAGTTGGGCAGGTAGGTTGCCACCACCGGGATCACCTGGGCGTTGGCGGCCGCCGCGATGCGCCCGGGCGCCGTCAGGGTCGCCGCCGGCACGCCGAAAAACGGCACGAAGGGCGCGTCCTTGTCGCCGAAATCCATGTCCGGCAGCATAAAGTAGGGCACGCCCTCGCGCAGCGCGCGCATGATCGGCTTGACCCCTTGCTGGCGCGAGAACAGTTGCACCGGGCGAAAGCGCGAGCGGCCGCGCCGCAGCACGTCGTCGAAGGCGCGGTTCTTCTGCTGCACATAGATCGAGCACAGGCTCGATTCGAGCATCACCGCCACGCCGGCCACATCGAGGCTGACAAAGTGCGGGCACAGCAAGATCACCGGGCCCGCTTCGATCGCCGCCAGTGGCACGCCGGGCTCGACCCGGATCAGGCGGCGCAGCCGGGCCGGGCTCGCCCACCACAGGATGGCGCGCTCCCACACGCTGCGCGAATAGGCCTGGAAATGCTGGCGCGCCAGGCGCACCCGTTCGACGTCCGACAATTCCGGCATGCACAGGCGCAGGTTGGTCAAGGCGATGTGGCGCCGCGTCTTGAGCATCATGAACAGCGCGCTGCCGACGGCTTCGCCAAAGCGCCCCAGCAGCGGCAGCGGCAACCAGTGCAGCAGCCACATCAGCCCGAGCAGCAGCTTCATGCCGGCGCCTCGGTCTGCGCGGCGGGCGGGGCGACCCCGTCCGGCTGCTTGTAGCGGTTGTAGCTCCAGAAATACTGCGCCGGGCAGCGCGCGATCAGTTGCTCCATCGCGCGGTTGATGGCGCCGGCCTGGGCGGCGGCGCTGCCGCTCAGGCCGCCATCGAACGGCACGAAGCGCACCACGAAGCCTTTGCCGGCCGCCAGGCGCTCGGCGTAGACCAGGATCACCGCGGCGTCGCCCATCTGCGCCAGTTTGGCCGGCAGTGTCATGGTGTAGGCGCTGCGGCCGAAAAACGGCGCCCACACGCCTTCACCCTGTTGCGGTACCTGGTCCGGCAGCAGGCCGATCGGCTGGCCTTTTTTCAGCGTCCTGGCGAGGATCCGCACGCCCGCCAGGTTGGCCGGCGCCAGGTGCAGGTTGTGGCGCGCCCGGGCGCCTTCGATCAGCGGTTTCAGTGCCGCCTGCTTGGGCGGGCGGTACATCACGGTGAGCGGCGTGCGCAGCGCGATCTGTTGCGCGGTGATTTCAAAACAGCCCAGGTGTGGCGTCAGAAAGACAATCCCGCGGCCGGCGTCGAGTACCGCCTGCACGTGCGCCCAGTTCTCGTCGGTGGCGTGGCGCGCCACCCGTGCCGGTTGTGCGCACCAGACGAACGGCAGTTCGACGATGGCCTTGCCGGCCTCCGCCACCGCGCGCGACAGTTCGCTTTTGAAGCCGGCCGCCTCGAGGTTGGCGCGCATCCGGCGCCGGTACGACGGCGACGCCAGGTACACCAGCCAGCCGAACGCGGACCCGAGCAGGTGCAGCAGTGGCAGTGGCAAGAACGATAACAATCGAAAGAGGATGACGAGCATGGGGCGTTTAATGGGCTTAATGAGCGTGATGGGTGTGCGGCAGATGGCCGGGCGGTTTCAAGAGCCCAGCCAAAAAATCGTAAGGAGCGTAAAATACCACGTTGATGGATCCGCCGAGTTAACAGACAACTTGCGAAGCGGAATATAAATGTCGCTAAAGCGTCGCAGGCAAGTGCCCTTACTGCGACAACAATTTTTTTCCACAGTAACGGGAGCTTGCATGTCCAACGACTATCTTTTCACGTCCGAATCCGTCTCCGAAGGCCACCCCGACAAGGTTGCCGACCAGATTTCGGATGCCATCCTCGACGCCATCCTCGAGCAGGACCCGACCGCGCGCGTCGCCGCCGAAACGCTGTGCAACACCGGCCTGGTGGTGCTGGCCGGCGAGATCACCACCCACGCCAACGTCGACTATATTCAGGTCGCGCGCGAGACCATCAAGCGCATCGGCTACGACAACACCGAGTACGGCATCGACTACAAGGGTTGCGCGGTGATGGTGTGCTACGACAAGCAGTCGCCCGACATCGCCCAAGGCGTCGACGAAGGCGTCGGTATCGACCTCGACCAGGGCGCCGGCGACCAGGGCCTGATGTTCGGCTACGCCTGCGACGAGACGGCCGAGCTGATGCCTGCCGCCATCCATTACGCCCACCGCCTCGTCGAGCGCCAGTCGCAACTGCGCAAGGACGGCCGGCTGCCGTGGCTGCGCCCGGACGCCAAGTCGCAGGTGACGCTGCGCTACGTCGACGGCCGCCCGGTCGGGGTCGACACTGTCGTGCTGTCGACCCAGCACGCGCCGCACGTGTCGCACAGCCAGATCGAGGAAGCGGTGATCGAAGAGATCATCAAGCAGGTGCTGCCGCGCGAGTGGCTGGTTGGCACCCGCTACCTGGTCAATCCGACCGGGCGCTTCGTCATCGGCGGCCCGCAAGGCGACTGCGGCCTGACCGGCCGCAAGATCATCGTCGACACCTACGGCGGCGCCGCGCCGCACGGCGGCGGCGCGTTCTCCGGCAAGGACCCGTCCAAGGTCGACCGCTCGGCGGCGTACGCGGCCCGTTATGTCGCCAAGAACATTGTCGCCGCCGGCCTCGCGCGCCAGTGTCAGGTGCAGGTGAGCTACGCCATCGGCGTCGCCAAGCCGATCAACATCACCGTCTACACCGAAGGCACCGGCGTCATCGCCGACGACAAGATTGCCCGGCTGGTGATGGAACACTTCGATTTGCGCCCGAAAGGCATTGTCCTGATGCTCGATTTGCTGCGCCCGATCTACCAGAAGAGCGCTGCCTACGGCCACTTCGGCCGTGAAGAGCCGGAATTTACCTGGGAGCGCACCGACAAGATCGCGCTGCTGCGCGCCGAAGCCGGGCTGTCGTAAGACCGCCCGTGTCCGGTTTAATGGGGGCCCCGCGAACGCGCGGGGACCCCATTTTGTTCGCCATGCCGTTATCGCACCAAATCCTTGCTGCCTGTTCAATCCCTGTTCTGTGATAAACTTCTGCGTTCCGAGGAGCGTTGCGACGAATTCATTTTCGCCAGGCTCGGACCACACTGCGCTCACGTTACTTTTTTCTAACTGAAAGGAGGGCGTGATGAACGCCGTACTCAAAACCATCAACGACTACCACATCGCCGACATCAGCTTGGCCGCATGGGGTAACAAAGAAATCAAGATTGCCGAAACCGAAATGCCGGGCCTGATGGCGATTCGCGAAGAATTCGCCGCCAGCCAGCCATTGAAGGGCGCGCGCATCACCGGTTCGCTGCACATGACGATCCAGACGGCGGTATTGATCCAGACGCTCGAAGCGCTTGGCGCCGAAGTGCGCTGGGCCTCGTGCAACATCTACTCGACCCAGGACCACGCCGCCGCCGCCATCGCCGCCGCCGGCACCCCGGTGTTCGCCGTCAAGGGCGAAACGCTCGATGAGTACTGGGACTACACCCACCGCATCTTCGAGTGGCCCGGCGCCGGCGTGTATTCGAACATGATCCTCGACGACGGCGGCGACGCCACCTTGCTGCTGCACCTGGGTACGCGCGCCGAAACCGACATCACCGTGCTGGCCAACCCCGGCTCGGAAGAAGAAATCTGCCTGTTCAATTCGATCAGGGCGCACCTGGCAAAAGACGCCACCTGGTACTCGAAGCGCCTGCCGGCCATCCTCGGCGTGACCGAAGAAACCACGACCGGCGTGCACCGCCTGTACCAGATGCACAAGGAAGGCAAACTCGCCTTCCCGGCCATCAACGTCAACGATTCCGTCACCAAGTCGAAGTTCGACAACTTGTATGGCTGCCGCGAATCGCTGGTCGACGGCATCAAGCGCGCCACCGACGTCATGATCGCCGGCAAGGTCGCCGTCATCGCCGGCTATGGCGACGTCGGCAAGGGCTCGGCTCAGGCCATGCGCGCGCTGTCGGCCCAGGTCTGGGTCACCGAAATCGACCCGATCTGCGCGCTGCAGGCGGCGATGGAAGGCTACCGCGTGGTGACGATGGATTACGCCGCCGAACACGGCGACATTTTTGTGACCTGCACCGGCAACTATCACATCCTCACCGAACAGCACATGCTGGCGATGAAAGACCAGGCGATCGTCTGCAACATCGGCCACTTCGACAACGAAATCGACGTCGCCTCGCTCAAAAAATACGAGTGGGACAACATCAAGCCGCAAGTCGATCACGTGATCTTCCCATCCGGCAAGCGCATCATCCTGTTGGCCGAAGGCCGCCTGGTCAACCTCGGTTGCGGCACCGGCCATCCGTCGTACGTGATGAGCTCGTCGTTCGCGAACCAGACCATCGCCCAGATCGAGCTGTTCGCCAACATCGCCAAGTACCCGGTCGGCGTCTACGTGCTGCCGAAGCACCTGGACGAGAAAGTGGCGCGCCTGCAGCTTAAAAAGCTCAACGCCCAGCTGACCGTGCTGACCGACGAGCAAGCCGCCTACATCACGGTCAGCAAGGATGGCCCGTACAAGCCGGATCACTATCGGTATTGATCTGCATCGGTAACAGCAGTCTCCTGGCGCGGCACCGTCCGCGCCAGTTCTTACCGCATTACATAAAAATCAAAAAGGTTCCCATGCGCCTGTTGCTGACCTGGATAATCAACGCCGCCGCCCTGATGGCGCTGCCTTACCTGATGCATTCCGTCAGCGTGACCAGCATCAAAGCCGCTTTCATCGCCGCCCTCGTGCTGGGCCTGGTGAACACCCTGATCCGGCCCGTGCTGGTGCTGCTGACCTTGCCGGTGACGTTCCTCTCGCTCGGCCTGTTCATCTTGGTGATCAATGGCTTGCTGTTCTGGGGCGTGGCGCAGATGGTGGGCGGTTTCCATGTCGCCGGATTCTGGTCGGCGATGCTGGCGGCGATTTTGTACAGCGTGATCTCGTGGGCCTTGTCTACTTTACTGCTCGGAAAAGATGGAAACGAATAATTTCAGCATCGAATTTTACCCGCCCAAGGCAGCCGAGGGCGCCGACAAATTGCGCGCCGCGCGCGCCACGCTTGCCGCACTCAAGCCCAAATATTTCTCGGTCACTTTCGGCGCCGGCGGCAGCACCCAGCAGGGCACGCTCGACACGGTGCGCGAGATCCTGGCCGAAGGCCACGTCGCCGCGCCGCACCTGTCGTGCGTCGGCGCCTCGCGCGAATCGATCCGCGCCATCCTGGCCGAATTCACGTCGCACGGCATCCAGCGCCTGGTGGCGCTGCGCGGCGATTTGCCGAGCGGCTACGGCGGCGCCGGCGAACTGCGCTACGCCAGCGACCTGGTCGAATTCATCCGCCTCGAGACCGGCGACCAGTTCCATATCGAGGTGGCGGCCTATCCCGAAATGCACCCGCAGGCGCGCTCGCCGCAGGACGACTTGCAGAATTTCGCGCGCAAGGTGCACGCTGGCGCCAATGCCGCCATCACCCAGTATTTTTATAATGCCGACGCCTATTTTCAGTTCGTCGACAACGTGCGCAAACTGGGCGTCGACGTGCCGATCGTGGCCGGCATCATGCCGATCACCAACTACACCCAGCTGGTGCGGTTTTCCGACATGTGCGGCGCCGAGATCCCGCGCTGGGTGCGCCTGAAGCTGGCCGGCTTCGGCGACGACAGCGCCTCGATCAAGGCATTCGGCCTCGACGTAGTCAGTGCCATGGGTGAGCGCCTGCTGGCCGGCGGCGCGCCGGGCCTGCATTTTTACAGCATGAACCAGGCCGGGCCGACCACGGCCTTGTGGCGGCGGCTGGCAAAATAAGCACATAAGCGCGCTAAGAGAGCGTTAGATAATTAAATAACACTTGCCTTACTCATCGCCCAAGGTTTCCGTCCGACTAATTTTCCAAGGGCGATGTAACAGCCCGTGAGC
>Ga0326734_1000173_pt1 | contig 19114 bp, 19 predicted proteins | sample 15_GP2_1315_FD_207944 | JGI IMG/M metagenome (GOLD analysis project Ga0326734, IMG submission 207944) | Glacier ice microbial communities from Ngari, Tibet, China - 15_GP2_131.5 | ecosystem: Environmental > Aquatic > Freshwater > Ice > Glacier | place: China: Ngari, Tibet | collected 2018-07-18 | reverse complement strand
CAAAAGATGGAAACCAGACCACGTTTAAACTCTTCCCGCAGCAGGTAACTATGTTGAAGGACGTGCAAGCCTATCCGTTTAATACATTCTTCAAGTATCGGCAAGCAGGTTGTACTACCTTAGCCTTAGCCTGGATGTTACATTGTATAGTGTTCAGCACCGACAAAGAATACGTCCTAGCATCCTGTAATCTTGCACTATCCAACAGCATGATGGACACCTTGCGCGGCATAATGGGTCACCTACCACGTTTCCTGCGACCCATTCCCGTGGTAGGCCACAACAGCAAGCGCCGTATCTTGTTTGAAAACGGCAACTGCCTATCGACTGTGAACATTAGTAGTGACGGTGTACGAGGCAGCAATCCAGACTTGCTTATCATTGACGAATTTATGTACGCGAATAAAATGGATGATTTTATGGCCTCAGTCCTTGGCTCTCTTTCTGTCGGAGCAGAAGTCATCGCAATCAGCGGTCCACGATTTGGCTGCGAGAGCCATCGCATATCGACTAGCAGCCACGTGCGTTGCTTTCAGTGGTACCAAGACCCGCGATACAACCAGGACCTTTGGTGGGAACAAGACATTTATGGCAAACATGGTAACTATATTGGTACAGCTAAAATCACTAATCTACCCGAAACAGAACACTTGACGTTACTTCGGAAAGGGTATCTACCACAATCTTCGTGGAGCCAGAAACTCAGGAAAGATGTGATGAGCGAGGAAATGGCTAGTGAGCATTTTAACTCTGATTTTTACGGACATGAATAGAGAATGGGGGCTTCGGCCCCTATTTCCATTTATAGCGGGTATTTACTGATAGACTTACTTATCAATGGCTAACCTTATTTCCGCTGCCGACAAAAACCGGCTGTACACCGATGTTAAAGTGCTTATGGGTTATCCTGTACGCCAATACACCGAACTCTCGGACCCTGCAATGGATTCCATGTTCCGCATGTCCCTCGAAGAATACAGTGCTATGATTCACACGTGGCTGGTGGAACAGCAGTGGGGTAGTTTGCAGGGTGTAGAAATCGACGGTGCTAACTTTGTTTACGCATTAACGACTAAAACCCTGGACTGGGAACATAGTTTCACACATGCTTACAGCAAGCAGTTGGGAATAGGCGGCGATGGCCCCTGGGAGCTAAAGAAGGATTACGTGGAAATCAGTGCAAACACACAGGTCTACTCGATTCCTGCCAACCGTGAAATCAACGAGGTTCTATGGTCTACCCCACCCGTAGTAGGCTCTGGCTCAATGGGTGGGGCTGAATGGCTTCCTGGTAGCATGGGGTGGCAATATAATGGCATTGAGGCTGCGGCTATGCTACCAGCGTTTGGGATGCTACTAAATGCGCAGGACCGTCAGCAGAAGCGTCGAATCCTCATGTCGGAAATGTCGTACCGTGTCACTGCCGGACCTAAGAAAACCAAACTTTTACATTTATACCCAATGCCGGGCAGCCGGGATGAAATGCCAAGCGCCGCAGGACGACACTTGGCTGGCAGCCGTGTATGGTATTTCTACTACGACACCAACAACCTGGGCCGAAAGAAGTGCTTGGAACAAAACGATGATATTATCAAGCTGCCTGACGATGTACCATTACAGAAAATGCACTGGGATAAAATGAACCTGATTGCTCAGACCCGTATCCGGAAAATTCTGACAGCCAAAACGCACACTTACGTCGGTAAAATTCGTGGCACTTTCAAAGGCGAAATGACAGGCCTGAAGGAAGGCGCTACCATCGGTATGGACTATGAAATGTTTCTCTCCGAGGGTAAAGAACTAATGGCGTCTGTAAGCGAAGAAGTTGAGAAATCCTTGGAGAAGCTGAGTAATGCAGCCCAGATGGCCTTGAAAGCACAAATAGCTGAAGACCTTAATCGAGTACTGAGCAAGCAAGCTTCGCTCACACAGTTTATGATGGGTTAATATGGCTAAGAAAAAATCACGCAACCCAGACCCGTTTGCTTTCTTCAAACAAAGCGACTTTGATTACGAGCAAGTAATGGCTCGGGAGTTCCATACCGTAGACAATAAATTTACTGTAACGATTTTCCGAGTTAATTCGGTGACTACCCAATCTACTGGCAACCGCTACCAAGTAAGTGAGTCGCGCAGTCGGCAGAAAACCTTTCATGCCCCCGTGGAATTTGCCGCCCAAATTGAAGCCGGTGTGGCCTCTTTCAAGTACCTAGGCGGCACCGGTATTCAGAAGCAGGAATACGAAAGCTTTAGCTGCAACATTTTCCTGGCTGATTTGGAGACCAAGAATGTGGTGATTCGCTCCGGCGATTACTTGCTGTTTAATGACGGTGACAAAGACCGCTTTTTTGAAATCACTACGATTACCACGGTTAACACTGGCAACGGACGCGGCTTCAAGCCTGTGTTCGCTCACATTGTTGCCGTATTAAAAGGCGACGCTAGCATCCCTGATGCACTCAAAAAAACCTAACAACATTATGAACAAGAAAAACGCTCGTCGCCCGTGCAACTGCGGTACTAGCAAACCTCGCCGCTAACATGGAACCCCCAACCTTCTACACTACCGTACTCCCTGCTCTTGTACTAGCAGTCCTCAATTACTTTTTAGTTGTTTTCATTGACTTCTGCTTCAATGAAAATAATATTTTGGACTGGTACTATCGTTTTCTGATGATTCGGGTTGAACCCCTTAGTAGGAAGCTGGCTAAGGTCCTAGGGCTATGTGCCGTTTGTATGGGGTTCTGGGTTGGAGTTGGTGTTTACTCTTTGCATTTCTGGTATTTAGGGTTACACCCGCTTGGTTTCATTGCTTTCACGGCTTTGAGCCAGTATCTTCTTATTAAACGATTCGTCGCCCCTGTTGACGATAACAATTAGCCCACCCATGCTCTACGGTACCATCATTGACCTCAACATTAACGCCAACATCGCCAGCTCGGTTAGCGATGCCCAGGTGGAAGCACTTCACGACTTCATTACGTTCTGCGGCGAAGAAATACCAATTCAAGGCCCCATCGTTGTCAACTTAGAGCCGAAGATGGATAAGGGTGTGATTACCACCGGTGGTTTCAACCTGGAAGATAAGACGATTAAGACCCGCTGGGAGGGCCGAGCCTTCGTGGACGTACTGCGGACCATCGCGCACGAGTTAGTCCACTACGGCCAGTTAGAACGCGGCGAATTCGATGACCCTAACTATATGCACCAGGATATTGGTGGCCCCATCGAAGACGAAGCTAACGCTGTTGCTGGTGTTTTGATTAAACGCTTTGCTCAGGAGCGCAATGCCCGGTATATCTACTCATTGGACGAGAATTATCGCCACCGGTTGCTTGCAAATGCCGGTTTGCTCAAAGGATAACGCAGATGTCCTCTATTTAGATTAAAGCTAAATGGAAGACGAAAATTTCCTGGGTTTTCACCTAGAGCCGAATCCAGACCACGACCCTGGGTTCACCCATGAAGAACGGGTAATACAACTTCTGTCACAATTGGTGTCGGGTGGAAACTTCACGGGGTCAACATCCAGCACGGGCACTGACGGCCCAGTAACCTTAGTAACTGGTCAAACCATTAACGTAAAGGTCCTGAACGGACTAGGTTCTCAGACCAACCCAACGGTTGCGGTTAGTAACTTACCTATTGTTCAAGCTGTCTCGGCCAACTCTTTACCACTTCCTATCGGTGCGGCCACAGAATCAACCCTTAGCGCCCTTAATTTTAAGATACCCAATCTGGGTGTCACCAGTAAAGTCAATGCCCTGCCGGTGGTTCTGGCAACTGACCACGCTAGCATTGGTGTCACTGTTGGTAACTTCCCGAACAACCAAAACGTGTTGCTCACCAACTGGGCGGCTCAACCACCAGTTCAAATAGCATCCGGTCAATTTGTTGCTGTTTCCAACTTGCCGCTTGAGCAAGATGTTTTTGTTAAAAACTTTCCGGCTATCCAACCCACCGTCTTGGCTCCCGGCCAAACGGTTAACATCGGCAATTTCCCTTTTAGCCAGACTGTATCGGTTAACAATTTCCCCGCAACCCAAACCGTTGCTGGCACCATAACCGTTGGTAACCAAATTTCGGGCTTTGCTAAGGACTCTACGTTTGTCAAAGACGTGGACGGTGGTATCCTTACCCACATTCTGAATCTACCTGCTGTACAAGCAGTTAGTGGGACAGTTAACGTAGGTAATTTCCCTCCTGCTGTCACCAGTGTCAGCATTAACAACCTCCCGGCCACGCAGAACGTCTCTGTTAATAACTTTCCGGTTTCACAAGCGGTCACTGGTACGTTTTTCCCTACTAGTCAGGCTGTTACCGGTACGTTCTTCCAGGCTACACAGAATGTTAGTGGTACCGTTGTGGTTAGTAACTTTCCTAGCACTCAGCTCATCACTGGTAGTGTTGATGTAGGTAACTTCCCGGCTACACAAGCCGTGACCGGTCCTCTGACAAACATCCAGTTGCGGGCAACTCCCGTGAACGTACTGGGTGACTTCTACCCAGCCACACAGGCTGTATCATTAGCCATTAACAATCCCGATGTAACGGACCGTGCCAGCCGTGTGCTGGGACATGTGCTTATTGACAACACCTCTCTGGCGGTCACTGTCACTAACATTCCTTCGACACAAACCGTCACCGGCACTGTGAGCGTGGGTAACTTCCCGACCATACAAAATGTCAACATCAGCGGCTGGGATAACGCGACAACGTTGAACATCGGCAACTTCCCAGTTAGCCAAGCAGTTACTGGTAACTTCTTTCAAACTATCCAACCTGTTTCCGGTGCTGTTAACATTGGTAACTTCCCTGCCACTCAAGCAGTTAGCGGAAATTTCTTCCAAGCCACCCAGCCTGTAAGCGGTGCTGTTAACATTGGTAACTTCCCAACCCTTCAAACGGTTGCGGTGGCGTCTTTCCCAACGGGTCAGACCGTTAATGTCGGCAACTTCCCATCTGAGCCACTTACCGTTACCGGTACGTTCTTCCAGGCTACCCAGCCGGTGTCTTTGGCAACCAACACCCCCGATGTAACGGACCGTGCGGCTCGTTTGCTTGGTCACGTCACCGTCGATAACACCAGTCTGAATGTCAATGGAACTATATCCGTGGGCAACTTCCCTGCAAGTCAGGCGGTAACTGGTGCGTTCTTCCAATCTGTTCAACCAGTTTCGGGCAGCGTAAACGTGGGCAACTTCCCAGCCGTGCAAACGGTGAGCGTGAACAACCTACCAGCCATCCAGAACGTGGCTATCACGTCGCTAGCAAGTGGTCAGACTATTGCGGTTAATAACTTCCCCGCGAGTCAGGCTGTCACTGGGGCTTTCTTCCAGGCCAGCCAGCCGGTTTCATTAGCCATTAACAACCCTGACGTCACGGACCGTGCCAGCCGAGTGCTAGGGCATGTCGTGGTTGACAATCCGACTTTGGCGGTAACTGGTGCTTTCTTCCAGGCTACGCAACCCGTGAGTGGTACCATTGCCGTGACCAACTTCCCCGCCAACCAAACGGTGAGCGGCGCTGTTAGCATCACCAACTTCCCGGCTACGCAGAACGTTGCGGTAACCTCCTTCCCAACGGGCCAAACGGTCAATGTCGGTAATTTCCCAGCCAGCCAGACTGTCAATGGTTCGGTAAACATCGGTAACTTACCTGCTACGCAGACCGTCAACGGCTCGGTGTCAGTTTCTAACTTCCCGGTTACACAAGGCGTTAGCGGCACAACAAACGTAGGTAACTTCCCTGCTTCGCAAGCGGTAACTGGTGACTTTTACCCTGTTACACAAGCCGTCAGTGGGTCGATTTCGGTTTCAAACCTTCCGACTACCCAGGCTGTTAGCGGCACTTTCTTCCAGGCAGTTCAGCCCGTTAGCGGGTCAGTTAACGTCAGCAACTTCCCTGCTTCACAAGCGGTAACCGGCGCTTTTTTCCAGACTACACAACCCGTATCCGGAAGCGTATCCGTAGGTAACTTCCCGGCTACGCAAGTTATTTCTGCCACCAGTCTTCCTCTCCCAACCGGTGCGGCACAAGATGGTACAGACATCACCACCCCCACGGCAATGCCTGCGGGTGGCTCAGGTAGCCGTGGCTGGTTGTCAGCAATTTGGACCAAGCTTAACGGCACTCTTTCTACTTCACGTACTTGGAGCCTGAGCAATACTACAGATAGTGTAAATATTGGCAACTTCCCGGCAACGCAGCCTGTAAGTGGTTCTGTCAACGTTGGAAACTTCCCGCTTCTCTCGACAGCTCCGGCTTCTGATACTGGTCAGACAGCTATCGCAGTTCGTATCATTTCGCAATTAGGCGCTGGTACTGGTGGGGGCACCGCTAGCTCGGTAACCATCAGCGATGGTACTACAGCCACGCAGAAAATGTCAATTGACGCTAGTGGACGAGTATCTGTCGTAGTTTCCAACTTCCCAGTTATCCAATCGGTTGGTATTGCCACTACGGCTAACACAGTTACCGTAGGTAATACTTCACTGGCGGTTACCGGTACATTTTTTCAAGCTACGCAGCCTGTATCTGGCTCGGTAAACGTAGGTAATTTTCCTGCAATTCAATCAGTGGGTATTGCTACCACTGCCAATACGGTTACTGTAGGTAACAGCTCGTTACCTGTAACCGGAACATTTTTCCAGGCCACCCAACCTGTTAGTGGTTCTGTCAACGTCGGAAACTTCCCTGCTACTCAAGCTGTTAGTGGCGCTGTTTCAGTATCCAACTTCCCGGCTATCCAATCAGTCGGTATTACCAGCAGCGCCAACACGGTCACTGTAGGTAATACTTCTTTGGCTGTTACTGGTACGTTCTACCCAACAACGCAGCCTGTTTCTGGTGTGGTTACGGTAGATAACATCCCGCTTCTTTCAACAGCCCCAGCTTCCGATACTGGGCAAACTGCAATTGCAGTTCGCATCATTTCGCAATTAGGCGCTGGTACTGGTGTTGGTACCACAGCTAGCTCAGTAACCATTAGCGATGGTGTTATGTCCGCCCAGAAGATGTCAATTGACGCTACTGGGCGAGTCTCTGTCGTAGTTACTAACTTTCCTGCTATTCAGTCAGTAGGTATCGCTACTACTGCCAATACAGTCACAGTAGGTAACACCTCCTTGCCTGTCACAGGTACTTTCTTCCAGGCTACGCAACCTGTAAGCGGTTCTGTCAACGTTGGTAACTTCCCGGCCATTCAATCGGTTGGCATTGCCACAACGGCCAATACGGTCACTGTAGGCAACGCTTCCCTTGCAGTAACCGGGACTTTCTTCCAAACTACCCAACCGGTATCTGGGTCTGTCAGCGTTGGTAACTTCCCTGCGACACAGGCAGTAAGCGGTGCGTTCTTCCCAACAACGCAGCCTGTTTCAGGTTCTGTTACGGTAGATAATCTTCCGCTTCTCTCGACAGCTCCGGCTTCCGATACTGGGCAAACTGCTATTGGCGTTCGTATTATTTCGCAATTAGGTGCTAGCTCGGTAACCATCAGCGATGGTACTACGGCTACACAGAAAATGTCAATTGATGCTAGTGGACGAGTATCTGTCGTAGTTTCCAACTTCCCAGCTACTCAAGCTGTGTCAGGTTCCGTTGGTATCTTAGCTGGTACTGCGGCTATTGGTTCAGTTTCGGTTTCCAACTTCCCAGCCAGCCAAGCTGTGACAGGCACATTCTTTCAGACTACTCAGCCAGTTTCTGCTGTAGCTCTAACAGACGGAACACTGAAAGCACAGATGCAGGTACTGAGTACTACTGGTGTTGCTACCGCTGTTGGACTAGCAGCCGGTAACATTGCGTTACCAGTTCAACTTGGTACCACAGCTCAACTTGCCGCAGGTATTACGGCTGCGGCCACGCCTCACGGAAGTTTGCGTGTTACCGCTGACCCTACTAACGTTTTCTATGATGCCTTTGCTGGCTCTGTCTTGGACACGGTTGACCGCTGGAACACTACAGGTACTGCGCCAACACAAAGCTCAGGTACGTTGACTTTTCCGGCTGCTGCCCTTGCCACAACTTCCATCTTGTCATCTAAACCATTGATGACCATAACATCCTCTCAGTTTCTATTCCCAGCGATAGTTGCTAAATTGGAAACTGCTGTTGGAACTGGTGTTGGTCGTTTCTTCGGACTCGGTACGCCGCCTACTACTCCTTCAACTACTTCGTTGGCTCAGGAAGGTGTTGGATTTGAACTTGACGCCACTAGTGGGGCTTTGCAAGCCGTTACGTACACTAGCGGTGCGAAAACGGTTATTGCTGCTTTGACCAAGCCTACGGATGGCTTGAACCACCGGTATGCTATGCAATACCGTAACAGCCGGAACTTCTGGTTTATTGACGATATTAACGTTTTTGTGGCTACCGCTGGATTCTTGAACAATACCCTTCAAGACCTGAACGTATTGGTGTCCACCGTGAGCGGGGCAGCACCTTTAAACTCACCATCGCTAGTATTGACAGGTATAGGTGTTGGCGATTTAGCTCGTCAAGCTACTCAGATAGGCGACGGTACTTTTGGTTGGCGCAAGGCGAGTGTCGGCAGACATGGTGGCCTAAGCATTAAAGGCGCGGCGATTCCTGCCGTCAGTGTGGCAATAGCTGCCGCTGGCACCGGAACGCTCGGTCCTGTTGATGTCAGCGAAGCTGGTAATGCAACCTTTATTGTCAAGAACACTGTAGCAGCCTCACCTTATGGTGCGGGTATGGTGCTAGTGTTTGAGCAATCCGACGATAACGTATCGTGGGCACCATTGCTTGTAGTACGAGCCTCAGACGGTGCCAGTGTTAGCACTCATACCGCTGCCGCTAACACAGCCAATGCGTCCCTCATGTTTGACACCGCGATGGAAGGCGTTAGCTTCGCCCGAGTCCGTGTTACCTCGGGTCCAGCCACAAACGGTGCTACATTGGTTTTCCAAGGCGGTAGCCTTGCTTTTAGCCCATCGGTCAGTGCAGTTCCTCAGCCTATTACTAAAGGTACACAAGGTATTGCCGGTGTCACCACCCAAGACCTGAAAGATGCTGGACGTGCCATCGTCACGTACTACTCGCTCATTCCGGTACTGAGTACAGCTACCGATACATTGCAGTCATTGACTGGTACTAAAGGTAATGCTACGGTAGCTGCTACTGTAACTCCGGCTGTTGTTACCGCTGGTAAAACGATGCGTATTCAACGTATGTGGGCCACTTACATTGCCACAGCTACTTCAGGTTTTGGTGTTGTACGTTTGCGTTATAACGTAGCCGGAGTAGCCGCTATCACTAGCCCCATACTTCTTACCCTGGCTGTAGGTTCTGCTAGTCCGGTAGCCGTTAACGCAACCGGTAGCCAAGATGCCAGCGTTCCCGATGGACTAGAAGTAGCCGCAGGTACTGGTATTGGTGTCAGTGTCCAAGGCTTTGCTGCTGCTACTGCCACCGCCGTAGGTTACATCATGGTTGGCATCAGTGGATATGAGTACTAATAAGGCTCACCACTCGTCTTCCATTGCATCAGAGTATCGGAGTCGCACATACGGCTCCAAATGCTCACAGTGAGCTTGAAAAGCTTGTTCAGCGCCAATCCCAATGTAGAACCATTCCCCTCGGGAGTGGTCCTCACGGAATCGAGCGTGAATGAGCTTTTCAAGTTTAAATGGGTGGGCTGATTTGAATACGCTGGCTATTATTAATTTCCCTGGTGACGCCGTTTGCTCTTCTCGCAGGCGGCGTTCTGGTTTTTTACTCACCCCGATTTTGTGGTGGCCGGTATCTTCGTTCAGGAATAGGTAAACGTACATGGTGTTAACGGCGTCGGGTGCGTCCAGTCTTGCGGACCAATTTACGCTTCCCCGGTTCTGGAATTAATTCTGGAATTTCTTTCGGAATAGGTGTCGTAATAGAACTCAAGTCCACTGGTTTAAGTTTCTGTTTTACAGGCTCTTTAGGTGTCGTAATAGGTATCGGAATCGGCTCAACAATCAAGGAGGCTAACATTTGTAACTGGGTCTGCTTCTTGGTAGCTTTGTAGTTCTCGGCCCGTTCTTTGTTTTCCTTGCTCACCATGTTCATGTGGCTGCCACCAAATAGCTGTTTCTGAGTCAAATTGTGGGCTATCTTCTTGATGATAGCAGCGTCCGCTTTGAACTTATGGAGCAGGGGTGCCTTGATTTTGTGGTCAATGCGTCCGTCTGCGTGAATCCATATAAGCCCGGCGTAAGGCGGCACTTGGTCTTCCCTTATCAGACAGGCCGGGCAAACGTAGGTAAAATACGAGCAAGCCAAATGGGTTACAGCACCTTGTTTGCTGACCTTGGCGTAGGGACCTTTCGCCAGGGTAGTGTGTTTGAATATTTTCTTGAAGTCTGCTTTGAAATCCGAGGCACTGATTTTGATTTCGAACTCGCACAAGTTACCGCCCGAGTTAACGCTAATGATGTCGCATTCGTGTAGGGCCATTGTCTGAAAGTTTGCGCAGATAGGGGAGTGACCCATTTCAAACAATTGGCGACCCAAGATGGTGGTGATTTCTTTACTATCCATGTTGTTGACTACAAGGAAGTTCATCCTTGTATTTCTCAATAAATAGCTGCTTATTCACCTCCCACTGCTGATTTGTCTCCCCTACCGACATGTGAGTGACGCGGATGCTGGTGACCACACCAATATTGTGGCCTTCCAGGTAGTTAGGGAAAGTGAAACCCAAGTCGTAAAAATGGAACCCAGGGATGGACTCATCCCATTTGTGGGTAACCGCTTTCCAGTTGCAAGCGATGAACAAGCCGTCGAGGACGATAACAGGTTCAATCGCATTACCTTGCTCCGGACTGTACGTGCAGGCGTAGGTACCACTATGATTATGGTGGTTTACAATACCTACCATGTTCTCACGCTTTGTCCACCAGCACCCGTTAGCTGGCATTTCTTTTCGCACACCAGCAAGACCAATAATGTCGTAGTCGGTGTTTTGGAAATGATGGAGCAAGCGAACGCCCCAATCTGAAGTCACCATTTTCAAGTCGTCGTGCATAAAAACGATGTGGTCGTACTTAGCAACGGCCGCAGCTTCGTTATACACACTCGAAAGACTATTGCCAGGGTTTTCGGCCTGAATCATTTCTATCCGGTCTCCTAGGCCCGAAGTGGACATGACATGGTTGCGGTACCAATCACTGTGCTTGCGGGTACTGACAACGACGGTCAGGCCCGGTAGAGGTTTCTTGTATCTTGCCATCTTGGTGTGGTGCAAACAAAAAGGGCTAGCGATTGCCAGCCCTTTTTTACTTATGGTGCGTCTAGTTATTCACCTTCTGTGGTGAATGATTCACCCTCAGGTGTACTAAACGTAATGGTTTTGGGGGCAAACGCTGCCACGTTGAAGTCCACGCGGGAGCGTTTGTTGAGTACCTTGTTGGCTTCGCGCTCACGCAGGGTAGATACTTCTTTGATTTTGGTTTCTACAACACCAACCACGCGGAACGTTTCGCTGCCGCCGAATTCGTCAACCGCTACTGCGATGGCAGCCGTGGGGTCTTCGTCTTCTACGAGGTAGGTGATTTTGGTTTCTTTGACTTTGCCGTTCTTGTCTGCTTCGCCTTCGAAAGCCAGGGTGACGTTATAAAATGTTGACATGGTGGTGTTGATAGTTTTGTAGGAATTGTTACCTGACCAAAAATACGGTCTACAACCAATGCGACGAAAGTAAATCGTTAAATCTTTTTCTCAGCATTGCAAAAGATGGCAATACACTCGGATTCCCAGTCGATGTTTTTGTAAGGCGCGTATTCCTTTTGCAGCCGGGGCAGGTTTACTTCCATGTGCCGGATAAACCGGTTCAGAATGTCGCCGTAGTTATCAGGTGTCAGGATTTCAATCAGCCGCCGCGTTACCGGGAAGGCGTTGGCGTAGGTGTCCTTTAGCTCGTCGCTCTGAACTATATGTGCCATCACGACTTCGCCCAGGACTTGCATATACTCGGCACATTTACGGGCAAAAGGGGCAAATTCTTCGCCGCCGTACAGCAGGCCCACTTCAAAAAAGCGCAGATAGGCCTTGTCTTTTTCTTCTTGGGTCATACCCAAGAGCCTTTCCCGAATGGTATCCGGGTTGCAGAGGCGGGGGCTACCATTATACATAGCCCGTAATTCTTTTTATGTAAGTGTCCACAATTACCACCACGTCGTCGTCATTCTTGGCTGGCTTTGCTTCCATTGCGTACCGAATGAACTCCTGGAATAGGGTGGCGTAGGTTAAAACTTCTAGGTCTGTAATCCGTTTCACCAGCGAATACATGATGGGGAAATAAAACTGCTGCATCGAATTGAAATTTTCTTCTGTCTGAGTCCGGGCTAAGTAATTCATGGTACCTTCGACGTAACGGGCAAACCGGAACTGCTTCGCGGTGTCTTCCAGGTCAAAGGAAAAGCCTTCTGCGATTAGCTTGGCGTGGTATAATATGCTTTCACCGCTAGGAATGTTATTAACAGTATTAGCTAGGGATGCTGGTATAATTAGTTGCCAGTACTGATGCTGGCTATTAGTTAGTCGTCTCATTAATTATTCGTCAAAAGGATTAGGGCTACTAGTTCGTATCATGGGTGGCTTTACCACATCTTCTTCCAAAGTTTCATCCCCGCAGAGAGCTAGAATACGCTCTCTGAGCTTGTGGAAAAATGGGTGGTTGCTGCGAATGCTCTGCGCAGATTTAGGGAACTCAAGGTTAATGTTGAGCAAGTCCCCACCACATTCTGTAATTCGCAGAAACATGTTGTAGGTGTAGTCATTGTGAGACGGAACCTTGAATTTAGCTCGGCAAAAGTTGAAGCTTTTGATGCCGTCTTGGAAAGTGCCGGTAGTTAACCGCTCCTTAATTTGTGCGATAAACTGGATTTCCGCCTCAGAGGCCATATTCTTGGGGGTTAAGACCGAAATGTTCTACCAATTGCGGCCGGTAATCTTTACATTTGAGAATCTGGCATTCACCAGTTGGTGGGATGTATACAATAAAGCAATCAGCGGCAACAATTCCGGCGTCATGCAGCATTAGCCGGTAGATGCTGGTCTGCACCGAGTAGTGGTTCATGTTGCAGTCTTTCTGGTTGGCAAACTCGTGCAGCATGTTGCCGTAGCTGCGGTCCTTGTCAGTTTTTAATGCCTTGTTCGTCTTCCAGTCTAAAATGTAGATAGTTCCATCTACGGACATAAACAAAGCGTCTAGGGTACCAGCCAGCTTCATCTTCAGGTTGAACATGCGGATTTCCTGTCCGATGGGTACCAGTTTGCTCAGGCGCTTAGCGTAAAGTTTCTTAAACTCTCGGATGCGTTCCTGTACTTCGGCGTCCAAGCCTTCGATGGGGTTAACAATACCGTTGAAGAAATCCTCAATCCACTTGTGGACTTCGGTACCCAGGTAGCAGGCGCGTTCGGCAATAGCTGCCCATTCGTCCTGTACCACCCACTGCGGTACCCCACGCTCCGTGGCCTTGCGGTCACTCCAATATGCTCCATCAAATGGGCGGGCAAATTGGTGGATATAAGTTGTAACTGATGTTAGCTCTGTATCCCCCAGGTAGTATTTGTGTGGTCCTTCTTCAAACCGAAAAGTTGGTATTCGGAACCACTGAAGCTTTTGCACGGTATCGTGCATGACAGCTTCTTGGGCAGGGGTAAGAGCTGTCATTTCCATTAGACGGCTCGGAATACGATATTTACTTCATCCGCATCAGCCGATGGGCAGATGGAGTAAATAACTAACTTATCGGCGCTACGTGCGACGAACGCTGCCCAGGACTCACCAGTATGCACCTGCGGGTCTTGCACCGTGTAGTGACGCTCCTGATAGGTAAAAACGGGGTCTGAGGTGGTCCACACCTTGCGGCTGTTCTCACACAGTTTGATAATTACCTCGGCACTTGGATTCATAAAGAACCCTGTAGCTTTTGGGCGGCTTAGTAGGCCTTTTACCACACCCATCATCAGGGGTACAAATTTTTCTGCTTTTAGCTTGCGGATACCGCTGACGCCGTGATACAACCCGGCACTATCATCTTGCTCAAGTTCGGCGCTTTGCTCAAGATAGCGCCGGGTAAGCTTATTCCCCTGCTCAGCATACCGGTGAAGGGTACGAAGCAAACTATTTTGGCGGCTAGTGTGGGTATCTTCTTTCACCAACCGCTCAGGTGCGTAGGCCCTGGTTAACAAGTCCGTTATTTCGCCCTCTGTTACTACAGGTGCTGCGTAACGTTCGGCCATCAAAACACCTTCGCGGAGAATGAAATCCTTGACGGCTTGGGTGATTTCCGGGTGAGCAATCATCACGTTGATGATGCACTCATTAACAACAGCTTTGTGTTCGGCTTCCGCCTGGGCAGTAGTGGTGGTTTCGGTAGACATAGATGGTTACAAACCGGCTAGTTTTTTAGTCAAGCGCATGGTGGCAATGACTTCGTTAAAGCTACCAGCGAGAATCGTGTCGTTCACTTCGAGAAGTGCGGTCTGCGGGGTAGTGTGATACAGGTTATCAGCCGTGTGGTACGGGATAAACTTCTGGTCTCGGATGCCAAAGGCATAGGCCATGTTTGCCAGGGAAGTGTAGTCGAAGCGGCCACCAAAGTCCCATGACTCCATGACATCCAGTACTGGATGCTCCCAAGGTTTTTTACCTTGGGTCTGAATCCAGCCCGGAATTTCAATATTGTTGACTAGCGAACGCTTACTCAAGAATGGTACATCAAACCGTTTACCATTGAAGGTAGCCAACGTGATGTCAGAGAACCCATCTTCTTTGCGCTTAGCCTTGATGCGTTCCACCAAAGAATAAAAATTACGGATGACCGTTTTTTCTTCCATTTTACCCGGCAAAGAAATGGTGTGAATTTTGGGCATCAAGTCATTGTCCTCACCGATGGTGACAAACATACCGGTGGTAATGCCGATGATTTTACTCACCTCGGGAAAAAACATCCCTTGCCGATGATAAGCCTCTTGAGCAGTGGCTTTCCCCCCCATACCAAGCAACCCTTCAAAACCTTGGTAGGCTTTTGGTTCGGGTTGAAAACGGTTCATCAAAGAGAGTTGCACTTCCTCGGGAAGGCTAGCAAAGTTGTCGTTTTCGCGGACGGTAACGATGTCGAAAAAGAAAAGCGACTGAAGATTAGAATACTGAGGTGACATTTTGGGGTTAATTGGTGAGTCTGGACCAAACATACCCTCGTTATTGCTAACGAGAAAACAATTCGGTCCCAGACACTAACCGATGAACTGGTCCACGAAGAACTTATAACAGAGTTGTCCGTTGTGTTCCACCACTTTATCAAAGCCAAGGATACGGTATCCGTAGATTTCATCGCCTTGGTGTGTGCTTTGCGTCAGCATCACCATATCGACCCCTTGTACCGCTGCCTGAAGCCCGCCGCCCTGGCGTAAGCCCTCGAACTGGGGCATGGGGCGCTGGATACCGGTGTAGAGTTCTAACAGCTTGGGGTAGCTGGACCAGGAAGGTAGCGTTTTCACATGGGCCGCGATAACGTGGTCTTCGATTTTCACCATCCCTCCGGTGGTACGTTCTACCACAATGTTTTTAGCGTACTCTTTTTCGTTGTCGTGTGCGTAGGCTTCATTAACCAACACGCGCTTCAACTGCCAGTCCAATTCAATCGGATAGTCGTCACCCAAGTCAGTTTTGCTACGGCTTTGCTGTACGCGCTTATTAGCGTAATCAGATTCGTTCAAGAACATGGACTTACCTATCATGGCATCAATGTTACCGTCGCCCATCACAATAGCTTTGTCGTACCCAGCAATTACCGTGCGGTCCATACGGTCCATACGCTCCATAATCAAGCGCACAGTCTGAGTGAACTTTTTGGTTTGCTCGTTTACCACGCCTTGCTTCATGGATGACAAGGCTCCACCACCGCCAATCGTTTGCGTAATGCTGGTGTTGGGGTCGTTGTTAGCGAATAGCTGACGCTCGGTGTTCTGCAACGACATGGCCGTGTACAGCATGGCTTTGTTGGCAAGCCGCTGGGCACTCTCGGGCAAGCTGCCAATGGTATCCAGGAATTGATTCATTTTCATCTTAGACGCTTTGCCCGTGCAGGCCTTTAATAGGGGATTTAGAGAAGTCACCGATAGGCGCTACTGGTGGCTCCGCTGTATCACAGGGTCGCTGGTAATCATCGAAAGACTTGGTGGTGTCGTACTGGTAGGCGCTGCTACCCCGGTAAAGAACCACATCGCCTTTACTACCCTTGATGAATTCCCATACCTCTTTCACCTGTGCGCGGAAACTCTCGCTGAATTCTTCGTAGCCCGATAGATAATGGCGCTTCTTCAAGACAAGCACTGGCGTCTTTTTCTCTTCGCAGGCTTTAATTATCCAGGCGGCGAGGCTTAACAATAGTTTTTTCATGTTACAGGGCGTGAGTCAATGGGATAGCCACGATGTCTTCAGCCTTACCCACTATTTTGTGGTAGCTCAAGTTGATTGGTTCGTATTCCTTGGTCTGGACTTCGGTTTCCGGGTTGTAATCCCACCATCCACTCCAATGCGAGTTGTTAGCGAAAGGCCAGTTGTTGCCCTGACGCATCAGGATGTTTTTCGACTTATCGATTACCTCCCGCATAGCGCCCATTTCGGGCCACTCTGTCAAGGTAGGCATATCCTTCATTAGGTAGGTGTTGATACGCTTCCAGGAAGCCCCTATGCCATTAGCACGGGGGTTTTCATGGATTATCGGTGCCGCTACAAGTGGCGGTTTCGGTTGACCGATGCCACAGAACTTGTAGATGGCGTCTGCTATTTTCAAGAGTAATTTTTTCATCTTACTTAGTAATTTCTTGGTAGAAGTCTTTACGCTTCTCAGTTATGTTTTTTAGTGAGTACTTTACACTCACTAGTTCATAAGCGGCTTCTCCCAGGTCAGCGACCATGTTAGGGTTGTTCACCAATTCCTTGATTTTCTTGAACCAGTCTTTCTCCTGCCGCCCAGCTTTTACGAAGACGATATTCTTACCGTCAATAAAATCGGGGTCGCCGGTGTACGTTGGTACCTCGGAGGCAATTAGCGGAACCTTGTGGAACCCGGCCTCAATGGCTTTTAGGTTCGATTTTGCGAACTGGTATTGGTCGCTCGGGTTCTTACCGAATACCTTGATAGGGGCCAAGCAAACGTCCGCGTGGCGGTAAGCGTTAGCGAACTGGTGTACCCCTTTGGTGGCGTGGCGTATGTACGGCTGGGTGGTCATCTGATTCGGATATTCAGCGGCTAGATTGAACGTTTTCAAGAAGCGTTCGTAGCTCTTATCCTCAAGTAGCTTATAATCAGATGTAAATACCTGCTCGTAGCGATACCAGACCGTTTCTAGCGGTTGAATGTCACGAGTGTTGCTGCTGATGACTTTGCCACGGTAGCGGTCTTTCAAGATTTGTGGTACTTCTTTCACGGCGTCAATATCCCATCCGGAACGCTGAAGCTTAGTCATGATAGTGGCTGTAACCAACTTTAAATCATGCAGTTCCTGTAGCATTTCCTGGTTTACTACCATTTCGGTGTGGGTACCTCGCAGGTCGTAACCAACGAGGTGCAGTTGCACTTTTGGACGGAGAACTGCGTCAGCGGCTAAACGCTGCATAGAGTCCCTTAGCAAGTCGATGTCGGCCTCGTGGCTACTTCCGCCTAACCACATCAAGCGGGTGCGGTCAGAAGCTGTTTTATCTTTTAGTTTGAACTGGTCTTCGGTATCGTCAACCCCGTTGGGAATCACTACCACGTTTTTGTTAATTGGCCGGATGTACTTGGCGAATTGCTCTGTGGTCGTAGTTACATAATCAACCATTGCCAAATTGGCACGGGTCTTAGCTGACAAGCCTTCGTTCTTCACAATTTGGCGAACTGGGTGGTCCTGGTGTACTTCCCAGAAGTCATCAATATCGAGAACTACCTTGATGCCTTCTTTACGCAGAATAGCCATCAGGCGTTCCATGTGGGGGTAATCGCAAAGGGTACGATGACCGTGGATAATTTGGAACTGCCGAAGATAATCCAGGTTATTCCAATCCACATTCTGGTTGATTTCTACGTGGAAATCATCAGGGAAATCTTTTTGCAACCGCAGTGCGGGCATCAAGGTACGGTAATAGCCGACCCCTGCGGTATCGGGGTTGTAAAAGAGAATCGAAGTCTTAGAACTCATGTGAAATAACAAAGGGCTAGCAATGCGCTAGCCCCTTATCATACGTTCAGCCCTATTGTTACTCGGAAACTTCCGACTTACTTTTTTTAGCTACAGGTTTTGTTATTTCTATAACTACTGGGTCAGAATTTTCCTCAGAATTCACTACATCCTGTTTTTCAATCGGCATACGGCCAACGAAAAGGGTGGTGATTTCGCCACGCATAGATTGCAGGAACATTTCGCTGCTGATGTTGCGGATGTCGAGAACGACTTGTTCGCCGTGTGCTAGCACGTGGCTGGTACCTTCGTTGCGAACTTCTACAGTTTGCTTGTTAGGCTTGATGTTACGGATAAGAAATGGCATTACGCGATTTTGTTAATTACTTGGACTAGTTTATTACCGTAGCTAATGCCGTCGAAGCCTTTTTGCAGCGCCAGACGGTTAACTTCGCGGCTCATGTATACTTCCTGGGTCAGGCCTTGCGACTTGGCCTCAGCAGTATAATCCTGACCGGGGAGCCATTCACGCAGAACGGATTCGGTTGGGAAGGTGATACCTTCCAGGGCTTCCGGCTTGATTTCGAGCAGGTTTTCAAACGCCACTTTTACTTCGATTTTCATGGAAGGTTTCATTTCCATCAAAAGGAAGTCGCCGGTACGGGCCTGGGTGTTTACCGGTTTAGCGGCATACAAGGTTAATTCCTTAGGGTTTTGAGCTGCTGATTCGAATGGTACCAATTGACTACCCTGAGCTTGCTGTGGTGCGGGTACAGCGTCTTGGGGAATCTGCACGTCGGTAGCGCCGGTGTCTGCCGTGGCATCGGCGGCTACTGGTGCTACTGGCGCAACCTGGGTCACGTCGTCTTTAGCGGACTCGTCTACAGTGTTACCGTATTTCCCTGCAAAGCCGGGCATGTTATTTTCTTTCTCAAAGCTGAAG
>Ga0326734_1000172_pt1 | contig 19200 bp, 17 predicted proteins | sample 15_GP2_1315_FD_207944 | JGI IMG/M metagenome (GOLD analysis project Ga0326734, IMG submission 207944) | Glacier ice microbial communities from Ngari, Tibet, China - 15_GP2_131.5 | ecosystem: Environmental > Aquatic > Freshwater > Ice > Glacier | place: China: Ngari, Tibet | collected 2018-07-18 | reverse complement strand
TCCCTCGCTCGTGTCGATACCGAAGGAGCTGGTCAACATGGCACACCTCGACTGTTATGGGTGTCTCTCACTCGTGTCGATACCGAAGGAGCTGGTCAACATGACCTGCCTCAACTGTTATGGGTGTCTCTCACTCGTGTCGATACCGAAGGAGCTGGTCAACATGACACACATCGACTGTTCTGTGTGTCCCTCACTCGTGTCGATACCGAAAGAGCTGGTCAACCTGACACGCCTCAACTGTTCCAGGTGTCCCTCGCTCGTGTCGATACCGACGGAGATGGTCAACCTGACACACCTCTACTGTTATGGGTGTCCATGGCTGGCACGGAATGCGGCCAACTACCCGAACCACATTCCGTCACTGCTGCGTCTACAGCGCTGGTCGCGACGCGGGTTGACGGGCGCGAGACTGCTTCGCTGGATGCGCACGCGCGAGTTCAACGAGTGGTTCTGGTCACCCGACCAGGTGGGTGGCCACAGAGCGAAACGCGACCTGGAACGTCTCGTTTCATCATCAAAGAAACGGAAACAGTGTGAAACGGACACACCGCCAGTGAAATGTGAGAAGAGCGAGTAGGCTCATTTGTGCGGCACACATTTCAAACCATACACTCGAGTCGTTTGATTCTTCCACACGCAATGGCGCACATCAATGGCATCATTCACATGGGCGCATCTGGCCTGTCTGACTTCTCGCGCCTCGTCGCACCATCCGCACCCGACTGGAAGCGAGAGCACTGGTGCACCAACCGCCTCTACGAGCGCACCCGCTGGTGTGTTCGCGTCGACGACTGCGGCACCGCCGGCACATATGGCTTCGCGTTCGACTCCGATGTGTTCCACGCCTTCCACGTCGCCTTCCGCGTCAGCCGCAACAGCTTCACCGTGTCGGCCGACGGCCGACCCACCGATGTCTACGCCTTCTGCGTCGAGGGGCGCATGTCGCACCACCCACACACCATCCGCGTCACCCTGGTCGACGCAGATGGTCTCCTCTCCATCACCGAAGTGCCAACCGCCTCTGCCGCCGAACGCCCACTCTCCGCTTTCCTGTACCGCATCCCCTTCTACGCGTGGAGCCAGATCTACCAGCCGCCGCGCCGCACCCCCCACCCGCTCGACCACAAAAACGCAGAGGGCATGCTGATCCGCGGCGGCGAGGTCGAAGACGAAGACGAGAGCGACGGTGAAAGCGACATCGACTGTGCCGAGTAGTAGCATTGTATGATCGCACAGCGTAGCATCTAGACCTCGTCGCGTTCATTGTACTGTTGCAACCGAATCACATCGACCAGCGCATCGTTCGCATCCTTGAAAGATCTTCTCGTGCGCGCATTCCCGCGCGGCAGCATCAGCTCGATCGTGCGTATGACGTCCCACACATCGCGTGCAAGCGTGTTCTCGACCGTCAGCAGGATGTGCATGCGCTTGGTGTGCTTGTTGGCCCAGAAGGCGTACCACCAGCTGCCCACGGGAAGGTTGCCCGTGCGGTGCAGCATGGTGACGAACTGCTTGCGGCCGACGCTCCAGTAGCGGATGGTGTCGACGCCCGTGACCTGTACCGTGAAGCGCTTGCGGCGCATGGCGCGCCGGTAGTCCTGGCGCTCGAGCGGTCCGCGCTGCCGGTCCTGGTCGTACGCCGTGTCCGGGTCGTCCGAGTCCACCTCGCGGTAGTAGAGCGACCCGCCACCCGACGAGTCGCTGTCGACCGACGTCTTGTCGCTGTTGTCGTCTTCGGCGTCCGACATGGTCTTCTCCTCTCGCTCCTTGGTCTCTTCTTCTTCTTCTTCGTTGTGTTGCTGTGGTGCCGCCGCTACACCGCGGCTCGCCTCCCACTCCAGCTCCGCGAGGCCGGCGTCCAGCATGTAGAAGTCGTCGTGGTCGCGCCGCGAGGGAGCAGCAGCGACACAGCGGCTCGCCTCCCACTCCAGCTCCGCGGGGCCGGCGTCCAACATGTAGAAGTCGTCGTGGTCCCGGTTGACAGGCGGGTGGTGCGACGGCAGGCCGGACGCGTCCGGCGGGTACTCGCGGTAAAAGTCGGGCTCCTCCTCCTCGTCCGCCATCCGAGACATGGTCGAGTGGTTCAGTCGGGTTGTGGTGGTGTGTAGCATCCAGCCACCGCGAAGGACGGCAAATATGCATCGCCAGTTAAATGACCGACGTGCTACAAGTGGCGACGTGTGTGGTATTGGTTACCGTGGTAATTTATACCCTCTCCATCCGACCATGACAAACACACCCACGACGAAGGCGAAGCCGCGCAAGCCTCGATCCAAGGCCGCGCCAAAGGACCCGTCGGCGCCCGTCAAGGCCAAGGCCGTGCGCAAGCCGCGCAAGCCCGTCGTTAAGGCCGGTGTAGCCTTCCATGCACGCGGCCCGTTCAAGTGTGTGTGCGTGGACGGCAAGAGCCGCCGCGGCCTGCACAACTCGCTCGACCGCGTGCTGGGTGGCCTGGACCGCGACGAGGCCGAGCGGACACACACGCTGCGTGCGCGCGAGCCACCCGCGCCGCACATCCACATGCGCGAGGACGCGTGCATTTCGCGGCCGCGCAAGTACCCGCCCGGCAGTGCCATGAAGCAGGGCAGCACACTGGACTCACAGGTCGACTACACATATAGACAAATGGCACCCTTCTGTATTTCACACTACGTCTACACGGACAACGCGGCGAGCGACGATTCGACGCACGCGACGCACCCACATGGCTTGCTCTCGTCGTATGGCCACCTGCGGTGCATGGCCGTGATCATGACGAGTGTGCGCTCGGGGCTGTTCTCGTGCCGGTGGTAGAGGGTCTCGGTGCACTCCGCGCACAACACCAGCGGTCGTATCTCGCACTCGCCGACGATGCACTTGGATGCCACAGGGTCGTCTGCAATCAGCATGCGCATATATATCGCACACGAGATGCCAGTGGAAGAGTCGATGACGACGCGCGTGGGCTCATCGAGCACATTGATGAATGAAGAGATGCGGGCCACTGCATCCGTTGTGGTGTCACTCTCGACTTCACACCTGACAACGGTGTGTGTACCTCTCCGCGCCTCGATCACGATCGTGCGTGGATTGAGCTCGACGTACGTGGTGAGTGTGTCGCTGGCCGCGGAGGGTGCTGACATGATGATGATGTGTGTGGATCGAATGTGCTTGGAATTGTGTGTGTGTGTGTGTGGCAGCTGACGTCGACCATCAAGATGCACAAGCAGCACGGCGTACCCGCGCGCGTCTTCTTCGAAAAGGCGTACCGCGACCACTTCATCAAGATCAAGTGGGGCGTGGCGCGAAGCGGCCCGGCCACCAAGCTGCGCAACGCGTGCAACGGCATGATGCAGGAGACCGAGATGGCGTGGCGCTTCTTCGACCGCTACAAGCTGCGGCCCGTGTCGACGCAGGACGCCGTGGCCTACGGCACAGTGGGCACGCGCACCGACGTCGTGGTCGACGACCTCAGCGACCCGGCGCACCCGCGGCGCACCGTGCTCGAATTCAAGAGGTCGGTGCTTCACACACACACACACACACACTGCGATGGCGTCCGCGAGTGCGACTGACTGTTGGTTGAATTGCATGTTGTACAGAGGGTGCAAGACGGACGAGATCAACGGCCGGCACATGCGCGCGCCCTTCACCGCGCGCCTCGTCTCCTCCTTCGACCACAACCTGCTGCAGACGCTCGTGTCGAGCAAGATGTACGAGCTGCAGGTGCCGCTGCCGGCCGGCACCACCATGGGCGCGCCTCTGCTGGTTCGCTGCGACGGCTGCAGCTTGTATGCGTACGGTCCGCCCGCGTGGGCACAGGCCGGCCTCGCAGCCCTGATGCGCTTGTTGGCATAATAAAGAAGCACGCGTATTCAACCTCCCTCTCGGATGTGGCTTGCTACATGCACACTGACCATCAACACCACAACCACCACAGCAGCAGCCATGTCACATGCGTGGGGAAATGCCAGCGCGCCCATGACCTTCGGCGCGGCGCAGGCCGACCACCGCCACTACCAGTCGCAGCCCGGCTTCGACTCCTCCAACTTCAAGTCGACCGGCGACGCCATGGGCGGCGAGTACGGCCGCTTCACGCCCACCATCGAGAACCTGAAGACCTTCTTCGGCGAACCGAGCTACATGCGCAAGCAGGCGCTCAAGGACGAGAACGACACCGGCTTCTACGAGAAGGAGAACAGCGACTACCCCGAGGCGTTCTCGCGCGCCTGGGGCAGCAACGGCACCACGCGCATGAACACCAACGAGCACATCCGCCGCGTGCTGATCGAGAAGACCAAGGCCAGCGAGTCGTGGCAGCTGACGCGCATGGCGCCGTGGATGTACGCGTCGGGCGGCCTCGAGTACTCGTGGGAGGAGGTCAAGTTCAACAGCCACATGCTGGACCGCGAGCCGGAAGAGTCGACGCCGCGTCTCACGACATTCACCACGCGCAAGGGCCAGGCCAGCATGATCCGCTTCGGTATCGCCATGCTGCTCGAGGCCAACTTCGCGCAGACGCCGGCCGGCATCCAGCAGTACCGCATGAACATCGAGCAGATCCGCATCGCCACGGTCGAGACGTGCTCGTACGGCGTCATGATCGCCGTGCTGGAGCGCGAGCCGCCGCAGGACTACGACGCGCCGTTCCGCCAGGGCTCGTCCAGCAGCGTGCAGGACCTGTCGCAGATGTTCGGCAAGGAGACGGCGCAGTGGGGCATCGTGCACAAGAACCCCAAGGGCTACGAGCTCGTAAAGGGCCGGCTCAAGAAGTCGATCAGCCGCGCCACCAACGGCGAGGAGGGCAACTTCACCGTCGTGCCGCAGGGCATGGGCATCTACCTGGCCGAGACCAGCGACGGCAAGTTCTACCTCGACGGCCGCTCCAACGAGCGCAACGTCAGCCAGCTCGAGACGGGCTCGCACACGCTGGTCGAGTCGCGCAACTTCTCGCAGGGCGAGCACACCGAGGGTCACGACCCGTGCTTCCGCCACCAGACCATCGGCGGCTTCAAGACGCTCGACGACTCGACCGTGCGCAACCACGCGCAGTACCGCACGGACATGCTGGACTGCGCCGGCTACGACGGCGAGAACGACTCGCTCTACATCTTCCGCTACGCCGACCTGTACGACAAGGTCGGCATGTGGAACTTCGAGCAGCCGAACGCGCCGCTCACGGATCACATCGGCAAGGGCTACGCCTACGACCTCTGCTGCCACACGTGGGGCCACGCCATCGAGCTGTACGCCGGCACGCCCGACCGCGTCTACGAGCGCCTGCTGCGCCTCTCGCCCGAGAAGCAGCGCGAGCTGGTGGCGTCGCTGCTGCTGCTGCCCAAGGGCGACCCGCGCGCCAACCCGCAGCAGTGCGGCACCAACTTCGACCGACGCGAGTTCGACGGCATGATGAGCAACACCATCGAGTGGGACAAGACGTACACCATCCCGGACCGCCAGGCGCTGAAGCGCAACGCCGAGGAGGGCAACTACATCTCGGGCCGCGACATGGACGCGCTGGCCTTTGACGAGTTCCAGCGCAAGAAGGCGCGACGCCTGGGCCGCGACACGCGCTCCGCACAGGAGTTATGGGAGGAGAGCAAGGACGACTACGGCGAGTACACCGTCGACGAGGGCGCGCTCGAGGGCATGGAGGTGGACGCCACCAGCGGCACCATCACGCGCCTGATGCCGGCTCGGCGCATCGTTCGGACCCTTCGCCGTCCCGCCACCGTGATGACGGGCGGTGTGGCATCGGCCAGTAGCAGCCGCGCCACGGCCCTCCAGATCGAGACGTCGCTCCTGTCGCTCGTCGGCGGCGGGACCAAGTCGGCCGCCGATGCGGCCCTGGTGCTGGATGCCCCGGGTGCCGTCGCCAGGTTCACCCGGCTCGTGATGGACATGCCGGGCGCGGACGACGAGGACCGCCTGCTCATGATGCGCGAGCTGGAGCGCGTGGTGGCGGGCGAGTCCATGGAGCTCGCCGTCGTGACGGAGCGCAGCAAGATCACGAGCGGCCTGCAGAGTCTCGGCCCATCCATCCAGGGTGAGATCAACACGATAGTGACATTCCTGGAGGCGAGCGAGGTTGCAGTTCTGACCGCGGTGTCAGCTGTACCAGCGGGAAACGCGGTCGCCTTGGGAGACGCCAATCGCAAACTCAGCATTGTCCGTGCGAACCTCGCGATTGCGCGATCGGAAACCGTGCAGACCATGACGTACGCGAAGCTGGTGAACGTCATCACGGCGAACTTTATGCCGTGCGTGGCACGCATGCAGACCAAGTTCGCGCGCAGCCAGATTTCGTCCAACCTCACGCCGATCGAGCTCGACGCCACGGTCGACTCGGCGGCGGGCGTGTGGAACCCGTCGGCGACAGATGCCGCGGACGAACACGAGGACGGCCAGGTGGAGCTGGCCATGTCCGTGGCAGCGAAGGCGGGCGACACAATCGCAACGTGCCCACTCGAGAGCGACGCGTACGCGGCGACCCTGGCGTGCGACCACGACGCCATCTTCCACGTGCCGGAAGCGACGAACCCACTCAGGGATCTGAAGCCCATCGTCAGTAAAGGTATGCGCCAGGCGCGTACGGATGCACTCACGTGGTCCATCATCCTGTCTCTGATCGCAGCCGGTCGCGTGAAAGTCGGAGCGGCCCCGGTGCCGGCCGACGTCTTGAAGCGCATGCGGCGCGTGCTGGCTAGCCGACCAACCACCCGGGTTCTCCCGTGCCAGTCGCACATGACGGCCGCGATCGAGGCGGCTCGAACCATCGCAACGACCATCGCCACGAATGGGGTGTTTGCGTGGAATCCGTCGATCACACCACTCACGTACGACGATTCCCGAACACAGCTCAAGACCCGTGATGTGCGTGATATGACGGATGTGATCCGCCACGGGTACAAGAGCGTGTCGGCTGTGGCACCGGTGACCGGAGTGGCGGTGGACCTGACTGCGATCATGAGATCGACGTCCGGCGTTCCGGCTCCCACACCGTCGTTACTTGATCTCGCGCTTTCGCTCATGGCGACAATCTGCAGCGGATCGGGCCGCACGTCACAGTCGGAGCGCGTGCGGCACATCATCGACGCACACGTGTTCGCGGCATGCCATGGCGACATGGCCAGGATCAACGGCGCCATGGGTCCAGTGGTCCGCGGGGTGGCCGTGAAGATCTACGACGCCATACGGCCGTACTGCGAGGCCAAGGCGGCGCTCAACCCGGGAGCGGTTGCTCTGGAGGCGCCCAGTGCCGGCACCGCCCTGGTGTGGGACAAGGCGGCCGTGCGCGACCTCATGCACCGCGCCAGCTTCGCCAGCGGCTCGTTCCACCGCTTCTGCGTCGAGAACGACGTGCCGCTGTGCTTTGCGCTGCGCCTGTGGCGGCCGTCGAAGACGTACAACATGGGAAGCGTCATTCGCATGGTGGCAGGACCGAACGGAGCGGCCAAGACGATGTAGTCAGTCGACACACAAGGAGAGAGTATGGTGATGCGGTTGGAACGATTCTAACGCATGTCTTGTTGCTGTTGTGTGTCATCGTTTATAGTAAGAACCCTGACTTTATGATGGTAAATTTCAATTACATTGTAGTATGGTGTGTACGGCGTGCGATTCGGTGTGAATGCTGACGATTTTTATGGTTTGAAATGTGTGTTGTGTTTCCAGGCTGATAACGCGGCCCAAAAGGTCAGGATGGCATTAGTCATCACATGTGTGTGTCGCGTGTGTACTAGGATATGGTTCTCATGTATTTTTTTCTCTCTCTCTCTCTCTCTCTCTCTCTCTCTCTCTCTCTGCGTGTGTGGTATGATGTAGATGATCTACGGCCACTTCACCATGTACTCGAAGACCATCATCTTCGAGCCGAGCAAGATCGCCATCGCGCACAACGTGGTACGTTTACGGGGTGGTGTGTGTCTGAGCGCTGTGTTGTGTGTGTTGATTCTGACCCGTTGTCTCTCTCACTCTCCGTGTGTCTAGTTTTGCGAGCGCTACATCGGCGGCAACGGCGTCGTGCCGTGGGACCCGCTGAACGAGGACCACCAGACGTACTACGCCGACCTGGACCTGAACGCGGCCGACCAGTTTGTGACCCAGGTGCCGATGCGCGACACGTACGGCGCGAGCGCCTCCTTCTCGTGGCGCAGCATGACGGGCGTGTGTCCGGCGTCGCTGAGCGCCGCGCCCGACGTCGACGACAAGATGTGGTACCCGGGCTGCACGGCCGTGAAGGACTACTGGGGCTGGAACACCAACGGCAAGACGTACGGCGAGACGCGCTACCAGTGCACCAACCGCGCCATCGACCGCAAGCAGAACGTCATCTGCATGCAGGAGCTGCAGCTCAAGTACGACCCGACCACGCAGCAGCGGTCGCACGTGGTCGAGGACCGCGGCCACTGGGGGCCCAACGTCGGGCCGGGCATGCTGGCCACCATCAACGGCGACCAGATGACGTTCCGCGTGCCGTTCTACAACCAGACCAAGGTCATGTCGCTCGTCTGAGCACCGTCTTCGTCATAGCTATCCCATACACTCGCGTTTATTCTCTTGCAACTCTATACTGCCTCCTTCGTCGCGGCTATGCTACACGCGCAAGCAAGCAATACATACACACACACACACACACACACACACACACACGACATGACGGACTATGCAAAGATGATAGAGGATATGAGAGTGCTCACGTTTGGCATTATTGATGCGCCGCCGCAGCAGCAGCAGCGGCAGCAGCCGCAGCAGCCGAACGCGTATGGTTCGGGGTATCCATCGTCGGTACGCGACCAGTTTGATGCACCCATTCCGTTTGCTGGGAAAGACATGTATGCCAATAAGGTGAGTGAGAAGAAGGCTAATACGAATAAGGCGAAGACGAACGTGAAGGCGACGCCCTCGCGTCCGGCTCCACCGGCGACGCTGTCTGTGCCTCGCTTCAACGCAGAGCAGCTCGGTAACCAGCTGGAGAAGCTCCGAGAGCTGCAATCGAATTCCGGTCGTACGAGTGCGCACACCCATGGAAAGGCCGACATCGCGGGTGCGAAGTCGATCTTCGAGAAGAAGGTGCTGGACGAGATCACGTCGCGCCTGAAGGCCATGCGCCCGACCGCCACGGACGAGACCGACGCAAAGGCATCGGTCGACCTGTACCTCGCGCAGCTGTCGCGCCTGGCCGAGACGCACAACAGCCACCTGCTCGCGGCCACGGTGAAGACGCAGAAGCTGCTCAAGCAGGAGCACGTGCGCGCGTACATCGCGACCAGTGACACCCTGGCCTCGCGCATCCGCGAGGCCGAGGACGCCGCCAACAAGCAAGGCCCACACGCGTAAACACACACACACACACGCACTCTCTTTGTTCCATATGTCGCATCTGTCGCATACAACTACAGCCACTTCAACCCCTCACTGGACCGAGTACCCTTTCTCCGCATCTGTCGTGAATGTCATGATCGCGCTGCTTTGCGGCGTGCTGGACGTGCAGCTGCTGCTGTGCGTGGGCATTCTGACCGCCATACCACGAAATGGATGCAGTTGTTTCACACGTTTGCTTTGTTGTCGCCACTGTTGTTCGTCTTCTTCTCATTCACACACACACACACACACACAACTCAAATCATTTTCAATTCAATTCGCCATCATGTCCGTCGCCAGCAAGCCAGCCGAGTCGCTCAAGCGCCACTCCGAGCCAACTACCGAGCTCGCTGCGAAGAAGGCCAAGGTGGCCGAATTGACACTGTCTGTGTTCGGCGCGTACGTCCTCGATCAGTGGGGCATGCGCATGACTGCGGTGCATCGTCGCTAGCCCTCGCACTGGCCAAGCAGCAGAAGATGACCACACCCGAAGAGATGGATGTATTCATGCGGGTCGCCACGACGTGTAAGCTGATCGGAGGCAGTCTACCCGACCAGGATGAGCCAGAGGCACATGAACGCCGGAACATGCTCACGAGGCGCCACTTCATGTTCGCCATGAATATGCACTCGACGAACACCATTTCACAGATAAAGACCTGGGTCAATCACTGTTCCGATGCTCTCGATAGTGACACCGGAAGAAACTACGACACCGACGGTGAGGACGCGACCGACAATGACTCGTCGGTGTCATTGTCTGATTCGGACGAGGAGTCGATGTCTGGTTCAGACGAGGAGTAAGAAACACGTCATTTGCATTGTATGTGCAGTACACTCGTTCTTTCCTTCTCCCTCTCTACCGCGACGATATGCCGCGCGCGTTGCAGCGCGCTTGGAACACAATGTCGTGCTGGCTGCGTTGCATATAGTACAACATGATTCCAAGCGCCATCCATATGTCGTCCTTCTTGCCCGAGCTCTTGCCCGTGAGCAGCTTCTTGTGGAAGAGCATGGCGCTGTCGCCCGATGGCACGATGATCTCCGAGCGGAAGCTGCCCAGCTGCACGCACAGCTCCTTGAAGTTGTCCTCGGGCGCGTGCGACAGAAAGATGCGCGCCATGCGCATGTTGTAGATCTCGCGCTGGATCTCGTTGCAGTACGCCTCCTTGGTCGACTGCGACGTCCACACGCCGTAGCGCTCGTTGGAGCTGGCGTCGAAGCGCACCACCTCGAGGTTGCAGCCGTAGCGCGCGTGCTTGAGCTGGTTGGCGATGCGGCCGGCGTCGATGTACGACATGTTGGCCTCGATGAACACGCGGTGGTAGCACGCCGAGTAGCGCGCGTGCTCCATCAGGTCCGTGAAGTGCTTGTCAATCATGGTCTGGATCACGATCGGGTCTGGACGACGGAGAGAGAGAGAGAGAGAGAGAGAGAGAGAGAGAGAGAGAGAGAGAGAGAGAGAGAGAGAGAGAGAAATAGAGGGTCAGACACGGTGTACATACATGCACATGTGCACATGCACTCTATGTGCCTGTGCATGCGTACCTGCCGAGCCGCTCCGGCTGATGCTCACAATCTGAACAACACGCAAACAAGCACAATGAGTCTCTTTTACAATCCGCGCTCGCTGCACGAGTTCCTGGTGGACCCGACCGACGCGCACCTGGCCGTGTGGGTCGGCGGCATACACGACTGCATGCGCAACATCGAGCAGTCGGCCGACCCCACGGCGCTCTCGCTCGACCTGGGCATGGAGTTCCGCGAGTTCGTGCTGCGCGTGCACACCTCGCCGCACGCCACCCTGCCCTTCCGCGTCATGGTCGCCATGCTCTACATCATGTGCACGCCCGTGGCGCAGAGCTCGCTCTCGGCGTCCGACCGCGCCTTCGTCGACGTGTTCAAGGCCAAGTGGGGCGAGTGGATCACGGGCATGGACGCCGACGGCCAGCCGTTCGACACGCGCCGGCCCGACTCGCACACGGTCGCGTTCGCGTGGCGCATGATGCGCCTCTACCAGGTGTCGTTCCAGCACGCGCACTGAGTCTGCGAGACTGACCACTACGGCGCCCTGGCACAGCGCGCCCGTCAGGAGCACGTAGTCGCTTCCCGCCCCGCCTCCGCTCGGGTCGATGGCCGTGAAGAGGACGCCGGGCGACGCGTCCGGGAACTCGAACCGCTCGCGCTCCTTGAAGGCCTTCACCTGCTCCTCCGACAGGATGTACCGCTTCGACGACGTGATGACGCCTCTGGTCTCCCTATCGCGAAGGGCCGGATTGCATTCTGGAAAAATCGACACAATTTCAACAAGAAAGCGTGTCAGATATGCACATTACAGTGTAAATCACACACACACCGTGTATCACATACACACTAACCCATGACGGCATCCACCTTGCCCGTACGCTCTGTTCATGGCAACACACACACACACACACACAACAACAACATAAGTACAACAAACTCGTGCGTCTCACCATGGCGAAAGAGTGTCTTTATATACATCCCTGGTGGCTTCCAGTCGCTGGAAATCGACACAAATAGCAAATAAACCAAACATTTCGTTAGAATATACCTCATCCACCTACACACAAGATCAAGCGCCCATTGTCTACACACTGCCACTTACGGCGACATGTTGAGACGATGGGTACACGCGGCTCCGGACGCCGCGCACGCCTTGCACACCAGGCCGAGCTTGATGCAGTAGAAGAGCAGCTCGTCCCACTGGTCCTTGAGCGCCATGAGCTCTTCACATAGCAGAAGCACAGTAGATACACATTGTTAGACATACACACGTTGTTAGCTCCATGTGCACATACACAGAACACACACACATGTTCATCTGACTAACCGGAGTAGTAATTCAATTCATCCTGCGGGGTTGAAATCGCGAGCAGTGCTGTATTCTTCACTCCCATCAGCCTGATCATATTCAAAATCAACATGGGGATGCGCATCAAGAAGTACAAAAGGATTGTCAGCCCACCTGTATCGTGGATGCGTCACATGGTGGACGCAACCGAGCGGACTGCCGCATGGGATGCGGCAACCAGTGTACAGCAGTATAACGCATGGACTGGCTTCAATGTCGGTGCCAAAAATTTACGAAGTGCTGTGTTCGCCGTTCGCAACGGGTCAACTGATCCTCGTCTATTAACGATGGTACGACGCGGAGGACTCCATCCACATGCAACTGAATCCGAACGCAGTGCTGCATATAAATCGGCAATTGTCGATTTTGGTATCAGACAGTCAACTGAACTTCTTGATTTCAGACAGCGACATGCAACTGGGTGCTCTGTCGTAGGCTGCCCACTGGCACCATCGGGATCCGATGTAATCCTAACACTACTCGAGCATGACCATATCAATCGTACAACCAAGATTGATAGCGTAACACAGCTGACTGGATCGGCAAGGGTATCAGAACTCGCTAAAACACGTGTTCTGTGTTGTTGGCACCACTTCGCAAAGACACGCGATGAACACAGACACATGAATGTATCAGAGCGCCCATGTGTACAGCTCCGAAAGCTCGGACAACGAAAACTTGATACCGGGTGTCAACACCCACTTCACAGTCAAATGCCATATGCACAATTGGTTCCCGTGAGTGGAGATCCACTCGTTGTTGGGTTTCTCGAAGTTTCGCATATCACTCGGGGGTGTGAGTCGAAATTGAATCAGGATCCATCGGCTCGTGCATCCGCATACTCGGCAGACTTGATATCTGGTCGAGCGGTTGTCCACTGTAAGTTCTGTCATCGGTTGTATTCACTATGTGAAGCGGCCCGACTTTACACTACACCGTTGACCCAACACCAATATGGACTGTTGTTGCGACGATATCCATCGTTTGTACAGTACTTTGACATCGCTGTAAGTGACTTTGACTGGGATGCGTGTAAGGCGCGATTGGTTCAACGTCAGTCGCTAGCCGCCAAGAATCGGAAGCGACGCCGATCGACGACCGTGTTTGATGAAGATGCATACACAGCAGTCGATACCGCACACGTGCGAATGAAGGCTGCGATTGCATCGCGTCGTAGTGTCGCGTGATACTGACGGTACGACAACCTGAAAAAACACGTCGGGTTTCATAAACGCTGCCTCCTCGAGGATGACGATGTCGGCCGAGCATCCTCGCAGACCTGCACACACACACACAGACACAGACAGACGTGTCAGCCGTGCTCCAGATCACACACACACACATGCATACACGCTCGCTCGTCGGGTAGACATACCCCGCATGCGTTCGCAGCTTATACGTAGCGTAGCATGTTTCGCGCCAAACAAATGCACTGCGACTTAAATGCACCCTCGCGGGACGTACTCACCATGCAACCGAACGCGCGTTGCTGCCTGCCTTCCCGAGACCCGAGATGCGATTCACCGACGATGGCGAGCTGGTGTCGGGCTACGGCCCCGACGAGGACGCACTGCTCGCGTCCATGGCCGAATTCAGCCACGAGCACGCACAGAACGCATATGGCGAGCTCATGCGCCAGATCATGGCGCGCTTCTACAGTGGCATGCGGGCCAATACCACCGGCGGACTGCGCACGCCCGTCAAGTCCGTCACGTGCGTTCCCATGGTGAAGATGTGGCTGTCGATGGATCCGCCGCGGCACTCGTTCGTCACGTACGCGCGCGACGCGCGGCTCGTCGCGCACAGGCGCGTAGATCAGACCGTCATGCACGCAGACCAGACCGACGAGACGGACATCCCGGTGCAGCTGTTTCTACTCCCCGGTGAGGTGGCATGGTCTGACGTGACAATGATGATGAACGCCGCGCCTCTGGCCACCACCGTCGTCCGCAACCATGTCAACTGGGCACGCACGGAACAAATGGCGGGCGGCGTACACCCTCGACCCAGTGCGCCGAGTGTACACGCAAACAAGGCACCGACTGCGCCGCGAAAGAAGAACACGAACACGAAGGCACCACCGACCGCGGACCAGAATTCGGCCGACATGTCATCCAGCTATTCGGATTTCGACTTGCTGGATGGTGTAGATCCGACCCCCGAGGGGGGATTGGATTCACGTCCATGGTCTCCCCGGGCTGTACCTCGGACCCCGGGGACGGATTGGACTTTAGATTCTCCGGGGTCTCAACGGTTTGACCGGAGTGGCGCCGACCCGGATCTCAATCTGGATGGGTCTGGTTTGGTTCAACCTGTCCCCATGCCATCAAGCGACGACGACCAAGCGGGGTTGTTTGATGACATGGCGCAACCGGCCGCCGCTTCCCCCCCCTCGGCGGCGGCGTGGGGCCAGCAGCAGCAGCAGCAAGAGGCTGCACGGAAGCAACGCGAGATGGAGAGTCAACTACAAGAGGCACTGGACATCATCCGTATGAGAGAAGCCGAGGTGAAGAAGATGCAGCGCGATGCACAGGATAACGCGCTCGAGCAGCGCAAGGCGAAAGAGGCAAGAGAGGCAATGGCGGAGGATCACAGACAGCAACAGGCTCGAATGGCGGAGAAACTGGAGGCTGCAACTGCAGCTGCAGCCCAGGCCGTACAGGCGGCGGCACTTGCTCGCTCTGAGGCGAATCGAGAGAGCGCGGAGCGCTCTCGCATCGTGGGCCATGCAGACGGGATAGCGGCTGCGACCGCCGAGTTGAAGCAACGACTCGAGGAGAGTCGTGCTGAGCAACGGCGCGCCCGGGAAGAAGCAGACATGGCTCGCAGGGAGGCAGAGAAGGCCACCCAGGATGTGGTGCGCATGCAAGAGGATGCCGCCACGGCGCGTGCAGAGGCCAGCGCGAGTCGACAACCGGTCCTCGATATGGGGCATGTGAATCGTATGGTGCGGATCCGGTTACCCTACGACACGCTGATGCGTATGAAGGGTGTCCCCCTCGCGGATCAAAACGCCATGTTCGATGCCTTTATGGAGAAGACGTTGGGTGGGCGCCAGCTCACGGAGTCCATGGCAAACGCCCTCACGTCTCTGCGTCATGTGCGCTACCGATTCTTCACAGGGACAGCGAAGATTCTCGAGAAGGCTATCGGGTTGGATGCGTACAAGGTGCCCATCTCGACATTCAAGACCGCTCTCGGCGATTGGGCCGAGAAGAACCCGATCACCGGTGATGGAATCCCGTTCAAGTCCATCCCGGACATGATCGACGAATGGAAGTTATCACATCCGGCCCCTCGCAGAGCTGCCCGGGCTTCTGCCCCCAGAGCTGCCGGGGCTTCTGCCCCCAGAGCTGCTGCTGCCGACGTGTACGACGAGGAGGAGGATGCAAAGAAGCCGGATGCAGCGGCACGCGCCAGACTGCGCGAGTGGTTCACGGAGAAGGCACTGAATTCACTTCCACCTGTACTCACACCCGAGGAGAGAGAGAAGCGCGCCAGGGATCTGATTCGCACGATGATGAGGCCGTTTAAGTCTGGTTACTTCAATGCTAACCCGGCTCACGTCGAAGATGTGATGAAGTCCGTTGACGAGGTGGGCGTGGCACAATATCCCACGGACTTGAGCAGTACGCGTGGCATCATCACACGACTACACAATGAACTCGTGAAGATGCTCAGTAGCGACGTCGAGCTGGACGGTGAGACCGAACGTGACCGCGCTAAGCGCATGGCGCAGGCCCTCGATCCGGCGCCGGACAAAGTGACACTCATCACCGCAAGGGATGAGGCCAGGTCGCTCCAGACGAAAGTCACCGAGTGGAAGGCGAAGTTCGCCCACCAGAAGAAGATTGATGAGCGTGGGAAGACACGTGTGCAACGATCTGATCAGATCACGGACCGGATGGATCCAGATGAACTGTCGACGCTGGACAATAAGATCAACCGCATCATGCGCACGGACACCGTGAATGGACGGGAGGTGCAGGTCCCTCGGTACGGCGACGGCGTCGAGACAGGCCACATGAACATGGCATACTGGGATGACTTCTTCGACCGGGAGGATGCCGTGTACGACAACACGCGCGAGTACGAGAAGACGGTCACCAGCGCCGCCACGCCGAAGTTGAGGGGAGAGGTTTACGATCTGTTTGCCGCACTCGCAAAGGGTGTGGTGTCGAGTCTGCCGAGCGAGGTCAAGTGGGCGTTGGGCCAAACGGACTACGTGCGCCGATACGCGCTCGACAAGTTGACCAATCTCAAGCGTTCAGTCGAAACGGAGCTCACCGACGCAGACGTCACGGATGCGGAATCATTCCGCAAGAGCATCATCGCATACAAGCGACTGCGCGATCGCCTGCTTCCGGACCCGGATGATCTTCGCAAGCGCCTGCGTGCTATCCTCGATCACTCGTTCACCGGTCGCGCCGAGAAGAACATAAAGAAGAGAGGCACGGACGCACCCCCCCTGGAAGACTCGGTCTTTCTGGCCGTCACCAAGTACATTGACACGCTTGGCAACAACCTGGGCACGGAACTCGATGAACACGCACTCGAGGGGGGCGTTGACGCGAAATTGAAGGTGTACTTCGCTTCTGCCAACGAGCGGAAACTTGCCGCCGGCAAGCGCGCGGAGCTGCGGGCCATCCACCTCAAGATCACACATCGGTTGAATAAGGAACATCGCCCGCAGAAGCCAGAAAAGCCAACCATCGAGGGCTACGATAGACAGCTGTACATCGAGAAGAAGCGCGCATACGAGGCTGACAAGAAGAAGTATGACGATATGATTACAGCGAAGGTGGATTATGCTATGGTGGATTATAGCGATAAAAGCAAGAGCCACGAATTAGACCTTCTCATCACCGTGCAACAGAATAGATACAATACCATCAAGGAGGAGCAAGACAAGAATGAGCCCCCCCGGGTCAAGACGGCGCGGAAGCGCAAGGCGGGTGCGAGGAAGAAGAAGGGTGCGGTGGATGCCGACATTTCTCCGGAAAAGCTGCGCGAATTGTACGACGAGGCCATGGAAGAATTATTCAAGAAGTACCCGCGTCTGGCGCTAAACCAGGACGAGATCGATGCATTTTTCCCGCCGAGAAAGGTCCACAGCCTCGTGATGTTGAAACTCGCAGCCAAGAACGAGAGTGGCCCGACCCAGATGTGGACCGCAGTGCGAGATCAGAACAAGTACATCGAGAAACCGTTCCCCATCCTCCCCGCGGATGGTGTTCTGGTCCCGGCCGACGCACACAAGACGGTCATGACGTATGCGCGCATCGTGGACGAGCTCGCGCGCGTGAAGCTCATCGATGATCTACATGCGTTGAAGGTACATATGAGCGACGAGAGCGATAAGAGACTCGAGGAGATAAAAAGCGAACTGTTGCCGTATTACATGCCGTACATCACGGAAGTCGACGGTGTACAAGTTCCATTCAAGAGCAAGGACGCGATCCGGGATGAGGTCAACCAGATGCGCCGAGAATTATACATCTACCGGTGCGTCGCAATCAACATGAAATTCTCGCCGAAGCTGAGACACAAACCGAAACAGACGGATGGATACGTCACCACAAAAGATGTGGAAGCAAATGCGGAAGCAGTCATAGCGATTGAATCGGCACTTGGTGCATTCCGTAAGATGATCGGGACGTTTTTAAAAGCAGCGGGTACAACTTTGCTTGAATTGATGGGGTTCGACATTGTTCATACGAAGATCCGCGATCTGAAGGATGAGTGGACGAACCAACTGCGCGATGCTAATCCAAGTGTGGAGGCAATCGAGCAAGTGATCAAACAATTCACAAAACTCACGACCGACGCAGATAAGTGGCGACGGGATATGAATTCGGTCCCACTTGCAACCGTGCCCGTGGTCAAGGACAGGGTTCCACTTGCCACCCTGCCTGTGGTCATGGCCAAGGTGAAGATGGAAGACCCCGACGATACAGATTCGGACGAAGAGGGTGGGTTCTCGCTGGAAGAAGAAGCAGATGAGGACGAAGAGATGGAGAATGCGGCTGCACGGGAGGTTCGGCAATCCGTGAAGGGCGTGAGACATGTGATCAGTCTCATCACGGACGACGAGGCTACAGAGGACGACGAGGCTTCGTCTTCATCCTCGGAGGAGGAGGAGGAGGAGAAGGGCGACGCAGCTTCGTCCTCATCCTCCGAGGATGAGGACGAAGAGATGCCGTACGCGGCTGCAGCAGCAGCAGCACCACGACAATACAGTGTCCGCCCATCCGCATCCGCATACCCGGCAGCCGCCTCCGCTCCGCACCCGTCCGGCTACGCCCCCATGGATATCAGCGATGATGAGGAGCAGAAGGTGTCTTCCAGGCCGCCGAAGCGTGACGACCGCACGGAGACACGCGATGACGAGACGGAGGAGGAGGAGGAGAAGGAGGTTGCCAGACCGAAGAAGCGTAAGAGTGCACCGGCGACGCCTGCCGATGCATTCCTCGATCGAGTGTCCGTCCCGTCCAAGGCCAAGACGAGAGCAGAAGGGATGCAAGGGGACATTCTATCAAAGGCGAAAAGGGAACTAAAGAATGAAATCAAAAAGCTTCCTGGAAGCATCGCACCGGGAACGCCTGGTTATTACACCGACGAGTTCTTCAACAAGTCGCGTACACAATCCGAGTACAGTGAACTGTTGAAGTGGATCAATGAAAGGAAGGATCCCAACTACCAGGAAGGTGGCCCCGAGACTCGGTCGAGCAAGAGGTTGAAACTCAATGGAAGTGTGCGCGATGCCATGAATGCCAGAGCGCGCGCCAAGGCGGCGGAGGCCAAGCGCCTCGCGTCCGTGCCGTACGTTTGCGCCAGACGCGGGTGCAAGAACCCGGGCGTGTTCGTGTGCGAGAAGTGCCTCAACTACGACAACGGCATGTCGACCTGGTGCAGCCAGGCGTGCAAGCGCGCCTCGGCCGCGGAGCACACCGCCATCTGCCGCAAGTAACACACACACA
>Ga0326734_1000171_pt1 | contig 19212 bp, 14 predicted proteins | sample 15_GP2_1315_FD_207944 | JGI IMG/M metagenome (GOLD analysis project Ga0326734, IMG submission 207944) | Glacier ice microbial communities from Ngari, Tibet, China - 15_GP2_131.5 | ecosystem: Environmental > Aquatic > Freshwater > Ice > Glacier | place: China: Ngari, Tibet | collected 2018-07-18 | reverse complement strand
CCAAGACCTGCATCGTCACGTCCGGCTATGCGCCTGGCGTCATGTTGCGCGACAGCGACGCGACCTTGCGCACCTTCTTCGTTGACCGGCACATGTACGTGTGGGCGTATGTCATCCGCCGCGCGATTTACCAGCAGCACCCGCAGCCGGTTTTTCCGCTCAACCGCGTGTTCGAGGACGTGTCGGTCCTGTCTCGCCTGCTGAGCGAGTGCGCCTCCGTGTATCGCCTGGCGCACGCCATCATCGATTACCGCCAGCATGCGTCCAGTATCACCAAAGCGATCTCGTACCAGCAATGCCTCGACTTCGCCGCCGCGTTGCAGCAGGTCGCCGCCTATTTCCGGACCCGCACCGTCAGCGACGAGCTCCGGCTGGCGATCGACTTCGCCGCCTGCCATTTTTACATAGGCATCGTGAAAAACACCTACCAGCTGCCCTGGTCAAGCGGGCGCACCGCGCGGGCGGAAGTGAAATCGCGCCTCCTCGACAGCCTGTTTCATCCTCCCGAAGTGGTGCTGGCGGCAATGCGCCGCCGCGCCGATCGCAATGAACGCCAGATTGGCCAGGCGTTGGCGGGCAGCACGCTATTCCATATACGCATGGCAGGAAGCCGCAAGTTCATGTCCTGGCAACGGAACCGCAAAGCAAAGGCGCTCGCTTAACCGCAAACACGCGCCGATCAATACTCGACCGCGACTTCTTTTGCCCCCAGCACCTGCTCGAGCGCCAGCGTCAGCGCGTCCGACGGCGCGACGCGCCATTCGTCGCCCAGCTGCAGCGTGCATTCCACCCCCTGCGGCTTGATGCGGATCGCCACCGGCAAGCCGTCGGCATGACGGTACGGCAGCAAGACTTCGGCCACCTTCGCCGGGTTGACGGTGCAGGCAAGCGACATCGCCAGCCGGTGGCCGTACTGGATGCGCGACAGCGCAATGTCGAACACTTTTTCGGCGGTGATGCGCAGGCCGCCGTTGAAGCGGTCTTCCGACACCTTGCCGACCACCAGCAGAAATTCGTCTTCCTTGAAGATGTTCTTGTTGGCGTCAAACACTTCGCTGTAGACGGTCACTTCGACCACCGCCGTCTTGTCGTCGAGCGACACGATCAGGATCCGGCCGCGCTGCGTCATCTGGCTGCGCACGCCGGTGATCACGCCGCACAGCATGCGCGGCTCGCGCGACGGATCGAGGTCGGCCAGCTTGGTGCGCGCAAAACGGCGCACTTCTGGCGCGTAGGTATCGAACATGTGGCCGGACAGGTAGAAGCCGAGCGCGATTTTTTCTTCCGACAGCTTCTGCTTCTCGGTCCACGGCGCTGCCTTGACGTACTCGGGCGGCGCCACCAGGTCGCTGTTGTCGTCGCCGAACAGGCTGACCTGGTTGATCGCCTTGTGCGCCTGGTCGGCGCATTCCACTGCAAAAGCGACCGAGGCGAGCAAAATGGCGCGGTCAACGCCGAAGCAGTCCATGGCGCCGGCGCGAATGAGCGACTCGATGGTGCGGCGGTTGATCTGCTTGCGGTCGACCCGCTTGCAAAAATCGAACAGGTCGGTGAACGCGCCGTTTTCGGTGCGCGCGGCGATGATCGCTTCGATCGCCGACTGGCCCGAGCCTTTTACGGCGCCGAGGCCGTAGCGGATGTTGGTGACGCGTTTTCCCGTGAGCGACGGCGCCGCCCCTTCCGGCGTGAAGCGGTAGTCGGAATGGTTGATATCGGGCGCCAGCAAGGTCAGGTGGCAGACCTCGATCGCGTCGACGACCAGGATCTTGATCTTGTCGGTGTCGTCCATCGCCAGCGACAGGTTGGCGGCCATGAAGGCGGCGGTGTGATGCGCCTTCAGGTAAGCGGTGTGGTACGACAGCAGCGCGTAGGCGGCGGCGTGCGACTTGTTGAAGCCGTAGCCGGCGAATTTTTCCATCAGGTCGAAAATTTCGTCGGCCTTTTGCGCCGTCAGGCCGTCCTTGGCGGCGCCGGCGCGGAAGATCTCGCGGTGCTCGGCCATCTCTTCGGCTTTTTTCTTACCCATCGCGCGGCGCAGCATGTCGGCGCCGCCGAGCGAGTATCCGCCGACGATCTGCGCCATCTGCATGACCTGCTCCTGGTAGACCATGATGCCGTACGTCTCGGACAGGATGGCCTCGGTGCGCGGGTCGGGATAGTCGAATTTTTCGCCGTGCTTGCGCTTGCAAAAATCCGGGATCAGGTCCATCGGGCCCGGGCGGTACAGCGCGACGAGTGCGATGATGTCCTCGAAACGGTCGGGCCGGGCGTCTTTGAGCATGCCTTGCATGCCGCGCGACTCGAGCTGGAAGATGGCGACCGTCTTCGCCTTGGTCAGCAGCTCGTACGACGCCCGGTCGTTGAGCGGCAACCTGGCCAGGTCGAAATCGGCATGCGCCGGGTCGAGCTGCTTGATATAACGCACCGCGCGGTCGAGGATGGTCAGCGTCGTCAATCCCAGAAAGTCGAACTTGACGAGACCGACCGCTTCGACGTCGTCCTTGTCGTACTGCGACACCACGCCGGAGTCGCCGCCCTGGGTGTACAGCGGGCAGAAATCGGTGAGTTTGCCGGGTGCGATCAGCACGCCGCCGGCGTGCATGCCGATGTTGCGGGCGATGCCTTCGACCTGCTGCGCCAAATCGAGCAGCTGGCGCACTTCGTCCTCGTTCTCCAGCCGCTCGGCCAGTTGCGGCTCCTCGGCGATGGCGTCGGCAATCGTCACCGGCTTGCCCGGCTTGAACGGGATCAGCTTGGAAATGCCGTCACAGAAGTTGTAGCCGAAATCGAGCACCCGGCCGACATCGCGGATCGCGCCCTTGGCCGCCATGGTGCCGAAGGTGGCGATCTGCGAGACCGCCTCCTTGCCGTACAAATCCTTGACGTGCTGGATGACGCGGTCGCGCCCTTCCTGGCAAAAGTCGATGTCGAAGTCGGGCATCGACACCCGTTCCGGATTGAGGAAACGCTCGAACAGCAGGTTGTACTGCAACGGGTCGAGGTCGGTGATCAGCAGCGAATAGGCCACCAGCGAACCGGCGCCGGAGCCGCGTCCCGGCCCCACCGGCACGCCGTTTTCCTTGGCCCACTTGATGAACTCGGCCACGATCAAAAAATAGCCGGGAAACTTCATGTTGCAGATGGTGTCGGTTTCGAACGTCAAACGCGCCTCGTAGCGCGCGCGCTCGGCCTCGCGTTTTACCGGGTCGGGATACAGCTGGATCAGCCGCTGCTCCAGGCCTGCCTTTGATTCGGCGACCAGGAACTGGTCGATCGTCATGCCGGGCGGGGTCGGAAAATTCGGCAGCTGCGGCACGCCCAGCGTGAGCACGACGTTGCAGCGGCGGGCGATTTCGACCGAGTTGGCCAATGCTGCCGGCATGTCGGCGAACAGCGTGGCCATCTCGGCCTGGCTCTTGAAGCGCATCTCTTCGTTGAAGCGCTTGACGCGCTTGGCGTTGGCCAGCATCTCGCCTTCGGCGATGCAGGTGCGCGCCTCGTGGGCGACGAATTCGTCGGGCGAGAGAAACTGCACCGGGTGGGTGGCCACCACCGGCAGGCCAAGCCGGGCCGCCAGCGCCACCGCATGGCGCACCTGCATCTCCTGGTTCGGCTGGCCGGCGCGCTGCACCTCGATATAGAAGTGGCCCGGAAACATCGCCGCCCAGCGCTGCGCGCAGCGCTCGGCTGCCGCCAGGTTGCCGTTGTCGATGGCGACGCCGACGTCGCCGAAATGCGCGCCCGACAGCACGATCAGACCATGTGCCTGCAACTGGCCGGGATGCAGCGTCGATGCGCTGGTGGCCAATGCTGCCAGCCAGTCCGGATGGATTTCGGCGCGGCCCTTGTGCTGGTTGGTGAGCCAGGCTCTCGACAGCAGTTCGCACAGCTGCAGGTAGCCGGTGTGGTTTTTCGCCAGCAGCAGCAAACGCGACGGCCGGTCGCGGTTGTCGTCGTTGGTGATCCACGCATCGACACCGATGACCGGCTTGATGCCCTTGCCGCGCGCCGCCTTGTAGAACTTGACCATGCCGAACAGGTTGGCCAGGTCGGTGATCGCCAGCGCCGGCTGGCGGTCTTTGGCGGCAGCCTTGATGATGTCGTCGATCCGCACCAGGCCGTCGACGATCGAGTATTCGGAGTGCACGCGCAGGTGGACAAACGTCGGCGCGGCCGGTTTGACGGGCGCGGCCACCGCTTCAGTACCAAGTTCCAGGACATCGATGCTCATCTGCTCATTACCTGCTGTGCGAAGAAGCGCTATTTTACCGCGCCCGGCCGGCGGCTTCCCGGCTGCAGCCAATTGCCTAACTGTAAGCACTTGTAAGTATCGTCAACCCGAATTTGTCGCGCGGCGTTGATGGATCAGTTACACAAATTCATTCAACCCCACTACGGACACCACCATGAAAAACGTTATCGCCGCACTGATCGCCACCTTGTTCGCCACCGCCGCTTTCGCCCAGGCGCCTGCAGTGGTAAAAGCCGACGCCAAGCTCGCCGCCACCGTTGCCACGGTTGACGCCAAGGAAGTAAAAGCCGTCGTCAAGGCAGACGCCAAGGTGGCCAAAGCCGAAGTGAAGGCCGACGCCAAAGTCGCCGCTACCGCCGCCGATGCCAAAGCCGATGTCGCCGTCGCCAAGGCCGACGCCAAAGCGGCCAAGGCAAAAGCGCATCACAACAGCGTCAAGGCCAACGCAAAAACCGACGTTGCCGGTGCAGCGGTGACCTCGGCAGCGCCAGCCGCGACGAAGTAATCACCTGTCGCCAGTCGTGACAAAGACAGGGTTCGCCCTGTCTTTTTTTTCGTCTTTTCAACGCCCCAGGTCGACCAACCGCGGCACGTGGATAATAATCGGTTGTGGCTGCGAACGCGCCCACCTCGAGGTCGACGGCGGAATGCACGGCGACGCCACACGCAACAACGGCAGCGGCGTAAAACTTGGCCGGAGTTTTCCTCACGGTGCGTAACAATCGGTAACGTGCGCTCTGCAATGCGGTTTTAACGCAATGATAAATGCATTTATATCTTGCTTATATTTGGTTAATATAAATTGCAATATTGCCTTATGACGCTCTGTTACAATGCTGGTTGCCAGAAAGAACACCTGATTTGACAATTTGCCACCATCGATCACACAACGCACATGCAAACAAGAAAAAAAGCCTTGATCACCGGCATTACCGGCCAGGATGGCGCCTATCTCGCACAGTTGTTGTTGGATAAAGGCTACGCCGTCACCGGTACCTACCGCCGTTCGAGCTCGGTCAATTTCTGGCGCATCCAGGAGTTGGGGATCGACGCACATCCGAATTTGACGCTGGTCGAATACGACCTGACGGACCTGTCGTCGGCAATCCGGCTGATCGAGGCCAGCGATCCCGACGAGGTCTACAACCTGGCCGCCCAGAGTTTTGTCGGCGTCTCGTTCGAGCAGCCGATCGCGACCGGCACCATCACCGGCCTGGGCGCGGTCAACCTGCTCGAATCGATCCGCGTCGTCAAGCCGTCGGCGCGGTTTTACCAGGCATCGACGTCCGAAATGTTTGGCAAGGTGCAAGCCATTCCGCAGGTCGAGGAAACGCCGTTCTATCCGCGCAGCCCGTACGGCGCGGCCAAGTTGTATGCACACTGGATGACGCTCAACTACCGCGAGTCGTACGGCATTTTCGGCGCCAGCGGCATCCTGTTCAACCACGAATCGCCGCTGCGCGGACGCGAATTCGTCACCCGCAAGATCACCGATTCGGTGGCCAAGATCGTGCTTGGCAAACTCGACGTGCTCGAACTGGGCAACCTCGACGCCAAGCGCGACTGGGGTTACGCCAAGGAATACGTCGACGGCATGTGGCGCATGCTGCAGGTCGACGTACCCGATACGTTCGTGCTCGCCACCAACCGCACCGAAAGCGTGCGCGACTTCGTCACGATGGCGTTCAAGGGCGCCGGCGTCGGCATCGAATGGAGCGGCACAGGCGAAAGCGAAACCGGCCACTGCAGCCGCAGCGGCACGCTGCTGGTGCGGGTGAGCGCGAAATTCTATCGCCCGGCCGAAGTCGAACTGCTGATTGGCGACGCGTCCAAGGCCAGGCGCGTGCTGGGCTGGTCGCCCGACACCACGCTCGAGCAACTGTGCGCGATGATGGTCGAGGCCGACATGCGCCGCAACAAAATTGGCGTGTCGTTCTGACATGTGCGCCTCCGGCACCGTTTCCGGTGCGGCGCCCGTCGGGCATGGCGCAGGCCGGGCCGAAGGTCAGGGCAGACGCGCCCTCATCACCGGCCTGCGCGGGTTCAGCGGCTACTACGTGGCGCGCGAACTGGCCGCGGCCGGCTACCGCGTGTTCGGCACCGTGCTGCCGGGCACTGCGTGCGGGCCGGACATGTTCGAGGCCGACCTGTGCGAGCGCGCCGCGGTCGCCGCCGTTATCGAGCAGGTGCAGCCCGATGTCGTCGTCCACCTGGCCGGCATCGCCTTTGTCGCCCACGCCGACGCCGCGCTGATGTACCGCGTCAACGTCGTCGGCACCCGCAACCTGCTCGAAGCGCTGGCCGGCGCGCGCCACACGGCGTCGGCGGTGCTGCTGGCGTCGTCGGCGAACATCTACGGCAACGCCGACGTCGCGCGCATCGACGAGCACGTTGTGCCGGCGCCGGCCAACGACTATGCGGTGTCGAAGCTGGCAATGGAATACATGGCGCGGCTGTGGATGGACAAGCTGCCCGTCATCCTCGCGCGCCCTTTCAATTACAGCGGCCGTGGCCAGGCCGAAAATTTTCTCATCGCCAAGATCGTCGCCCATTTCCGCCGCCGCGCACCCAGAATCGAACTGGGCAACCTGGCCATCGCGCGCGATTTTTCCGACGTCCGGGTGGTGGCCAGCACCTACCGCCGGCTGCTGGCGGCCGGCCCCGCCGCCGCCGGCGCGGCCTTCAACATCTGCTCGGGCCAGTCGCACTCGATCGCCGAGGTGATCGGCATGGTCGAGCAGATCGCCGGCTACCGCATCGAGGTTGCCGTCAACCCGGCCTTCGTGCGCGCCAACGACGTGCTGACCCTGGCCGGCAACAACGACAAACTGGCGCGCGCGATCGGCCCGCTCGAAGCGATGCCGCTGGCCGACACGCTGCGCTGGATGTTCGAGGCGTGAGTGGGGTGCATGCCGGCCTCGGTTGCGACATGAGCGCCTATTCGTGGCCGCGCTCGCGCGGGAGCGCGCCAGGCGATGCGGATTAACAGCCGCTCCTTTTGCCATCGACGCTTGGCAAAATACAAGCGAATGCATCGCTGCATCCTTGGTTGCAACAGGTACCGTGGCCGGGCAATCGAGGACACTTTCATTAGCGTCATGCACCAGATTCAAGGACCATCAAGCGCCCTGATCTCGATCAAAGTCCAATTCGCGGCAGTTTATAATAGCGCCTGTCCCGCATTTTCACGTTAGCCAATTATGCCAGCCACTACCGACCACGCAGCCTGCGCCGCGGCTCAAGCCATCGCCGCCGCGGCGGCGCACGTCAACATCGCCGCTTATAAATTCGTCACCTTCGACAACACCGAAGAAATGCGCCCCCGGTACCAGGACCTGTGCAAGGAACTGGGCCTGAAGGGCACGATCCTGCTCACGCCCGAAGGCATCAACCTGTTCCTGTCAGGCCCGCGTGCCCAGATCGACCGCTTTTTGAATTGGCTGCGCGGCGATGCCCGCTTTGCCGACATCGAGGTCAAGGAAAGCTACTCGGAAGAACAGTCGCACAAGCGCATGCTGGTGAAGATCAAGCAAGAGATCATCACCATGCGCATGCCGCTGATCAAACCGGAACTGGGGCGCGCGCCGGCGCTGGCGCCAGCCACCCTCAAGCGCTGGCTCGACCAGGGTCACGATGACAACGGCAAGCCGGTGGTGATGGTCGATACCCGCAACGCGTTCGAAGTCGATGTCGGCACCTTTGACAACACGATCGACTACCGCATCGCCAGGTTCACCGAGTTCCCGGACGCGATCGCCGCCGACAAGGCTGCGCTGGCCGACAAGACCGTGGTGACGTTTTGCACCGGCGGCATCCGCTGCGAGAAAGCGGCGATCCACATGCAAAACATCGGCTACGACAACGTGTACCAGCTCGAGGGCGGCATCCTGAAGTATTTCGAGGACGTCGGCGGCGCCCATTACACGGGCGACTGCTTCGTGTTCGACTACCGCACCGCGCTCAATGCGCAACTTGAAGCGGTGACCACGACCCAGTGCTTCGCCTGCCGCGCGGTGGTGACGCCGCGGCAGCAACTGGCGCCGCAGTATGTGTATGGGGTGTCGTGTCCGCACTGTGCGCCGGCGCACCCGGCGGCGGCGCCCCAGCCCGCCGCCGCCGCGTGAGCGCGCGTAACCTGCTGCCGGGCGCGTTTGGCAAACTGGTGCGGCCGCTGTTGCGCCGCGCTGCGCACAGCGAAGCTGTGCGCAGGCTGCTGATTCCGGCGCTGCTGCGCTTTCCGATCCTCAAACGCATTGCTCGGATCGCCACCGGGGCCGGGCAGCGTCCGGCCGCAGATATCCATTTGCCGGTCTGGGCCGGGCCACTGCCGGCGGTCTACCTGGACCTGCCCGCCTCGAGCCGCCAGGCGCTGCTTGACCTGGCCCGCGCCGCCACCCCAACCGATCGTCCCGCCTGATGCGTGTAGTGATCGATCTGCATGCCTGCCAGCAGGCCGGCAGCGGCGCGTCCGGCGCCGCCCTGACGCTGGTGCAGCAACTGATCCGCACTGCTGGCGAAAACACGATCCTGGTGGCGCTTTCCAACCAGTTTCCGCAGCAGCTGGTGGCCTTGCGCGCCGCTTTTGCTCCCTGGCTGCCGGCCGAACGGATCGTCGTCTACGACACGCCGGCGCCTGACGGCAGCGCGTGCCTGGCAGCCGCCATTGTGCTCATCCGCGATAATGCCATCGCCAATCTTGACCCCGACCTGGTATTCAGGCCCGATGGTATCGAGCAGCTTGGCACGCTTGGCACGCTCACGCCGCACGACGCCAAGCCACGTGCCGTCGGCCACACCGACGACGCAGCCGATGCGCTGTGGCAGACGTTCACCCAAGCCATGCCGGCAAGCCGGAGCGCACCGCAACCGAACGGCTTGCCGCCGTTGGCGTATGTGGCCGCGCCCGGCGAGGTGGACATGGCGCTGGTGGCGCAACTGGCGCGCCACTATCGCGTCGTGCTGGTTGGCGGCGTACAGCTGCATGCCTTGCCGGACGGCGCGCCTGCCGTCACGCTGCGCGACGGCTGCTGGTTTGAACAGCACGGCGCCGGTTTCACGCGCATTGTGTACCAGGTCGGCAACCGCCCCGCATGCAGCTTCATGCCCGCGCTGTGCGCCCGCCATCCGGGCCTGGTGCTGCTCGACGACGTCCACCTGGGCCAGCTGTTCGACAACGCCGGCCCGAACGCGTTCGGCGCTGCCTTGCTGGCGTCGCATGGCTACCAAGCCCTGCTGGCACGCCAGCGCAGCGGCCACGCTGAAGCGCTGCGCCAGTTCCCGACCGGCTGGCCGCTGCTTGAGCAAGCCTGCGGCGTCGTCGTGCGCAGCGAGGCCATGCGCGAGCTAGGGCGCCATTGGTATGGCGCCGCCGGCGATCGCTGGCGCGTGCTGGCCGGCGCCGACGACGCCAGCCTGCCACCCTTGCTCGAGGCCATCGAAACTTATTCCGTGCACAGTCCGCGTGCCCGTTATCGTGCGCTGACCGCCGCGCTCGGTGCGCTCGGCCTGCCACACGACCCGCGTAGCCCGCTGCTGCTGGAGGTGGCCAAGGCAATTGCCGCCAACCAGCCCTCGCAGGCGCCGCGCCAGCTGCTGGTCGACATATCCGCGCTCGCCGAAAGCGACCTCAAGACTGGCATCCAGCGCGTGGTGCGCAGCATCGTGCTGGCCCTGATCAAGACGCCGCCACCAGGCTTTCGAGTGGAACCGGTGTACGGCAACGGCGGCGAGCGCCGCTACCGCTATGCGCGCCGCTTCACCTGCAACATGCTGGGCGAGACGACCCTGGCGCGCGACGACTTGCTCGAGGACTTGCCGGTCGAACATCGCCCGGGCGACATTTTCCTGGGCCTGGACCTGGTTGCCCACTGCACCATGCAGAACCTTGCGCTGCTGGCCGACATGCGCCACCACGGCATCGCGGTGTATTTCGTGGTGTACGACCTGCTGCCCTTGCTGATGCCGCAGGCTTTCCCGTATGGCACCGATCGTTACTTCCGCGAATACCTTGGGGCGATCGCCGAACTGGGCGACGGGCTGGTCTGCATCTCGCGCGCGGTGGCCGACGAACTGTGCGACTGGCTGGCACGGCACCGCGCGCCGGCCGCGGCGCCGCTGCGAATTGGCTATTTCCACATGGGTGCGGATTTGGCATCGAGCGCGCCCAGTTTCGGCTTGCCAGGCAATGCGGCCGAGGTGCTGGACGCCGTCGCCGCCCGTCCGACGCTGCTCATGGTCGGCACACTGGAGCCGCGCAAGGGCCACGCCCAGGCGCTGGCCGCGTTCGAACTGCTGTGGGCACGTGGGGTCGATGTCAACCTGGTGCTGGTCGGCAAAGCGGGCTGGCTGGTCGACAGACTGGTCAGACAGATGGAGCGCCATCCCGAGCTGCACCGCCGCCTCTTCTGGCTGCCCGGCGCCTCCGACGAAATGCTGGGCAAGCTGTACGCGTCGGCGTCCGGCCTGCTGGCGGCCTCGGTGGGCGAAGGCTTTGGCCTGCCGCTGATCGAATCGGCCCAGCACCGGCTGCCGATCGTGGCGCGCAACCTGACGGTGTTTCGCGAGATCGGCGGCGAGCATGCCTACTATTTCGACGGCGAGCAGCCGCAACAGCTGGCCGCAGCGCTCGAGCGCTGGCTCGAACTATTCCGCAACGGTAACGCTCCGCCGTCCGGTGCGATGCCGTGGCTGAGCTGGGCGCAGAGCGCCGAACAGTTGCTCGACACCATTTTGCAGCAGCGCTGGCACCGCACCCTGCCAGGTACTTGAAGGCAGCAACAAGCGAAGCCATGGGGCCGGGGTGTGCGAGCGTTACTTGTCAGGTCTGCTACAATTCTCCCTTCTTCGACGATCTGGTACTTCCATGCTCCGTAGCTACCCCATGATTGCCCTGTCTGATATCGCCGGAGCAATCAAACGCTACCCGTTGGTGGGCATGCTCGGATGGCAGGACGTACGCCAGCGCTATCGCCGCTCGGCCCTCGGTCCGTTCTGGATCACGCTGTCGATGGGCGTGATGATCGCTACCATCGGCATCGTGTTCGGCCAGATCTTCAGCACGCCAATGGAGGACTACCTGCCGTTCCTGACCATCGGCATGGTGCTGTGGGCCTTTATAGCGTCCGTCGTCACCGAAGGCAGCACCGGTTTCATCGCCGCCGAGGCGGTCATCAAGCAGTTGCCGATCCCGTTGTTCGTGCACATCATGCGCCTGGTCTGGCGCAATCTGCTGATCCTCGCGCACAACCTGGTGATCATTCCGATCGTGATGCTGTTCGTCGGCAAATCACTCGGCTGGATTGCCCTGCTGGCCGTGCCGGGCCTGCTGCTGCTGGTGCTGAACCTGTCCTGGATCGCGCTGATCCTGGCGATCCTGTGTGCGCGCTACCGCGACATCCCGCAGATCGTCGCTAGCGTGCTGCAAGTGGTGTTTTACCTGACCCCGATCATGTGGGTGCCGAAACTGCTGCCGGCGCGCGCCGCCGTGTACCTGCTCGATTCGAATCCGGCCTTTCACTTGATCGAAGTCGTGCGCGCTCCTTTGCTTGGCCAGGCGCCAACGATGGCCAACTGGCTCTACACGCTCGCGTTGGCCGCTGTCGGCTGGCTCGCGGCAGTGATCATATATGGCCGCCACAAGCCGCGCATCGCGTTCTGGCTGTAATAAAAATAAAACCATGGCCTCTATAAAATTCGACAACGTATCGGTTGATTTCCCGATTTATAACGCCAGCGGACGCTCCCTGAAGAAGCGGCTGATCCGCGTCGCCACCGGCGGCCAGCTCGGAGCCGATCCGCATGGCCGAGTCGTGGTCCGGGCACTGGAAAACCTGAGCTTCACGTTGCGCGACGGCGACCGTGTCGGCTTGCTGGGCCACAACGGCGCCGGCAAGAGCACGCTACTGCGCCTGCTCAGCGGCGTCTACACGCCGACTTGCGGAACGGCCGAAATCAAAGGCGACATTGGTTCGCTCATCGACATCTCGCTCGGCATCGATCCGGAGGCCACCGGTCGCGAAAACATTTTCCTGCGTGGCGCCTTGCTCGGCATGAGCAAGGCCGAGCTGAGCCGGCGCATCGAAGAAATCATCGACTTCTCCGAACTGGGCGATTTTGCGGACATGCCGCTGCGCACCTATTCAACCGGCATGCACCTGCGCCTCGCTTTTGCGGTATCGACCATCGTGCGCCCGGAAATCCTGCTGATGGACGAGTGGCTGGCGGTTGGCGACGAAGGTTTCAAGCACAAGGCCGAGCAACGCATGCGCGAGATGGTCCAGTCGACCAATATCCTGGTGCTGGCCAGCCACGCCCGCGACCTGATCATGCACACCTGCAATCGCGTGCTATGGCTCGAACACGGCGGCATTCGCATGGACGGCGCGCCGAAAGATGTGCTTCCGGCTTACTTCGGAGAGTAAATGGACAAGATTTACCGTACTGGGCTCGATGTGCGGGTTGCGCTGGCGGTTGCAGACAAGAGCATGACGCCGTTTAGCGTTGCGCCGCCATCGATGGCGGCGCCGGTTGAGATCGAAGCTGCGGCCGTCGCGGTTACGCCGTCACTCAACTGGCGCAACATCATCAAGCGCGCTTTGCGCCAGCCGGCCAAGGCGGCATTCCGCCTGATCAAGCCTTTCCTCAGCCCGCTCACATTCCGAACCAGGCGCTATTTTGCGGCCGAAATCCAGCATGACCTCCTGCGCTATCACATTGCCGGCCAACACGCCATTGAACGCGTCTCGGCCGGCATGCTGCGCGAGACCCAATCCTCCCGCGAACTGCTGCGCCAAGAACTGCTTGGCGCTCAGCAGCAGACCGTTCTGGAACAGCGACTGGCCGATCAACAACGTCTCCAGCAGGGGGAAGCGCACAATGAAGAACAGCTGCGCCACTTGTTTGAGGGCATTTCCACTCACATCAGCGCATCGCACGAACTGCTGCGCCAAGAACTGCTTGGCGCTCAGCAGCAGACCATTCTGGAACAGCGACTGGCCGATCAACAACGTCTCCAGCAGAGGGAAGCGCGCAATGAAGAACGGCTGCGCCACTTGTTTGAGGGCATTTCCACCCAGATCAGCGCGTCGCACGACATGCTGCGCCATGAGCTCATAACGTCGCAGCAGCAAGCGGCAGCGGCATTGCACGCTCAGGTCGAACAGCATATTGGGGCGATGGAGGCGCGTGCCGAGCAACGGTTGCTGTCGCTTGTCGCGAACCTGCAGCAGGTGACGCTTCCGGCCGCGATTACCACCGTCATCGCGCCACGCTTGGACGTTCTTGAACAATACGGCTACGCGACGGCGCGCCAAGTCATCATTCCATGCGGCCCCGACCGGTTGCTGATCAAAACGGAGGCCGGTTATGTCCTGTGCCCTGTATCCGACCTGTCGATCGTTGCCTGCCTGGCCGATACAGGAGACCTGGAGCGCGGTACCCGCGTGCTGATCCAGCGCCTGCTAGAGCCGGGCGCGGTGTTCGTGGACGTTGGCGCAAACTTGGGAATCCACACGCTGGCGGCGGCCAAGGCCATGCGCGGACGAGGAAGAATTGTCGCGTTCGAACCATTTGAAGCCACCTGCCGGTTACTCGAAGAAACCGTTCGCATCAACGGCCATGCCGGTATTACGCAGATTCACCAAGCCGCGGTGTCGGATGACGCGGGCCAGCGTACGCTGTACCTGGGCAAGAGCAGCGGCCATCATTCGCTGTATGCGCTGGCCAAGGAAGACGCTGCCAACGCGGCGCCGGTGCCAGTTTGCACCGTCCGCCTGGACGAGGTACTCGGGCAGCAAGCGCAGGTAACGCTGATCAAGATCGATGCGGAGGGCGCCGAACTGGAAGTGCTGCGCGGCGCCGCCGCAACGGTTGCCGCCAATCCCGGGATCGGCCTCATTGTCGAGTTTGGCTTGTCGCATCTGACTCGCAGCCAGCAGGACATCGGGCACTGGCTGGCACAATTCGAAGCCCTGGGACTGGAATACCGCGCCATCGAGCCGTCCACCGGCACACTGCAACGCTGGAACCTGGCTCAACTGGCAGAGGTCGATTCGATCAACCTGTTGTTCGCGCGTCCGGGCGCGGCGATCTGGAACAAGGCGGAAGCTGCATGAGGCAGGAAATCGTTGTCGTTGGCGCTGGCGGCCACGCCAAAGTGTGCATAGAACTGCTGCGCGCGATGGGCGAGCCAGTCGCGTTTTGCGTCGGCACACTGGACAGCCCGGCAAGCTGCGTTGGCGTACCGGTGCTGTTCGGCGACGAGCATCTCGGCCGACTGCGCGCCGAAGGCTACCACCGGGCCTTCATCGCGCTCGGTCCGAATCGCCTGCGCATGAAACTGGCACGCATGGCAACCGCGCTCGGGTTTGAACTGGTCAACGCGATCAGCCCGCGCGCAGTCGTCTCCTCCAGCGCCCGGCTGGGGGCCGGCATCGCCATCATGGCCGGGGCCGTCATCAATGCAGAAGCGAGCATTGGGGACCTGGCCATCATCAATACTGGCGCGAGCATCGACCATGATTGTGTCATCGATGCCGGCGCCCACATCGCGCCGCAAAGCGCGCTGGCGGGGAAAGTGCACGTGGGCACTGCCACTTTCCTCGGGATTGGCTGCAAGGTAATCCCGGAAGTCCGGATTGGCAGTAATGCGACCATCGGCGCGGGCGCTGTAGTGGTGAATAATATTGACGACGGCGCCACCGCAGTCGGCATGCCCGCCAAACGAATCAAGTAACACTTAATAACGGGAATGAATATGAACCGCATCTCGGTAGCACAACCCAAACTGCAGGGCAACGAACGCAAGTATGTGCTTGACTGCCTCGATACCAACTGGATTTCGTCGAACGGTAAATACATCGGCATGTTCGAAGAGATGTTTGCCAAGTTCTGCGGCGTCAAGCACGCCATTGCCGCCAACAACGGCACCACCGCCCTGCACCTGGCGCTGGTGGCGCTCGACTTGCAGCCTGGCGACGAAGTGATCATTCCGACCGTAACCTACATCGCCACCGCCAATGCGGTGCGCTATTGCGGCGCAACGCCGGTGCTGGTGGACGTGTTGGCCGACACGATGAACATCGATCCGGCCGACATCGAGCGCAAAATCACTGCGAAGACCAAGGGCATCATCCCGGTGCATCTGTACGGCCACCCGGCCGAGATGGATGCAATCAACGCGATCGCGGCCAAGCATGGCCTGTGGGTGGTCGAAGACGCCGCCGAAGCGCATGGCGCTGAAGTGCGTGGCCGCCGTGTCGGCTCGCTCGGCACCTGCGCTACTTTTTCGTTTTTTGGCAACAAGATCGTGACCACCGGTGAAGGTGGCATGGTCACCACCGACGACGATACGCTGGCAGCGAAGCTGCGTCTGTTTCGTGGCCAGGGCATGGACCCGCAGCGCCGCTACTGGTTCCCTGTTATCGGCTACAACTACCGGATGACCAACATCCAGGCCGCTATCGGCGTAGCGCAAATGGAAACTGTGGATCAGGCGCTGTCCGACCGTAACCGGCTGGCACGCTGGTACGATGCAGCACTGGCCCCGCTGGAAGGAAAAATCCTGCTTCCAAAACAGGCAGATTGGGCCAAGCAAGTATTCTGGATGTACAACATTTTTCTGACCGACGGCGACCAGCACAAGCGCGATGACGTCATGCGCCAGCTCGATGAAATGAACATCGAGACGCGGCCGGTGTTCTACCCGATGCACGTGCTGCCGCCGTACCTCGAAGAGAGCAGCTACCCGGTCGGCGACCTGTGGTCGCAGCGCGGCATCAACCTGCCGACCTACCAGGAGCTGACGCGCGACGATGTGCAGCGGGTTGCCGACGCGCTCAAGAAAGCCTTCGCTTCACAATGAAAATCGCCCTCTGCTCGACTTTCGTGCCGTTCCTGTTCGGCGGCGCAAGAAACATCGTCGACTGGCTGCAAACAATGCTCGAGCAAGAGGGGCATCATGTCGAGCGCATCTACCTGCCGGAGAATGATTCGCCAGACCTGCTGTTCCAGCAGATGGCGGCGTTTCGCTGGATTGATCTGTCGGCCGCGGACCGGGTCATCTGCTTTCGCCCGCAGAGCCACCTGATCCAGCATCCGCACAAGATTCTGTGGTTCATCCACCATGTGCGCGTGTTCTACGACCTGTACGATAGCCCGTATCGCGGCTTCCCGGACGACGCCAAGCACCGTGGCATCCGCGATGCGCTGGTCGCGGCAGACAATGCCGCGCTGCGCGAGGCGAAGCACGTGTTTACCAACTCGCAGGTGGTGTCGGCGCGGCTATCGAAATATAACCAGGTCGGCAGCGAAGTGCTTTACCCGCCGGTGTTCCAGGCCGAGCGCTTCCACTGCCGCAGCCATAGCGATGAAATCGTCTACGTGTGCCGCCTCGAACACCACAAACGCCAGCACCTGCTGATCGAAGCACTGGCGCTGACGACAACCCCGGTGCGGGTGCGCCTGTGCGGTTCGAGCGCCGGGCCCCATTACCCGAACGAACTCAACGAGCTGATCACGCGCCTGAAACTGCAACAGCGCGTCAGCATGGAAAACCGCTGGGTTACCGAGGAAGAAAAGGTCGACTACCTGGCCGATTGCCTGGCTGCGGCTTACCTGCCGCTGGACGAGGATTCCTATGGCTATCCGAGCGTGGAAGCAAGCCATGCATCGAAGGCCATCTTGACGACCACCGATTCGGGCGGCGTGCTGGAATTGGTCAGCGACGGCGTCAACGGCTACGTGGTGGACCCGACGCCCGCGGCGCTGGCCGCCGCGCTCGACAAGCTGTACCGCGAGCGGGCCGCAACGATCGCCATGGGCGTACGTGCGCGTGCGCGCCTCGACGAACTCAACATATCCTGGTCGCACGTCCTCGAAAGGCTGCTGGCATGAAGGTTCTGATCGTCAACAACATGACCCCGTTCGTCTGGGGCGGCGCCGAAGAGCTCGCTGTTAACCTGGAAAAAAACATCATTGCCGCGGGCCACCAGGCCGAAGTGCTGCGCCTGCCTTTCCAGTGGGAACCGGCGGCGCGCATTCCATCGCAGATGCTGATGGTGCGCGCGATGGAGCTGATCAATGTCGATCACGTTGTGGCGCTGAAGTTTCCCGCCTACCTGATCCGCCACCCCAAAAAGACACTCTGGCTGCTGCACCAGTACCGCCAGGCCTACGACCTGTTTGATAGCGCCCACACCAACCTGCCATTCGGCGCAGAAGGCGAACAACTGCGCCACGTGATCCGGAATGCCGACAACGAAAGCTTGCGCGAAAGCCGTCACATTTTTACAAATTCAGAAGTCACGCGCCAGCGCCTGGTGAAGTACAACGGCTTCGACGCCGAGGTGCTGCTGCCGCCGGTTAACGATCCCGACCTGTTCGCCGGCGGCCAGATGGGCGACTATATTTTCGCTGGCGGCAGGATCAACAATATGAAACGCCAGATATTGCTGGTAGAAGCCATGCGCCACGCTGGCCCGAACACCAGATTGCTGGTTGCCGGCCCGCCGGATTCGCCGGGCGACGCCGCCGAACTGCAGGCGGCGGTCGAACGTGCCGGCTTGGGCGATCGCGTCAGGCTCGATCTGCGCTTCCTGCCGCGTGAAACGTACGCCGAATATGTGCGTGGCGCCGCTGCGGTCGCCTATCTGCCATTCGACGAAGATTCGTTGGGCTATGTGACGATGGAGGCGGCGCTGGCCGGCAAGCCACTGATCACCACCAGCGACAGCGGTGGCATCCTGGGCCTGGTCAAGCAGCACGAGACCGGCTGGGTGGTCGAACCGGACGCCAAAGCGCTTGCCGATGCAATCAACGCCGTGTTTGCGCAGCCGCGCAAGACGGCCGACTACGGCCAGGCAGCACGCGCGCTGTGGCTGCATTTGGGAATCAACTGGCCGGCGACGGTGGAAAGGCTGTTGCGATGAAAATTGTCATGTTCACTCCAGCAGTGCAGGTGTCGGCGATCGGCCGCATGGCCTGCCTGTTGACCGCGGCATTACAGGCTGCCGGGCATACGATATCGATCGTGCGCGCCGAAACCGAGCAGCTGCTGCATGAAACAACACACGACTTCGGCGCAGAACTTGTTGCGTGGACTGAGCTGGCACGGGTTCGGGAATTGCTGGCGGCTGCCGACCTGGTGGTGCACCAGGTCGGGGATAATCATCAGTTTCACCAAGGCTGCCTCGAATGGCTGAACGAGGCGCCCGGCATCATCTGTCTGCACGATTATTTTGTTGGCCACCTGTTTTGCGGCTGGGCCCAACACCGCCGCGAAGAAGCCTGCACGATCTTGGAAAAGTGGTATGGCTCCGACGCCGCTGCCAGTTTCTTCCAGCATCCCGACTCCGAATCGTTTATCGAAGGAACCCATCGCAGTGCCCCGATGACCGAGTGGATCTGCGCAATGGGAAGCGCCGTCATCACCCACAGCAGCTGGGGTATCGCACGCGTGATGGACGCCTGTCCTGGCCCGGTACGGGTAGTGGCACTGCCTTACTCAGCGCCGGCGGCACCAGTACGCCACGCCGCAAGCCGGGACGACATGCTGCGCGTGCTGACAGTCGGTCACGTCAATCCCAACAAGCGGGTGGCCAGTGTGATCCGCGCGATCGGCGGCAGCGAGACGCTGCGTGCCATGACCGTTTACCGCCTGGTCGGGGCGATCGCACCGGCTGTCGTGGTGGCCCTGTCCACGCTGGCGCGCAACAGTCAGGTGAACCTGCTCATTTCGGACCAAGTGGAAGCCCCGACGCTGATCAGGGCTCTTGACGAGGCTGACGTCGTCATCTGCCTGCGGCTGCCCAGTCTGGAGGCCGCTTCGGCCTCAGCGATCGAGGCGCTGTTGTACGGCAAGCCGGTCATCGTAACCGATACAAATTTCTACAGCGAGATTCCGGACGACTGCGTGATCAAGATTAACCCGGAGGATGAGGTCGGCGCGCTGCAGCGCGCCGACC
>Ga0326734_1000170_pt1 | contig 19284 bp, 19 predicted proteins | sample 15_GP2_1315_FD_207944 | JGI IMG/M metagenome (GOLD analysis project Ga0326734, IMG submission 207944) | Glacier ice microbial communities from Ngari, Tibet, China - 15_GP2_131.5 | ecosystem: Environmental > Aquatic > Freshwater > Ice > Glacier | place: China: Ngari, Tibet | collected 2018-07-18 | reverse complement strand
ACGGCTATTTTCACATGGCCAAGGCAGCCCTGCCCTACCTCAAGCGTGGCGCCGCCATCGTCAATACCGGCTCGGTAACCGGGCTCAAGGGCGCTGGGCACCTGCTCGATTACGCAACGACCAAGGGTGCCATCCACGCTTTCACGATGTCGCTCGCCGCCAGCGTGCTCGACCTGGGCATCCGCGTCAACGCAGTCGCGCCCGGTCCGGTATGGACCCCGCTCAACCCGGCCGACCAGACCCCCGACAAGATCGCCAGGTTCGGTGCCCAGACCACGTATCGCCGGCCGGCCCAGCCGGAGGAGCTGTCGCCGGCGTATGTATTTCTTGCCTCGGCGGTCTGCTCCAGTTACATCAGCGGCATCGTCTTGCCGGTGACGGGATCGGTTGGCGAGTAGCGGCCAGTAATGGCCAATAACGGCCAATAACGGCCAGCAAGCGACAACCAACTGACAACCGCGAACAACGGCGAAAGGACGGCGGCATGGCACGCACCATGTGGAAGGGAGCGATCAGTTTCGGGCTGGTGCATATCCCGGTCGAGATGACCCCGGCGGTAATCGATCACGGCCTCGACCTGACCATGCTCGACAGACGCGACTTTTCGCCGGTTGGTTTCAAGCGCTACAACAAGGGCAACAACAAGGAAGTGGCGTGGGACGACATCGTCAAGGGCTATGAGTACACCGAGGGCGAGTACGTCGTGCTGTCGGACGAAGACCTGCGCCAGGCCAACCCGGAAGCGACCGCGACGATCGACATCCTCGCCTTTGTCGACGCCGGCGACGTGCCGCTGCTGTACTACGAACAGCCCTACTATCTGGCCCCCGGCAAGGGCGGCGACAAGGTGTACGCGCTGCTGCGCGAGACCTTGCGCGCGGTCGGCAAGATTGGCATCGCAACGGTGGTGATCCGGGTCAAGCAGCACCTCGCGGCCCTCGTCTGCATCGGCGACGCGATCGTGCTCAACACCTTGCGCTACGCCAGCGAGATCCGCGCGACCGACGACCTGAAGATCCCGACCAAAAGCGCAAAATCTGCCATGCTGTCCGACAAGGAACTGAAGATGGCAATGGCCCTGGTGGCGGGCATGAGCGAAGCATGGAAGCCGCAGCAGTACCGCGACACCTACCGCGAGGACGTCATCGCGCTGGTCGAAAAAAAGGTGAAGGCGAAAGAGACCAAGACCATCACGATGCCGGGCAAGGAAGAAGCGCGCCCGAGGCCGGGCAACGTGGTCGACCTTGTGGCGCTGCTGCAGCAAAGTATCGGCAAGAAGTCCGGCAAGGGATCCGTGGCGGCAGCAGCAGCCGCGGACGAAAACAACGGGCACAACGACGACAACGAGCCGCCACCGCCGCGCAAAGCGCGCAAACCGGCAGCGGTCAGGAATGAGAAAGACGACGCGCCGGCGGCGAAAGCGCGCAAGGTGGCAGCCAGGAGTGGCGAACGCACAGCCGCCAGCGCGACCAATGGCCCGGCCAAGCCTGGCTCGACCAAGCGCCCGTCCGAGCGCGGCGCGGCCGAGCCAGGGAAAGCCGCGGGCGCTCCCAGGACGGCGACTCCGGCGAAGGAGCGCGCGCCGGCGCGCCGCAAGTCGGCGGGTTGAGCCGGATGCCCGCCGCGATGCAGAACTGGATCGACTTGCTGCAATGGCCGGCGATGGCGGTGACCTTGTACGCCGCCTACCTGGTCGGCTCGAAGCGCGACGACCGGCGCGTGCTGGGGTTCGTCATGTTCGTGCTCAGCAATGTGTTGTGGATTGGCTGGGGCTGGCACGACGGCGCCTGGGCGCTGATCACCTTGCAGGTCGGGTTGTTTGCGATGAATGTACGGGGGATCATGAAAAATTAAAATTGAGAATCAATAACGAATTAGATTCAATGACGAATTAGATTCAATGACGAATTAGATTCAATGACGAATTAGAATCAATGACGATGAAGGGTGAAACGCGTTGCACCCTCGTTCAGGTTCAGGGAATGGCAATCGAGGTGCTACCCGCGGCCGGGCAGCCTCCCATGCCCGGGCCACCGGTCTCGCCGAACTCGGAAATCGTCAATCCGAAGCGGTCGCCGTTGTCGTTGGTGGAAAGCCAGGCCATCGCGCGGCTCTGCTTGGCGATGGCGACTTGCTTTTCAACGTCGTTCAGTCCCGTGTAGATGGCGCGCCACTCAGGCCCAGTTTAAAATCTTTTTGCCAACTTGCCTAAAATTGTGTAAATTGTCGGACGCGAAAAAATTACCCAAGCGACATAAGCCGAGAAATGTTTGAACTGGTCGCGCCGATATTGGCAAGTGCGAGAAAGCGGACAAAACCACGCAAAATTGACCTGCATGGGGTCTTTTGCGCAATTTTGTACGTCTTAAAAAGCGGCTGTCAATGGTCGATGATTCCGAGCGACTTTCCAAAAAAAGACACAGTGTATTACTACTTTAAGCTGTGGAAAGAGAAGCCGTCAGAAGATGCGTTAAGCCTGCTGGAGCAGGCTTTAAAAAAAATGTGCTTGGCGTGGTCCGTACCAACAGCGGGCGCAACGCCTCGACCACGTTTCTCGTCGTTATCGAAAGTGACTCATGTGCTTGCCGATGGTGGCTATACAGGACAGCCGTTTGCCGACGGCGTACAGGAAATATTGGGCGCAACCGTCGCCATCGCCAAGCGCAAGGAGCTGCATACTTTTGCGCTGATACCGCAACGCCGGGTAGTAGAGCGTTCGTTTGCCTGGCTGGAAAAATGCAGAAGGCTGCGGAAAAACTGTGAACGACAGCTCAACACCAGCCTTCAGATGGTAAATCTGGCACTTCTTGTTTTATTGCTAAAAAAATATTGAAAAGATTTTAAACAGGCTCTTAGCGTCACGCCTGATTGAACGCAGGCTTGCCCGAACGGCAGCGTGCTCACAACGATTTTTGGCAGAGAGGGGGAAACGCATTGGCATTTTTGACCGGATGACGGCGCATTCAGCGCTTTGGCGAAGGAACGCTGAAAATACGAGGATCTTTTCGCCATGCTGATACAGATTGCGAAATGCCAGTTCCAGTCGGCTACGCAGGACGGCGCACCGATCGCGGCGTGGATGGCGATGCAGTATGTCTGGAAACTAAAAAAGGAAACTGCGTTAATTGAGGAAATTGAGGAAATTACGGCAATTGCGCGCAATCAAAATGCGCTGACCGACGTTGCAGCGTCGACAATACAAGCCGGGCATTGCACCCGGCTATTTTTTTACACCGCCGACACGTCGATCTCGGCTTCGGTTGCGGCAAGCACTTGTTCCTTCGTCACGCCAGGCGCAAGTTCAGTCAGTTTCAAGCCGGTATCGCTGACGGCAATCACGCCGAGGTCGGTAATGATCATGTCGATGACGCGCACGCCCGTCAGCGGCAGATTGCACTGCTTGAGAATTTTCGGCGACGTGCTGCCGTCCTTTGCCGTGGCGACGTGTTCCATCACGACAATCACGCGTTTGACGCCGGCCACCAGGTCCATCGCGCCGCCCATGCCCTTGACCATTTTTCCCGGGATCATCCAGTTGGCCAGGTCGCCGTACTGCGACACTTGCATGGCGCCGAGGATCGCCAGGTTGATTTTGCCGCCGCGGATCATGGCGAAGGAATCGGCCGAGCTGAAATATGCCGAACCGGGCAGTTCAGTGACCGTTTGCTTGCCGGCATTGATGACGTCCGGATCGACTTCATCTTCGAGCGGGAACGGGCCGATGCCCAGCAAGCCGTTTTCCGACTGCAGGTACACCTCGATGTCGTTCGGTACGTAATTGGCGACCAGGGTTGGCAAGCCGATGCCGAGGTTGACGTAAAAACCGTCCTGCAATTCTTTTGCTGCGCGCGCAGCCATTTCATCACGAGTCCATGCCATGTTAGTCTCCGAATGTTGATTTTATTTGGAACGCACGGTGCGCTGTTCGATGCGCTTTTCCGGGTTCGCGTTGACGACGATACGGTGCACGTAAATGCTCGCCAAATGGATTGCGTCAGGATCGATCTCGCCGATTTCGACCAGTTTTTCGACTTCCACGACGGTGATCTTGCCGGCCATTGCAACGTTCGGGTTGAAATTGCGCGCCGTCTTGCGAAACACCAGGTTGCCGGCGCGGTCGGCCATGTATGCCTTCACCAGCGACACATCGGGCGTCAGGCTGCGCTCGAGGATGTAGTCTTCGCCATCGAACTGGCGCACGTCCTTGCCGTCGGCGACGATGGTGCCGACACCGGTCTTGGTAAAAAAAGCCGGGATCCCGGCCCCGCCGGCGCGCAATTTCTCGGCCAATGTGCCTTGCGGGGTGAATTCGATGTCGAGTTCGCCGGCCAGGTACTGGCGCGCGAACTCCTTGTTTTCGCCGACATAAGACGCGATCATCTTGGTGATCTGGCGTGTGACCAGCAGCAGGCCGAGGCCGGCGTCGTCAACGCCGGCGTTGTTGGAAATGGCGGTCAGGCCCGTCACGCCGGAATCGCGCAGCGCCACGATCAGCGCCTCCGGGATGCCACACAGACCAAACCCGCCGACCCCGATGGTCTGGCCGTCTTTCACGATATCGGCCAGTGCCGATGCCGCATCAGGATAAACTTTATTCATACCCGTCCCTTTTATAGTTAAGTCGAAATCGAAATCGAAGCCGAAATCGCTCTTTCTGTACCCCAGATTCAATTCTCAGCATAAAATACACAAGCCAAAAGCACAATACCGTAGAACTACCTGCTATTCCAATCACCGGGATTTTTCGATTTGCACCAGCTAAAAGCATCATACGCAATTGACTACGAGACAACGTTCCAGTATGCGCCGGTCGGCATGTGCATCTCGCTCAACCGCGTGATTCAATCCTGCAACGAGGCGCTCGCATCGATGTTCGGCTATGCCCGCGCGGCGCTCGACGGCCAGTCGTTCCAGGTGCTCTACCCGACGCTCGACGAGTTTCTGCGCACGGGCGACCGGATCATCCCGATCATGAATGCGAAGGGGCGCTATTCGGACGAACGCATCATGCGCCGCGCCGGCGGCGAACTGTTCTGGTGCCACGTGAGCGGGCGCGCGCTCGACCCGCAGCAGGCGCTCGGCGCCGGCGTGTGGACGTTCGAGGACGTCAGCGAAAAACGGCCGGTGACGGCCGAACTGACCCCGCGCGAGCGCGAGATTGCCGCCCTGCTGGTGGAAGGCAAAACCAGCAAGATGATCGCGCGCGACACCGGCCTGAGTCCCCGCACGGTGGAAATGCACCGTGCGAAATTGATGCGCAAGTTTTCAGCGTCGACGTCGTCCGAACTGGTGCACAAGCTGCTGGGCGTGTCGCGCTAGCGCCAGCGGTCCGACTCATGGCGGGGTCAGACCCCGGGCAGTTCAAGCGGCCGGCAACAAGCCGCGAATCTCGTCCGGCAGCGGCGCCGATTTTTCGGCCGGAAAATTCACCCACACCACCTTCGCGCCGCCCTCGGCAACCACCGGTCCGGCCAGGCCACCGGCGCCGACCAGGCGGATTTCGTGGACCATCTCGAAGCTCGAACGGCCCGCCGGGCCGACCAGCGTGGTCACTTCGATTTCGCCCGGATACTTCAATTGCTTGAGGAACGAGCAGCGCGCATTGACGATGACGGGGCCCTCGCCGGCCGGGTCAGGCGCGGCGCCGATCTGGTCGAACCAGGAAATGCGGGCCTGCTCGATGTAGCGGAAATACACCGTGTTGTTGACATGCCCCATCGCGTCCATGTCGCCCCAGCGGATCGCCATGCGCATGACGTGAACCTGGAGCGGGACCGCAGTGTGCTCGACCGTCATTGCGCCATCATGCCGTCATCGGCGGTAATGATGGCGCCGTTGATGAAGTGGGTTTCCTCGGCTGCCAGCAGCAGCAGCAGGCCGTCGAGGTCTTCCGGCTTGCCGGCGCGCTTGCGCGGCAGCATGTCAATCAGCTTCTTGCCCTGCTCGGTGGTGAAATATTCCTCGTTGATTTCGGTCGAGATGTAACCCGGGCAAATGGCGTTGGTATTGATGCCGTATTTGCCCCACTCCACCGCCATCGCCTTCGTCATCTGCACCACGCCGGCCTTGCTCATGCAGTAGACGCCGATCTGCGGCATCACGCGCAAGCCCGCAACGGAGGCGATGTTGATGATGCGGTGCTGTTTTTTCGGATCGCCCTTGGCACGCGCGATCATCCGCTTGGCGGCCTGCTGGGCGACGAAAAAAGCGCCGCGCAGATTGGTGTCCATGATGTAGGCGTAATCTTCCTCGCTGACATCGATCAGCCGCTGGGTGGTCGAGACGCCCGAGTTGTTGACCAGGATGTCGATCGGACCGGCCTCGGTTTCGGCGTGGGCGATCGCCGACTTGATGCTTGCCAGGTCGGTGACGTCGAGCGTGACGACGTGGGCGGCGCCGCCATCGGCTTCGATCTCGGCACGCAACTCCTTGAGGCGGTCGGTGCGGCGCGACGCCAGCACCACCTGGGCGCCGGCGCCGGCCAGCGCTTTTGCAAAGCGCGCCCCAAGCCCGCTCGAGGCGCCCGTGACCAGGGCGATTTTTCCTTCAAAATTGACTTCAATGCCCACGTTTGGCTCCTGTACGGTGTGCTTGCGAAGGCATGATCATTACACAAATTGCCAGTATCAGACCGCCCTGAACGATAATCCTCGTAAAATGACGCCAGAGTTGCAATCGCCGCCAAAAAGCCGCACACTCGTGCTTAAATTTTTCACCGATGACAAAACCATGACAGAGCCAACCAGCAGTTTTGAACAATACGGCCCGCGCGAGGCCATGGAATACGACGTCGTTGTCGTCGGCGGCGGCCCCGCCGGCTTGTCGGCGGCGATCCGCCTCAAGCAACTGGCGCTCGAACAGGGCAAGGAAGTGTCGGTCTGCGTGTTGGAGAAAGGCGGCGAACTGGGCGCGCATATCCTGTCCGGCGCCGTGATGGACCCGCGCGCATTGACCGAACTGATTCCGAACTGGAAGGAACTCGGCGCGCCGCTCGATACCGCAGTGAGCGAAGACCGGATTTTATTCCTGACCGCCACCAAAGCCTACCGCACGCCAAACTTCATGGTGCCGGCGTGTTTTGAAAACCACGGCAACTACGTCGTCTCGCTCGGCAACGTGGTGCGCTGGCTGGGCCAGCAGGCTGAAGCGATGGGTGTGGAAATCTTCCCCGGCTTCCCCGCCGCGGAAATTTTGTACAACGCCGACGGCTCGGTCAAGGGGGTCGCCACCGGCAACATGGGCGTCAAGCGCGACGGCCAGCCCGGCGCAGACTTTCAGCTCGGCATGGAATTGCACGCCAAATACACGCTGTTTGCCGAGGGCTCGCGCGGCCACCTCGGCAAGCAGCTGATGGTCAAATACGACCTCAATGCCGGCAAGGACCCCCAGTCCTACGGCATCGGCATCAAGGAACTGTGGGAAATCGACCCGTCAAAACACCAGCCGGGCCTGGTGATCCACACCACCGGCTGGCCGCTCGACGCCGATACGTATGGCGGGTCGTTCCTCTATCACCTGGCGAACAACCAGGTGGCGGTGGGCTACGTCGTCGGCCTCAATTACGAGAACCCGTATTTGTCGCCGTTCGAGGAATTCCAGCGCTATAAAACCCACCCGGCGATCCGCACTTTTTTCGAAGGCGCCAAGCGCATTTCCTACGGCGCCCGCGCCATCACGGCCGGCGGCTTGCAATCGCTGCCTAAGCTGGTGTTTCCAGGCGGCGCGCTGATCGGCTGCGACGCCGGCTTTCTGAACATGAGCCGCATCAAGGGCAGCCACGCTGCGATCAAGACCGGCATGCTGGCGGCCGACGCCGCATATTCCGCGCTGGGCGAATCGCGCCAGCACGACGAACTGGCCAGTTACCCGCAAGCGTTCGAGCACTCGTGGCTGAAAGAAGAACTGCACGTGGCGCGCAACGTCAAGCCGTGGCTGTCGAAAGGACTGTACCTCGGCTCGATCATGACCGGCATCGACCAGATCGTCTTGCGCGGCAAGGCGCCGTGGACCTTGCACCACACCCATGCCGACCATGAATGCCTGAAACCGGCCGCCACTTTCAAGCCAATCGCCTATCCCAAGCCCGACGGCAAGCTCAGCTTTGACCGCCTGTCGTCGGTGTTCATCTCCAACACCAACCACGCCGAAGACCAGCCGGTCCACCTGACGCTCAAAGATGCCAGCGTACCGGTCAACATCAACCTGGCCAGGTACGCCGGGCCGGAGCAGCGCTACTGCCCGGCCGGCGTCTACGAATACGTGCCGACGGAAGGCGACGGCACGCCGCGGCTGCAGATCAACGCCCAGAACTGCGTCCACTGCAAGACGTGCGACATCAAGGATCCGATGCAAAACATCGTGTGGGTAACGCCGGAAGGCGGCGGCGGGCCAAATTATCCGAACATGTAATTTGGCGGGTCAAGCCGGCATCTTGCGATTGCGCGAGCCGAATTTGTGGCCACTGATCAAGGTCGTGCTGGCAACCAGGCTCGACAGGCCGATGATCAGCTGCACCAGCTTGTCCTCGGGCAGCACCCATAACTGGCCGGCCGGTTCAACGCCATTGGTTGCCGCCATGATCAACGGCGCCACCCATTGCGCATCCGCCTCGACGTCGAGCACCACCGCGTCGCCGCTGGTCTGCATATAAATATTGCCCCCAGCAGCCAGGCTGAAGCAGACCCCGTAACCGGTCTCCTGCGGGCCAATGTGTTCCTGCAGGCTCTGGTTGTGCTCGTCGATCCACAACTCGACGTCCTGCGGCGTTTCCAGGGCCATCCATGGCACCGGGCGAAACCGCGGCGGCGTGGCGTCGCCGCCCGGCAATTCATTGTGCGACTGTTGATTCATTGCGACTTTAAAATAGGCTGCTGACGGCGCATATGCTACGGCATTTCAGGCGCGCAGTACATGGCGGATGTTTTCGATGCAATGACAACCGCATTACCGCTGCGCTGCAACGGCGAGCCCGGCTGCATGGCGACCGTCGCCGCATGGCAAACTGAGCATCCGGATCCTGCGAACAGCGGCGCGACCAGGGCACCTGCGTCATATGACTGGCTCGAGTCCAATGCATATTGGATTTGACGAATATTAATTACCGCAAGGAAATATACGCTACTATGCATGTGCGCGGTTCGCTTATTGGTAAAGCCCAGTCGAAGTCGGTTTCATATCTAAAACTGATAACCAGGTTCGATTCCTGGGCCACGCACCAATTCAGAGCGCTGCTGGCGCGCGCCGTTCAACCCGACAGGAGGCTAGATGTCTGGCCCAATGCAAGCCGTCGGGCGGCCTGTTGCGCCACTGCGCTGAACACGCCTTGCCTGGTCTTCCCACCACCTTGCAAGCTGCGCCGCTGGACAGCGCACTGGCGTTGAAAGTCGTGCCTTCGACGCAGCAGGCCGCCATGGTCGGCGCCGTTCAGATAGCCCACGAAAGCGACGAGTGCGCGCGCACAGTCGGCACATGGAATCGCATTCCGGGCGGTCCGATGCTGGCCCGCGACGACGCCCAACCGCCTTGGCCAAGGTGCAGTTCGGCCGTCGAGACAGGCATGCCCGAGGGCGCCCGCAGCGACACGATCACACTATTTCCGCTGCGGCACACCTCGTCATACGATCCAATGCAGTGCAGCATCGCTTGCCCTTCCGTTCGCAACTGCGCGCTGCTGGTCAGTTCGATGACGGTTCTCTGTTCGCACTGCCATGGCAGCATCAGGACGGCCGGCCAGCCCAGGCCGACGTTGTTGCCGGCTGCGTCACCTGTTTCGGCCGCAATTGCGGCGTGCCACGCGCGCGACAGCGTCAGCAGGCGAGCCGCCTCGATGCTTGCGCACCAGCGCAGCACGCGTGCTTCGGCGGCACCATGGTCGAGTCAGTCCGCAACTTGCAACGCTTCGAACAAGGTGCGCAGAAAATCCTTCGCGTCCGCCAGGTCTTACGACAACTGCGCAAAATCCGGCGCAGCCGTTGCAGCCTCCAGGCCGCACCGCGTCACCTCGGCAAGCCAGCGCCGCATGCAGGACGCATAGCGGGAGGTGCCGTCGGTGATGCTGACGGCGTCCGACAGCGGCGCCGTGTTGGCGCTGATGGTCCTGAGCAGTTCGGCGGCGGTGGTCTCTTGTCGATGTCTTCGCGCCGCAGCACCTGCACCGACAGCGCCGTTTCGGCGTCGAGCCGCTTGATCGACAAGCCGGTGATCTCGACGCGCTGCATGGCGTGCCCGCTCTGCGTCAGCGCCGGCCAGTGCGATCGCCAGCGCGGTGTGCGCCGGCAGTGCGGCGGTTTATTGCGTCATGTTTTTCAGCTCCCTGGGTTTGGACTACGGGTTGTTGTCGTTGTTGTCGTTGTTGTCGTTGTTGTTGTTGTTGTTGTCAGTGCGGCCGGTACGGCGGGCGACGGCGACGCGTCTTTTTTTTGTGCCGCCGGCGGCAGGGTCGGCGCCGTACAGGTAGGCCGAAATGGCTTCGGTCAGGCGCGCCGCCTTGGCCACGTTGGCCTTGTTCGACGCCATCAGCGACACCGCCAGCGCTTCGATCACGGCCACCGCCGCCGTCGCGCTGCTGGGCAGGATCGGATGACTGCTCTCGGCATACAGCACATGCTCGCCCAGCGCGGCCAGCGGCGAGGCCGGCGCATCGGTGATCGAGACGATGCAGGCGCCATGGTCGCGCGCAAAATTGGTCAGCCGGATGACGTCGAGCGTGTAGCGCGGAAACGACAGCACCACCAGCACGTCGCGCGCCGTGATGTTGGTCAGATGACCGGCCGCCACTTCGGTGCCGCCATGGCCGGCCACCACCACGACGTGCTGGCAGAACGGCTGCAAGTGATCGGCGAGGATGCCGGCCAGGTGCGACGACAAACCGAAGCCGAGCACGTAGACCACCTTGGCGCGGGTGAGTTTCTTGACGATTGCGGCGACATCGTCAGCGGCCAGCGCCATGGCAGTGGCGCCGATGTTGGCGCCGGCGTAGGCCAGGCTGTCGCCTGCCGGCGTGCTGGCGTCCTGGCGCCGCGCGATACTGTTGCGCAGCTTCTCGACCGGCTGCAGCACCGACTGCAGCGCCTGCGCCACCGCGCCGCGCAGCGCCGCAAAATTATTGAAGCCGATTTCGCGCGCAAAACGGCTGATGGTGGCGGTCGACACCTTGCAGGCATCGGCCAGTTCCTCGATGCCCAGCGCGGTCACGCGCACCTGGTGGCGCAGCAGATAGTCGGCGATCGTTTTGTGCGAAGCCGAGCCGTCGGCCAGCACCGCGCGCAGCGCGGCGCCGAGCGCCGAAGCGGCAAACGCCACTTCGGGCGACCGCGAGCCGGCGCCGGCCATCGCATCCTGCTGCCTGGTCGCGGATTTATTTTTTACAATTTGAATAACTTTCATGACTTTCAATGTACCGATATCAAAAACAAAACTCAATGCATTTTGTAAAAGAATTTACATATATATACTTAACGAAAAAAATGAACCATAATCGGCCGCATCAGCAAGTCCCCATCCATCCACCGGTCTGCGCCTGCCATGCAAGTACACCAGCACGCCTTCTGCCATCCCGCCAGCCGCAGCGGGCAGCACCTGACCAGTTTCCACTTCGGCACGCCGGGAGCGGGCAAGAAGGCGTACCTGCAGGCGGCGCTGCATGCCGACGAAGTGCCTGGCATGCTGGTGGCGCAATGCCTGCGCACCGAACTGCTGGCGCTGGAAGCGGCCGGCCGCATCCGCGGCGAGGTCGTGCTGGTCCCGGCCGCCAATCCGATCGGCCTGGCGCAGGCGATTCACGGCGCACCGTTCGGCCGCTTCGACCTTGCCACCGGCATCAACTTCAACCGCGCCTGCAAGCATGTCGCGCCGGACCTGCAAGCCTCGCTTGCCGGCCTGCTGGGCGCCGACGCGACGGCCAACGTGGCGCTGATCCGCGCCCACGCCAAGCAAACAGTCGCCGCGTGGCGTCCGGCCAGCGACGCCGAAGCGCTCAAGAAGGTGCTGCTGGGCCTGGCGATCGACGCCGACATCGTGCTCGACCTGCACTGCGATAACGAGGCCGTGATGCACGTCTACGCCGGCACCCCGCTGGCTGCCGCCGCCGCGCCGCTGGCGGCCTACCTCGGCGCCCGCGCATTGCTGCTGGCGCTCGAAGCGGGCGAAGAGCCGTTCGACGAAGCTTGCTCGCGGCTGTGGTGGGACCTGGCCGCGCACTTCGGCCCGGCCTTTCCGATTCCGCCGGCATGCCTGTCGGCGACAATCGAACTGCGCGGCGAAAGGGACGTGAACTACGACCTTGCGCGGCGCGATGCGCGCGGCCTGATCAACTTTCTGGCCCATGCCGGCGTGCTCGATGTGCAGCCCGACAGCATGCCGGCGCCGTTGTGCGCCGCCACCCCGCTCGAAGGCGTCGAGCCGATCGTCGCCCCGCATGCCGGGGTGCTGGTGTTCCGCGTGAACCTGGGCGAGCAGGTACGCGCGGGCGACGCCATCGCCGACCTGATCGATCCGGTCAGCGGCGCCACCACCACGCTGGCGTGCGCGCGCGACGGCGTCTTCTTCGCCCGCACCGCGCATCGCCACCTGCTGCGCGGCATGGCTGTGGGCAAGGTCGCGGGAGCGCTGCCTTTTCGCACCGGAAAACTGCTGAGCCAATGATGACACTGCGTATTCCGAATACCTTCGCTTTGCTGTTTTTGATTCTGGTGATGATCGCCATCGCCACCTGGTTCGTCCCGGGCGGCCAGTACGACACCGTCCTGGTGGACGGCAAGATGCGCATTCAGCCGGACTCCTTCCATTACATCGCCAGCAATCCCCAAGGCGTTGTTGCGCTGATGCTCGCGCCCATCAAGGGCTTCGTCGCGGCGGCCGAGATCATCGGCTTCGTGCTGATCGTCGGCGGCGCTTTTTCGGTTTTGCAGCACACCGGCGCGATCGACGCGCTGATCAAGCGCGTGGCCAAGGCGCATGGCAGTTCGCCGCTAGTGCGCGCGATGATGATCCCGGTATTCGTCACCATGTTTTCGCTTGGGGGCGCCACCTTCGGCATGAGCGAGGAGTGCATCCCGTTCATCCTGATCTTCGTGCCGCTGGCGCTGGCGCTGGGCTACGACTCGATCGTCGGCGTGGCGATTCCTTTTCTGAGCGCGCAGGTGGGCTTCGCCGCCGCCTTCCTCAATCCGTTCAACGTCGGCGTGGCGCAGGGCATCGCCGGGATCGAATTGTTTTCCGGCGTCGGCTACCGGCTGCTGGTGTGGTTCATCGCCAACGGCGTCACAATCGCTTTTCTGATGTGGTACGCGGCGCGCATCAAGCGCGACCCGGCCAAAAGTCCCACCTTCGAACTCGACAAGGTTTTGCGCAAGGAAAAAATGGTCAGCCTGGACGACTTCACCGGCATGACCCGCATGCATGGCGCGGTGCTGGCGATCTTCCTCGGTTTCATGGCGGCGATGGTCTACGGCGTGGTCCGCCACGAGTGGAACGTCGGCGAGATCGCCGCGCTGTTCCTGGTGATGGCGATGGTGATCGGCGTCGCCGGCCGCCTCGACAGCGACCAGTTCGTCGCCGCCTTCATCGCCGGCGCCAAGGACCTGGTGACGACCGCGCTGGTGATCGCGCTGGCGCGCGGCACCATGATCTTGGCGCGCGACGCCCACGTCATCGACACCATGCTGCATGCGTTGACGCCACTGGTGCAGTCATCCCACCCGATCTTCGCCGCCCAGAAAATGTTTCTGATTCAAACCGTGATCAATTTCTTCATCCATTCCGGAACCGGCCAGGCGGCGCTGACGATGCCGATCATGGCGCCGTTGGCCGACCTGGTGGGAGTGTCGCGGCAGACGGCGGTCCTGGCGTTCCAGTTCGGCGAATTCACGCTGCCGATGATCCCGACTTCGGGCGTCACCGTGGGCGTGCTGACGCTGGCGCGAATTCCGTGGATCACCTGGGCCAAGTGGATGATACCGCTGCAGCTGATCTATTTTGTGATGGCGCTGCTGCTGCTGATCCCGCCTTGCCTGATGAACTGGCAATAGCGGCGAGGCCGGCCTCACGGGTAGTCGACCGGCGTGCCTGATACATCCGGCACATCCGGCACATCTGACAAATTCGGCAAATCCGGCAATGGAATGAATTCGGTTTCGCCCGGCACGGTCGGAAACGCGTGCGCTTTCCAGTCCGATTTGGCCTGTTCGATCCGGTCGCGCGAACTGGAGACGAAATTCCAGGCCAGGTAACGCGGGCCGTCCATCGGCTCGCCTCCCAGCAGCATCACGCGCGCACCCTGGCCCGCACCCGCGGCCAGCGTCAACGTGGTGCCGTGCTTGAAGCACCAGAAATTGGCCGTCGACAATGTACAGCGCCTGCCCGGCGTATTGCGCCGGCATGTCCAGGCGCGCGTCGCGCTGCAACTGCAGGTCGACGTAAAACAGCGGCGAACTGGCCGGCGCCGGCGGGCTCCAGCCGAAAAACCGGCCGGCAATCACGCGCGCCGTGGCGCCCTCGCCTTCGATCACGGGCAGTTCGTTTGCCGGCGTGTGCGAAAAACCCGGCGCTGTCTCCTCGAGTTCACGCGGCAGCGCGACCCGGCATTGCAGGCCGAACAGGCTCGAGCCGGCCTGGCGCTGCTGCGGCACCGTGCGCTTGGAGTGGACGATGCCGCTGCCGGCGCTCATCCAGTTGACCGCGCCAGGACGAATCGATTGCACCGTTCCCAGGCTGTCGCGGTGCATGATTTCGCCGTCGAGGAGATAGGTGACGGTCGCCAGGCCGATATGCGGATGCGGACGCACATCGAGGCCCTGCCCGGCAGAAAAAACATGCGGCCCCATCTGGTCGAGAAAGACGAACGGCCCGACCATGCGCCTGTCCCGGCTCGGCAATGCGCGCCGCACGATGAATTGGTCACCGAGGTCGTGGGCGCGCGGCACGACGACGGCTTCCAGGGCGGACTCGGCATTCTGGTTCATGGGGCACGCCTCCCTGATCGACACTGGCGCGCGGGTACGCCGCGTACGACGATGTTATCGCCGCCGCCATTATTGCAGTGCCCGCATCACGCTTGCAGCCCTTGTCGATTATCGACGCCATCGCGCGGCGCGGGTCGTTCTCGGCCGTCGCAGCACGACGCAATCGCGCTTGAACTTTGCGCGCGTCGTGCTGCGGCAAAGCCGATCCGAAGTACCTGCCAAAAAATAAAAGTGCATTTTGGCTGCCATAACCGGCACGTTGCTGTGCTGGCCGCTGCTTGCAGTGCCCGCACTGCGGTACAACGACTGCCCTGCATCGCATCCGGCCATGTTTGCCAAAACCTCATATTTATTTCTCAACAAATACTTAGTCGTGCGACCGGCCCCCCAGGCGGCTGACCAGGTAGATCGCGTACAGCGCCGACAGGCCGACGAGGATGTAGACCAGCCGCGTCATCTGGGTCTGGGTGCCGAACAGCGTGGCCACCAGATCGACACTGAACAGGCCCACCGACGCCCAGTTCAGCCCGCCGATGATCAGCACGGCCATCGCAATGTAGTCGAACGCCGACAGGCTGGCATGCGGGCGCGTGTCGCTGGCCGTGGTGCGCCGCTCGGGGATGTGACGCCGCTCTGTGGTGGGCATGTTCATGGTTGCCATTGTTACCTCCTGGTTGCTGTTGCTGTTGCTGTTGCAGTTGCAGTTGACGCCGCCGCCTGTGGGCGCCGCCGCGGTCTGCCGAATTGGCAGGGCTGCAGGTCAGACAGCAAACAGGCCGCCAAGTTTTGCCGGGGCCGCTTGAATGAAGGTGAAGACCGTCAGGCTTCTCCAGGGAGAAGCCTACATGAACTTTTCGCGTCGATTCGCTTGCGCGGCGTCAAAATGCCGATTTCTGTGTAATATAGCCCTGAAGCACTAAATCGCTACCTCATCAACCACGGCGCACGCTGTTTGCGTGGTTCGATGCGGGCCGATAAAACCACTCTCCCGGTTTCATCAACAACCATTGCAAAAAGGCGGACCAAGTTGTCGAGAATTTGCGGCGAAGATCGCCAGATCCATCGCAGGCATCGTTCAGCGTCGCGGCGCAATTTAGGGTAAATTAGGTTCCCTTGAGAAACATTTTTCATATGCAAAATTCTACTCCGGCTCTGGAATCGTTTCCTGCATCGGCGGACATCAAGCTCTCCGAGTTGATCGGTGCACTCAGTCACGCGCTCGACATCACTGAAGGTCAGCCTGAGGGGCACTGTATCCGTTGTTGCTGGATTGGCATGCATATTGGCCGCGAAATCGGCCTGTCCGAAGATCAGCTGTGGGATCTGTATTACACCTTGCTGCTCAAGGATTTGGGCTGCAGCAGCAATGCCGCTCGCATCTGCGAGCTGTACCTGACGGACGATATCAGCTTCAAGCGCGACTTCAAGAGGGTTGGTGACAGCCTGCCGCAGGTACTGAAATTCGTGCTCTCGCACACCGGACTGAAGGCCGGTCTGTCGGAGCGTTTCCGTACCTTTCTGACACGATTGCGCAATGGCGACAAGGATGCCCAAGAATTGATCATCACCCGCTGCCAACGCGGGGCCGACATCGCCCGCCTGCTGCGTTTTTCGGAAGGGGTGGCGGGCGGCATTTATAGCCTCGACGAACACTTCAACGGGCAAGGCAGGCCCGATGGACTGGCGGGCGACGCCATTCCCATTTTTGCCCGCATCGCGCTACTGGCGCAAGTGATCGATGTCTTCCACACCGCCGGCGGCGAGCAGGCGACTTTGGTTGAAATCCGTCTGCGCGCCGGCCAATGGTTTGATCCTGATCTGGTGCGCGCATTTGAGCGGGTCGTTCAGACGCGCGTCTTTTGGCCGACGCTGCGCGCATCCAGTATCGCTCAGGCGGTGCTGGCGCTGGAACCGGTCAGCCACGCAGTGCCACTGGACGACGACTATCTTGACGACATCGCCGCCGCGTTCGGCCAGGTAGTCGATTCCAAAAGCCCCTACACTAGCGGCCACAGTGCCCGGGTCGCCTTATATACCGACATGATTGCCGAAGCATTGGGCCTGTCGTTCGAGCGCCGCCGATGGCTCAAGCGGGCCGCCTTGTTGCATGATGTGGGTAAATTGGGCGTCAGTAACAGCGTGCTGGACAAGCCTGGAAAACTCGATGCGGAAGAGTGGGAGGCGGTGAAGCTGCATGCCACGTACACAGAAACCATTCTGGCGCGCATTGGCGCATTCGCCGAACTGGCGCGGGTGGCCGCAGCCCACCACGAGCGGCTTGACGGTGCCGGCTACCCGCGCGGCTTGACGGAGGACGCGATCAGTCTCGAAACGCGCATCATTACAACGGCGGACATTTTTGACGCCATCACCGCCGAGCGGCCCTACCGCGCGGCGATTCCGGTGCCGCGCGTGCTCGAGATGATGGCCGAGACGGTGGGCAGCGCGATCGACAAGACATGCTTTGACGCACTCAAGTTAGCGCTGACGCGCTTGGAGGATCTGGCGCCCGTTGCGGTGAGTGCAGCGCTGCCGGCCTGACGCGCTGCCGGCGCAGCGCGCTAGCTAGCCAGTTGCAAACGCCAACGGCAGCGATGCTTGCCGCAACCGCGTCATTCCCGCGAGACCAAATTTCGTCTGCCGCGCAGACTCCTAGCCTTTCCAGGTGCGCTTGAGGCCGGTATCGGCGTGGATCCAGCCGCCGCTCGCGCCGGCGCGGTAGTAGAAACCGACCCCACCCTGGCGAAAGCTGCGCACCAGGCCGCCGAGCACTTCGGCGTTCAGGTTGGCGATCCGGATATCGGCAGCCTTGCCTTCGATATGAAGTGACTGGCGCGCCGCCGGCACGCCCTGCTCGATCAGCCTGGCATTCGACCTGGCGGTGCGGTAGCCCGACAGGATTTCGAGCGGCTGCTCGATGCCGTAGCGCGCCACGAAGGCTTGCGTGCCCCACAGCGTTTCGAACAGTTTCGGGTCGATCGGCGCGGTTTCCTTGCCGTTGACGTCGCGCATGATATGGCACAGCTCCTGGTAGGCTGAATCGATCACCTCGCCGTCGCGCCAGTACAGCACTTTGGCCTTCTCGCCGCTTTGCGGGCGGATCACCGACAGCGTGCGCGGCTTGAGCCAGAATTCGAGGTCGAGCGCCTGGGCGTCGAAAATATCGGGCGGCGGCGCCATATCGACCGGCCCGGCCGGGCCGGCCGGCACCTGGATGCGGGCCGGCACGTTGCCGCCGCGGCCAGATCCGGATCCGGCCGCAGCCGCAGCCGCCACCGCCACGTTCGATGCGGCGCAGCCAGCCAGCGGCGTCGACAGCGCGCCAAGCGCGGACAGGCATAAACCTTGGTGTAGAAATTCTCTGCGCGAAGCCATGGCGTACTCATCAATTAAAGCCGCTCACTATAACGCAAGATGACGCAAGCCGAGGCAAGCCCGCGCAAGCCGACAATTGAAAAACCCGTCCGGTCCATCAGGGGTTGCAGTTGCAAAAGCGCTTGCCGCCAGCGACGTCGACGCCTGGTACGGCGTTCAGCTTTTTCCAGAACAAGCTGCATTCGAGGCCGTAGCACGTCTTTTCCTTGCCGCCGTTGATGTAGCCATTGCGGGCGAAAAAGTCGCAGGCGCTGGCGGTGCTCTTCAGGCTCAAGGCGCCGATTCCCCATTCGCGCGCTTTTGCTTCGACGGCGGCCAGCAAGGCCTTGCCGACGCCGCAGTGCTGAAATTCCGGCAACACATAACACAGCGACAGCTTGCCCGCCTGCGTCACCAGCGCCACGCCCACCAGTGCACCATCGCGCATGGCGACGAGCATATGGTTGGTGGGCGACGCAATCCAGCCGCCGACCGTGCCCGGCGTCTTGTTGCCGAGCCAGTAGTCGAGCGTGGCGCTGTCGCCCTGGTGATCCTGCTGGCAGCATTCCTGGATCGAACGGCGCAGCACAAGGCATGCGGCAGCGGCGTCTTCAGGTTCTGCGGAGCGAACGGTTGTACTCATGGAAATGAATAATAAGCAATGGTTTTGAGAAAAGGTATGGCAACCTATTAATGTCCAGCAGCCTGACTATACACTGAAGGCGGGCAGTTCACCGGCTGAGCCAAACTTCGTCGGCGCCGCTGGATTTCCCATGATTTTCCGTTGAGTTTCCCCCAAGGTGCCGCTGGAACGTTGCCATCTAAGCATATGATGAAACAATATTTCCGTTTTCCACGCGCATTCTAGCCTGAATGTTTCATAAACCGGCATTCTGGCGAGCCGCCTTGCTTGCCGCAGCCCCGGTCAGTGTGATTTGAGATCGTCAGACGAAGTTCTCCCTACCCACTC
>Ga0326734_1000169_pt1 | contig 19289 bp, 19 predicted proteins | sample 15_GP2_1315_FD_207944 | JGI IMG/M metagenome (GOLD analysis project Ga0326734, IMG submission 207944) | Glacier ice microbial communities from Ngari, Tibet, China - 15_GP2_131.5 | ecosystem: Environmental > Aquatic > Freshwater > Ice > Glacier | place: China: Ngari, Tibet | collected 2018-07-18 | reverse complement strand
ACGATGGCCTGATCGTGCTGATCGTCGAGCGCGTGGCCGGCCACGAAATCCACACCACGGTGCGGGTCGGCGGCGTGCTGTCGAACAACAAGGGCATCAACCGCCAAGGTGGCGGCCTGACCGCGCCGGCGCTGACCGCCAAGGACATGGAAGACATCAAGACGGCGATGAGTTTCCAGGCCGACTACCTGGCGATCTCGTTCCCGAAATGCGCCACCGACATGGAAATGGCGCGCCAGTTGGCCAACATCGCCGGTGAGCCCTACCACCACAAGCCGATGCTGATCGCCAAGATCGAGCGCGCCGAAGCGATTCCGGCGCTGCAGGAAATCCTCGACGCCTCCGACGGCATCATGGTGGCGCGCGGCGACCTGGCGGTGGAAGTGGGCAACGCGGCGGTACCGGCGCTGCAAAAACGCATGATCCGCATGGCGCGCGCCTCCAACAAGCTGACCATCACCGCGACCCAGATGATGGAGTCGATGATCGTCAACGCGGTGCCGACCCGGGCCGAAGTGTCCGACGTCGCCAACGCCGTGCTCGACGGCACCGACGCCGTGATGACGTCGGCCGAAACGGCGACCGGCAAGTATCCGATCGAAACGGTCGAGATGATGGCGGCCGTCTGCATCGAAGCGGAGCGCTCGGAAGACAACACCCTCGATACCGATTTTCTTAACGTTAAATTCACCCGCATCGACCAGTCGATCGCCTACGGCACGCTGTTTACCGCCCACCACCTGGGCGTAAAGGCGATCGTCGCGCTGACCGAGTCCGGTTCGACCGCGCTGTGGATGAGCCGGCACCGGGTCGACACGCCGATCTTCGCGCTCACGCCGATCGTCAGCACCCAGCGCAAGGTGGCGCAGTACCGCAACGTCCACGGCTATCACCTGATGCAGCATGGCGACAGCGCCGCGGTGCTCAAGCAGGCCGAGGATTTGATGGTTGCCAAAGGTATCGTCAAGAAGGGTGACATGATTGTCGTCACCTGGGGCGAGCCGATGGGGCAGGTCGGCGGCACCAACGCCCTTAAAATCGTGCGTGTCGGCGAATTTGATTAAAACGGCGATTAACCCGCGATTACAATTAAAACGCCTGGCATTGCACAGGCACCGATTTTCACTATTGTTTGGAGTACTACCATGGCCCTCGTATCCCTGCGTCAACTGCTAGACCATGCCGCCGAAAATGGCTACGGCTTGCCGGCGTTTAACGTCAACAACCTCGAACAGGTGCAGGCCATCATGGCCGCCGCCGACGCCACCGGCAGCCCGGTGATCATGCAAGCCTCGGCCGGCGCGCGCAAGTACGCGGGCGAGCCGTTCCTGCGCCACTTGATCGACGCTGCCATCGAATCCTATCCGCACATCCCGGTCGTCATGCACCAGGACCACGGCCAGACGCCGGCCGTGTGCATGACCGCGATCCGCTCCGGTTTTACCTCGGTGATGATGGACGGCTCGCTCGAGGCCGACGGCAAGAGCGTCGCCAGCTACGACTACAACGTCGCCGTGTCGCGCGAAGTGGTCAAGTTCGCGCACTCGATCGGGGTGTCGGTCGAAGCCGAACTGGGCGTGCTCGGCTCGCTCGAAACGATGATGGGCGACAAGGAAGACGGCCACGGCGCCGACGGCACCATGACGCGCGAGCAGCTGCTCACCGACGCCTCGCAAGCCGCCGATTTCGTCGCCCGCACTCAGTGCGACGCGCTGGCGATTGCCATCGGCACCTCGCACGGCGCCTACAAATTCAGCCGCAAGCCGACCGGCGACATCCTGGCCATCGACCGCATCAAGGAAATCCACGCGCGCATTCCCAACACCCACCTGGTGATGCACGGTTCGTCGTCGGTGCCGCAGGAGTTACTCGCAATCATCCGCGAATTCGGCGGCGACATGAAGGAAACCTACGGCGTGCCGGTCGAAGAGATTCAGGAAGGCATCCGCCACGGCGTTCGCAAGATCAACATCGATACCGACATCCGCCTGGCGATGACGGCAGCGACGCGTAAATACCTGTTCGAGAACCCGTCGAAGTTCGACCCGCGCGACTTTCTCAAGCCGGCGCGCGAAGCGGCAACCCTGATCTGCAAATCGCGCATGATGTCGTTCGGCTGCGAAGGCATGGCCGCCAAAATCAAGCCGGTCCCGCTCGATAAGATGGCCGAGCGTTATAGCAAGGGCGACCTGGCGCAGATCGTCAAGTAAAACAGCTCGGCAAGTAAAACGCAGATCGTCAAGTAGAATACTGCTTCGAACAGGCCGCCCGCTAGCGCTCGCGGCCTGACTTCCTCCCGCCGGCCACAAGCGCCGGCCCGCTTTTTCGGTACCCCATTCTATGAACAGCCTCTACCAATCCACCATCACCTCCCTGGCGCTGCTCGGCCGCGGCAAGGTGCGCGACAACTACGCCGTCGGCGACGACAAGATCCTGATCGTCACCACCGACCGCCTGTCGGCCTTCGACGTCGTCATGAACCAACCGATTCCGGGCAAGGGCATGGTATTAAACCAGATGACCGACTTCTGGTTCGACAAACTGGGCGACATCGTGCCGAATCACCTGACCGGCATCGCGCCGGAGTCGGTAGTGGCGCCAGGCGAAGCCGAACAGGTGCGCGGGCGCGCCGTCGTCGCCAAGCGGCTCGAACCGATCATGGTCGAAGCGGTCGTGCGCGGCTACCTGATCGGCTCCGGCTGGAAGGATTACCAGGCCACCGGCAGCATTTGCGGTATTCGATTGCCGGAAGGCCTGCGCCAGGCCGATAAGCTGCCCGAGCCGATTTTCACGCCGGCCGCCAAGGCCGACCTCGGCGAGCACGACGAAAACATCAGCTACGACGACATGGAGCGGCGCATCGGTACCGAACTGTCGGCCACCATCCGCGACATCAGCATCAGGCTGTACCAGGCCGCCAGCGAATTCGCCGCCACCCGCGGCATCATCATCGCCGATACCAAGTTCGAATTCGGCCTCGACACGCATGGCGAGCTGCACCTGATGGACGAAGTGCTGACCGCCGATTCGTCGCGCTTCTGGCCGGCCGATTCATACCAGCCGGGCAGCTCGCCGCCGTCGTTCGACAAGCAGTTTGTGCGCGACTACCTCGAAACCTTGACCGAATGGAACAAGACGGCGCCGGCGCCGAACCTGCCGCCGGACATTATCGACAAGACCCAGGCCAAATACTTCGAGGCGATCGAACGCCTCACCGGCTCGAAGTTGAAAGCCTAAGATGGCCGACAATGCAGATAGCGCAGACAAAGCAAAATCGCCGCTGGTCGGCGTGGTGATGGGTTCCTCGTCCGACTGGGACGTCATGCGCCACGCCGTATCGATGCTCGAGCAGTTCGGCATAGCGCATGAAGCGCAGGTGATTTCGGCGCACCGCATGCCCGACGACATGTTCGCTTACGCCGCCGGCGCGCGTGCGCGCGGCCTGCGCGCGATCATCGCCGGCGCCGGCGGCGCCGCCCACCTGCCGGGCATGCTCGCCGCCAAGACCATCGTGCCGGTGCTGGGTGTGCCGGTGCCTTCCAAATACCTGCGCGGCGAGGATTCGCTGCTGTCGATCGTCCAGATGCCCAAAGGCGTGCCGGTGGCCACCTTTGCCATCGGCGAAGCCGGCGCCGCCAATGCGGCGCTGACCGCCGTGGCGATCCTGGCCGGCACCGACGCCGCGCTCGCCGACAAGCTCGAAGCGTTCCGCGGCGAGCAGAGCGCCGCCGCCAAAGCGATGACGTTGCCACCCGTATGAACAAGCCGTTGCCTTTTTTACCGCAAGCCAATCCGCCGACCTGGCTCGGCGTCATGGGTGGCGGCCAGCTCGGCCGCATGTTCGCCCACGCCGCCCAAGCCATGGGCTACAAGGTCGCCGTGCTGGAACCGGCCGCCGTTTGCCCGGCCGGCGACGTCGCCGAACGCCTGATCACGGCCGACTACAGCGACCCGCAAGCGCTGGCCGAACTGACCCGCCTGTGCGCCGCCGTCACCACCGAATTTGAAAACGTCCCGGCCGACAGCATGGCGCTGCTGGCAGGCGCCAGCTTTGTCGCCCCGTCCGCTGACTGCGTGTCAGTGGCCCAGGACCGCATCGCCGAAAAGCGTTTTTTTGTCGACTGCGCGGCAGCGTCCGGTGTGCTGCCGGCGCCGCACCAGGTCATCGCTTCGATGGACGACGTCGCCGCCATTGCTGACGCGCTGCTGCCAGGCATCCTTAAAACGGTGCGCATGGGTTACGACGGCAAGGGCCAGGTGCGGGTCGACACCCGCGCCGACGTGGCAGCGGCGTTTGCCGCCATGGGCGTGACGTGCCTGCTTGAAAAAATGCTGCCGCTGGCGTACGAGGTGTCGGTGCTGACGGCGCGCGGCGTCGATGGCGTCTCGGTGGTCTATCCGATCGCCGAAAACGTCCACCGCGACGGCATTCTGTTCACCACCACGGTACCGGGGCCGAACGTCGATGCCGCCTGCGCCCGCAAGGCCCAGGATGCGGCGCGCGCCATCGTCGAGCGGCTCGGCTATGTCGGCGTGCTGTGCGTCGAGTTTTTCGTGCTGGCTGACGGCAGCCTGGTGGTCAATGAAATGGCGCCGCGCCCGCACAACAGCGGCCACTACACGATCGACGCCTGCGTCACCAGCCAGTTCGCCCAGCAGGTACGGGCGATGGCACGGCTGCCGCTGGGCGACGTCCGCCAGCATTCGCCGGCGGTGATGCTCAACATTCTGGGCGACCTGTGGTTCGACGGGGTTGACGGGGGCGACGGCCTTTCAGAAAGTGATGCTGCAGGCGCGCGCGAGCCGGCCTGGGACAAAGTAGCGGCGCTGCCGGGCGCCTGCCTGCACCTGTACGGCAAGGAAGACGCCCGGCGCGGGCGCAAGATGGGGCATGCGACGTTCGTGGCGGCCTCCCTGGCCGAAGCGCAGCAACAGCTGCGCGCCGCCTGTATCATCCTCAACATCGCGTTGTGACCGGCGTGAACCAACCCGCCGTGGCGCTGATCGCCGCTGCCGCGCGCGCGCTCGAACAGGGCGCGCTGGTCGGCTTTCCGACCGAAACCGTGTACGGGCTGGGGGCGGACGCCGAGAACCCGGCCGCCGTCGCCGCGATCTACGCCGCCAAGGGCCGCCCGCAAGATCATCCGGTGATCGTCCATCTCGCGCCCGGCGCCGCGCTCGACTACTGGGCCGACGAGATCCCCGGCGAAGCGCACCAGCTGGCCGCGGCGTTCTGGCCCGGTCCCTTGACGATGATCCTCAAACGCGCCGCCCATATTCCCGCCGCCGTTTCGGGCGGGCAGGACACGGTCGGCCTGCGCTGCCCGTCGCACCCGGTGGCGATTGCGCTGCTGCAGGCATTCAAGGGCGGCGGCGGCGGCATCGCGGCGCCGTCGGCCAACAAGTTCGGCAACGTCAGTCCGACCACTGCCCAGCACGTGCGTGACGAATTTCGCGCTGAGTGCGAAACCGGCGGTGCCCTCGCCATGGTGCTCGACGGCGGCGCCAGCGAGGTTGGCATCGAGTCGACCATCGTCGATTTGTCGCGCCTGGCCAGCCACGGTCCGGTGCTGCTGCGGCCCGGCAGCATCAGCGCCGAGGCCATCGCCGCGGTGATCGACCAGTTGCCCGCCGCGCCCGACGCGGCCGCCCCGCGCGCTTCCGGCACCCTCGCATCGCATTACGCCCCGCACACGCCGGTGGCGATGCAGGACAGCGCAACGTTGAGAACCACGCTCGCTCAATTGCAGCTTGCTGGCCGTAAAATCGCGCTGATTCACTACTCGGCGATGCCGGCCGCCCACGCTGACATCCGCCTGCCTGCCTCTCCTGACGGCTTTGCGCACGCCCTGTATGCGTCGCTGCGGGCCATGGACACCACCGGCGCCGACCTGATCCTGGTCGAGGCGCCGCCGCAGGGCGACGCCTGGCTCGGCGTCAACGACCGCCTGCGCCGCGCCGCGCACGGCTCCAGTGGCATCGTCCATGGATTGCTCAACCAACAAGCGCCTTAAAAAGTTTTCTCCCTGGCTCCGTCCTGGTGACGCCGTCGCGCGATGTTTCAAGTGGGTTCTGGCCCGCTGAGCCAGCCTGATACGGGCGCGCGCTTGTTGTGAAGAACTGACGCAAAAACAATGTTTTTTCTATACAGGTAAATCGAACACTGGCATATTAGTCGGGCGGCAAATAGCACGCTCGTTCGATAGTATCCGTTACGTTCAAAAACATTAGGAGACACAATGCGTCAACATCATTTCGCGATTGCGCTGATCGCCGCCGCAGCCTTGACCGCTTGCGGCGGCGATGGCAGTTCCGGCGGCAACCAGACCCAAAAGACCAAGTTCAGCGCCCAGGTGGTGTTCGGTGACAGCCTGTCGGACGTTGGCTCGTACGCCGTGGGCACCGTCAAGGCGCTTGGCGGCGGCAAGTTCGGCATCAATGGCGACCTCACGACGGTCAATCCGGCGTTGACCGGCAAGAACTGGACCGAACTGATGGCCACGCAGTTCAGCCTGCCGGCGCCGTGCGCTGCCCAGACCGGACTCGAAGGCGACTCTACCAAGGGTTTCGCGGTGCCGATCGTCTTTCATGCCGGCTGCACCAATTATGCCCAGGGCGGCTCGCGCGTGACCAATCCGGTCGGCCCATCGCACAAGCTGACCGGCAGCCCGCTCGGTGCACTGACCGTCCCGGTCGCCACCCAGATCCAGAATCACTTGAGCGTGTCCAGCGGTAAATTTTCCGGCACTGAACTGGTGCTGGTAATGGCCGGCGCCAACGACGTCTTCATGCAGTTGGGTGGCCTGTCGGCCGGCGCCACGGCGGCCGGCAGCGCCAGCTTCGGCACGACGCTGGTTGGCTCGCTGGCAGCCGGCGCGACCAATCCGCAGACCGCGGCGCAGGCAATCGGCCTGGCCCTGAAGACCGAATCGGCCCGTCCCGGCCGTACCGACGCCAGCGTGATCGCCGCCGCGGTTGGCGCCGCCGCCATTCAGCCCGGCAATTCGGCAGTCGGCGCGCCAGCCGTGTATGGCCCGATGGTCGCGAGCGCGCAAGCGGCTGGCGCCAAGGCCGGCGCCGCCTACTTTGCGGCCACCAGCCCGAGCCTGGTGGCCGCAATGGCGACCGCGGCGACCGAGCTGACCGCGTTGGTGAAGACCCGGATCATCGCCAATGGCGCCAACTACGTAGTGGTCAACAACATGCCCGACATCGGCACCACGCCGTCCTCGGCAGGCTACGACGCCGCCACGCTGGCGCTGGTCAACGCCATGGTGAAGACCTTCAACGACACCCTCGGCACGGGCCTGGCGTCCGAACCGAAGGTGGCGTACGTCGACGCGTTTTGGGCCAGCCACGACCAGGCCACCAATCCCGCTCCTTACGGCTTGACCAACGTGACCACGCCCGCGTGCGACCTGTCTGCCGCCAAGAACCCGCTGGGAAGCTCACTGGTGTGCAACGGCGGCAACCTGATCGCCGGCGATGTCAGCCGCTACGCGTTCGCCGACTCGGTGCACCCGACGCCGTTTGTCCATCTGCTGCTGGCACGCTACGTGTCGAAGTACATGCTGCAGAAGGGCTGGCTGTAAGGCTGAGTGCGCGGTAAAGACAATGCGATTGGCGCGAGCCACACCTCACATGAATCAGGAGACACAATGAATCAACGTATGAAGAGCGTCGTCACGCTGCTGGCGGCAGCATGCGCAATGGGACTGGCGGCGAACGCCTCGGCGCAGAGCGCGGGCCAGTTCAGCGCCAAGATCGGCGCCGGCAAAATCACGCCGGAAGGCGACAGCGGCGACCTGTCGGCACCGGCGTTCCCAGGCAGCAAAGTGGCAGTCGGCGACGCCACCGCACCGGTGTTGATCGTCGCCTACGGCCTGACCGACAATATCTCCGCCGAGCTTGGCCTTAACCTGCCATACAAGCTCAAGCTGTCCGGCGCCGGCACGCAGGCCGGCACCGGACAGCTGGGCACGGCGGAAGCGCTGCTGCCGAGCGCCTTTATCCAGTACCGTTTTTTCCAGCCTGAAGCGATGCTGCGTCCGTTCGTCGGGCTGGGAGTGACGTATGCGTACTTTCAGAAGGAAACCGGCTCGGGCAAATTGACGGCGCTGCTCAATACCGGCGGGCCGGCCACCACCTTCAGCATCGGCGCCAAGGCGGCAGCGACGCTGCAAGCCGGCGTGGCGGTCAACATCAATCCGCGCTGGTTCGTCGACCTGACGGTGACGAAGTCGAAGCTCGAGGTGCAGACCAGGTATGCGACGGGGCAAACGCAAAGCGTGCGTCTCGATCCGCTGGCCGTGATCCTGGCCATCGGGTACAAATTCTAGAAGCGCCGGGGGTGCGGTTGACGGACGGTCTTGTGTAGCGGTAGACCCGAGCGGCCACATGTAATCGCTCAACTTGATGCCGGGTGGCGCTCATGCCGCCCGGCCTTTTGGATGCGCATATGGCAAATAAAAATGGCTGTCTGCGCCGTCACCTCGTGCTCAAAGGCATCTTCAAATGCTGTTAGCTCAGCAGGCCCTATGGCTATAGGCGCAATCCGATGCGCAGCAAGAGTCGAGGGCGACAATATGGCCTTTATACTCGACAGTTCGACATGATGGCGGCGGCAAAGCGCTCGGGTGCATCGAGCATCATCAGATGGCCCGTCGCCGCGATGTCCGAATTGGACGCCGCTATCCGAGCGACACAGTCGAGCACGTCCCAGTCGGCGCGCGAGCGTGCGCCGCCGATGAGATGAAACGGCGGGCCGGCGTCGAGCAAGCAGCGCACCAAGTCAAGGTATTCCGCACCGCCGGTCGCCGCCACGACCGCGCGCGCTTGCGCCCGCACTGTCGATGTCGGCTGGTTGTGCAGCCAGCGCTGCGCCACGTCGAGCGCCCATTGGGTCGGAGCGACATTTGACGCCGAGATCCATCCACCGACGTTAGCCTTGTAGCCATCCACGATTGCCTCCACCTCGGACAATGCCATCTGCGCGATCTGGTTCGACCAGAAGGCGTCCTTGAGCGTAAAGTTACCCTCGATGCTGGTGGGCGATCGCGTCAGCTCGGGGTGGCGGCTGGCGAAGAACATCGCGATAGCCCCTCCGATTGAGTGGCCAACGACATGTGCCGGTGCGTCGCCGCGCTGCCGCATCCAGGCGGCGACATGGTCGGCTTGCGCTTCAATCGTTATGCCGTCCGTGTCGGCCGAGCGATATGCGCCATAGCCCAGCAGGTCGGGCGCAAGCACAGTCGTCTGGCCAAATGCCGCTGCGATGCGCGGATCGGACAGCGAGCCAAACAGACCATGAATGAGCAGGATCGGGGTCGTCATATCTTGTTTTCTCCTTAATATTGCGTGAGGCTATCGGCGTCGAGTTCGTCCAACTCCAGAATGTGGGTACGGTCGTGATGGTAGATGTCTTCGACCAGCTCGCCGAGCGTGACGCGGCGCGCGCCATCGACGATGCCGTAGCGTTGGCGCTGCTGGGGTGTCGTTGCCGTCAGTTGGGCCAGAAGGTCGGCGCGTGCCCGCCTGAAGCCAGCCAGTGCGGTGGCGCAGTCCTGTTCCGCATAGCGGCGCTCGGCAGCCATCGCGACGCCGTCGACCGACGCCAGAGCGGGTCCATCCTCGGCAAGCAGACGTGCGATGCGTTCGCGATAGACGTCGCGATCAAGGTCGCGCAGGTGGCAAATATGCTCGACGAGCGAGAAGCCAGTGCCGCCCGGGCGCGTGCGCCAGCGCCCGGCGGGCATGGCAAGCATCACCCGCGTCATCTCGTCGGGCATGGCCGCCAGCCGCGCCAGCAACGCATCGACAGCTGCGCGCTGTGGTTCGGCCATCCACACCACGCCATAGGTGAAGAAGTCGCCCAGTACGCGGCCGCGCGGACGCAACACATCGTGGTGCCTGCGGCGCATCACTTCTGCCACCATCGCCCCGCAAAACTGCTTGGCCGTCTGGTCATACTGCACTTCGGGGAACATCTTCCGCAGATCATGCACGATAGCCGATACCGCCGGCACCTCGGCGCGTGAAAGGGCCGCGAACTCGATGTACCGCTCGGGACTGTCAATCAGACGCTCGAGTTGTCGCCCTAGCGAAGTAATGCGGAAGCGGTCGAAGCGAGAATGCATTTTTATCCGTCTAAAAAATAACGTTTCAAAATGCGACGTTACTAGCATAAAGCCTCGACGTCAACTGAATTGGGGCGAAGAGAGAAAACGGAAAAAATAGTACGCTAAGCTTTGGGAATTGCCGTTTAGCACCGTTGGCATTGACGGAAATGGTCTAAAGTACCGTTTCCGGACACTTGGCAATCCGACAGGCTTTTACGTGCACACGCGCTTTTCTCGGGTAGTTTGGTCCGGTGTACCAAGACGCACTACCGGAAAACTTCTGTTTGGCGACAGGCCGCTATCGGCCAAAAGCGGACAGTTTTAAGTCGAGCGTAACAATGAGGAGCACATGCGTCTCTCAGCCAAATTAAGTCTCATAGGCATTGCACTTATCTCGGCAATCACGCTGGCACTCCTGTCGGTATACGTTGAGCGCGTAGGGCCCGAACTAGCGCAGTACGGCAACTTGTGTGGGCCACTCGCAGTCGATCCGTGCTACAAGCCCGTATTAAAGGGCGGCTTCCCGGTTGCATACTTGTTTGACGCACCGGGTGTTTCCGTAGAGCGGCAGCTCTCGTTCGGTGAAGACAAGCTGTTCCTAGGTGCTCTCATCCTCGACATTACTTTGTACTTCGCTATTGTCTTACTGGCCATTCCGGCCGTCTCGCAACGCTGGTCAGTTCTCACTCATGCCGCGAATCGGGTCAGAACGTAACCCGGTTCGTTTCCAAGAATGTCAGCTTTGGGTCGAAACCGGCCCTTCAACGCCAGCCTCGTCCCCGCTTAACGTGCTATTTTCCCGTTTTCCCTGTTCACCCCGAATTCACGCAGTCATGCCATTTTCCCATCGGGAACGGCGCTAGATTTTGAAGACTGAGTCGATCGACCTGCTGATCACCCATTTGCGCATGCCGCTGCAGCGGCGAGATAAGTATGATGTTCAGCAACCAGCTCGAACCGAAGCGTACGGCCGAGATCCGCGAGCGTATGCTGGCCGCGGCTTTCGTTGACGAGGACAGCGGGCAACTGTATGGGATGCGTGTGCCATGCCAAGCGCGTGCCCGGCTCAGGAATTGATAGAAATTTTCGACTTTAGTTCCAAATAACCTTGACGTCGACCATCTCGGTGTACCCATGGGTGTCCTCGCTTGAAGCCTGAAGCATCGACGCTGCTGAGAGGTAGGGAACTCTTTTATCGCCAGGCTCTCTGTCGAACCGTGCGATGAGCGCAACTGCCTAAGATTGCGCCGGCGGCGCGCGCGGTTGAGGTTTGCCCCTAACTTTCCAAGAGCGCGGGATACGGGATACGGGATACGGGAACGGGCACCGGAAGGCTGGTCTGACGGCTCTGTTCGGAACTTTTAGGGGGTAATGGCTTCCGTAGGCGCTACTATAAAGATGATTTGGAGGAAAGTTTGAAGAATCAGCGCAGTTTGAGCACCAACTTCTTTGTGATAGTTGCGCCGGTAAGACCCAGCAGGATCGACGTCCTTCTCGAAAAACCCGAGTTTCCCCGTGTAAAAACGTGGGACAGACATGGCTGTAAAACTCGGCTTTCCGGGAAGCCTCTTGGGGGACCTTGAAGGCGCAGACGGTGATGGCGCAACTCATTGATTTCCCGGGGTTGGTCAACAGCTCCGCAAGAGCGTCGCCGGCCTTGTCTCAGCCCCCCGATTGCTTCGAGCCCGAATCAGAAAAACGCCTGGATGCCCGTCTGCGCCCGTCCCAGGATCAGCGCATGGATGTCGTGCGTGCCCTCGTAGGTGTTGACGACCTCGAGGTTGACCATGTGGCGGATCACGCCGAATTCGTCGGAGATGCCATTGCCGCCGAGCATGTCACGGGCGACGCGGGCGATGTCGAGCGACTTGCCGCACGAGTTGCGCTTCATCATCGACGTGATTTCAGGCGACGCCGTGCCGTCGTCCTTCATGCGGCCCAGCCGCAGGCAGCCCTGCAGGCCGAGCGTGATTTCGGTCTGCATGTCGGCCAGCTTCTTTTGCACCAGCTGGTTGGCCGCCAGCGGCCGGCCGAACTGGACGCGGTCGAGCACATACTGGCGGGCGATGTGCCAGCACGCTTCGGCCGCGCCGAGCGCGCCCCAGGCGATGCCGTAGCGCGCCGAGTTCAGGCAGGTGAACGGGCCTTTCAAGCCGCGCACGTCCGGAAAGGCGTTCTCTTCCGGGCAGAACACGTTGTCCATGACGATCTCGCCCGTCACCGAGGCGCGCAGGCCAAACTTGCCGTGGATTGCCGGCGCGGACAGGCCAGCCATGCCTTTTTCCAGCACGAAGCCGCGGATCGCGCCTTCGTCGTCCTTGGCCCACACCACGAACACGTCGGCCACCGGCGAATTGGTAATCCACATCTTGGCGCCCGACAGGCTATAGCCGCCGGCCACTTTTTTGGCGCGGGTGATCATCGAGCCCGGGTCGGAGCCGTGGTTCGGCTCGGTCAGGCCAAAGCAGCCAATCGATTCGCCGGTAGCGAGCTTCGGCAGGTATTTGCGGCGCTGCTCTTCGGTGCCGAACTCGTAGATCGGCACCATCACCAGCGACGACTGCACGCTCATCATCGAGCGGTAGCCGGAATCGACGCGCTCCACTTCGCGCGCGATCAGGCCGTAACACACATAGTTCAGCCCCGAGCCGCCGTATTCAAGCGGAATAGTGGCGCCGAGCAATCCCAGTTCGCCCATCTCGCGGAAGATCGAGGTATCCATCGTCTCGTGGCGGAACGCTTCGAGCACGCGCGGCTGCAGCTTGTCCTGGCAGTAGGCGGCGGCGGCCTCGCGCACCATGCGCTCGTCGTCGCTCAACTGGTCGTTCAGCAGCAGCGCATCGTCCCAGTGGAATTGGGCCTTGGACGGCGATTCGGATCGGTTCATGGATGGTCCTGTCTGGTTTGTCAATGAGGCCGGCCCGTTTGGGCCAAGGCGCAACATGTGTACGACATGGGGGCGACGTGTGTGCAGCTTGGCGGGGCTGGTGTTGCTGAAGTGTTATTTTACCGGGATCGGGGTGCTACCGAAGCGTCCGCCATGAAAAATGAGCGCCGTCTGCGGACTGGCCGCGCAGTTTTCGACTTCGCCGACAAAGATCACATGGTCGCCCTCGGGATAACGGCTGCGGTTGTGGCACTCGAACCAGGCCGAAACTCCCTTCAGGATCGGCTGGCCGGTGCGCGACAGTTCGTACTCGACGTTGGCGAACGGGTCGTCGCCGCGGCGCGAAAAGCGTTCAGCCAGCTCGGCCTGGTCGGCCGCCAGCACGTTGATCACGTAATGCGAGTTGCCGCTAAATACCGGCATGCTGTTGGCCGCTTCGCCCAGGCTCCATAGCACCAGTGGCGGATCGAGCGACACCGAGTTAAATGAGCTGGCCGTGAGGCCGCGAAAGCTGCCGTCGGCGAGCCGGGTGGTAATGACGGTCACGCCGGTGGCAAACTGCGACAACGCGTGACGGAACTGCCCGGCGTCGAACTGGCGCGCGGCGGCGCGGGGGGAGCTAGTGTTCATTGGTGCCCTGTGTGTTTGACCTATTATGCCAAATTTGTTGCTCCGGATGTTGCTGGCTCTTGCTAGCGGGTGCGCATGGCCGCGCTTTGCGTTACAGTAACAGCTATCTGCAACGAGATGCTGGGGTGTGAGATGGCGAATCAAGCGGCGCATCAACCGGATGTGGCAATCCTCGGCGGTGGCTGTTTCTGGTGCCTCGAGGCGGTGTACCTGGAAGTGCTGGGCGTGACGAAGGTCGAGTCCGGCTACATGGGCGGTCACGCAACCGACCCGAGCTACGAGCAGGTGTGCGCCGGCACCACCGGCCACGCCGAAGTGGTGCGCATCGCGTTCGATCCGCAACAGATCGGCTACCGCGACCTCCTCGAGATATTTTTCACCATCCACGACCCGACCACCTTGAACCGGCAGGGCAACGATGTCGGCACCCAGTACCGCTCGGTAATCTACTTCACCTCGCCCGAGCAGGAAACCACCGCCCGCCACGTGATGGCGGAGATGGCCAATGTGTGGGATGCGCCGATCGTGACGGAGCTGGCGGCGGTGCAAGGCTGGTACCGGGCCGAGGACTACCACCAGGATTATTTCCGCCAGCACCCGCTGCAGGGGTATTGCGCCTTCGTAGTGGCGCCCAAGGTGAGCAAGTTCAGGAAAACTTTTTCGAATCGGCTGAAGTAATTACGCAACAGCGTCTGCAATGGTGATTGCTTCGCGGACAGACGCGGTTAAAATATCGCGGCGTAACTCAGCGCCAATCCATCACCGATAGCGAATATGAAATCGAACAAATCTTTCTTTGCCGCGGCCGCCGGCCTGCTGCTGGCCAGCGCCGCGCAGGCCCAGGTCGCCGTCACCGCCGACTTCGGCACCACCGGTTTTGGCGCCCACCTGGTAGCGCCGCTCGCGCCCACCGTCAATGGGCGTGTCGGCCTGAACGGCGGCAATTTTACTGTCAGCGGATCGGAAGGGGCCGTCGATTACGACATCGACGCCCGGCTGCGCTCGGTTGATTTCCTGATCGACTGGTATGTGCGCGACAACAGCAGTTTCCACCTGAGCGCCGGCCTGGTCTATGACGGCAGCAAATTCGACGCCAAGGGCAAGCCCAACAATGGCGGCAGCTACACCGTCAATGGCGTCAATTACCGCTCGGCCGACGTCGGCACCCTCGACGGCAGCCTGGTGTACCGCACGGCGGCGCCGTATATCGGCATCGGCTGGGGCAATGCGGTCAAGGCCGCCCCCGGCTGGAATTTCACGAGCGATTTGGGCGCCTTCTTCCGGGCCAAGGGCGAGGCCCGGCTGGTCAGTACCGGCTGCACCGCTTCCACTGTCGTTTGCCAGGCGCTGGCGCGCGATGTCGCTCTCGAGCAGGCAAGCTTCGCCAGCCAGATCAGCGACGTACCGCGCATCTACCCGGTGCTGCGCGTGGCGCTGTCGTACCGTTTCTAAGAGCCAGCGGCGCCGGCGCGTGCACCTTACGGTTGCAAGCGCTCACGTGTCCAGCTGCCGTCCGGCTGCAGCGTGTACACGATGCGGTCATGAAAACGCGAACGCCGTCCCTGCCAGAATTCGATTCGCTGCGGCACCAGGCGAAACCCGCCCCAATGGTCGGGTCGCGGCGGCAACTCGCCATACTGCGCCGCCACCGCATCGTAGTGCTGTTCGAGCGTAGCCCTGTCGGCGACGGGCGCACTTTGCGCCGACGCGATGGCTGCCAGCCGGCTTTTCAATGGCCGGCTGTGGAAATACTTGTCGCTTTCTTCCGCTGACGTGTGTTCGACAACGCCTTCGATACGAATTTGGCGTTCAAGTTCGCTCCAGAAGAACAGCAGGGCGGCGTGCGGGTTGGCGGCCAACTGGCGCCCTTTCTGGCTGTCATAATTGGTGTACCAGGTGAAGCCGCGGCGGTCGAATTGCTTGATCAGCACGATGCGCGACGTCGGCTTGCCGCCGGCGTCGACGGTGGCCACATTCATCGCGTTCGGCTCGTTCACTTCAGCGGCCAGCGCCTGCTCGAACCATGCGTTGAACTGCTCGAACGGGTCGGTGGCAACATCGGTTTCGTTCAGGGTGGCCTGGCCGTAATCCTTGCGCAGGGCGGCAACGCGCTCTCCGGTCGTTTCTGCGGTGGCGATCGGCGCCGGCAAGATACCGCGCCGCACCTGCATCGCTTCGCCCAACTGCGCCATCTGCGCCGCACTGAATAATCGTTTTGCCATCGGCGCGATGCGGGTTTCTTCGCGTTCCATGTGGCTGCTGTAGCGCTCGGCGAAGCGCTGCACGTTGGACGCTGTCAGTGTAGCGGCGCTGCCGTCCGCGATCGCGTTCAGTTCCTCGCGCAGGCCTAGCCACATCGCATCCATCTCGTCGTGGTCGCGCAGGATGCCGGGCACCAGTGCGGCCAGGGTCGCCGCGTCCTCGCCTTGGGCCACCGATTGCAGCATCGGCACCAGGTTATCTTCCTCGTCGGCGTGGTGCAGGTGGGCTGACTTGTCGAAATACTTGAGCACCGCCTGGGCCGCCTGGCGTGCCTCTTCGTCGGCGCCGTGGCGCGCCAGGTGTTCCGACATTTTTTGCATTGTTTCAAGCTGTTTGCGGATGCGGTCGTGGCAGTGCTTCAAGACCGCAATCGGCTGGTCGAATCCGGGAGCGGTATCGGGCAAGGAATGTGTCATCATGTTCTTTCGGGGAAAATTCTTCGTTGACTAGAGAACATTTTAAAGCAGTCCTGCCGGCAACGTCCGTTAAAATGGGCGCATGAAACTCGTCAACAATGTTATTCCCGCCGACTGCGCCGAACCAGTCGATGTCGAACGCCGCTTCGGCGGTATAGCCCGGCTATACGGCCAGAATGCGCTGGAACGCTTCCGCGCGGCGCACGTCTGCGTGATCGGCGTCGGCGGCGTCGGCTCGTGGATCGTCGAAGCGCTGGCGCGCAGCGGGCTCGGCGCGCTGACCCTGATCGACCTCGACAACGTCGCCGAATCGAACATCAACCGCCAGGTCCAGGCGCTCACCGCTACCCTCGGCCAGGCCAAGATCGACGCGCTGGCCGAACGCATCGCGCAGATCAACCCGTACTGCAAGGTGACGTTGGTGGAACAGTTCATCACCCCCGACAACTTGGGCCAGCTGATCGGCGCGGGCACTTTCGATTACGTCATCGACGCCATCGACAGCGCCCGCGACAAGGCCGCGCTGATCGCGTATTGCCGCCAGCACGCGGTTGCCCTGATCACCATCGGCGGCGCCGGCGGCCAGACCGACCCGACGAAAATTGCCGTGCGCGACCTGTCGAAGACCGAGCAGGAGCCCTTGCTCAAGCGCGTGCGCAAGTTGTTGCGCACGCACTACGGTTTTCCGCGCGGCGAGAAGAACAAGTTCAACGTCGACGCCGTGTTCTCGATGGAGCCGTTGCAGTTCCCGGCCGAAGACGCCGGCTGTTCGCTCGATGCCGATCAGCGCGGCATCGCCGGCATTACAGGGATCAATTGCGCCGGCTTCGGCTCGAGCGTCGTCGTCACCGCCAGTTTCGGCATGGTGGCCGCCGCCCACCTGCTGCGCAAGCTTGCCGACAGCGCAACGGGGTCAGAGCCAACTCTGACCCCGGTGTATGATAGCCTTGTGTAATCAACATTTTTTTCATATGAAAGAAGACGCCATGATCCGTCGTACCATGTTTCTCGCGATGCTGTGCCTGTCGGCCGCATCGATGTCCCAGGCCGCCGGCCAAGCAACAGCCACGGCCGCCGCCCCCACTGCCGCTGTCGTGGCCGAACCGCTCGTCAAGATCGACAACGTCGTCGGCACCGGCAAGCAAGCCACCGTTGGCAGCAACGTCGTGGTCAACTACACCGGCTGGTACTACAAGCCGATGGCCACCCGCCAGCGCGGACGCAAGTTCGATTCCTCGCTCGACGCCGGCCGCGAACCGCTGGAGTTCCAGTTGGGCGCCGGCAGAGTCATCAAGGGTTGGGACCAGGGCGTGGAAGGCATGAAGGTGGGCGGCAAGCGTACCTTGATCATCCCGAGCGAACTGGCGTACGGCAAGCGCGGCGCGGGCGGCGGGGCGATTGCGCCCGATTCCGACCTGGTCTTCGATGTGGAATTGCTCGACGTTAAATAACCGGCGATATTGCAGGAACATCGTCAACAACACCAGCGGGGAGACACAGCATGAGAATCGCGAACGATGTCACTGAGTTGATCGGCAATACCCCGCTGGTGCGGATCCGCAACCTGGCCAAGGGCGCGCCGGCCGAAATCGTCGCCAAGCTGGAATTTTACAATCCGGCCCACAGCGTCAAGGACCGCATCGGCCTTTCGATGATCGAGGCGGCGGAGGCGGCTGGCCGGATTGGGCCCGACACCGTCATCGTCGAGCCCACCAGCGGCAACACCGGCATCGCGCTGGCGATGGTGTGCGCGGCGCGCGGCTACCGCTGCACCCTAGTGATGCCCGACACCATGAGCACCGAGCGGCGCACCTTGCTGCGCGCTTACGGCGCCGAGCTGATCCTCACGCCAGGTTCGGAAGGCATGCTGGGCGCCATCCGCAGGGCCGAGGAACTGGTCGCGGCCAACCCGCTCTGGTTCATGCCGCAGCAATTCAACAACGCCGCCAACCCCGAAGTCCACCGCCGCACCACCGCCGAAGAGATCTGGCGCGACACCGACGGCAAGGCCGACATTTTGGTCGCCGGCATCGGCACCGGCGGCACCATCACCGGCGTGGGCGAAGTGATGAAATCGCGCAAACCCGGCTTCCAGGTCATCGCCGTCGAGCCGGAAGCGTCGCCGATCCTTTCCAAAGGGACCAAGGGGGCACACCCGCTGCAGGGTATCGGCGCCGGTTTTTTGCCGGCCGTGCTGAACACCAAAATCTACGATGAAATCATCGGCGTCAAGAACGACGACGCTTTCGCGGTTGCCAGAGCGGCGGCGCGCGAAGAAGGTTTATTGGTCGGGATCTCCTCGGGCGCGGCCTTGTGGGCGGCGATCCAGGTCGCGCGCCGGCCGGAGAACGCCGGCAAGCTGATCGTCACGATCATCCCGTCGTTCGGCGAACGCTACCTCAGCACCGCGCTGTACGCCAATCTCGCCAATTAATGTGCCTCGCTGTGCAGCGAGCAGCCGTGGCTGGTGGTGCCCTGTTCGATCTGCAAGGTGCAATGGTGGATCGAGAACTCGTTCTTCAGCCTGGCGACGATGTCGTCGATCTGCTGGTCGCCCGGATAGCCTTGCGGCATCACCAGGTGGGCGGTGAGGGCGGTTTCGGTGGTGCTCATCGCCCAGATATGCAGGTCGTGGGTTTCCGATACGCCGGGCCGGTCTTCGAGGAACTGCCTGACCTGTTGCGGGTCGACATTGGCCGGCACTGCCGCCAGCACCAGGCGCAGCGATTCCTTCAGCAGCGACCAGGTCGTCAGCACGATCAGCGCTACGATCACCAGGCTGACCGCCGGGTCGAGCCAGTTCCAGCCGGTGACCATGATGGCGACGCCGGCCACCACCACGCCAAGCGAAATGGCGGCGTCGGCCGCCATATGCTGGTAGGCCGCACGCACGTTCATGTCGTCCTTGCTGCCGGCCATGAACAGCCAGGCCGACAGGCCGTTGACCGCCACCCCGACCAGCGCCACCATCGACAC
>Ga0326734_1000168_pt1 | contig 19314 bp, 28 predicted proteins | sample 15_GP2_1315_FD_207944 | JGI IMG/M metagenome (GOLD analysis project Ga0326734, IMG submission 207944) | Glacier ice microbial communities from Ngari, Tibet, China - 15_GP2_131.5 | ecosystem: Environmental > Aquatic > Freshwater > Ice > Glacier | place: China: Ngari, Tibet | collected 2018-07-18 | reverse complement strand
GTCTACAGTGGCAGATGCCTTGGGCTTGTCGGAGAAAACTGAAGGGGCGATTAAGCAAGCTCTCAGCGGTGTTACGCCAGAGCAGGTTCTGGCTATTAAGAATGCTGAGAATGCTTTTGCATTCAAAATGCGTGAGATGGGGTTTGCCAATGCTAAGGACATGGAGTCTATTGCTGTAGGGGATAGGGATAGTGCCAGGAAGCGAGAGATGACTGTTCTGGACAAGACTCCAAGGAATCTTGCTTATGGTGTTTCTGCGGGATTCTTCTCGATTCTAATTGCCATGCTGTTCTTTGAAGTTCCTGCGTCATCCAGAGACATACTGAACGTGATGCTCGGTACGCTCGGTGCAGGGTTCTCAGGTGTACTAGGATTCTATTTTGGGAGCAGTGCTGGCTCTGCTAAGAAAACAGAGTTGCTCTCTAAAGCAGAGTCAATTGTAGAATAAGAGTTTTTCACTGTGGTAGGTGAGTTTATAGCAGGACATCCTTCACGGGGTGCCCTGCTTTTTTCATGTCCGTCTCATTACTGAGATTACGCTCCTGTGGCTACATCCAATTGCTCAAACAACTCACCAAGTTCCTTCGCAGCTTCTGTACTGTCGTCATAACGAGACTTCGCGTATTTCATAATAAGCGAAGACTTCAAACCTGTTTTCTCAGAGAGTGCCTCGCCAATCAATTTCAAGTCTGCCTTGGCAGCATCAATAGCCGCATAATGATTTGCTGCCTCGCTAATATATCCAGTGAGCAACTCAGCATTGATTTCAATAGGGCCGTTTGTGGTTTCGATAGTAGTGTTCATTTTAGTTCCTTTACGTTATTCAATAATTTTAGTAGCTTTACCAATACCTAATTTTCCAAGTGCATAGTTGTAGTCTCCGACATCGTCACAGAATACCACTACACCATCCTCCAGAAACACTGTGTAGATTTTTCCAATCGTCACATCCTCAAGGGTGCTGTTTCTTTTTCCAAGGCCAAAGACAATCTTGTCGCCCACTTTAAATTTAGACATCAGAAAAACCCCAGGATAATTCCAAGCGGCGGTGCAAGGATACCTACAGCGCGGGCGATGGACAAGCCTACAGCTTCGTTCTGAGTGACAAGCTGCACGATGTTTGCAAGGTATCCGTAAGCAATTAGCAAGAGAAAAATTACCCAGACAATGTATTTCATGTTATTCCTTTTTGTTGAGCAAGTTTTCTAGACTAACTGCTACGCCGTTGTTGTAAAAAATTGGTACAGACCTGTGTCCTGCATCAACCATTGTTTGCCGTGCCACTGGGTCGCGGTCTACGAATACTTCTGTGTATGCAATCCCTGCCAGCTTCAACTTGTTTTTAGCAATAGTGCATTGCGGGCACACTGCTTTTGAGTAAACTAAAATCAATGTAATTTATCCTTTCTCAATAATGAGACTAAAAGTCAAGTTCTTCCTCCCCAAGGTCATCTTTAATGGTGTTCAAAAGGTAATTGTTGGCCGTGCTTTCCTGCATCGCATTTTGTGTCTTGTCGATGTCAATCCAATTATCCATCCAAGGGATTGGGTTGATCGTAATTGTATCGTACTTATTATCTAATCCAAACTCTTTGTAAACAACTTGAGAATTAAATAGCACCCATTCTGTCAACAGCACTGGATTCAGTCCAACAATTGCCCTGCCTTCAGAGAACAAGTAGTCACCCCAGCCAATTTCGCGCTGTGTAACTTCATCCAGCATTGCCTGCATGTCTTCCTTGCATTCCAACATAGCCACCTTGCCACGCTCTGTACCAAGCTCAATACGCAAAACTTCAAGGTCAAGTGCTGCATGGCAGTCAACTTCATCGACCATAATTTTCTGAACGGCTTTGCCAATACTCTGAAAATATCCCTGCTCCACGATTGCAAACGTAGCTGCAAAGCTACTCATAAACTGCAAACGCTCCAAGATGTACAACGCAAACATTCCCTTGAATACGGCATTGTAGGTTTGCTGATTATTGCCAACTTGCTTGAGCGTGTACATTGCGCCTGTCTTAATCAGGCTACTGAAAGCCTTGTTAAGTGTGTCACAGCGCATGATGGTTTGGTCGTTCTCCATCACCATCTTAAACACTTCTGAGGGGTCTGATACGCACTGACGCACAATGTCAGAATAGGTTTTGGCGTGGACAATTTCAAGATTTGTGTTCTCCAGCAAAGCCTCCCACAGTTCAGAGTTAGTCACGAATGGGGCAAACGCTGGAGCAATAGCACGGGATGCCAAGCTATCTGCCTCCCACTGAAAAGCCAGATTCATAAGCATTACTTGATAGACACTCTTAGGACACGACAGCAAATCCATCCGGCTCTGGTCGTGATTAAATTCATCAAACATCCATCTATTACTGATCTGCTTGCGGGTGATCTTGTCAATTGACGGGTAGTTCATATTCACTGTGTCATGCAAGGCTAGTTGCTGACCCATGAACAGTTGGTAGCGGCCATCTTTCCATGCTGTATTTTTCACGTTAAAAAGTTCCATTTTATTTCTTTAAATTGAAAGGGCTTTCGCCCCTCCGTTATTACAAACTACAGCTATCGCAATCCGGTGCTGCTTCCTCATACTGCACTTCAAGTTCAGCGCGAGTACGACTGTTGATGTAGTACCGACTCTTCATTCCCAGCTTTCTCATTAGTAAGAAGTCTTGCAACATCTGCTTAGTCCCTACCTGACGATTATTGCTGTCGTACTTTACATACAAGTCTGCACTAATTGCCTGCCCAGTAAACTTCTGAATGATGGCATAAACCTCGATCATATCTTTCGTAGGAATGTCCCAGGCCAACTGATAGGCATCTTTCAATGTCTCCATCTCAGGAGCTAAGAACAGGTTCTTGTTGTTGCCACTTGTCTTAATCACTTTCAAATCACGAATAGGGTAAACAGAGTTGGTATGGTAAGAAGAAATACTACTGCTTTCACAAGGCATCACCGCCTCAAGCACACTATTGCGAATACCACCCTGCTCCTTGATCTCTGCTCTAAGGGCTTCCCAGTCATACATCAGCGGCTGAGAAACGACATTATCCACCTCTTTGTTAGCTGTGTCAATAGGCAACCAGCCGTCCACATACTTGGTCTTGCCGATCCATGCTGCATTGCCACGCTCCTTAGCGAGCCGCAAGGATGCTTTGTGCAGCCAGTAGCTGTGACGTTCAGCAAGCCGGTGGATATGCTTCTTGCCTTCCAAGGAAGTGTACTTCAAGCCACGGGTAGCCATTTCAAAAGCCAGATTGGTGATGCCTACTCCTGCACTTCGACGCGCCTGGGCAGTTGTCTTCAAGTGCGGAAATGGGTAGTCCATTATGTCAATTACATTGTCGATGGACAGCAGCGTGTAGTACGCCACCTGTTCATATTGGTCATCTGGTAAGTTTGCTGCGATGGCTGCGAGTGAGCAAAGGCCAATTTCTTTTTCGTTCATCCTTACTCCTTGTATAAATCTGCTACTGAATCATAACCGCCTGTTGGCAATGCAATTTCTTGACATTGACCTGTCAAAATTCCATTGAACACTCCCATATTACGCTTTGGTTCAGTAAAGCAATAAGTAGGGCTAAACCTACCGTTTCGCGTAACTGACACAACTTTAACATAAGCAGAACACTCACGATCAGGAACTCCATCTTCAAAAACTAATCGGTGTGTTACTAAACCAAGACCACGAAGTTTAACAATACCGCTAGCTGTAATCAGTAGTCGCTTTGCAGACCTGCAGTAGTACTCTCGTTTGCCCCCTGTGCCGTCATTAGCTGGCATAATCTTCATGCCCTCAGTTGCTGCGAATACTACTTTACTTTGTACACCAATAGTCTGTAGCATTTCCTGCACGTTTTCCAGAAAGCCAACCTCTGACGATACTACTTGCAAGCTCTGTGCGCCTTTATTATTAGTTACACAACCATCAGAATCAAGTAAGCCAGCCAGCCAATTAATCCTTGCTTCAACTGTAAAAACTGAATCCGGCACGAAAAACTTTGCCTCAAGCCCTTTAACGTAGAAGTATGTTCGACCATCTTGCACAGTCTCGGTATACGTATCGGTAAACAAATGCCTAAGCTTCTGCTTATCTTTATACAAATATACACGGGAGTGTCCGTTGACTTCGCAACCATCACCGCTAAAGAAGCCATTGCTGTAAGCTTTGTCTAAGTCCTTACTGCCTTGCACAACTGGCGTGACTAGCTTAATTAGTTTATCCCCGCACAGAAGATTATTCGCTGCAACCTCAACACGACCACCAGTATAACCCTTTGCTGCATAAAATTTATGATCGCCCGTGCATTCAATAGAACGTCCATCAGACAATGACACAGTAATTAACTCAGACCACTCAGAAGTCTTGCGGACAGTTACTGAAGAGAACTCAAAACCGTTCCAGACATTCACTGCTTTATCTTCAAAATCGCAAATTACCTTGTGACCCTTATCGGTAAAGATAGTTGTCTCAGGTGCCACACACAAATTTGATGAATAAATCTTGTCTTTGAACGGTGTATGACGATTCATTTCATCCGTAAAGTGCAAGTACATGCGGCCAGTTTCGTAGCCCTCCTTAAGTGCCTCAATTGCAATTTCCCTTGCAGACACATACTGGCGGGGAATACTTTTCTCACCCTCGACGTAAGCATACAACTGGTTAAATTCTGTCTGATCACCCTTGTACATTGCCTCGTAAAGCCCTGGTGCATCTGCGTAGCTCACCAGCATCCACTGCTCATTCTTGGCTACTTTTTTAGCAAACAATTCGTTGCTACCCCAAGAATAGTCAATATCTTTAATCTTCTTGTCTGTCACCGTCTGAACATTCTTCAGCTTCAGCAAATCCATAAGCTCTGGGTCAAGCACATTAAAGTGCATTGTATTTGCACCACCGCGAGAACTTTGTAAATTTGCCGCCACAACCTTCTCTTGCACCTTATAGTAAGGCAATTTTCCCTGGTGCTGAATAGCGCCACCCCTGACCTTGTCCCCCTTGCTGCGCGTCTTCAGATGCATACCAATGCCTGCACTAGCGCAAGTCATCATATAAGCAATGTGATCTGCTGCTGCAAGGCTTGCGGCTGTATCTTTAGTAGTCACTACACAGCACGATGCATACTGCCGCTTAGGTGTTCCCAGGTTAATACTGAACGGCGTAGGTGGGTTAATCAGCTTGCGGCTGTAGCCATAGTACAAGCTTTCAACATCCTTCATGCGTCGGTCTTTTGGCATATCTTTCATGTTGCCTAGAGCCATACGCATATACACAAACTGGGGAGACTCATACATACGCTTATCGACACGGTCTGTAATAGCGTATTTATCCATGATCTGCTTGCTCTCAGTGAGCGTAGCATTCATGTCAAGTTCGTGGCAAATAAATTCTTCACAGGCGTCCAACTCAGCATCTGTGTAACCCATTTCCTCCCACATACCTGTTCTCACCATTTGATTATACATTGTTCGGACAGATGGCAATTCACGCCAGTTGCTGAAAGCCTTCTTGTAAACCATCCCAATGAACAGCCGCCCAGCCATGCGAAGATGTGCTGTTGTTTCCCGGTCTACACACTCAGCAATCAGTGCGCTGTGCAAGTCGTCTGTAGTGCAGCCATCAAAGCACTTACGACACGCTCCAAGGGCTACAGTGCCCCACTCAACTCCAATGCCTGCAGACCAGTCGGCCCACTTGTTAAGTTTCTCAGCGTCAAAGTCTACGAGAGTGCCGTCGCGCTTTTTAATTTTTGTAATCATTTATTCTTTCTTTTTAAATTAACTCAAGCTGCCGATTAGTTGTCTCAGCAAAAGTTTCGTAATTAATGTTTTTAAAGATATGTGCAATAACATCCACTGTCCAGCCATTTCCAAGCATCTTATACCTCTGCGAGTCTGTGGCGCAGGCTGTGTAATTGTCGGGCACGGTTTGAAGCCGCTCACACTCAATTGGCGTCAATTTTCTAACAGTCCCATCAGTGAGCAGCACCAGACTGTCCTTAGTAGCGGTAGTAAGGCAGTTTGCCTTATTGTCACTCCTAACTTCAATGAACTGGTCAGTGCCACCTTGATTATTGTACCGACCACGCTGCGCCGCTGGCCAGCAGCCACCCCTACCCTTAAATTCACCAAGAATGTTGGTCCAATTCAGCCTACTAGACTTAATATGATATTTACTGTCCACATTCTCCTGCAAGACACCCGGAAGTTGCAACCACAGGTCTGCTGGCTGAGTAACCCCGGCAATATTCGTCCAGTATAGTCTTTGACGGTTTTGAGCAGAAACAAGATTTGAGTTAATAACTATCGGCTGCACACAAAGTCGCCTAGTTATCACGTCCTTGTACTCTTGCTTCATACGGACGTTTTCAAGCAGGAAATACTTGGGCTTTACCTCATCTAACAACCGCTCAAACTCAAAGTACAGTTTACTGCGCTCATCATCAAACGCGAGTTGCTTCCCTGCAAATGAGAAGCCCTGACAAGGACTTCCTGCTATAACCAAATCTATCTTCCCAACGTAGATATCCCCTTTTTCTGTGGACAATATACCGTTTTTATAAGAAATTTTGGTTACATCACCAACTTGCCTGACGTATTTCCAGTTATCTTTGGAAATTTGAATGGCATATTTGTCAATCTCACTGGCGTAGTAGTTATCTACCTTAATACCAGCACGTTCTAGGGCAATCCTTCCGCAGGATATTCCGTCAAATAAGCTTAAAACATTCATAGTTTATTATACCCTTTTTGTCTTTAACTATTTTTATACTCAAAAAATGTCTTTGCTTCACCGCGATCATTGAACATGCACCCCCTAATCGAATCACGAAGCTTCTCCAAATCCTCAATCTGCTGACCTACAAAAACCCTATCTGGTTCCAGCATATCCTCTGGCAAATCTTGGCTACCACTGTCATTGCCATTCTCCAGTAGTGTACGAAAGTTAACTCGCATACCCAAAAGATTGCTCAGTTCCCTGGTTAGTGAAGGGTCTGTATAGGCCGCTGCAATTAGACGCTCTGTAAGAGTACATAGTGGTGAATCTATATAGGCTCGGTTGAGGTTAATCTCACCAACAGCCCTAAACCCTAGTGCTGCTTTGCCTCGCATACAACGATGTTTGGAAGGCTCGTAAGACACAGGATATTCTGTATCAAAGCCAACTTGCCGTAAAGCAAATTCCATTAGCCTGTCGTTGCTCAGACTAAGCATCTCAATCTCGTTCATGTCTTTAAAGAAACTACATACCTGCAAGTCCCTAAATGAAATTGTCTTGGACATTATTCTCCTTAGCCTAATAGTTAGTTTTGAAGCTTCTGCTGCTTCAACCAAGACAGCATACCTGGGATTGCTTTGTATGAGTAGGCTGTGTTGTACTCATAATCTACGCCGTCAATGACGAACAACCCCTCATAAAACTCAGCGTCGGTGCCACCAGCAATTGAAGACATATCAAATAGCGCCTTAAATTGGTTGACGCGAACAAAAGCTAAAGTCTCATTACTGAGAAAGACAAGATTAATTGGCATATTTCCAACTGCCACTTGCATCTGCATTGTTTGCATTGATTCCTTTCTGTTTGTAGGGCAGCACGAAGGCTGCTGGTTGTCGGAAATTATAGCATATGTTTACATCGGATCAGCATATTCATTTTTCAGCCAATCAAGACTAATGAACAACGGGTCATAGCTACCCTGTTTCACGTTGTGCTTTAAAATAATTCCCCGCCAATGGTGATTCCCTTGCACACCCTTATATTCTTCGTCATGCTCGTAGCAGTTATGGTGTCCGTAGCCCTCGACAACCATAGTGCCACAGTCCACTTGAATTTCGACCACCGTGTTCTGGCCTGCTGCGATGATGCTTACGACTTTATCGTTTCGGCTGTCTTCACAGCAAATCCTTCCCATGCTATCAGGCGTGAACTTTTCCAGCAATCTGTTAGGACGCAAACTACCTAGCACCTTAATGCACTTCGGAACACCTCCAGCGATTTTCATACCCATACACTCTTTCCCTGTGGTTTCATTAACACGCATCGTACTTGACAAGATATCCATACCAAATTTTTCTTTTATTGCTGCAATAAATTTGTCACATGTTTTTCCTTTATTTTGGCTAATACCAAGCTGAAAGCTATTTCTGCCATCAGTGCCAACACGCTGTGATAGATGACCCTCTCCATCGTACATCCCAGCTAACCAACCTCCAAGAAATGTGTCGTCATTCTTCCACTCATCAACCAATTTAGGAATACACGTACCTTTGCGAAGTTCGTCTGTTCTAGCCCACCTGTACACTGAGCCAGTTTTAACAAACCATTTGTGGTCTTCAGTGACTGTAAAAACTTTTCCGCTTGCGAGTGTCACATTAAATGTTTCTTTAACGACTTTACGTACTTTTTCAACAGTCCCTGTCTTATATCGGCGAGATCTTTTATCAGTGACTTCTTCCTCAAATGAGAGCAAAGTATCTCCGACAACAATGTCACCTAATGTCACATATGTCAAGTCAGCCTTTAGTACCTTATGTTTTTGATCTAAGCAAGCACCAGCTACGATGCCCCACTGCTGCTGCCCAGTCGTCGGCAAAAATCGTGTAGCAACGTCTAGAGTCTGCCGGTGGCCTTGCGTAAAACTTGTCCCAATCGTTTTCAACATGTTAGCAACACTGCCGCTCAAAGGCTTCCCAGTCATTACATTAGGAAAATAGTGGCAGTATGAAATGTCATCAATGACAACAGGCGTCAAGAACGGAATCACCTCCCAGCCAAACTCTTCGTATCTCAAGTCCTTAATCCCAAGAAACCCGTGAAGCTCTGGATGAGCATTAACATGGCGTGTCAACCTAGCCTCATGATTTCCTAGTGTCATAACCATGCGCGGCTCATAAACTTTCTCGCCTAAACTACGCTGTAATGCCTGATATTCCCGGAGTGGGGCAAGCAACATACCCATAGCTTTGATTGAGACATTGATGTCAGCTTGAATACGCTTACCTTCTGCAGATCGCTTACCCTTATCGTATGTGCTACAGGATTCCATGTCTGCGAAGTCTCCCGCATGAACAATTACGCTAGGCTGCTTTTTCACAATGTACTTGCCAATGTGGGTTAGAAACTCCAGGGGTACACCTTCACGTACCTGGGAGTCTGGAATATAAAGATGGGTGCGACCTTCGTTTGCAGGTTTTTCAGACTTAACAACACTCACCCCTGTGTCACTTTTTACACACCCCCGCAAGTAATCCGACAAGCTGCTCTTAGGCACACCCAAAACCTTGCTAATTTGCCGCCAACTCATAATACCAACACTGTCAAGCTTCACTGCCTGGGACTTCCAATCGCTTTTAACATCCATTGTGTAACTCCTTTTAGTTATTCTCAGTAATGAGAAACTTCTCAAACTCAACGTGTTTAATGTATTTCTTACAGTGGTAGCGAATAGCCGACAAGATGTTTGTAATCTCACCTCTGCAGCCGTGATATTCGCTGTACAAGCCTTCCAGCTCTTGTGTTGTATAGACATGTATGATCTTAGTCCGATCACCACCATCCATGTAACTCGCCTCAGTGTACCAATTGTCGTCTACGCCTTCAAGGTCGCCCGCAGCAACTTTCGCAGTAACCCATCGTTTAATAACTGCAATCTTCTTGCGTAGCTTGTACTTTTGCTGCATAACCTCGTACCGCTGTACGAGCAGGCTAATCATCTCTTGTTCAGTTGGTGTCATTCTTTTCCTTTTTGTGTTTCACGAAGGCTTCGTAGGTATCCCATGAGAACCCTGTTGCTAACTCTTCTACTGCGCCGCATGGGTGGAGTACAGTAGCACTATTGGGGGACTCACAGTCAGGGTAGTTATTCCCGTACCCAAGTGTCACCGGGTGAGTTGTTGTAAAGAAATTGTCGCAGTCATAGCCCTCACTATATTTAACGGCCCACGCCACAACAGGGCTTCTGCCGATGTAGTCCCTATCAAGGGTGTACGTCCCTGGTAAAGCTGGGATAATTGTAGTACCAAAAGTCATTGACTCTCCTTAAAGTTCTTCTCTACTAAAATTCTACGTTTGCTGGCGTTGCTCACCTCTGATTCAGAGTGCCCTAATTTTAGCAGGTATTTTGTCACCACTGAAGGGCTTTGCTTACAAAACTCAATTACTTTCTTTGCAAGTTTAGCTTCTTCAATCGTCACACCCATTTTTTCAGCTAACGTATGGGCATCGTGGCACACCTTGTCCAGCACCCTTAGATTGTCAGTCTCACAGTAGAGGTTGTTGGCAAATGCTCCAATGTCTTCCCAGCGGAGAATACTGCCAGCAGCCACAGGGTAGTGATCGACTACCATCGTTTTCCCAAGTCCCCACTTACCGCACATCGAGCAGACGTATTCCCATTTCTGTAGCTTGTTTGGGCCTTTGTAGGGTCGCCTTGCAAGCTTCAGGGCTTCTGCCCTTGGGGGCCATGTCAGAGACTTACTTCGCAGTGCGCTCCGTATCCATGCTAGATATTGAGACTCCGTCATGGTGTTACTACAACGAGTTTTACTGACGGTCATCGAGCAGCCGTGTAATCAATCGCCGTGTGAGATGCAGTGCCTGGACTTCTTTGCTGCTCAACTCGCTGGCATCTTCTTTCTCACTAATAAGAATACACAAGTCATCTGAAACGTCTTTAATGCTGCCCTTAACATTTACAGGCTCTACGATGATTTCCCAAGAGTTATCCTGAATGTAGTTTTTGAGATCATCCACAGAATAAGCAAAAGTCCGGCGTTTAAAATCCTCTGTCCAAGAAACTACATAAACCCCCTGTCGAGCAAGGGTTGCTGTGTAGATGAATGTGTCACAGTCATGTGATGTAAATTTGAATTTGTCTGGTAGGGTCATTGTGTTATTCCTAACTTATTTAATAGTTGTCGAACATCTGTTGGGCTTTCTCCGTAAGTACGTAGCATCTTGGCAAGATTAAAGCATTCGTTCATTACGTAAATCGCATCAATCTCAATCTCATGATCTTTACTGTTACCCAGCAGATTACCCTCGGCATCTCTACCGCGCCAGCCTACAACCTTTTTAGGCTCTGGATATAGGAGATTAAACCCTGCAAGCAATGCTGTAAGTGCCTGCTTGTCGCTCTTGCACTCTGAAAGCAGATTGTAGGCACTGACATCTCCAAATTTAACATCTGAAAAACACGAAGCTGAAAAGTTATCTGACTTCTCTGTTCGCATTAGCTGCCAATATAAGTGCAACCTTCCCCAGCCTTTAACCTTCCCTTTGTCATCTCGCCAAATCTTGCCAAGCCCTACTCGCAGTTCTGGCGCTTCTGTCTGGCCTACATGGTATTGCCAACCCTCCACTTGCGTCAAATCTTTATCCTCAAAAACCATAATGCCTTTGTCGCAATCCTTTCCAGAATCTTTCCATCTCTGGTACGCAGCTAGTCCAGCAATTGACACAGCATCATCTGACTCAATCTTTTCAACCCATGTGCAATTGTGCTTATCTACAAGATGCTGCTTCAAAGCTGTTAAGTGGATTGGCCTGGGCTTGTCAACCCTCGTACCCTTGTACCTTAACAATGTGGACAACTCAACTCTGAAAACCTGCCCTCGCCCCACAAATCCGCTGTACTTATCTGCTTCTGTAATGCTTAGTAGCGCCTGGATGCGGAGGTCTACAGAGCGTTTAGCTAGTTCTACCGACATAGGCTCTTGATGATCAGTGTAAGTAAAATCTGACGGCTTCAAATCGGTAAAATGTAAGGCATTATGCTCTGCGATAAATCCCCCATCCTTGTGTGCATGAGAACCCCAAAGAGCCGTTTTATTAGATAACTTTATTGCACCTAAAATAGCCGGGTGCTTTGCCAAAATGTAAGTTGTCTGAAACGCAGACGCTGCTGCAAAAGCTATAAAATCAGCATCTAGAATTAGATTACTCAATATAAATCCTTTCGTAGAAAAACCCTGGCACCCATTTGGATGACAGGGCTACATTTAATTTACAGTGATTAACTCATCAAAACGGAGAGTCTTCAGAGTCATCTACAGGAATAGTAGGCTTCTTGGCAGCGGGCTTCTTAACTACTGGCGGCTTTTCTACAAAGTCTTCTTCTGCCTTACTAGGTCGTGCGTTCATAACCTCACTACGCGCTGCCTCAGTTTTTACAGGCTTGCTACCAAACTCATCTCCTGAGCTACCAGCGGTGGATTCGTACTCAACAAAACCATCCTCATTCATAAGCACATTCTGCAGCCGTGCAAATGTGCCGTAGTCATTGCTGGAGATGTAGTAAGAAACCTTGCCAACAGACCCATTAGCAATCTTTCGACTCTGACCAATCTCTGTACGATTTCCTTCGCTATCGTCCAAATAAACTTTAGGCCGGAAGTAATCGTCCACGGCCACACCGTCATTTGTAGCTGCACGTTTCAGCTTGATGCCGTAGACATACTTAGCTCCTGCGATTGGGCAAGGAATACGATACTTAGACTCAAACTCTGCAGACTTAATCTTCTTGGCCTTCTGCTTTTGAAATTGGTCATCCCAGGCTTCTGCAGCATCTTCGTCAACAATAACTTCAATCGACCACTCTTTCTCCTCAGACTGATACTTAGCATCCGGTTGTCCTACCTTTGCGTAAACAAAAGTGCCTTCGACGATACCCATGCTGTTTTTTGCTTTTGCCATTTGTGTGTTTCCTTTAGTGTTACTTGACAATTATTTGTGCAGTTGTTTTACCAACATCACTCGCTGCTTTCCCATTACAGGAATAGTGGGTGCAGCTACCATCTTCTTCAACCGGAACTTTACAAAAGTAAGACTGCCGGTATTCGTTTGCTCTCGCCGTATGACGGTAGCAGAATTCTTTACGAAGGCAACCCTCGCCAGTACACATTGTGCCGTCCATTTTAGCTCCTAAACATTCTCATTAATAAGAATAGCAGATTGTACACTAGATTGTAGGAACAACCTACAAAAGTTTATCTGCCAAGTCACCATTCTTGAGCTGATTTTTTGATGAGTTAATAGAACTCTGAAGTCTGTACAAGAATTTCTCAACATTAATTTTAAGCTGTTCTTCATCTATCTCCTTATCATCAGTGAAAGAAGTAGCAAATAGAATTGACCCTGCTGCCACGGCAATACCATTCAGAGTGTCACTAATGTCATACTCATCGCCTGACAAATCAATAATTTTCAAGGCAAATTCACCGACCAAACTAGACTGAGTTTCCATAGCTTCCCTTAATGTGTAATGCTATCTAAGACGTAGCGTGTACGCATAGTTTCAAAATACCCTGTCTTCTCATCGTATGCAATAACTATTCCTGTCGTAGCAGGGTAGCCATTGTCAACCAGAAGCGTGTTGTAGTGATTGACAGGAACTATTAGCGCCCTCAACCCTACAACTATCTCTTCTAACGGCCTGTAGATCACTTCAGGCCGCTCATCCTGATCTGCTGCTGGAGCTACAAAGCCACCACGAACAGACTGAACACAAACTACTTGTTCTTCTTGCAATTTAGTTTCCACATTGCCATCCAGGCTTCTTGAAATTCTTTTTGAATGCCGTACAGCAGCATCATTTGTGTCATCATACTCATTGTGGATTATCCTTTTTCTTCGTTGCTATTCAATAACTCATTTACCTGCAAATAAAGGCCGTACAGTGTGCCGTTATTGTCAATCACTTCATCACCTTGGATGAATGCCACACCAGCCTCACTTGCATGGATGTGAGGGGTGCCTGCTACAGCCCTACTAACGTGCCATACAACGCCGCCAGCGTTACGGACATACTCAGCTTCGTTATCAAACCTTACGTCTGTCAGGGCCACGTTAAAGCCGTCTAAGTAGTGCTTGGCAATCTTCTTGCCTGCAAGAATAAGCCAGAGGTCTTTGTTGACACACTCTCGACCATACTGCGTACCCAGCGTCTGCATCATCTGCCTTGGACTCTTCCCAAACTCTTGCAACACAGTTTCTTTTTCAGGGTGCTGAAAGTGCTTATCTTCAAGCCCAAACATCGCCCTCATGCCATCTCGAATTGGCTCTGCAAAAGCTACTGAGTCAAAGTTATAGTTCGACTTCAGATAAGCGGCAACCGTGTCTTTCCCAGAGCCAGCACAGCCCGTAATTCCAATAAGTTTTTTAACCACCTAGTCCCCTTTGTTAAATAAGCGTCGAACAATGTATTGCCGACAAACACTAATCACTGTAAATACCAATCCAATAACGATATTATCAGCAATGGAAATTTCGTAGCCAAATGCTGGAAATACTATAAGGTTTGCGATAAAGTTGACTACATAACCTATCGCAATATTTGTCGATGCTTCCTTCCAGCTTCTACTCTTGCTCTGCCCCACCTACTTGATATCAACTGAAAAGACAGCACCGCCAAACAGCAAAGCAAGATTTTCTACTCCCGCCCGAATAACTTTAGTGTTGCTTTCAATATCATCAAGATAACTGGTGGGGACACAAATCGTCGTTGTGATTGTAAGTGGAATAAACACTACAGGCTTCTCTTCTTCAGCCAAGACACTCTCGATAACCTGACCTGACATTGATTGCTTATTTGACATGATTTTTTTTCCTTAAATTAAATACATTGTTAAACACTACTCGCAGCTACTAGGCTACGAGCATAAAAGCGTTTACGCTTCTTAGAAAATGCAGTATTTGCCTCTCGCTCCATCTGATAAATTCTACGGTTTTCCTCGATCCACTGCTTGCGTTCATTAGCCAGCTTAATCCGGTCATTAAAACTACTACGCTTGCGTTGGATTGTCATACTAATCTTCCTGCTTAAAATTAAATGAAAACCTATACCGTTTAACTGCTGACATCAAAGCTTTCTTGCGCTTACGCATACCAATAACTTTCCTGGGGCGTTTGCCACGGCAGAAGATGCTGCTGGCCCTGTACCAGTCGTCACCCAGCGCCGTAACAATCTCTGGTGGCTTACCGTTAATGAGTAAGCCTCTCTTTTCATCTACCTCTACAGACACGCCTGCTTTGTTCGTTATTTTCATAAAACCTTCTCAGTCTGCATTATTACACAAATTTCTCATTACTAAGAACAATTTTCAAAATAAGTTGGATGACTTTTTAAAATTTTCCGCAAACAACCTCTTCTGAATCCCCAACATCTCCACTGTAGCTGCTGTGTAGCCATTCTCATTGAGCCACACAAGCAACCTCTTGGCCTTGATCCTGTGGACATTGCTGCCGTTACTCTCTTTGCTCATGCAGATGCCGCGAGGGAAGTCTTCTGGAAACTTCATGGTGTATGCAAAAGAAATCAGTACATCAACTTCATCGGCAATTAGGGCTGACAGGCACACTTCTACAAGCTTCTCAAAATCTTTTGTAGCGGCAGGACGCAAGGTTGCCTGGAAGGCGTTAGAGGGCTTTCCCCACCTTACTACATCCACCGCGACACTCCTTCGACAGTTGTAGGCTCATCGTAGGAGTCTGCAAAGATGGCCCACGCTAGTCTCCAACTCATGCGAATACTATCTTAGATAAGTCAAAAAATGCCGTCACAATAACTATGACGGAGTAAAAACCGTAGGAACTGGCTTGATAAACCGTTTGGTACACCAAGTGAGATATGACGGCAGATATCACAAGTAAATTAAAATAAATCATAAAGCCCTTTTACATCAACATAGCAATCATTACAACAGCGTAAAACGCTACGACAAAATCAACGATTGGTCTAAACCCACTCTCTTCTGTTCTAAAGTTGATCTCACTAAAAAGGCTTGCGCCTGAAACTGCAAGTACGAAAATACAAAAATAAATCATAAAGTTTCTTTCTATTAATAATGGCGCATAGACCAACCACTTAGTGAGTGTCTCTCCAACTTCCCTCAAAACTCTTCTTGCCTTCACCTTCAAGGGGCAGCGCCAACTTCAATGCTCTTCCAGCCTTGCGTATTGACTCTGCCGTGAGGTAGACAATATCATCCTCAACGCCATCCTCGACTTGCCAGGAAAACTCATCATGCACCATGCTGATACGTGCCACATATCTGCCCTTGTAGATGTAATGTGGTCGTCCCATCTTGTCCAAGTGTAAATCTCCTAGCCATGTATCCATGAAGCAGGCTGCATACGACATCGCAACTGCACCTGTACCCTGTCCTAAGCATGACAGTAGAACATTCTTGCCCCTCACCGAAACAACCCTACCATCAACACCCGGTATGTATTTATTCTTGCCAGTGGTTGTGTAGTATCCCTCCACGGCTTTCTTAAGCAAACCAAGACCCTCATTCATTTCCCAATAGCTATCAAAAGCTTTCTTACCATCTTTAGTTGATAAGCCAAGGCTTGACGCAAGTTTAGGTGCGCCACCACCAAAAGCTAATAGGTACGCCCCTGTCTTAGCTTTATTTCTCCAAGGCTTAAACAACGGGTCTTCTTTGTTTAAAGGGTTAGCAATATCAAACTGACTATTCAACTTAGGGAAAAATGCAAAAGCATTGAAACTATGCGGATCACCCTCTAGCTGCATCTTTGCGAACTTTCCTCCATCGTACTTAAAGGTGTGATGTGAGAGCGTCCGATTTTCAAGAGCAGCGGCATCCGTTCCAACATACCAAAACCCTTCCGGCACATAAAACAAATCCCGCATCTCAGACCCAAGCAGAATATCGTCTGCAGCCTTTGGACAGTTTACCAGAGTGCGGTGCTTCACCCTGGAGGTAGGCGCATAACCACTAATCTCTGCGCTCAATCTACTGTCAAACTCCATCCTCCAATTATTTAGCCACCCTGTCACGACGCCAAGACGATTACGGTAGGACAAGAACTTGACAACTTTGGCAGGAATCTCACCCTCCAGCTTCAGCAAGTTTGGACAAATCTTCCCTTGGTTCTGAATCTTCGGTGTTGTCTGTATCAATTTGCCTTTGTCATCGCGCATCGGCTTACCTGTGGCTGGGTCTTTCTTGACATTCCAGAAACCATCTGAAGCCACCCAACCATTCTCCATAAACCAATTTTTTAACTCTATATTGTCGTCAATTTCCATTGGAAGTTTAACATCTAGAATGTCATTGGGTACTAGCTTTTGACGCACACCGTGTGCGGTGATAAAGTTTTCACTGTCAATCGTGGCACTGTGCTTCTCAAGCCACTTGGTCATTGCAGCAGACCACTCGCCAGCTTTTGTAAAAGGCTTTGCGGGAAATTTGTACAACGCTTGCTCGACCGTTTTAAGTGGCCTGGGAGGCAGCTTTGGGTCTACTTCATCCTTAATTTTAGCCATCTCAATCTTGACGTACTCAGACAAAGCCTTGGCCTTATCTTGATTGAACAAGGCACCCGTAAAAGCCTGTGCAGAGTACAGCCAGTAATCCTTCTGAATCTGCCGGAAGCTGGGATGCATCCATTTTTTCTCACCATACATCTCAATTGCCAAGGCCCACAGACGTTTGAAAACACCGATTGTAGCCTTCACATCATCGTCGCAGTAGTCTGCCATCAGTGGGTGCCATTGCTGGAACTCAGCGCCTTTTGGAGCATCCTTTGACAATGCACCAGACTCTATGAGATTGGCGCGGAAATCCATCTTCTCATCTTCGCTGCCACTGGATAGGTATGCAAGAGAATGCTTCACCTTATCTGGCGTCAGGAACATTGACAGCACGTATGTATCACAGAACTGTACGTGCTTATCCTCGATCCAGTCTTTCCCGTTCTTACCTACTCGCGGAACCACATCCTGCAGCTTCCAAATTACCCATGCATCATACGAAAGGCCAGCATGAAACACTACGAGAGCGCCATCAGGGAAGCTGTACACCCATTCCATGTACTCATCGTAAAACGCTTGCTTGGTCATCTCAAATGGCTTCAGACGAAGGGTGCGTTGTCCGTCCAAGCTGGACAGGTTCATGTACCAAATTTTTGTGCTTTGTAGGTAAAGTGAATCAGCCTCGATGTCCAGGCACCAGCCCACTAATTCCTTCATGTTTTCTCCTTGTTAGACCGACATTGTACACGAAAGATTCTCATTAGTGCGATTTATGTCCATGAAAAAGCCGCTCTATGGCGGCTCTTTTATTTAACTTCAATCAACTATTAAAAAACTGCTGGGTTAGCCTCAAGCCAATCTTCAAGTGCGTACAGCTTGTGTTCCTCTGACGAATAATAAATCTTGCAAGCATCATTAGAAGTTTCACTTCCCGTCCGATTTTTAGTCAGCGCCACTGTCGTCACGTTGCGCTCAAAAGGATCTTCCGACAATTTATTTCGTGCCAGCATAATATTTAGTGCAACTGACTTAACGATTGTTGATGACCCCTGGACGCTGCTCTCGTCACCCATTGCACCATTACTACCATCCTTTTGACCACTTGCAGCCTTACGCTGATGGCAAATCAGCAAAAAGATTGTGCCGTGCTTCAGCATCACGCTCTTAATCCACTTTGTAAATCCCTGCTGAACGTCAATAGAGGTGTTGTCCAAAATGTCGGAAAGTGTGTCAAGGACGACAACGCGGCACTCACAAGCAACAATTAATTCCATAATCTTTGCCTGCAAGCCCTCAATCGAGTCGTCACGCTCATCAAGAATGTGCCATCGGTGACTTCCATCAGCCGTAAAGAACAACTCACGCTGCTTAGTAAGCACATAATCGCTTCGCAGATAAGTCAGCTTCTCCTCCGGCTTCATCTTACCAATTTTCTTACCACAATGCCGTGAAAGCATAAGCTCACCATACTGGGCACTGCTTTGCTCCATCGACACAGCGCCAATCTTGTGTGGGCTGTTGAATAACCAGAAATACACCGCCTCGTTAATGATGGTGGACTTTGCAAGTCCGGTGGATGCTGAAATTGCACAAGCAGACGCCGTTGAAATCCCACCGCCTGTAAGCTCGTTGAGTGCCCGCATAAACGGAGGAAACTCAAGCTTAGGCGTCATTGCATCTTGCAAAATCTTATCGTAAACTTCCCCGCTGCCGACAATGCCATTAGGGACATACTTCTTTGCGTTAAAGAATGCAGAAACAATCTCACCCTCACGGCCCTTAGAAAGTAGCTCGTTAACATCCTTGGCATTAAACTTTGCAATAAACACCTTGTTCTGCGGCAATGACTTAATAATTCCAGCAATAGCCTCTTGGCCTGCATCATCCTGATCCGCGAAGTAGATAATTTTATCGAAGCGGTCAAACCATGTGTAATGCTCTCGCAGTTGCTTGCTGCTACTCTTCTCGCCATTGGTCATAGAGACAACAGGAGTTTCTTCCCAGGTGGTTCCCCGGCTAACAGAGTAATTT
>Ga0326734_1000167_pt1 | contig 19355 bp, 20 predicted proteins | sample 15_GP2_1315_FD_207944 | JGI IMG/M metagenome (GOLD analysis project Ga0326734, IMG submission 207944) | Glacier ice microbial communities from Ngari, Tibet, China - 15_GP2_131.5 | ecosystem: Environmental > Aquatic > Freshwater > Ice > Glacier | place: China: Ngari, Tibet | collected 2018-07-18 | reverse complement strand
CCAAGGAACTGTACATGGAGATGATGTCGCTGCTGTTCGACGTCCTCTCCAAGGTGCGCAAGGAAGGCCTGATGTCGATCGAAGGCGACATCGACAAGCCGGAAGAAAGCCCCTTGTTTTCCAAATATCCGGGCGTGCTGTCGGACCACCATATCGTCGAATTCATGACCGATTACCTGCGCCTGATGGTGTCCGGCAACATGGATGCTTTCCAGATCGAAAACCTGATGGACAACGAGATCGAGACCCACCACCACGAGGGCGCCGTGCCCGGCCATTGCCTGGCCAAGCTGGGCGACGGCCTGCCCGCGTTCGGCATTGTTGCCGCCGTGATGGGCGTGGTCCACACGATGGAATCGGTCGGCATTCCGCCCGCCGAGCTCGGCATCCTGATCGCCAAGGCGCTGGTCGGCACCTTCCTTGGCATCCTGCTGGCGTACGGCTTCGTCAGCCCGCTGTCGAGCCTGCTCGAGCAGAAGCTGGAAGAGTCGACCAAGATGTTCCAGTGCGTGAAAGTGACCTTGCTGGCCAGCCTGAACGGCTATGCGCCGGCGCTGGCGGTCGAATTCGGCCGCAAGGTACTGTATTCGACCGAGCGCCCGACCTTCGGCGAACTCGAAGAGCACATCAAGAAATCGAAGACCAAGTAAGCGCCCGATGCCCTTATCTTTTAGCCACCACACTTTTACCTGCCAGCTTGACTTGACGCCGCGGAGTTGCCATGGCCGATGAGGGCTTGCGACCGATTATCGTCAAACGCATCAAGAAGACGGCGGCCGGCCACCATGGCGGCGCCTGGAAGATCGCGTACGCCGACTTCGTGACGGCGATGATGGCCTTCTTCCTGCTGATGTGGCTGCTCGGCTCGACCACCAAGGGCGACCTGAACGGCATCTCCGAGTTTTTCAAGACGCCGCTGAAGGTGGCCATGGCGGGTGGCTCCGGCAGCGGCGACAGCTCGTCGGTGATCGCCGGCGGCGGCAAAGACGTCACCGCGCGCAGCGGCCAGGTCAAGAATGGCGACACGCCGGCGCTGAAAAAAACGTACGACTTGAAGGCGGCTCGCGCGGCGCTCGAGCGCGAAGAAAGCGCGCGCCTGAAGGCCTTGATGGCGAAGATCGAAGCGACGATCGAAGCCAATCCATTGTTGAAAAAATACAAGAACCAGCTGCTGCTCGACATTACCAGCGAAGGCTTGCGGATCCAGATCGTCGATGAGCAAAACCGGCCGATGTTTGCGTTGGCGAAGGCCCAGTTGCAGCCGTACACCCGCGACATCCTGCATGTGATCGGCATCGTGCTCAACGACGTGCCGAACAAGATCGGCTTGTCTGGCCACACCGATTCGACCCCGTACCTGTCGGACGTTGGCTACAGCAACTGGGAATTGTCGAGCGAGCGGGCGAATGCGTCGCGCCGCGAGCTGATCATCGGCGGCATGAACGAGAACAAGATCATGCGCGTGGTCGGGCTGGCCTCGGCCGCCAACCTGGACCGCCAGGATCCGTTCAACCCGATCAACCGCCGCATCAGCATCATCGTGATGAACAAGAAAACCGAGGAGACGGTCATGCGCGACAATGCCTCGCAGCAGACGCCCGACGTGACGGTCATGCGCGACGGCGCGACGGCGACACCGGTGGCGGCGACGGCCGCGGCGGCGGTTAAATAAATGATGGCGCGCGACAGGATGAAAGCTGCACGATGACGAGAAAGAAAATACTGGGCTCGCACGTGAAGCGGCTGTTGTCGGGCGTGTCCGAGCACGGCAGGAAGCACTTGAACGAAGTCGAAGCCGACCTGCGGCAGACCGGAATGCTGCTCGAAGAAGCGGTCGACAAGCTCACCTGCAGCTTCATGGCGATCCATGACGCGGTCGGCGCGCGCCAGGCCGGCATCAACCTGCTGCTGGCCGGCGGCACCCCGGGCGATGACGAGATCGCGCGCATGCAGGCGATGTCGGGCGAGATCGGCGTGCACGTCAACTGCGCCATCACCAGCATGCAGTTCCAGGACATGACGAGCCAGCTGATCGACCGCACGCTTAAACGGGTCACCGGTTTGCGCGTCTTCCTCGGCACGATCGGCACGCATAGCGAAGGCGTCAATGCCGAAACCGGCAGCGAGGAAATCGTCGAATTGCTCGGCAAGGTCAGCATGGCGCTGGCGATCCAGTCGCTCGAATTGCGCAGTGTGTTGCGCAAGGCAGTCAACCAGCAGCACCTCGAAAGCGGCGACATCGAGTTGTTCTGACGTCGCCTCCACCATTCACTTAACCCGGACAGGGCATATTGCCTTGAACAAAAAAGCAGGAGCAGAACATGGCTAAAACAATTCTCGCGGTCGACGATTCAAGCTCATTGCGCCAGATGGTGGCGTTCAGCCTGAAGGCGGCCGGCTACCTGGTGATCGAGGCCGTCGATGGCCAGGACGGACTCGAAAAAGCCAAACTGCACAACGTCGACCTGGTGCTGACGGACCAGAACATGCCGCGCATGGACGGCCTGGCGCTGATCCAGCTGTTGCGCGCCCTGCCGGCCTACCAGAAGGTGCCGATCCTGATGCTGACCACCGAATCGTCGGACGAGATGAAATCGAAGGGCCGCGCCGCCGGCGCCAACGGCTGGCTGGTCAAGCCGTTCGACCCGCAGCGCTTGATCGAAGTCGTCAAAAAAGTGATCGGCTGATGCCGCGGCTGCAACGAAAACGAGCACTGATGCATCTCGACAAGGACGGAGTTTCATCATGACGATCGACATCAGCCAGTTTTTCCAGGTTTTTTTCGATGAAGCCGAAGAACTGCTGGCGGAAAAAGAACGGCTGCTGCTGGCGCTGGACATCGCCGCGCCCGACGCCGAGGACCTCAATGCGGTCTTTCGCACGGCGCACTCGATCAAGGGCGGCGCGTCGACCTTCGGCCTGAACGACATGACCGAGGTGACCCACATCCTCGAGTCGCTGCTGGACCGCATCCGCAAGGGCGAAATGGCGCTCACGGCCGAACACGTCGACGCCTTCCTGGCGGCCAAGGACATCCTCAAGATGCAGCTCGACGGTCACCGCAACGGCGCCCACGTCGACCAGGACGCGGTGGCGAACGTGCGCATGATGCTGCAGCAGTTTTCACAGGATGCGGTGGCGCTGGCCCGGCCGCTGGTGCCGGGCCCGGGCCCGGGCCAGGCCGGGGCCAAAGCCGCCCAGGGCGCCGGCGGCCGCCGCTTCAGGATCGAGCTGCCGGAGGTCGCGCCGCGCGACGTCGACGCGCTGGTCGCCGAACTCGGCCTGCTCGGGCGCATCGCCGTGTCGCCGTTGACGGGCGAGCGCCACGCCCTGGTCCTGACCACCCATGAAAGCCTGGAAGACATCATTGCAATCTGCTCGTTCGTGCTCGACCCCGACGACCTGAAGGTGTTCGAAGCGCCGACGCTCACGCCCGCGCAGCGCCAGATCGAGGACGCCGAGCGCGCCAGCATCGAAACGGCACGCGGTTACGGCTTTTTCGACCTGCCGCAGCAGCAGGAACTGCAGGAGGGGATTGCGCAGGAGGAGAACCCGCACGGCGGCGCGGCCGGGCCGGAGCCAACCGACGACGAGCGCGGCTACGGCTTTTTCCAGCCGATCGAACAGATTCGCGCTGCCGCTGCCGCCGCCGCGCCGCCGACCAGGCCGCAGCCCTCTGCCGCACCGGTCGAGGCGCTCGACAGCAGTGAAATGGCGGCCGAAAAGAAGGCTGCCGCGCGCAAGGACGACAAGAACGGCGCCCAGGGCGCAACCCAGGGCGGCGAATCGTCGTCGATCCGCGTCTCGATCGAGAAGGTCGACCAGCTGATCAACCTGATCGGCGAACTGGTGATCACCCAGGCCATGATCGAGCAGCGCAGCGACGGCCTCGATCCGATGCTGCACGAACGCCTGCTCAACAGTGTCTCCCAGCTCACGCGCAACACCCGCGACCTGCAGGAAGCGGTGATGTCGATCCGGATGATGCCGATGGACTTCGTGTTCTCGCGCTTTCCGCGCATGGTGCGCGATCTTGCGGCCAAGCTGGGAAAAAAAGTCGATTTCGTCACCAACGGCGCCGCCACCGAACTCGATAAAGGCCTGATCGAACGCATCGTCGACCCGCTGACCCATTTGGTGCGCAATGCGATCGACCATGGCATCGAGATGCCGGAGGCGCGGCTTGCCGCCGGCAAGACCGAGACCGGGCGCCTGTTCCTGTCGGCCGGTCACCAGGGCGGCAACATCGTCATCGAAGTGTCCGACGACGGCGCCGGCCTGAACCGCGAGCGGATCCTCGCCAAGGCGGCCCAGAACGGCATCGCCATCGGCGACGACGGCGGCGCGCGCATGAGCGACGGCGAGGTCTGGCAGCTCATTTTCGCGCCCGGGTTTTCGACCGCCGAAACCGTCACCGACATCTCCGGGCGCGGGGTCGGCATGGATGTCGTCAAGCGCAACATCAGCGCGATGGGCGGCGCGGTCGACATCCGTTCGGCCAAGGGCTTCGGCACCACCATGTCGATTTCGCTGCCGCTGACGCTGGCCATTCTGGACGGCATGTCGATCCGCTGCGGCGAGGAAGTCTACATCCTGCCGCTCGGCTTCGTCGTCGAGTCGCTGCAGCCGGCGCCCGAGGACATCAAGCACATCGCCAACCGCGGCCGGGTGATCAAGGTGCGCGGCGAATACCTGCCCTTGATCCTGCTGCACCAGGTCTTCGAGATCGCGCCGCGCTTCACCAACCCGTGCGAAGGGATCGTCGTCATCCTGGAGGCGGACGGGCGCAAGGCCGGCCTGTTCGTCGACGACCTGGTTGGCCAGCAGCAGGTCGTGGTCAAGAACCTGGAGTCAAACTACCGCAAGGTGACCGGTATTTCGGGCGCCACCATCCTCGGCGACGGCGGCGTGTCGCTGATCCTCGACGTCTCGGCACTGATGCGTACTGCGCGCCAGGCGGCCGACGACATCGTCTTTTCGTAAGCGCCCGGCGTCACGCGTTCAATGCTTCACCGATCCACTCAACCGCGCTTCTTTTGCACCACACCAGGATAGGAAACCACCATGTCGATGACATCCACCAGCAACAACGCCGGCAACAACGCCGGTCATGCTCACGACGGCGCAGGCAGCGAGTTCCTCGCCTTCACGCTCGGCTCCGAGGAATACGGCATCGACATTTTGAAGGTGCAGGAAATCCGCGGCTACGAAGCGGTCACCCGCATCGCCAATGCCCCCGAATTCATCAAGGGCGTGATCAACCTGCGCGGCATCATCATCCCGGTCGTCGACATGCGCATCAAGTTCAATCTCGGCACGCCCGTGTACGACCAGTTCACCGTCGTCATCATCCTCAATATCGGCGGGCGCATCATGGGCATGGTCGTTGACAGCGTGTCGGACGTGACGACGCTGTCGCCCGACCAGATCAAGCCGGCGCCGGAAATGGGCACCGCGTTCAATTCGGACTACCTGATTGGCTTGGGCACGATCGACGAACGCATGCTGATTTTGGTCGACATCGACAAGCTGATGTCGTCAAGCGAGATGGGCCTGATCGAAAAAATCGCCGCCTGAATCCGGGCGCAGGCACAAAACGCAAGCGCAAGGCGTCACCGCAAGGCCGGCGCCCGCTCTCTTCCAGCAGTTCTGCATGACGTACAAGGTGAAACCAGGTGTCGCACATCAAAGTGGAATCTGTCAAGGAATTCAATTTCACCAGGAGTGACTTTGAACGGGTCCGTGCGCTGATCTACAAGCGGGCCGGCATTTCGCTGGCCGACAGCAAGCACGAAATGGTGTACAGCCGCATCGCGCGGCGACTGCGCGCCACCAACATCGTGTCGTTTTCGACCTATCTCGATGAACTCGAGGCCGGCCGCCTGGGCGACGAATGGGAGTCGTTCACCAATGCCTTGACCACCAACCTGACGTCGTTCTTCCGCGAGGCGCATCACTTCCCGCTGCTGGCCGAACACGTCAAGCGCCTGGCGGGCGGGCCGATCACGATCTGGTGTTCGGCCAGTTCGACGGGCGAAGAGCCGTATTCGATCGCCATGACGGTGTGCGAGGCGTTCAACAGCGCCACCCCGCCGGTGCAGATCATCGCAACAGACATCGACACCAGCGTGCTGGCGGTCGGCGCACAGGGCGTGTACGGCATCGAGCGGCTCGACAAGATGGCGCCCGAACGCGCCAGGCGGTTCTTCTTGCGCGGCAAGGGCGAGCAGGAAGGCATGGTGCGGGTGCGGCCGGAACTGCGCCAGCTCGTCACCTTCAAGCAGCTCAACCTGCTGGCCGACGGCTGGCCGCTGTCCGGCCAGTTCGACGTGATTTTCTGCCGCAACGTGATGATCTATTTTGACAAGGCGACCCAGCGCAAGATCCTGGCGCGTTTTGTACCGCTGATGAAGCCGCATGGCTTGCTGTTTGCCGGTCATTCGGAAAACTTTACGTACGTCTCGGACGCGCTCAAGCTGCGCGGCAAGACAGTGTATCAACTCGAAGGAGGTCGTTCCGGCGCCAGGTAGCGGTCGCGGACAACAAGCCAATCATGAACTTAAGCGAACAGTTTGCCACCAACGTCTATTACGACCGGACGTTCAATTGCGACGCGGCGAAAATCCTGCCCGGTGAGTATTATCACACCAACAAGGACATGCTGATCGCCACGGTGCTCGGTTCCTGCGTATCGGCCTGCATTCGCGACCGCGTCACCGGCCAGGGCGGCATGAACCACTTCATGCTGCCGGACGGCGGCGCCGGCGACAGCAACAGCAACAGCCCGGTGTCGGCGTCGATGCGCTACGGCACGTACGCGATGGAAGTATTGATCAACGAACTGCTCAAAAGCGGGGCGCGGCGTGAAAACCTGGAAGCGAAAGTGTTTGGCGGCGGCGCCGTGCTCAAGGGTTTTACCGCCATCAACGTCGGCGAGCGCAATGCCGCCTTTGTGATCAGCTACCTGAAGATGGAACGCATCCGCGTGCTGGCCGAAGACCTGAATGACATTTACCCGCGCAAAGTGTATTTTTTTCCGCGCAGCGGCAAGGTGCTGGTCAAGAAGCTGATGCAAACCCATAACGATACGCTGGCGCGTCGCGAACTCGACTATGCCAGCCGCCTCAAGGTGGCGCCCGTCGGCGGCGCGATCGACCTGTTTTGAAGATGAAAGCACAGACGATGACGATGATGATGATGATGATGATGGTGACGGTGATGGTTACGAGGCTGCCCACGATGATGAAACACCGCGCATGAAGATCAAGGTACTGATCGTCGACGACTCGGCGCTGATCCGCAGCGTCATGCGCGAAATCATTTCCAGTCAGCCCGACATGGAAGTGGTCGGCGTGGCGCCGGACCCGCTGGTGGCGCGCGAACTGATCAAGCAAACCAACCCGGACGTGCTCACCCTCGACGTCGAGATGCCGAAGATGGACGGCCTCGACTTCCTTGAAAAACTGATGCGGCTGCGGCCGATGCCGGTGCTGATGGTGTCGTCGCTGACCGAGCGCGGCTCTGAAATCACCCTGCGCGCGCTCGAACTGGGCGCGGTCGACTTCGTCACCAAGCCGAAGCTGTCGATCCAGAGCGGGATGCGCGAATACACCGAGCTGATCGCCGACAAGATCCGCGCCGCCGCCAGGGCCCGCATCACGCCGCGCACGGTGGCGCCGGCCAGGGTGGCGGGCGCGCTGCCGCAGATCCGCAACCCGATGACGTCGTCGGAGAAGCTGATCATCATCGGCGCCTCCACCGGCGGCACCGAGGCGATCCGCGAATTTCTGATGCAGATGCCATCGGACTGCCCCGGCATCCTGATCGCCCAGCACATGCCGGAAGGCTTCACGACGTCTTTTGCGCGCCGTCTCGACGCGCTGTGCAAAATCAGCGTGCGCGAAGCGGCAGGCGACGAGCGGGTGTTGCCCGGCCACGCCTACATCGCGCCCGGCCACTCGCACCTGATGCTGGCGCGCTCGGGCGCCAACTACGTCACCCGCATCGACCAGGCCGACCCGGTCAACCGGCACCGGCCCTCGGTCGACGTGCTGTTTCGCTCGGCGGCGCTATCTGCCGGCAAGAACGCGGTCGGCGTGATCCTGACCGGGATGGGCAAGGATGGCGCGCTCGGCATGCTCGAGATGAAAAACGCCGGCGCCCACAATTTTGCCCAGGACGAAGCGTCCTGCGTGGTGTTCGGCATGCCGCGCGAAGCGATCGCGGTCGGCGCCACCCACGAAGTTGGGCCGTTGACCGAACTGCCGCGCCTGGTTCTTAATTACCTCGCAACCCACGGCGGCCGAGCGTTGCGCGTTTGACCGTTTAAACCATGTTTCCTTGTGACTTCTATCGCTGTAGAGCAACAAAACTGCTATCCTGAGCACTGCTTCTACCGAATGAAGCACTGTTTTAATAACCATAAGTAAGAGAATCGACGGAGTAATTCATGGCTGATCCAAAAATGCGCTTCCTGATAGTTGACGATTTTTCGACGATGCGCCGCATTGTCCGGAACCTGTTGAAGGAACTGGGATATGCGAACGTTGACGAAGCCGAAGATGGTGTGATGGGCCTGGCCAAGCTGCGCAGCGAGAATTTCGACTTCGTGGTGTCGGACTGGAACATGCCGAACATGGACGGCCTGACGATGTTGCAGCAGATTCGCGCCGACCCGGCGCTGTGCAAGCTGCCGGTGCTGATGGTGACCGCCGAAGCGAAAAAGGAAAACATCATTGCCGCCGCCCAGGCCGGCGCCAGCGGCTACGTCGTCAAGCCGTTCACCGCCGCCACCCTCGATGAAAAGCTCAACAAGATTTTCGAGAAACTCGAGAAACTCGAAAAGGCCGGAGCTTGAAATGGGTGAGCAGCTAAGGGGTGAGCAGCTAGCGGGTGAGCAGCTAGCGGGTGACCGGCCAACGGGCGACGCCCTCGTGGCGCAAGGCGCCGCGGTGCCAACGATGGAGGCGCATGACGAGTTCCTGAGCCGTATCGGCCACATGACGCGCGCGCTGCACGACAGCCTGCGCGGGCTTGGTCTCGACAAGCTGATCGAAAAAGCCGCCAGCGACATCCCCGATGCGCGCGACCGCCTCGATTACGTCGCGCGGCTGTCCGAGCAGGCCGCCCAGAAGGTGCTCAACGCAACCGACGCCGCCATCCCGCTGCAGGACAACATCGACAGCGGCGCGCAGCAACTGGCGGCGGCCTGGACCGCGCTGCTCGGCGACCCGGCCGCCAGCGCGGCGCAATGGCGCGCGCTGGCGGCGCGCAGCGTGTCGGCGCTGGACGACGTGCGCGGCGCCACCGTCGACACCAAGGCCTACCTGATGGACATCATGATGGCCCAGGACTTCCAGGACCTGACCGGGCAGGTGATCACCAAGGTCACCACCATCGCCCACAACCTCGAACGCCAGCTGGTGCAGATGCTGGTCGATTTCGCGCCGGCCGAAATGAAGCGCGACATCGACAACGGCTTGCTCAACGGGCCGCAAATCAATCCAAACGGCAACGACGTGGTGGCAAACCAGAGCCAGGTCGACGACTTGCTGGACAGCCTCGGCTTCTGATTTTTTGCAGCGGCAACGCCGAATCGGTTGCTTCTCATGCATCAGACGAATTTCATCGTCCGCGAGCCTTTGCTCGATCCGAAGCAGCGGGTGATCGGCTACGAGTTGTCGTGGAAGCTCGACGATCGCCAGCCGGTGACCGCCGCCGCCCTCGAAGCGCTGGTCGGTTTTGTCGCCGAGCACGTCATCGATGCGCAGCGCCGCTGGCTGTTGCGCGACAAGATCCTGTTTCTCGACGCCGTGCCGCCGATGCTCTCAACCAAGGCGCTGCACGCCATGCCGCCCGAGCGCACGGTGCTGACAATCAAGGCGGCCGACATGGCCGACCCGGTGACGCTGTCGGCGGTGCAGGCACTGCGCGCCGGTGGCGTCGGCATCTCGGTGCGCGACGGCGACCTTGGCCACCTCGGCAACAACCTTGGCAAGAGCGCCTGCTACATCGAAGTGCGGTTTTCCGGCGCCGACGTCGCCTTTCAAGCCCGCACCTACGCCGCGCTCAAGCAGTCGACGATGCGGATGGTCGGGCGGCCGGTGACGACCTGAGCCGATTTCGACGCCTGCGCCGCGCTCGGGCTCGACGCCTTCGTCGGCAAATTGCACCTGACGCTGGTGCTGGCCATCGCCAGCACCAGCGGCTACTCGCCGGTGCTGATGGAGACGGCGGTGGTGCGCGGCCGGCTTGCCGAACTGCTCGGCGCGCCGGCGCTGGGACATGGCGACGGCGAGAACCTGTTCGTCGCCGGCATGTTCTCGCTGCTCGACCGCCTGCTCGGGCTGCCGATGAAAGAGGTGCTCGACACCATCTTGTTGCCCGACGACGTGGTGCGCGCGCTGCTCACGCGCGGCGGCAAATACGGGCCGTACCTGGCGCTGGCCGAAGCGTGCGAACTCAATTCGAACTTGGTCGCCTCGCTGGCCAGGTCGCTTGGCAAAAGTCCGCTGGAGGTCAACAAGGCGCACCTGTCGGCGCTGGCGTGGGCGTAAAATGTCGGCGCGGCGTGAGCGCCGTGAGCACTTTTCCGCCGCCGCCGGTGGCGTAAGCCGGACCCGTCAAATTTCCAGGTTGTCGATCAGCCGCGTCGTGCCCAGCCTGGCGGCGGCCAGCACCACCAGCGGCGCGCCTTGCGCCAGGTCGCCGGCCGACGGCACCTGCAGGTCGGACTGCCTGCGTACCGAGATGTAGTCGGGCTGCCAGCCGCGCCGGGCCAGGCGGTCCATTGCCTGGCGCTCGAGTTCGAAAATATCGAGGTGGCCGGCACGCATCTCGTCCGCCACCAGGTTCAGGTTCTGGTACAGCGCCGGCGCTTCCTCGCGCTCGGACGCCGACAAATACATGTTGCGCGACGACAGGGCCAGGCCGTCGTCGGCGCGGTACGTCTCGGCGGCGATGATTTCGGTCGGCAGCGCAAACTGGCGGCTCATGTTGCGAACGATCATCAGCTGCTGGTAGTCTTTCTTGCCGAACACGGCGACCCGCGGGCCGACGCATGAAAACAGCTTCAGCACCACCGTCGTCACGCCGCTGAAAAAGCCGGGCCGGAATTCGCCCTCGAGCGTGTTGCCAAGGTCGTCTGGCGGGCGCACGCGGAATTCCTGCGGCTCCGGGTACAGGTCTTTCTCGGTCGGCGCGAACAGCACGTACACGCCTTCTTTTTCCAGCTTGTCGACGTCGCTCTGGAAGGTGCGCGGATATTTCTCGAAGTCTTCGTTCGGCCCGAACTGCAGGCGGTTGACGAAAATGGATGCCACCACCGGGTCGCCATGCTTGCGCGCCAGGCGCATCAGCGACAGGTGGCCTTCGTGCAGGTTGCCCATGGTCGGCACGAAGGCGGTGCGCAATTGACCGCGCAGCTGGTCACGCAGTTCTTCGATGGAAGTAATAATTTTCATGGGTCGGTCGCCGATGGCGCTTGGTCAGTGGAAGAGTCAGTGGAAGAGAATGCGTCAGGCCGGCGAATAGGCGAGCCGGACGTAAATCGGCGCGAACGGCTCGGCCTGGGTAATGTCGATCAGGGTTTCCTTGGCCAGCTCGAGCATCGCAACGAAATGAACGACAACGATCGGCACGCCGCCCTGGCCGGCGAACAGGTCGCCAAATTCGACGAAGCGGCTTGACTGCAGTTGCCGCAGAATCGACGACATGTGCTCGCGCACCGACAGCGCCTGGCGGCTGATCCGGTGGTGCTGGGTCAGCTTCGAGCGCTTGATCACGTCGAGCCAGGCGCGTTGCAGGTCGCCGGCGTCCACTTGCGGCCAAGTCGGCACGCAGCTCTGCTCGACGAACAGCTGCGGGCGCGTGAAGTCGCGTTCGAGCTGCGGCACCGCGTTGAGCACGCAGGCAGCCACCTTGATCTGCTCGTAGTCGAGCAGGCGGCGCACCAGTTCCGCGCGCGGGTCGCCGCCATCGGCGTCGAGTTCAAGGTGGCGCTGCGGCAGCAGCATGCGCGACTTGATTTCGATGAGCATCGCCGCCATCAGCAGGTACTCGGCCGCCAGTTCCAGGTTGTGCAGGCGGATCTGGTCGACATACTTCAGGTACTGCAACGTGACCTGCGCCATCGGGATGTCGAGGATGTTGAAGTTCTGCTTGCGGATCAGGTAAAGCAGCAGGTCGAGGGGACCTTCGAAGGCGTCGAGAAAAATTTCTAGCGCGTCGGGCGGGATGAACAGATCGTACGGCATTTGAAGCATCGGCTCGCCATACAGGCGCGCCCGCGCCACGCCGTCCGGCACGGCGCGCGTTGCTGCAGCGTCGGCGCGGTCGGCAGGAGCAACGATACTCGCCACCGCCGCTGCCGCCGCCTCGTCCGGCAACATCGTGTCGACCCGGGCAGCTTACAGCTTGTTCTGGTACACGTACGCTTGTTGCTTGACGCGCGACTCAGCGGTGCGGTCCTGCTCCGGCAAGCTGGTCGGCGCCTTGTCCCACAGCAGGGCCCGGCCTTCGCGCTGGCCAGCTTCGATCGCCGGGTTGGCGGCCTTGAGCGCCTTGATGAACAGCGTGTGCTCGGATTCGTACATCTGGTGCTGGTTCGTCAGTTTCATGAGTGCTCGATAATGTTGCAGGTGATTTATTCTACCGCAGGTGTGGCGGGGCGGGCGGGGTAAGCGAGGTGAACGAAAAACGCCGGCGGCCCCCGGTCACGGGTCAGTTATGGATGTAGCGCGTTCAGTTCACGCGCGATGATGTCGTGGTTGAGCCAGATCACCGGGGCGATCTTTTCGGCGACCGCATGGAACATCAGCGGGCCGGTGCTCTCGAGCACCAGCGAACTGAGATGGTCGGTGATCAGTTCCTTGCGGTCCTTGTGCAGCTTGGTCATGTCGTCCGAGGTGCCGATCATCACATCGGCCAGCGCCGGCGTGTTGTCCATCGGCCAGGCGTCGAAATTGCGAAAGGTTTCGCTGGTCGGGTTGTCGTTGTATGCGGCGATTTTTTCGAGCAGCATTTCCAGCGTGACGCCGTCGTCCAGCAAGCCTTGACAGATTGCCCATTGCTGGTCGACCCAGGCGGAGCCGCCTTCTTTTTTCAATGCCGCCAGCAGCGGGAACAGCGACAGTTCGACACCGGCGAAAATGTCGGACGAATTGGTGCGGATTTCGGGGCAGTTGAACACGGTGGCGCTGATGCCCTTGGCCCAAGCCGCTTCGGCGACGCTTTCCAGGCGCATCTTGGCGTAGCCCTGGGTATAGTTGGTGTAGGTCTGCCAGCGGTATTGGCCGTCGATCAGAATTTCGGTGCCATGGTAGCCATAGGCGCTGTAGCGCACTTCGCCGCCGGCAGCGGTGACGCGCGCGCGGACGGCGGCGCTGGCGTGAATCAGGTGCTGCAAGGTATTGGCGGTGACTTCATCGAAGTTCATCAGGATCAGTTTGCCAAGGTCGCTCTCGAGCAAAGCGCGCGACGACATGAAGCGCTCGCCGCGGCCTTTGTAGATGCGGTTGGCAATCGCCAGGAAGGCCTTGACCTTCGGGATGCCGCCGGCCATGGTGTGGGCGAAGAAGACGTTGGCGCCGTCGGGCACCAGCTTGTCGATCTCGGCCATGACGATGGCGGCCGACGCCGTGAAGCGCTGCACGCCGGCCTGGCGGCACGCTTCGACGTGGTCCCAGTCGAGTTTTTCTTCCTGCCAGTTCTTCAGCGTCAGTCCCGCCAGCATCTCGGTCGGGTTGGGGCTGCCGGCGGGCGCGTCGAGGTCGAAGCCGGCCATCATCGGCTCGTTGATGATGTGCCCGCCCAGCTTGGCTTGCGCTTCGGCCAATTCTTCTGCATCCAGTGCACGCAGCGCGTTGTTCTCGTCGCGCCGGCCGACGGTGATGCCGACGATCGTCATGCCGGCCTTGCGCGCCTCGTCGATCAGGCCGTTGGCATAGCCGCGGCCGAACAGTTCGCCGAACAGGACGAACACGTCGCCCTTGCGAAACAGGTTCGCCTGCGGGATATGCCTCAAAGAAGTCAGTTCAGTCATGGCAGGGGTGTCGCTTTTCAAATGTTGGCGCGTCATGGCGCGGGTTTCTCATCAAGAGTGCGCATTATAACGCCGTGCGGGGCAGGGAAACCAGTTCATGGTCCGTGCAAAATGGGTCCTGCATTCGCAAGGGCGACAGAGTAACCAATCGTATGCGCGCAGCAATGCCGTCGCGAATTGTCAGCATCACAAAAAAGCATCCAAAAAATGGGGTCAGACCCGTTTGATGTTCGCCAAAATGCCGTTCGGGGTGCCGAAAAAACGGGTCAGACCCCATTGATGCAGACCTTGTTGGTGCATTGGTGCCGACCTCATTTGTGCCTTGAAAGAAACGCCGGAGTCTGATTCCTAGCGGATCCGCATGCCAGGCTTGGCGCCCGGCCACGGCTCCAGCAGGTACAGGCCCGGATCGGCTTTCTCGTCGGCGCTTGATGCGCACAGCACCATGCCTTCGGAGACGCCGAACTTCATCTTGCGCGGCGCCAGGTTGGCCACCAGCACGGTCAGCTTGCCGATCAGTTGATTCGGCTGGTAGGCCGACTTGATGCCGCTGAAGACATTGCGCAACCGGCCTTCACCGACGTCGAGCGTCAGGCGCAGCAGCTTGTCGGAGCCGTCGACCTGTTCGCAGTTGACGATTCTGGCGATGCGCAGGTCGATCCTGGTGAAGTCGTCGATCCTGATTTCCGGCGCCAGCTCCTCGATGCCTTCCGATGGCGCTGCCACCAGGGCCGGCGCGGCAGCGGCCGGGGCAACTGCTGCAATGGCGGCAACGGGCGCCGGGCGGTCGAACAATGCCTCGACCATCTTGGCGTCGACCCGCTGCATCAGGTGGCTGTAGGCGAAAATCTGGCGCCCCAACATCGATTCGACCACCGCCGCGCCGCCCGTGTCGCGCCACGCATAGGCGTCGTCGCCGAGAAACCCGGCCACCTGCGCGGCAACCTGCGGCAGCACTGGCGAAAGCAGGATCGTCAACTGGCGGAACAGGATCAGCGCCGTGGTGCAGACGTCGTGTAATTCAGCACTTTTGTCGAGATCCTTGGCCAGAATCCACGGCTTGTTTTCGTCGACGTACTGGTTGGTGATGTCCGCAATTTCCATGATTTCGCGCAGCGCCTTGCCGTATTCGCGGTGCTCGAAATTGGCCGCGATGTTGGCTTGCCGTTCGGCGCCGTTTACCGTCAACGCGCGGCCAATCCATTGCATGGCTTTTGGCGACAGCGCGCCGGCCAGCTTGCCGTCGAATTTCCTGGTGATGAAGCCGGCGCAGCGGCTGGCGATGTTGATGTACTTGCCGATCAGGTCGCTGTTGACGCGCGCCACGAAGTCGTCGCCATTGAAATCGAGGTCTTCGACCTTGGCGTTGAGCTTGAAGCCGATGTAATAGCGCAGCCATTCCGGGTTCATGCCCAGTTGCAGGTAGCGCAGCGGCGAAATGCCGGTGCCGCGCGATTTCGACATCTTTTCGTTGTTGACCGTCAAGTGGCCGTGCACGGCGACTTTAAGCTTGTCGATGATCGGGTGCCCGGCAAAATTGAGCATCGCCGGCCAGAACAGCAGGTGGAACGAGACGATGTCCTTGCCGATGAAATGCACCTGCTCGGTGGCCGGGTCGTTCAGCAGCGCGTCGAAATCGATGCCGGCTTTGCCGCAATAGTTCTTCAGGCTGGCCAGGTAGCCGACCGGCGCGTCCAGCCACACATAAAAAAACTTGCCCGGCGCATCGGGAATCGGGATGCCGAAATACGGCGCATCGCGCGAAATATCCCAGTCGGCCAGCTTCTCGCCGGCAACGCCGAGCCACTCGGACACCTTGTTGACCATTTCCGGCTGCAGTCGGCCCGGCGTATTGAGCCAGTCTTTCAAAAACGTGTAGCAGCGCGGGTCGGACAGGGCGAAGAAATATTGTTCGGACGGTTTTTCGATCGGCGTGGCGCCGGTAAACACCGATACTGGATTGATCAGTTCGGTCGGCTGGTAAGCGGCGCCGCACACTTCGCAATTGTCGCCGTACTGGTCCTTGGCGCCGCACTTCGGGCATGTGCCCTTGATGTTGCGGTCGGCCAAAAACATGCCCTTGACCGGGTCGAAGAAGCGGTCGACCGTCTTGGTGACGATCAGGCCGGCGTCGCGCAGTTTGCGGTAGATATCCTGTGACAGTTCGACGTTTTCGGGTGAATCGGTCGAATACCAGTTGTCGAAGCCGATGTGAAAGCCGTCCAGGTATTGCTGGCGGCCGGCGGCGATCTTGGCGACGAACTGCTGCGGCGTGATGCCTTCCTTCTCGGCGGCGATCATGATGGGCGTGCCGTGGGTGTCGTCGGCGCAGACAAATACCACCTCGCGCCGGGCGTCGCCGTCCTGCTGCATTCGCTGAAAACGTACCCAGATATCGGCCTGGATGTACTCCATCATGTGGCCGATGTGGAAGGCTGCGTTGGCGTAAGGCAGGGCGGTAGTGACGAACAGCTTGCGGGTCATGGTCGAAATACGCTTTTGGTAAAGGAAACAAGCATTTTACCAGTGCTGGAGGCCAACGCACACGGCCCCGGCCGCCGGTTTGCCATTCCGGCAAGCGGGCCCTTGACGATTTGCGCTAAACTTCGGCATCACATCCGGAGACTTTCATGAGCATTACAGCAGAAGACGTCAAGGCGGCGCTGGCCGCGGTCATTGACCCGAATACCCAAAAAGACTTCGTCTCGTCGAAGTGCGTCAAGAACATCCTGATCGAGGGCGGCGACGTCGCGCTCGACATCGAACTGGGCTACCCGGCCAAAAGCCAGCTGGCGATGATTGGCGCTGACGTCACGCGCGCGCTGCAGGCCTTGCCCGGCGTGGGCAAGGTCAGCGTCAATGTGCATGTAAAAATCATTTCGCACACTGTCCAGCGCGGCCTCAAATTGATGCCGAACGTGAAGAACATCATCGCCGTGGCTTCCGGCAAGGGCGGCGTCGGCAAGTCGACCACGGCGGTCAACCTGGCGCTGGCGCTGGCGGCCGAGGGCGCCAGCGTCGGCGTGCTGGACGCAGACATTTACGGCCCGTCGCAACCGATGATGCTAGGCATTAGCGGGCGGCCGGAATCCGCCGACGGCAAGACCATGGAGCCGCTCGAAAACCACGGCCTGCAAGTGTCGTCGATCGGTTTCATGATCGATCCGGACGAGCCGATGGTGTGGCGCGGCCCGATGGTGACCCAGGCGCTGCAGCAGTTGCTGGAGCAGACCAACTGGCGCGACCTTGACTATCTGATCGTCGACATGCCGCCCGGCACCGGCGACATCCAGCTGACGCTGTCGCAGAAAGTGCCGGTCACCGGCGCCGTGATCGTCACGACCCCGCAGGACATCGCGCTGCTCGACGCCCGCAAGGGCCTCAAGATGTTCGAAAAAGTCGGCATCCCGATCCTCGGCGTGGTCGAAAACATGAGCACTCACATCTGCTCGAACTGCGGCCATACGGAAGCCATTTTCGGCCACGGCGGCGGCGCCAGGATGTGCGCCGACTTCGGCGTCGAATTCCTCGGCGCCTTGCCGTTGACGATGGCGATCCGCGAGCAGACCGATTCGGGCACGCCGACCGTGGTGGCCGAACCGGACGGCCCGATCGCGCAGATCTACAAGGACATCGCGCGCAAGGTGGCGGTCAAGATCGCCGAAAAGGCAAAGGACATGACGAGCAAGTTCCCGAGCATCGTCATCAAGAACGACTGATCGACCCACGTGTATGACCCACCTGAGGAAACTGGCATGCATATTCCGTACAAACAGATTGTCGCAGCAGTCGCAATGAGCGGTATCGCCAGCCTGGCGCTGGCGCAATCGGTCAGTTTCCTTGCGCCCGGCGACGGCGCCACCGTCGCCAGCCCGTTCAAGGTGCAGTTCGCCATCAACGGCATGGCAGTCAAACCGGCCGGCGTGATGGACGCCAACACCGGCCACCATCATTTGCTGATCAACGGCGAGCCGCTCAAGGCCGGCGAGGCGGTGCCGTTCGACGACAGGCACCTGCATTTCGGCAAAGGCCAGACCGAGGCCGAGGTCACGCTGGCGCCTGGCGACTACACGCTGACAATGCAGTTCGCCAACGGCGCCCACCAGAGTTACGGCGCGCCGCTGAGCAAGTCGATCAAGGTCAGCGTGAAGTGACAAGCAGGTGAAATAAGCAGGTGAAATAAGCAGGCCAAGTAAGCAGGTCCAGTAAGTGATAGCAAATTGATAGCAAATCAAGCAAGTTGCGAGCGCCGGCCAGCCCGGCGCTTCGCCTTTCTTGCGTCGGCCAGCGCACATTTCGCGCATATTTCGTCATCCTCGCGCATGCGGGGATCCCATTTTTCACCCCCGTCATTGGCGTTTGCCGAAGGAAGCGCTTGCCAACGACAAGCGCACTTGTGGCGACCCATGCGCGCATTGTTCACCCGCTCGGCTCAGATCATGAAAATCGACACCCTCCGCCAGCGCCTGCGCGCCCTCGGCGCCCAGCCCTTGCATGAACAGCGCGTGCTGCGCGACTGGGTCAGGCGGCAGCCGCACGACCATGGCCGCCGCCGCGCCGTCGACTTCCTGCCGAAAAACGTGCGCGACGCGCTGCCGGCGCTCGACGCCGAGCTGCACGCGATGGCGCGGCTGATCAGCACGCACCCGAGCGATGACGGCTCGGCGCGCCTTCTGGTGGGTCTGGTCGACGGCCAGGCGGTCGAAACCGTGCTGCTGCCGCGCGACGGCGTGTGCGTGTCGAGCCAGGTCGGCTGCGCGGTAGGCTGCCAGTTCTGCATGACCGGGCGCGACGGCCTGATCCGCCAGGTGTCCAGCGGCGAAATCGTCGCCCAGGTGGTGCTGGCGCGCAGCATGCGTCTGGTAAAAAAAGTCGTCTTCATGGGCATGGGCGAACCGGCCCACAATCTGGAAAACGTGATGGAAGCGATCGCGCTGCTCGGCGTTGAGGGCGACATCGGCCACAAGAACCTGGTGTTTTCGACCGTTGGCGACGTGCGCGCGTTCGAGCGACTGGCGGCCGGGCCGGTCAAGCCCGCACTGGCCTTGTCGCTGCACACCACCAAGCCCGGTTTGCGCGAAGTGCTGCTGCCGCGCGCGCCGCGCCTGAGCCCGCGCGAACTAGTCGAGCATGGCGAACGCTACGCCCGGCTGACCGGCTACCCGGTGCAGTACCAGTGGACCCTGTTAGCCTGAATGTTTCATAAACCGGCATTCTGGCGAGCCGCCTTGCTTGCCGCAGCCCCGGTCAGTGTGATTTGAGATCGTCAGACGAAGTTCTCCCTACCCACTCGCAGTGGGGGTTTGTAAAAGTG
>Ga0326734_1000166_pt1 | contig 19397 bp, 32 predicted proteins | sample 15_GP2_1315_FD_207944 | JGI IMG/M metagenome (GOLD analysis project Ga0326734, IMG submission 207944) | Glacier ice microbial communities from Ngari, Tibet, China - 15_GP2_131.5 | ecosystem: Environmental > Aquatic > Freshwater > Ice > Glacier | place: China: Ngari, Tibet | collected 2018-07-18 | reverse complement strand
ATCCCGTAGATGATACTGTGCTAAGCAGAAATGCGGTGAGGGCTGAGTGGAATGATCGGGTGGACAGAGAACCTGTAGTTGATATCAGCAAGTAACATATGATGAAAGTCGGTACATGTGGTAAGCATATTACTCATGTACCGACTTTTTTACTTTATAACATGCTAACAACACAGGAAGTTTTTGACAAGGTGGCAGTCCACCTTCTAACACAGAATTCGAAGAGTGTCGAGATTGTATCGCATTCATTTAATGAATCTGATCTTGCCAGCCCTCTTACTGTGAACTGTCGATACAGAGGAGAGGAAGGCAAATCATGTGCAGTGGGATGTCTTATCCCTGATGATCGGTACGACACTAGTATCGAAGGAGGAAGTGTAGAATCATGGAGAGTTCAGGAGATCCTCTATGCCATGGATCTACAAGATCATGTAAAGATCTTGTCTAAGCTGCAATACATCCACGACGCCACCGAAGTGGGCGATTGGAAAAACAAGCTTAAAAAGATGGCCGAAGAATACTCAATCAACTCAGATTGTTTGAACAATTTTGCACAAAGATTATGACAAAGCAGGAGATATTTGATAAGATTGCAGTTCATCTGTTGACTCAGAATGCTGTAAGTGTAGGACCTGGTGATAATCAGATGTGTAAGTACAGGACAGATGATGGACTTTCGTGCGCCATCGGATGTCTTATACCTGATGAGTTGTATGTCAAAAAACTAGAAGGTAAGGAGGTAGGTAGCAGCAGGATCGTACGTGAGGTACTCAAAAAAGTCGGCATATTCAACGAGGGTAGATTCCTGGTACACTTTCAACAGATGCACGATTACTTTACCCCTACCCAGTGGCCTGATTACCTGATCGAGGTAGGAAATAATTACAAACTTAACACGGATGTCGTCACTAATTTTAAAAAATAGCATGAACAATATTTTAGAAATGCAGTCCGTGTTTGACAAAGTGGCGTTGCACCTGTTAAATCAAGGGATGAAATCTGTAAATGATGCTGGAGAGTACATGTATAGAGGTGACAACAGTAGATCATGTGCAATAGGTTGCCTTGTCTCTGATGATGTTTACCATGTTTCTTTAGAAGGCAAAACGTCTAGACATATTGACGTTATCAATTCGCTTTATCAGAGCAATCCTTTAATTTTAAAGATTCCAAATATTCTAGATCTTATTGATGGTCTTCAAAGTGTTCACGATAATGTTGATGCATCTAACTGGGTATACCACCTTTCAAAGGTTGCCAAAAATTACGGTCTATCGGCAGATGCAATCATTAAACGCGCAAAGATATCAGAAGGCCTGGCAAAATTAGGCCAAGCAATGAAACAACAGCATCAAGATGAACTCAACACAAACTCATAAGTACAAGACCCTTCGTTTCAAGGACACGAAGGAGTTCGCCCAGATCTATGTCAGGGAACTGTATTCATCTGAGCTTCCTCAGATAATCATGCCTATCTGGGACATGCAGTCTTACGTTGAACATCAGTGGGAGTATGACACGAAGTCCATCATTCTGATGACACGCATGATGAATGAATGTGAGATGGTCGATCTTGAAATCTTAACTCCGCAATAATGAAGACCAAAGAAAATATTGACCGTAGGATAAAGATCCTAGAGGCTGTGATGAAAGATCCGAACGCCATGCCAATGCGAAAGATTGAGGCAGACAACGAGCTCCACATACTACGATGGGTGCTGCGTGATTAGATACGAGTGAAGCATGTTAAGTTATTTGAGCAGTTCTTAAATGAACTCGTCGTCCAGTCAAATGGCTGGAAGAAGTTGGCTCTCCTGATGCAGAAATATCCAGAGGCTTTCCCAAGGATAACTGCATCAGGAGAGAGCTATGAAATGGAAGAGGTGAGGTTTGTCGGAAAGGAGCACATCGATCTTGATACGCTCAATGGCTGGAGTAATATGACTTCTTTTGGGATTGATAAAGAAGAGATGGACGAAGAGGATGGACTCATGCTTGATATCAAGAATGCTATTGTTGCGGCGACGAAGGCAGAGGAAGAGAATGAATCTATGTTCCATCAACTCGGTCTTTCTGTCATGGCACGTCCTGACTGGATAGTAGATTGCGAAGCAGGTATCAGGATCCTTCCATTTGGTAATCAGTTCGGTAAAAAGAATTGGGCCGCAAACAGTCGCATGATGCCATTCATAGGATCCGGCATGGAGCAGACTGCACAGGTTTCTAAAGATGGCTGGGTTCTCAAGAGACCAAAGACGAGCCTGACGCATGACCCTATCCATGTCGTGTGGATGAAGAAGAAGTATGATCTTATGGCAGATCATCCTGAGTTATTTGCTGGCGTGAGAGGGTGGAATCCAAAGGACTCTAGTTTCTGGCAAGAAAAGCTGGACGAAGAAGGATGGCGCAACGAAGATCGAGCAGATGCACTTCGTACATTTAGAACTTTAAAGATGTACTTTAATAGACTTCTTAAAGATAAGAAAACTGATTCAGATGACTTCAGTGAAAGACACAACATCGGTCTGAACAAGCAGGGTCAACTACGAATCTTTGATTTTTAATAGATAGATGTGAAATACATTAAATTATTTGAAGAGTTTATTGAGCCTGATCCACTGGAAATCTTACCAGATGGTGCATTAATGAAAATCTGGAGGAACATCACCTGGTATTCGTTAGATCAAAAACAAGTTGAAGAGAATTCTCAACAGATACCAACAAGCCTTGACAAGATTGTCGTTATCATCGGAACAGATGAAAGCTACGGCCAAGAGAATACAGGCTACATGGCAACTGTAGCAACAGAAGCTGCTGCTAAAGATCACAACGCCATCTACGCCATGGTATGGAAAGAAGGCGAAGAAGATAACATAGTTGCAAGGATAAAGGTCAGCAGCTTTTTGGAGGGAATCTCACAACTTGTCGCATGGACAGAGATGGAAGGTCACGAGATCACACACGTTGATGTCAATCCTACAAGAAAATTAGACATCACCGGCCACATCGCAAAAGATGCTGCATCAGATATGGACAAGAACGGTGGATCACATTCTCCGAAAATGAGAAAGATTGGTCCAAACAGGAGCAGCAAAATCTCAAAATTGCCGATCAATCCTAATTAACACTTGACGGTGTGACAAAATGTCATACAGCTTGTATGACCATCGAAGAACACCTGGCTAACAGAAGAATGAGAGATAGCAGCATCGTCCTCGGGGATGATTGCTGCTATTTTCTTTTATGGACGCTGAGCGGCAAGCTTGTAGGCGTACAAAAATACAACCCCGATGGTAAGAAGGAATACAGAGGATCCTTGAGAAGAGAAGACCCCAAGAGTCCTAAGCTCAAGTATGTGACCTACGTTGCAGAAGGTGAGATCGGAGTGTGGGGCTTGCACACGATCAAGGAAGATAGCTCTTTGTTGTTTATCACAGAAGGTATCTTTGATGCTGCAATGATCCATAACGCAGGCTATCCTGCAATTGCATTGCTTGGTAATGATCAGAAGCAGATGAAACCTTGGCTAAGGATGCTTCCGTATCACAAGATTGCCATCTGCGACAACGACAAGGCTGGACTGTTGCTTGCCAAATACGGAGATGAATTCCACACATTTGATAAAGCCAAGGACCTTAATGATGCAAGTGAGGAAGACGCTAACTCCTTTATATTTGATATCGTGTTCTGTCACGAACAGAGAAAGCATTTCGTACATTAGAATTAATTAAAGCGAGTATAGATAAGCAAGTATTATGAAATATATCAAAACATTCGCGATGTTTGAGGCTGATCTTATTGCAATCAGCACATCATCCAAGACAAATGAAGCAATCGTTTCATTGGTAAGTGAACTAACCAATTCAGAACTCAACGAGGGAGAAATATGGGATAAGATCGTAGCAAAGCTAAAAGGAGTCGGTCATGACGTTGCACGTAACGTTGTCATGTTGGCAATGGTCGCATCTGCTTTCCAGGGAATTCCTGCTGAAGCTGCTGCTGCAATCCACCAAGCATCTGGCGTAAACGTAGAGCAGGCCTCTAATCCTGATCTTACCCCTATGCAGGCTGCTGAGGCCATGAAGAAACTTGAAGATCGATTCTACACAGGTGATGGTGCAGAAGGTGAGGTCTTCTTGAAATTTAGTGGAGATATTAACGACGTTGTTGGCGTAGAGCCTGTCAACGGCTATCCTATCTTTAAGAAAGGTTCTGCTTCTGCTCAAGCATTCCACGCAGCATTTGATGCACAAAAGATTGTCAAAGGAACCGTTGACGTTCACGGTAAGAAGGTCGAAGGCACGTTTGTTGTTGCTAATGGATTGTACTACCCTATCATACAGCCACAAATTGTCAAAGACATCATCGAAACTCCAGCTCCTGCTAATGTTGCTACTGAAGCAGCACCCGGCAAGATGGTTGACTTTTCTGGCATCTTGGGACAATCTGCCATCATGTTCAAAGAGACTGGCGGTAAAATGGAAGGCAAGCAGATGGATAGGATTGAATTCACCTTTGCTGTCATCCGTAAGACATTCCCTAGCCTTGCTCAGGTATCAGATGACAAGTTTGAAGAAGCATTCCACAAAGATGGTAAGTTCAGCCCAAAGGTTGAAGTTGCAAAGCTAGGTGTTGACATTGGACAAGACCTACAAAAGTTGATGACACGCTAATCAATAAAAATAGACACGAAAAAGCCCCTTCAAAATTTGAAGGGGCTTTTCTTTTGTGATTTGCTTAGATAACTTCGTAGTTGCTAAGCACGAGGCCATTGATTTCCGTACGTCTTGACATCTCGAATGTTTTTACAACCCGACCCTTGCTACGGAGAATTACCTTGAATGGCTTTGTCATGTCAAATGACGAAGCATCTAATTTTGTGGTTGATTGCTCAGTCTTATATTTCTTGTTCCAAAGAGGAATGAAATTTACAGCATTATCTGTTTCGTTGCCGTAGTACGTTGCACTAATAGAAATTGCATCTATCTTTGCGGTGTCTGCTTTAATGATAGAGATATTGATAGTGTGAGCTGTTTGATCTTCCAGGCTTACTATCGATTGTGCGTTTGCATTTGATGCAAACAGGAAGGCAATTGGGATAAGTAATTTATACATTATGATGTTTGTTTATTGTTTGTTATAACTATACAATGCAATAAGGCGGAGTAAAGTTCAACACCGTGCATCTTTTGATTAGATACATCATGCGTACGTTTATTATCTTAATGATGGTCTTACTGTTTGGATCTGCAACAATGCACAAGGATCCAATCATCACATACAATGCAAAGTCTTACAAGGTTTGGTACGATGTTGAAAAACATGTCCCAGTTCTTGTCGTGTGGAAAATGTCTAAATCTGGAGGCGACTGTAGTAGAACGCAGATGATATTCAAGGCTGGCGCAGGAACCGCAACAAGGAAAGATTACTGGGGATCTAATTACGACCAAGGACATATGGTCTCTGCTGAAGATTTTGCGTATGACTGTAATCTTATGAGTGAAACTTTTTCATATTACAACTGTGCGCCACAGACTCCGGAGCTTAACAGAGGAATATGGAAGACCTATGAAAACAAAACACGTGCTACTGTTAAGAACGATAGCGTGTTGGTTGCGTGTGGCACGATTTACAGGAAGGTAAAGATCAAACAGATTGGCACGATTTCTATTCCTACAAGCTACTGGAAAGTTGTACAGAGTCTAAAAACTGGTCAGATATATTTTGCTGGGACGTTTACAAATACCAAGCACGCGAAGCTTAACATGGTAGATACCACGTATTTACAGAAAATATCAGCGGTACGTATCCCATTTAAGAAATTCAAATAAGCGCGTACATGCGCGCAAAATAATACACATACAGTAACACTAAAAATCCCTGCCGATGTGGCAGGGATTTCTTTTTGTGTGTCAAACCTGAATTAGTGTAATAGTGTTACACTAAATTAATCTCTTGTTGCGTTTGCTGCAATTCCGTTCTGACTGTTGTTCTGGAACATGGCATCAGGATCTGACTCGTGTGCATCTGCTACAGGCTTCTGCGTCTTGCTCTTGTGTGCTTCGATCTCCTCATTCCAACGTGCATGCAATTTTGCATAAAGTTCTTTTGTGGACTGTTGGCCTCTTGCACGGATACGTGACTGACAAAGAATTTTGAATTCATCAGGAGCCAGGCTACCTGCTGCTTTGGCTACAATACCTTCGACCTTTGCTTCATCTTCTTTGACAGTAGATGTTCTGTCACTGCGTAGATGCGAATCGTGTAAATTTGATCCACCGTCACTAAAATCTTCTACAACGACTGCAAGAGCAAACTTTTGCTCAAACCTTTCAGGTGTGATATTTTCCTCGTTCTCATTATACCAATCAGCAAGGCTTTCGAAAATTGCCTTTGGATTCTTGGGTGCTAAAATTTCCAGTCCGTAGTAGTCATTGAAGGATTCTAATAGTTCGGCAAAGGTCTTGTCAAGGTGTTCAACCTGACCGGATTCATTCACCTGTGCAAGATCACCAAGGTCTTGAAGAAATGCATCATCTACCGCATGCTCTAACAAGCTTCCTTCCTTCTTTACAAGTTCTCCGAATGCTCTGCCCTTGATACTTTCGTAGAGGGTAGGTGAAGAAGATTCGTTGGTGTTTTGGTTACCTTCATAGAGGTGAGCATTCTCGGCATGGAATGCATCATAACTTTTTATGTGGTTCATGACTATGTATCAACTAAAAAGGCTCCTCTATGCGAGGAGCCTTTTGTTTAGCCTGAGCAAGCTTCGCAAGCATCTGGATTATCCAGTGAACAGATAAGTTCTTCTTGTACTTGTTTGGCAGCTTCTTCGAGAGTCTTGGCGTCTATCGTAAATTTGATAGGGTCGGCCGCAGCCTTTGTTCTGAGGTAATACACACCAGTCTTCAAGCCTTTCTTCCAAGCATACATCAGCATAGAAGTCAGTTTTGCGTGATTTGCATTTTCCACATGCAGGTTGAGGCTCTGAGTCTGACAAACATACGGACCTCTATCAGCAGACATGTCAATGACAGAACGCTGTGACACTTCCCAGATGGTCTTGTATAGATCTTTAAGTCCCTGTGGTATCGTAACAATGTTCTGCACTGAACCGTTGTGTGCGATGATAAGATCTTTCATGCGAACATCCCAAAGGCCTTCTTTTATAAGATCTTGTACAAGGTATTGGTTGACTATTGCAAACTCACCAGCATTTGTACGACGTACAAAGATGTTTGAGTTGTATGGTTCGAACGACTCGTTGTTACCTAGGATCTGTGCAGTAGATGCAGTTGGCATCAGGGCAGTCAGAAGGGAATTACGCAGACCATTTTGTTTAATCTTCTCTCTCAAAGACTTCCAGTCCCAACGATCAGATGGTGTGATACCCCACATGTCGGGTTGCAAGATGCCCTGGCTGGCAGGAGAACCTTCGTAAGTCGGATAGGTTCCGAGCTCTTTTGCTCTATCACTTGAAGCATTCAGCGCAGCAAAGTAAATCGTTTCAAAGATATCTTTGTTCAGCTGACGAGCTTCCGGTGATTCGAAAGCCATACGCATCTTGATGAATGCATCAGCAAGACCTTGTACGCCCAAGCCGATAGGGCGATGGCGCATGTTGGAATTACGAGCTTCTTCAACAGGGTAATAGTTTTCATCGATCACCTTGTCAAGGTTGACTGTTGCCTGATAAGCTACTTCATATAGTTTATCGTGATCAAAGGTAGGAACAACATCGACAACCACGACATACATCGGCAATGCAAGTGAACCAAGGTTGCACACTGCAATTTCATCAGGACTTGTATACTCTAAGATCTCTGCACAAAGGTTAGAACTCTTGATTGTACCAAGGTGCTTCTGGTTGTTCTTGATGTTTGCTGCATCCTTGAACAGCAGATACGGTGTGCCTGTTTCTATCTGTGATGTCGTGATTGCAGACCATAGATCACGAGCAGCAACTGTACGTCGAGCAAGACCTTCTGATTCGTAACGTTCGTACAGTTCCTTAAACTTTTCACCATACGCTTCCTGTAGACCCGGAGCTTCACCTGGACAAAAGAGACTCCACTCTTGTCCGTCTTCAACACGCTGCATGAACAGATCGCATGTCCACATCGCATAGAACAGATCGCGTGAACGCATCTCTTCTTTGCCGTGGTTCTTTTTTAAGTCAAGCCACTCAAATACATCTGCGTGCCAAGGCTCAAGGTAGATCGCAAATGCGCCGGCTCTCTTACCACCTCCTTGGTCAACGTATTTAGCAGTTGAGTTAAATACCTTCAACATTGGCACGAGACCGTTTGAACTTCCACCTGTTCCTTTGATGTATGCACCAGTTGCACGGATGTTGCTGACAGAAAGTCCAATTCCGCCGGCTGACTGAGAGATTGCAGCACATTGTGACAGAGTCTCGTAAATTCCACTGATCGAATCCTCTTTCATCACCAGCAGGAAGCACGAAGACATCTGTGGTTTTGGTGTCCCTGCATTAAACAAGGTTGGTGTGGCATGGGTGAACCACTTCTCGGACATGAGGTTGTAAGTCTTGATAGCACTATCAATGTCTTCTTTGTGGATACCTATGGATACCCGCATTATCATGTGCTGTGGGCGTTCTGCAACTTTACCGTTCATCTTTAGCAGATAAGAACGCTCAAGTGTCTTGAATCCAAAATAATCATATCCAAAGTCACGATCATATACGATGACTGAATCTAATACATCTGCATTCTTTCGTATGATCTCATACACATCATCTGCGATGAGAGGAGCTGCCCCGGTCTTAGGATCCACGTAATTGTGCATCTTTCGCATCGTTGCGGAAAAGCTCTTGTCTGTCGTCTTATGTAGACTGGATGTTGCTATACGCGCAGCCAGTGTAGCATAATCAGGATGGCGGGTGGTCAGACCAGCTGCGGTTTCAGCTGCGAGATTATCCATTTCGATAGAGGTTACTCCATCATAAATTCCATCAATCACTTTCTTTGCAACCTCCATGGGTTTAACAAAGTTATCATTCAAACCGTAACACTGCTTCTGAATTCTAGAAGTAATCTTATCAAATTTGACTGGTTCTAATTTTCCGTTTCGTTTTCTTATCTGCATAGGTAGTACATATTCGTAATTATTATATGCTGTTTAGAGAACATGTCAACGTGTAAACACAAAAAAACCTCTGTAAATCTTACAGAGGTTTTCTTTTTTGTTTCGTAGAAGTTACGCAGTGATGGTAATTTCTGGATGTTCTGCCTTGGCATCAGCCAAGAACTTCATCTTGTCTTCTTGACTTTCGATATAATCAAGGATGTGGCCAACCAGATCATTTGGGTCTGACCACATCTGACCAGCAAGAGGTTCTAGATCTTCCTCGGTGTATTGAGCAGCCATAAAGATCAAAGAGCTTGGTTCAAAAGATCCTCTACCTTCTTCGATGGTATCTTCATCTTCGTCCTTTTCTTTTTTCTCAGTAGGTTTGCCTTGCATGATATCAATCTCACGAGCAGCATCTGACTTTTCAACAAATGGGCCAGCAACACCTTTCTTGGTTACAAGGTCTACCACAAACCACTGGGCAGTTCCTTCTCCAGTTTCAACAGAGATAATCTCTAGCTCTGCATCTTCTTGAAGTTCTTCATCTTCGTGGTCGTGCTCTTCGACAGGCATGATAGGATCTAGATCTGTTGCTGCATCGAAGTCCTCGAGCAATTTAATGTACTTGTTCATGCTTTATCTAACCACTAAATTTGTTTCAACTGTGATCCTAGTTTCTAACGTAGGTACGCCGATATGATCAACCAACTTTAACTTCTTGGCTTCTTTGGATGTCATCCAAATATCAGCATTGCGTTTGCTGGCGATGTAATCAATGAAGAAGTTCTTGTCGTTGTGACCACAATGGATGGCAAGTTCTCTGAATGTTTTATCATTTAGATCTTTTAGAGATTTAAATGCTGATTCAATTTCTGTGGTCTTTCCTCCGGTGTACATCGCCGCCTCGTGCAACATAATCCACGAAGTAGGAGATGCATAACGATAACCAGGTGTTCCAAATGCAACTAGAAACTGACCACACGAAACTGCTTTAGAATCTGTGTAGGTTGCAATGATATGCCCCATCTTCTCTGCATTTCTTATGATAGAGACCATACCTTTTAACTGATACACTGCTCCGCCGTAAGAATCTACAATAAGTGGTATTAGCATTTGCTCATTGGAGATGGCCTTTTCCATCTCCTGTCTAAAGTATCCGAGATCATCTTCATCGAATTCGTTGATCGTAATGACTATAGGTTTTTTGTCATCTGCTAGTGAATCTTTCCTAAGTCTGTTATCCGTCTTTATTATATTCAGCATATGTGGTATCTATGCAAAAAAATAAAGACGACAAATCATCAGAAACGTGGAACAACATATTCAACTTCCCAATAACCGAATTGACGATGTGGAGCAGAAACCTCAAAAAACTTCTTTTCCTTTTTGTAGCACCATTCAACGTATGTCTTATCTTCCAAAATGATATCAAAAACAGTCATGTTAAAATTATAACCTGTTACGATTAGATCTTCAAATTTAAGAGGATTTGGTCGACCTTCTATCTTTTGTATCTCACTCTGTAAAAACTCATGTGTTGAACCACAGTTATCAGGTCCATCCAGTACGACAATTGTGTAAGCACCAGTTGATTTTAATACTGTTCCTTGCAAGCCTCCTGTGACAGTCTTGACACGATCCCACGTCTTAAAAACGTCAGCCTTGCTATCTTCCAATACTTCAGTTACTCCCATGTTTGTGGTGATGATAATCATCTTAAAAATCTTCGTCCATAGAAAATTGTGATTGAGCCGCATCACTGTTCATGACGCCAGCCTTTTGGTATTCTGCTACCTTTTTCTCAAAGAAGTTTGTCTTGCCTTGAATAGAGATCATCTCCATAAAATCAAAAGGGTTGGTAGAATTATAAATTTTACCGTAGCCAAGAGAGATAAGCAATCTATCAGCAACAAATTCAATGTACTGACTCATGGTCTTTGCATTCATGCCAATGAGAGAGACAGGTAGTGCAGACGTTACAAACTCTTGTTCAATCTGTACTGCATCTGTGATGATTTCATGGATACGTTGCTCTGTCAGTTTATTCACCAGTTTGCTGTAAAGCAAACACGCAAAGTCACAATGCAGACCTTCGTCACGAGAGATCAGTTCATTAGAGAAGGTCAAGCCTGGCATCAGTCCTCGTTTCTTTAACCAGAACAATGAACAGAAAGAACCTGAGAAGAAGATACCCTCTACTGCTGCAAAGGCAACCAGTCGCTCAGCAAAGTTATCAGAGTTGATCCACTTCAATGCCCACTCGCCTTTCTTCTTCACACATGGAACAGTTTCTAGAGCATTAAACAGTCTATCTTTTTCAACACCATCTTTGATGTAAGTATCAATGAGAAGTGAATAAGTTTCGCTGTGGATATTCTCCATCATGATCTGAAAGCCGTAGAAACAACGTGCTTCAGCCGATTGAACCTCTTGCATGAAGTTCACACCTAGATTTTCATTTACGATACCATCAGATGCAGCAAAGAAAGCCAACACGTGTTTGATGAAATGCTGCTCTCCTTCTTTTAGATTATTCCAATCCTTCTGGTCTTGCGAAAGATCAATCTCTTCAGCGGTCCAGAAAGATGCCTGTGCTTTCTTATAATATTCCCAGATATCTGCTCTTTCAATTGGGAACAAAACAAATCGGTTAGGGTCTTCTTGTAATAGTGGTTCTTGTTGCATAATTTTAGACATATTCTTTTCTTCTGTTGTATTCTGGTTCCCAGTCATTTATTGGACGTCCAATGCCTGGAGGCAGTGGGATGTCAGGTTCATCGTAGTATGCCGATATTCCGCCTTCTTCGTCTTCATCACTTTCGTAGATCTGGATATTATCTTTAAAAATGTCTCTCAGCAGAAAATAAGATAGGAGCAAGACCAAGATTATTACTACCATCGAGTAACAAAGCATGTACGGAAGTGGCAAAGGTTCCATTAAGAAGTTAAGTTTAAAAATTTATCGAGGACTTTAAAGAGGCAAAGCACGTCTTTTTCACAATAGGTTACAATTTCTTCGATCCTACCATCGTAATATGCACCGTGTACGTCTTTTCCTTCAAGAGCATCCTTTGGGCTGTCGATACCTAACACACAGGTGAGAGTATCTAGTGAAGTATAATCACGTTCGCCAAACTGCCAAACATCTGAAAGATCCAAGACTTTGCCTTCCCACGGTTTCTGACCAAGCGTAAACAACATCTTTGACGGAAGTATCCCATGCATCACCATTCGCTTACACAGGATAGGAATATCATAACGTTTGATGTTAAACCCTCCAAGGTATGTACTTGGTTTGCAACGATTAAGTGTTTCATTTACAGAACGAAGTATCACTTCTTCGTCATCTCCGCTAAATGATTTAACCAAAGGACTGCCAGTTTTGTCAAGCATCCCTACTGTTACACAGATGATCTTTGCGTACTCGAGTACAAGCGAACATTTCTCTTGCCAAAGCTGCTCGCACGTATGATTGACAAATTGAGGCTGCAACATGAGCTTGTCACACTTCTTTTCCCAGAGCAATAGCTTACGATCAGATAGTTCGTAGTGATGCTTCTTTTCTCCTGCGGTTTCTACGTCAAACCAAAGGATGTTGTCTCGATTTATGTCTGTGTGGAATAACATGGTGCTTCTAGGTCATCAAGACCGTAAATTAATGCCAGATCTTTTATGCTTTCTCTTTCTTGCCAGTATTGGTACATCGCAAGATAATCAATGATCGGAATCTTCTTATCATCCATCTTGGAATCTAACACTTCCATCATAGAAGGTAGATCAAAAACCATAACAGTGTTCTAAAGTGGTTGCAATGACTGATGATTTCTCCTCATCAGATCCGTATGCAAGGATCAACCGTCTACCAGCTTCAAGCAAATTTGTACCTACGATTGTAGTTCCGGTTCCTTCGATTGTAAGAGTAACAGCACCTGTCACCTTATCTGTTCCAATATTGATTGGAACATACTTCTGATCAAATGGACCAGGCTTTCTTGAGGTGTCTCTAAACCTCTGTATTTTGGAATTCATCAAGATTTAATAATAGTGTTTCTATTATATGCATCTGATGTTTATTGACATTTACATCTTCTTCTGTATTGTTGCAACCAGAGAGGGTTATGTCGTAGAATTTTGCGCATTCATCTATCGTGACAAGGACTCCAAACGGAGTCGGAATGTAGTGTGTCCTTTTTCCGTAAAAGGTCCACAGCAACTGAAGCAGTGTCGTAGCTTCGCCGTCTTCCATCATATAGGACGGGTCTTTCGTGCACAGGGAGAACTCCCCAACCATTTTTTTAGTCATTTGGTTTATGGATTCCAGTGGATCAACCAAGTTTCGTTGGTTGCATCCTTGTTAACGATAAATTGTGTTGTATCTTTCATGAAAACCCTGTACAGCCTTGTTCGACTGCTGGGTTTTGATCTATCCTCGTCCTTTTTGTAAACACCGGTAAATTCAAAGACCAACAGTTTAAGATGTTTGTTTTCTTCGTAGATCTCTGTCATCATGTTTCTGACAGTAGATACGATGCTCAGCGCTTCTCCTCGCTCTGTCAATTCAGGATCATCTCCTGCAATCTCGACATCATCTATGTTGTTGAATATGACAGAGTAGATTTTAATATCTTTTTTAATATCAAGCTGTTTTAATTTTTCTATCACAGAATTTGGATCATTCGGCTCAAGAATCTTTGCAATTTTGATGCCGTGGGTAACCAAGTTTGGAGCATGACGTGGCACGTAAAACAAAGTGCTGGACTCGTCTGTAAACCATGCGTTGTATTTGATCCCAGACTTGGTTGTGAAAGCTGCATCATAGCCAGCGGCATCTTTACCCATAACATAAGAGACTGCGGTGTTGCCATCTGCTATCTCATTAAGGAATTGTTCAAACAACATCACATGCTTCATGGATTATGTATACACAACGAAAGAGCCGTTAAGCTCTTTCGATTGTTATAAAATGTTTAAAGAATCCGATGTCAAGCCACCACTCTTCGTCATGATAAGCATTGTAATGCTCAGCAGATTCGTAGTAGTTGTCGTAGAAAAACTCCATGGAGTCATCATCATCGTAATCATTAAAAAGCAACGACTGTTGAGCCTCTCGGAGATCAACACGTTTGAGTTTTTTGTGGTAGATGTCTTCGTCGTAGTCACGGTAGTTCCAACGGTAGTGAAGAATTCTGTCAACCTTTCGCATCAGATACTTCGCACCATACATGATGTTGCGAAGTTCGTCATGTCTTGATTGACCGTCTGGATCTAACACTGGAACTCTCCATACGTGCCACTTGCTCATCTTTGAAGTGAGATAGTGTTCGTATATGAAACGGTATTCGTACCATCCACCTTTCTCTCCTCCCCAACGACTATAAATCCAAAAGGGATCAAAGTAAGCCTTCTGTCTTTCAGTTAGCTTGTCAAATTCCTTTCGATGTAAAGCTTTGGAACGATGAACAAATTCTTTGTTTCTCTTCTTTGTCTTTTCGTCGTAGGTTCGAAAGTCTCTGGTGCTACGGCAGTGTCTTGTGTTGATAAGAGGTAAGATACTTTCTAATACCTCAAAATCACTTCTCCTCATTGCTGAAGATATCAACACAAGATTTCTTTCGAATCCCATTCGCAGGGGCTCATCAAGATCAATGTATTCTCCTCTGCCGAAGAGGTGGGTTTCATTGTACTCCTTTCCGAGCTTGCGGACCTGTTTGTCCGTCTCCTTACGGGCTAATTTGTCTGTTCTTCTTTTACTTAGTTCTTTCATAGTTTATTGATTTCATTACTACGTGACTGCACATGGGCAATCGCGAATGAGCGAAATCAATAAATTAAAAGTTTGGTTAAAAGTTTTCATGAGGTGCAGGATTTATTGTATAATTGTATAACACTGTATGAGTGTTAAAAGTTCCGTCTTATTCATCCAATTGATCTTTGTACTTGGCCCGTAGTCTCTCGAGAAAGACCATGATCCAACTATAACCGGCCTCTACTTTCTTTCCTCCGTAGACATAATAATGGACAAGAGGAAGATCAGAAGCTGTCAGCATCTTATCTATACCGTTTGCTTCAAGCTTTGCCCTGATTGCTTTACAAATCTTTAGCTTGAAGGTCGGTACGCCAGGCCCAAAGGTGTCTGTCAATAGGGACTTGCCAACCTTCTTAGCTTCGTGACCGTGTAATGTTCTGAGGACTTCCCGCTTGTGTTTATCAACAACAGATAACCAGTACCAGTAACCTTCGACTGACTCAAAACGCCCGTCTTCGCAAGTGAACGGAGCGCGAGCAAAATTGGAGAGAAGTCTTCCAAGATTAGTTTGTCCTTGTGAGTAGACATTGATGTGGTCTCTTCCGTCATTGATCGGAGAATAATCTATGGTTATAGTAACTGTCATCCGTATAATTCAATGTCTTCATTTGAAAAGGTGTCATTGCCAAGCCAATCAGATGCATCATCTCTTCTTAAAGTTATGCAAGGTGATCCATCATCTTTAAATGTAGAAACCTTGTCAATCACAAGGTATGGCAACTCATATGGCTTCATGATCTCATGCCTTACAAATACCATTTTTCTATTAAGGCTAGGACTCTTGGATGTTGTCCATTCCATTCGACCGCCGTTCAGCTCTGCATTGAAATGGACTAATTCCGTTCCAGCAGTCTTCTGAGTTGGTATTGATACACGTGCTCCTACAACAGCTTGCTCCTTGGTTATCATATGTTGTTAAATTTTATCAAGTCCTCTGAGCTCTTCATTCCAGACAGCTTGACCTGAATTGATAAGATATTCTTGTAGCTGGACATAGATGCATGGAATCCTGTTTGACAAAACCCACTCGCTGTCTATTGCATCACCTAGCTCATTTGCAAAATCAACCAGGTCAAACTTTATTTCGTCGGCCATGGTCTGTATGAGTCAATGTCTTTTGCCTGTAATGCCTTAGGGCCAATTAGTCCTGCTACGTTATAAAACCATGCACCAGGCGTTGCGTGTTTTTTCATGACCTCGTAACCTTTGGCGTCGTAGTTAGAGGCTGATTCAAATCCTACCGGCATGGTGTCGGCATCTGCAGAAAACTCCTTGTGGTAAGAATAGAACTTGGCACGACCTAGCTCACCATCTTGGATGTTTCGAGCCACTGCAACTGCATGAAACTCCGTCTGAGGCAATGCAATCTGTAAAGCACGTTGTAAAACTCCTGTTGAGATGACACTCCACAACTCCTTAGGCTTTTCCTTACCTTCAAACAGGTCGTGTACAACTCGAACAGCAGCAGCGGTTACGAGCTCGTGGCGTAGTCCAAGAGGTATGAAGAATGAACCTGTCTGTTTAGCGTATTCGGCTGCATACAGGTTCAGGTTTGGCATAGCTGCGATGCGCCTGAAGATAGGATTGGCTCCGTTCTCGATGCATGTTAGCTGATGTTGAGAAATCTCTTTACAAGCTGGCATGAAGAGTGTGAGCTTCTTGTTGTGCTTTTTTGCAAGGTAAGATAGTGAGATTCCAGCAAAACCAAAGCGAGGTTGGCAATAGACCAGCTCATCCTGCTTGACACTAGAGATGAGAAGATCACCAAAACGTGCCTTGCTGCCAAAATGCAGTTCAGCTTCGTCAATGATGTTAAAACCATCTACCTGCTTGATCATCATAGGAGGAAGATCATCCTTCCAATCCTTGGTAAGGTCGAGGTAGTAGTCAAGGTTCTTGACAAGGTTAATGTCGTTGTTTCTCGTACCTACCTGTTTGTTTTCGAATGTCTTTGCCATTTATTTAGAGTTTAGCAGCAATGATAGACCGCCGCAGCTGTCCTAGATGTATTTGTGCATCGTAAATTTCCATACAAGGCTTGTTGGAATATACAACAGCTAAAAGAACTTGCAAGTCATCTAAAGCCTTGTTAAGAACTTTAGTATCAGTCTTAATAACTTTCTTTACTTCTACCTTCTCTGCTTTTTTCTTCTTGTCGTCACGACCGATGAGTATGTCCATGTTGTTATGTTTTATTTGTCTATTAATTTAGGATCGTGGGCGCCCACGATTGGTGCATCAGGTCCAATAAGTCTTCTGGCAGTTTCAACAGCCCATTTATCTGCTGGATCAATTCCCATATTCTTTTTAAACATTCCGCCAACGCGTAATGCTTCTTTGTTACCTTTAAAGATAAGTTGTGCATAATGAAGTCTTGCATCATACACTACACCTATTATTTTAAGAATCTGAATGACGATGTCATAAGGCTTGTTCTTTTCAAGAACCTCCCACATCCTGTTCATCGTTGCTTCAAAATCATCTCTCAGCTTTTCGGCTTCTTCATCCTTCATAAGGATGTCATACAGCTTTACAACTTGTTCAGCCTTTGTCCACTTGGCCTTAGTCATGAGCATCGTAAGGTGCTCTATACTATCTTCTTTTTTGTTCTCTTTCCTAATGATTTCAAAACCAGTGAGAGATTTAAAGCTTAAAGTAGTACGTTGAATATAGAACCAAATAAATTCATCATAGTGTTGCTCAATATAACAGGTAAGTTCTTCATCATCGAGCTTAGGTGCTCGAATAGTTCTGTCTGTATAAAGTTCTTCACCGCCAAAGCCTTTACCGATGATTCGTAATTTGATAGCGACGTAACCTTTTTGACAAACTACCTTCTTCATAAACATTATATGCTAGAAAGTCAAGGACTTACTTCACCAGATTCAGATTCAGGACGTCTCCATGGAGTATGTTTTTCAAAATCTTCCATCGATCCAAAACATACCGTGCCATTCTTCTTCTCATGACACGGATGAGGACACGGATGTTCATGATACATCATCTTTGTGCATTCTATATCTTCTACTGTAGGGGGATTACGGTAAGCACAAGACTTGCACTTTTCTGTCGTATCAAAGTTATTAGTTGAAGGAGGAGCAATGGGCTTAGGAATCTTAAACTTGCTCATCTTTCTGGGAATCGTAAAGGTCAATGACTTTTTGAACTTCGCTAGTTATTTGATGACTCTTTACAGGATACGAGGTAAAGCTTCCCCAGTAAGTTCCTTCTGAGTTTGCTCCAGCTGAATTATTCGTGTAACCGCATCGATCACAAGTTGGATAAGACCAGCAAGGATTGCTATGTCTGTCAGAACAAAGACAACCGCTAGGAGTGTAAGAAATGTTTTCAGACCCACAACGTGGGCAAGGTTTTTGATCAGACATAATAAATGAGGTTTGTAATACAATAGTATAACATTGTGCGGTGTTATAAAGTTCAACAATAGATAAATGTGAGATTTATAAAATTGTTTGAAGAATTCGTGAATGATATCAAGCTTAACGAGATAGGTGACGGTGGCAAATCATTTGACTACACGCTAAACAAAGGAAAGCTAGGCGGCTACCAAGCATACTCCGGAAAGTTTACGACAGCGAAGAATCGTTCATACAACGTAACCTTGAAAGATGCATCTCCAAACTTCTTTACAGACATGAATGCCAATACTCCGCAATTCGGAGAATCATCACATGCTGTAAGATTTGCTGGAGCATTTAGACAGAATGATACACCTGGAAAAAATGAACTGTTGGCAAATCTAAAGAAGCTTGACCAAAGTGATGTTGCTATGTATGATATTGACTTCACAGCTGATGGTACATTCAAAGAAACAAATGACGGAGAGATGTATCCAGTGATGGGCACAGTTGTTAAGATGATAAAGGAGGTATACGACAAAGAAAGCCCAAAGAAATTGTTTATCTTTACCTTCTTTTCGTATCCTAAACCTGGTGAAACTGCAGGTTCTGCTAATAAGAGAACCAAGCTTTATCTTGCATTCTTTAAAATGAGTGGGATGACAAATTTTAAAATGGCCGAAGCGCAAAACAGAGTCGTTATTGCAGAATTTGAAGGCTTGTAATAAAAAAAGCCACCCAATATGTTTGGGTGGCTTTTTTGTGGGCGGGGGTTGACTCGAACAACCAGACATGAGCAAAAATACGTCTGCGGTCCGTATCTTTATGAGCCCATTCGCTTTACCAGTTTGCGTACCTGCCCATTTATTAAATTTCTATTCGCAGTCTTTTATCTAATTGTGTTCCTACTTGGTCTGTTCCTGGTGTTGCAGCTCTGATACACTTTTCAAGTGTTCCATTGATGCATGATGTCGGTCCGTCTTGACCTTTTCCTTTGAGCATCCTTTGCTCCTTTTGAAGAAGATCTATGAACTTCATCAGATCAAAATCAGCAAAATTCTTTATTCCTTGCTTGTCGTAGATGCGTAGTTCCATTTATTTTAAAGCTCTAAAAGTAAGAGAGATTCTCCAGTCGC